>Ga0209689_1003087_pt1 | contig 12295 bp, 12 predicted proteins | sample GraSoiAngelo_149_FD_187119 | JGI IMG/M metagenome (GOLD analysis project Ga0209689, IMG submission 187119) | Grasslands soil microbial communities from the Angelo Coastal Reserve, California, USA - 14_1009_09_30cm (SPAdes) (version 2) | ecosystem: Environmental > Terrestrial > Soil > Grasslands ...
GCAGCTTGCGCTGCACACGGGGAACATGGTGGCGAGCGCGCGCGAGGACTCGCTCTGGCGCGTCTGGTTCGAGGAGGAGCGCGACCTGCTCGCGCATGCTCCGATCGTCGCGACCGTGGGCAACCACGAGATCACGGACACGGGCGCCGCGTACGCGCGCTTCTTCCAGCGGCGCGACAGACCCCCGTATGCATCCCTGGATTACGGGCCCGTCCATGTGGCCGTGCTCGACGCGTTCGAAATGCGGGCGGGGTCGACGCCGCAATCGGGCGGGATCTCGGACGTCCAGAAGGCGTGGTTCGAGGAGGATCTGCGGGGAGTCTCGCCGGACCGGCACGTCTGGGTGCTCGTGCACCAGGGACCGTTCGCCCACCCGGCGGAGAAGCGCGAGGGCCGCGGAGGCAGCGAGGAGGTGCGCGCCGCCATCGCCGGCGCGCACAAGATCCATCCGATCGAGGCTGTCTTCGCCGGGCACGAGGCCTTCTACGAGCGGGGGGAGATCGACGGCATCCGCTACTTCGTGCTGGGCGGCGGCGGAGCTCCGCTGGAGGAGCCCGACGCGACGGTCCCGGGCGTCCAGTCGGCGGCGTCCGCGCTCTCCTACGCGACGGTGGACGTATGCGGATGTCACACCCGCGGAGCGGTGAAGGACATCGCGGGGAAGGTGATCGATGCCTTCACGCTGGCCGAGTGCGCGAAACCGTGCAGCGTTCCGTTCGCCCCCCAGGCGGTGGTGGCCTCCTCGGGTCCCGCCCGCAGCGGGGAGGATTCCGGCAGCTCGCGGCGCCGTTCCCGCAAGCGCCGGAAGCGATCCCTCGACGAAGGAGCGTCCGCGGCGGAGAATCGGGACAGATGAGGATCACGGACATGCTCCGTTTCGCGGCGGAGCGGGGCGAGCCGGTCTTCTCCTTCGAATTCTTCCCCCCGAGGAACGACGCGGGCGTCGCGGCGCTCTTCGAGACGCTGCGCGCGCTGCGCCCCCTCGCTCCTTCCTTCGTCAGCGTCACCTGGGGCGCGGGCGGGTCTTCGCGGGGACGCACGCTCGAGATGGTGACGCGCATCAAGCGCGAGACCGAGATCGAGGCGATGGCCCACCTCACCTGCGTGGGCGCCTCGCGCAAGGAGCTCGAGGAGCAGCTCGCGGTGATCTGCGACGCCGGCATCACCAACGTGCTCGCCCTGCGAGGCGATCCTCCGCGAGGCCAGCGCGAGTTCATCGTGCACCCGGAGGGGCTCGCGCACGCGACCGATCTGGTGCAGCTCGCGCGCGAGGTCGCGGACAAGCGCGGGGTCAGCCTCTGCATCGGAGGCGCCTGCTATCCGGAGGGACATCCCGAGACGCGCGATCTGGCCAAGGACCTGCGCCACTGCAAGCAGAAGGCGGATGCGGGGGCGGATTTCCTCATCACGCAGCTCTTCTTCGACAACCGCCGGTACTTCGAGTTCCTCGGGCGGGCGCGTGCCGCCGGCATCGACGTGCCGATCATCCCGGGGATCATGCCGATCACGAACGTCGACCAGATCGAGCGCTTCACGGCGCTTTGCGGCGCGCACATCCCGGCGGGACTTTCCGCCGCGTTGCGGGCGCGCCGCGACGATCCGGACGCCGCGCTGCAGCTCGGGGTCGCGTACGCGGCCCTGCAATGCGCGTATCTGCTGCGGGGTGGAGCGCCGGGGGCCCACTTCTACACGCTCAATCGCAGCACCGCGACGCGCGCCATCCTCGCCGCGCTCCGCGCCCAGGAGCCCTGGCGCGACGCCTGAGCGCCCGCGGGCCGGCCTTGCAATTGAAAGATTCTCGCGTTATCTTTCAATCGAAAGGAGGTTCCCTTGCGCTCCGCCCCTCGCAGCGAGCCGAAGGCCGCCGGCGTCCTGGCCAAGGCCTTGCTGCGCGCCGGGGAGGCGTTCGCCCTGTCGCAGAGCGAGATCGCGAGCATCCTCGGCACCAGCCCGGCCACCGTCTCGCGGACGTTCGCCGGCGGCCGCGGGATCGACCCCGATTCCGCCGAAGGGCGCCACGCGCTGCTCCTCGTGCGCATCTTCCGCAGCCTCGACGCCCTCGTCGGCGGCGATGGCGAGAAAGCGCGGCTCTGGCTGCGCGCCGCCAACCATCACCTCGGCGCCGCGCCGATCCGGTTGCTCGCCGGCACGGAGGGGCTCGTCCATGTCGCCGAGTATCTGGACGCAATGCGCGGGACCCTCTGAGGTCCGGCGCCTCACGGGCCGCTTCCGCCGCGTGGTCGAGGCGCAATTCCGCAACTCCACCCGCAAACTGGTCGACTCCGACGACGAGCAGCGCGCGCTGGAGGAGTTGCTCGACGCCAAGGCGAAGCTGCCCGTGCCCGCGGGATTCGAGGGCCTGCACTACCTGCTCTACACGCCGTTCCGGCATCCTCCGCTGCGCCACGGCTCGCGCTTCGGGACGCGCCGCGAGCGGGGAATCCTGTACGCGGCGCGCGAGCTGCCCAGTGCGTTCGCCGAGGTGGCGTACTACAGGCTCGTCTTCCTGGAAGGGACGGCGGCGCCGCTTTCGCCCATCCAGGTCGATCTGACGGCTTTCTCCTTCCGCCTCGCGGCGCAACGGGCGATCGATCTGACGGTGGAACCGTTCCGGGCGTTCGAGGAGCGGATCTCGTCTCCGGTCTCGTACGCGGATTCCCAGCAGCTCGGGCATGACATGCGCGAGGCCGCAGTCCAGGCCTGCCTCTACGTCTCCGCGCGGGCGCGCGGGCGCGGAGTGAACCTGGCCGTGTTCGACAACGTGTTCCGGCCGCAGCGGCCCTTGGACGAAGAGCGGTGGACGTGCACGGCCGCGCGCGAGCGCGTCGAGTTCCGCGCGCAGCGGCTGGTCGGGGAGGAAGAGAGCCATGCGTACGAGCGCGGGCAGTTCCTGGTGAACGGCAAGCTGCCCGCGCCCGCGCTCTGAGCTATTTCAGCAATCCCGGCCAGACCGTCGTGGTGCAGCCCGCGTTGCCGCTCGAGGAGATGACGCTGCCGTCCGCGCCCGTCGTCAGGCCGCCGGTCGGGAACTTCAGCTGCCCGCACAGGTTTCCGGACGCCGAGTAGAGCTTCATCCCGGTCGTGTCTCCGGTGCGCGGCAGGATCGCGTAAGCCTTGGCGCCGCGGACCAGCGTGAAGTCGGTCTGCGGATTCTCGACCAGGAAGTCCGGCGCGGGCTGGGCTTCCGCTTTGCCGCTGGGGATGAAGTACGTCCAGACGCCGTCGATGCGCACCGCCGCGCCGCCGCCGATCAGCGCGTGGATGAGATAGGCATGACCCTTTCCGCCGCCCGGACCGATGCGGAACCAGCCGGTGAGCGCCTTGCCCTGTGAGTCGAACCAGTAGCCCACCAGGTCATCGGCCGCGAAGCCGTTCTCCGTCGTCGCCGGCCCGGAGACGACGAGCAGCCAGTTGCCGTTCGCCTCTGCCACGGCGCCGGCCACAGGGACGCAAGCAAACGAAGCAGTTCCGTGCGCCACCTCGTTCAAGCTGGCGTCGAAGCGGTGCAGTGTGTACGTCCCTGTGACGGGTGGGAGATAGCCGCACCTCAAGGTTGCCGTGAGCATGCCGTTCGGCCACGCGCGGAACGCGCCGGGTGTGCTGTCGCCACCCACGACAGGTCCTGTCGTGCGCTTCCCGTCGGGGGTCCAGTACGCCGCAATCACCGCTTGAGGTGCTCCGGAACCCGCGAAGAGGCCCTCGTAGCCGGGACCCTGCGGGAACAGATCGAAGGCGGAGAAGCGCGCCTGATGCGCGCCGTTCGAATCGTAGAGGTGCCAGATGCGCTCCTCGGGAGGGTTGCCGCCAGGGCCGTACCCTACGGCCACGTTGCCGCTCTCGTCAGCGGTGGCGGAATCACACGACTCAGGCGCAGAGGATTCGACCGGCACGTCGAACGTGAACGATGTACCCGATTGAGCTGGAACTACGCCGTCGCAGTCCGAAGCCGTACCTCCGCCGGAACCGGCATCGACGGATCCTCCCCCACCGCCGCCGCCTCCATCCGTACCGCCGGACGATCCCGCGTCCGCGCCGGCGACGGGACCTGCGTCGACGCCGACGTTACCCGCGCCCTGCTGGGACGAGCTGCAGTTGATCGCCGCGAACGACGCCGCGAGTGCGACGAGCAGATGTGATCGCATGCTGAACCCCTTCGCCCCAGTGCGAAAACTGCACGGCTGCACATTCGTGCGCACGCGCCGGGCCCTCGCCGATTCGTCGAACGGGCAGGCGAGTCAGGGGTGGTTTCCAGGTGAGACACGACACGCGGGTGCGTGGACGTGCGTGCTCGTCCGACGTCCGAGCACGCGGCGACCTGTGCCCTTCACTGCCGGGTGGGCACGCGCCCACCTTGAAGCACCTCGGTCGAGGAACAGGCAGGCTCCATGCTTGGTTCTGCACCGAGCATGGAAAAGACAACACGGAAACTCATCCTCGGACTGGTCTTCCTCTTTCCCGGGCTCCCGGTTGCCGCGCAGCAGACCGACCCGGACGTCATCTGGAAAGGAGACTTCGAAGCGGGAGCGAGCTCGCTCACCGGCCATTGTTCCGCTGGCGACGATCAGTGGTGCGAGGTGGAGACCATCCGTCCGCAGCAGATCCAGGTGGTCGCGGATCCGGTCGCGCAGGGCAAGTACGCCGCCCGATTCGAGGTGAAGTACGGCGATCTCTTCAGCTACTACTCGGACAGCCGCAGCCTGATGACCGGGCCTCCTGCGCTCTGGGAGAACGAGGGCAACGAGCGTTGGTACCGCTGGCAGGCGCTCTGGCCGCAGGACTGGGTCGGTTCATATCCCAAATGGGACCAGCTCTCGGATCCGTCCGCGCGCTCGTGGGCCGGTTCGCTCGTCGAGTGGCACCACGACGCAAACGGCGGAGTGGAGCACGGCTCCGCTCCGCTCTACATCGGCGCCGGCGACACCGACATCTGGCTCTGCCTGGTAGACCAGGCCACGAGCGAGTGCCGCGAGAAGATCTCCCTCGCTCCGCTGCAGCGTTCGCACTGGCATGACTTCATCATGCATGCCAAGTGGTCGTCGCAGCCGGGCGTGGGCTATCTCGAGATGTGGATCGATGGCGTGAACGTCCTGCCGAAGCACCTCACGCCGAACATGTACCCGGGAATGCGCAACTACCTCGTCGTGGGGCTCTATCGGAACAGCCGCATCGGTGATCCGACCTTGCTGTACCCGAACGGACAGCACGTGTACGGCACGGGCGGCGCGCCAGGCGTGGCCTATCTCGACGGCATCATCATCGGGAAGACGCAGCAATCCGTGCTGAACGAGCGCCCCTGGGGGACACCCGCTCCCGACGCCGCTACCAGTGACGGAGGCACGGGCTCTCCCGGCCAGGCCGCACCGGACGCCGACGGTGGGACGGGACCGCAGGTCGGGGTCGCGGCGATGGGATACCAGTTGCCGGGCGGCGGCTGCGCCAGCGGCGGCGCGCAACTCGCCTGGCTGGCGTTACCGCTACTCGCCCTCGCGTTCACACGGCGTTTGCGGAAACTGCGAACCTCGCTTCCGGGTCCTTGAGTCTTGCCGGGCAGCGGGCACGCGCCTTGCTTCCTGCCCGGTTACCCGGAGTTCGGTTACGCCTGCGACGAGACGCCCGAGCCGATGCCGCTTCCAATCACCCTCGCTCACCGGACTACCCGGCGCCTCGCGGAGGTACGACGCGGCGACCTCAACTGGCCGCGCCCGGATGGGAAAAGCCAGGTCGCGGTTGTGTATCGTGACGGACACCTGCTTCGGTCCCGGCGGCGGTGGTGGCGCGGCCTGAGAACACGGCTGCGCACTGGCGGCAGTGGGTATCCGGAGTGGAGGTGAACGATGGCTCATGCAACACGGTTGGCGCAGGAAGTCGAATTCTTCGATCGTTGGGCGAACGAGAACGCAAAGCATCTCGAGCCGGTTGATGGAGCAGTGCTCGACCGATACCGCCGGCCAGGCAGCCTCTATCCGAAGGAGTATTGCTTCCGCCTCCTGGGCGATCTCGCGGGCAAGAGGATCCTGGACGTCGGCTGCGGCGAGGGCGAGGACGCGATGATTCTCGCGAGGCTCGGAGCAAGAGTGACCGGCCTCGACGTGTCGCCCGCCGCGGTGGAGCTGGCCCGACAACGCGCTGCGATCAACGGCGTGGCCGACCTCGTGGAATTCGTTTGCGCGCCGCTGAACGCGGCCAATCTGCCGGAGAAATCGTTCGACGTGATCTGGATCGACAACGTGCTTCATCACGTGCTCGACGACCTCGACGGAACCATGCGGCACCTGCTCGAGGCGGCCAAGCCAGGGGCGCTCGTCCTCTGCATCGAGCCGGTGAACCTGAACAGGACGTTGCGGAAGATCCGCTTTCTCGTTCCGGTCCACACTGAAGTGACCCCGGGAGAGCGGCCACTGGAGAGAGAGGATCTCGCTGTTCTGGAAAGACTGATTCCGGGTTTGAGCAGACGGCATTTCAACTTTCTCGGCCGCCTGACCCGATTCATCATTCCAGCCTTACGCTACGAACGCGCGCCGGCGTGGCGGCGCATCCTGTGCGATGTGGTCCACGCTGTCGATCGCGTGGTCTTGAGCTTCCCGATCTTCGAGGAATTGGGCGGGATGGGAATCCTGCGCGGCAATGTCTCGCGCTCTAGGTGAGGCCGAGCTGCGCCTTCGCCGCCTGGATCGTGTTCGACAGCAGGTAGGCGATCGTCATCGGGCCCACCCCGCCCGGAACAGGCGTGATCGCGCGCGCACGCTCCGCCGCCGGCGCGAACTCTACGTCCCCGACGAGCTTCCCGGCCGCGTTGCGGTTGATCCCGACGTCGATCACCGTCGCTCCCTTCTTCACCCACGCGCCGCGGATCATCTCCGCCTTGCCCACCGCCGCGACGAGCACGTCGGCCGCGCCGACCTCCGCCGCCAGGTCCGCCGTCCGGGAATGCGCCAGCGTGACCGTCGCGTGGCGCTCGAGCAGCAGCATGGCGACCGGCTTGCCCACGATGTTCGACCGCCCCACGACGAGCGCGCGCGCCCCGAGCAGCCGCGTCTGCGACTCGTCGAGCAGGCGCATGATCCCGAGCGGCGTGCACGGCCGCAGGCCCTGGCGCCCGGTGAAGAGGGCCCCGGCATTGTGCGGTCCGAAACCGTCGACGTCCTTCTGCGGGGCGAGAGCGTCGAGCACCTCCTCGGAGGAGATGTGCTTGGGCAGCGGCAGCTGCACCAGCACGCCGTGCACGTGCGGGTTCACGTTCAGCTCGCGCACCAGGGCCAGCAGGTCCTCCTCGGGCGTCACTTCGGGCAGGATGTGCTCGAAGCCGCCCATGCCGGTCTCCTGGCACGCCTTCACCTTGCCGCGGACGTACACCTCGCTCGCCGGATCGCTGCCGACGCGGATCAGCGCCAGCCCGGGCGTCACGCCCGCGCGCGCCTCGATTTCCTTGACCGCCTGCGCGACCTCCGCCCGGACTTTGGCCGCGATCGCTTTCCCGTCGATGATCATTGCGGCTTGTGACACACCGCCTCGAGGTTGTACCCGTCCGACTCGATCGCCTTGCCCTTCTGCACGTCGCGGACGCGGACCGTCAGATGGTCGATCATGGGCGCGCGTTCTAGCACCGTGCTCCGAAGCCCGCCATGCTCCTCAGTGCGATCAGGGGTCGTGCTCTGACGCCCCGGTCATCACATGCTTCCCAGCGCGCTGGTCGAGCAACCGCTGGATGAAGCTCGCGGAGATCGCCTTCGCGGGGCCGAGCGACATCAACTCGATGCCGACGAGTCTGCCGCGCTCGTCGTACAGCGGGCCGCCCCAGAAGCGGGAGTCCAGGATCCGGTTCCCGCCCACGCTGAGGATGTCGCCGTTCACGGCCACGACCGAGACGCCGACGACGACGACCGCATCGCCATCCACGCCCATCGCCAGCAGGGGATCGCCTTCGGTCAGCGCATCGGTCGAAAGCGGCGCCGCTTCGAGCGAGGCCGCCTCGGCGGGCAGCGCCAGGATCGCGAGGTCCAGATCCGGCGCTCCGGCGATCACCTGCGCGGCCATCGCGTTGCCGCCCGCAACCTGCACCTCCACGTCCTGCAGCGGAATCAGCTTGCCGGCAGGCGAGGGCAGGGCAACCGCGTGCAGCGTCGTGACCGCGAGCCCGTTCGCGAGCAACGTGCCCGTCCCGTGCGTCACTCTTCCGGCCAACGCCGTCGCGCCGTCTGCGGAGACCGGCACGCGGCCGTTCACATCGATCACGGTGGAGTGCAGCTTGTCGGCCACCGGTTTGAAGGAGGCCTCCGGAGAGCGCAGGATCACCGCGGCGTGCGCGCCGCAAGCGAGCGCGAGAGCGAGAGCAAGCAGGCGAGCGTTCATCGGGGCAGTGTAACCAGCGGCCTGTTGCCATGCCGTTGCGACCGCGTTTCGAAACATGAAGGAAGACGAACTCATGACCTGCACAGCCTGAAGGCAATCGCCGCATACCCGCGCTTACGGCGCGCGAGCGGCTAGCGGAACCTGGATGCGCGCGGTAGTGCCGTGCCCGAGCTTGCTCTCGATCTCGAGCGTGCCCCGGTGCGCCTCGACGATGCGCCTGGTGAGCAGCAGTCCCAGCCCGAGCCCACCGGTCTGCCGCGCCCGGCTCCGGTCGCTCCGGAAGAATGGCGTGAAGAGATGCTCCATGTCCTCGGGCGCAATTCCAGGGCCGTGATCCCGCACCTCGATGGTGAGCAGCCCACCGGCGGCGCTCGCGATCAGCTCCACCTCGGCCGCTCCCCCGTGCTTCGCGGCATTGGAGAGCAGATTGTCGAGCGCGCGGCGCAGCATCATCCCGTCGACTTCAATCTGAGCGCCGCCGCAGCCGTTCTCCACGCGCAGCGCCGTGCCGGGATGGCTGGAGCGGAACCGGAGAGCGGCCTCCTCCACCATCTCCGCCGCCGGCGTGCGCTGCAGCCGCAGCGGGGGCTGCGCCGAGGAAAGCTCGAGGCGGGCGCTGGTGAGGATGTCGTCGGTCAACCGTTCCAGCTCGGCGAGGTCCCCCGCGATGCCCGACAGCTGCGCGGCGGCGTCCTGCGCGCTGCCCTCCGCCGCGAGATCGAGCGCGACGCGGATGCGCGCGAGCGGCGTGCGCAGCTCGTGCGAGACGTTCGCGAGAAGCTCGCGCTGGCCACGCACCAGGTGCTCGATCCGTTCCGCCATCTCGTCGAACGCGATGGCGACGTCGCCCAGCTCGTCGCCCCGGCGCAGCTTCGCGCGCGCCCAGAGCTTGCCGGCGCCCAGCTCGCGCGCGGCCGCCGACAGCGCCGCGAGGGGCCGCGCCAGCCAGGAGGCGGTCAGGACCGCGGAGATCCCCACCAGGACGAGGACCGCGGCGATGGCGAAGAGCGGCGTTGCGTTCGGCGGGCGCGGAGGCGGCGGAACGAAAATCCAGGCGGTCCCGCCGGCCCACCGGGTGCTGAAGGTGCCCGGCCCGTGCCTGCGCGCGCTCGCCGAGCCTGCCACCCGGTTGCCGGAGCCGTCCTCGAGCACCACCTCGATCCCCGTCCGCCGCTCGAGCTCGTCGAGTCGCGCCTGCAGCGCATCGCGGCCGCTCGTGTGCGAGACGATCTCCTCGACCAGGAAGCGCGTCTGGGCGGCGTGCGGCGGAGGCGATCGCCGGCCGGCCTCGCGCGCGATGGCGAGCGTGGCCGCGAGCGCCGCGATCTGCGCGAGACCGATGCCGTAGATGCGCAGGACCAGGCGGCCGCCGTGAAACACGTCGCGAACATAGTCCGGCGGCGCTCGGCGGCGAGCGCGGAAAACAAACGTTCACAATGCAGCGCGATTCACTCTCAGTGCGTGGCGCTCGCAAAGGACGCGCGGAATGGTGCGGCGGCGACGGACCGGTTCCTCGTCTCGTGGACGTCGCTCTCATGGCCGCAGCCCGCATTCTCATCGTCGAGGACTTCGCCGACTCTCGCGACATGTACGTCGAGTTCCTCCAGGCGCAGGGGTTTCACGTGGCCGCGGTGGAGGACGGGATCGCCGCCTTGCGTTCGATCGAGGCCGCGATCCCGGATCTGGTGGTGCTGGACGTCGCGCTCCCGAAGCTCGACGGCCTTTCGGTCCTGCGGCGGCTGCGCGCCGATCCGCGCTTCGCCAGCCTTCCGGTCCTCACGCTCTCCGCCAGCCTCGGCGCCGACTATCAGCGGGTCGCGATGGCGGCCGGCGCCACCGCCGCGCTGGAGAAGCCTTGCCTGCCGGAAGAATTGCTGGCCGCGGTGCAGAAGGCGTTGGGGCGAGCCTGAAGCCACCCGGGTGCGGCGAACCGTTCGCCAGCGGACTTTGCGGCAGGCGTGCCCGTTTGCAGGTTGTAGACGAGGGGCGCACCTTGTGGGCGGAGGTGGGTCATGGCTGTCGTATGGTCCGGGATCTGTGCGGTGGCGGCGCTCGCCGCAGCGCAACGGATCCAGGGCGCCGGCGACGCATCGCAGATGCGGACGAAGGTGCTCCCTGGTCATGGGTACATCCGGTACGAGGTGCTTCCAGGCGACGAAGAAACGGAACCGGGAGAGCTGATCGTCGTCCACGAAGAGCGCAGGCCGACACCGCCGCCGGAAGCGGTCCAGGAGCAGTCGTTGCCTGTCCCCGCGGCTCGCCGCGATCAGAAGGCCTGCTCGGAGCTGCGCGCGAAGCTCCTCGCGCGGCTCTTCGAGGTTCAGGGGCTGCAGGTCGAGCCCGCCTTCGCCGAGTGGCTGGAGCGGAATCTCTCCATGGGAGGTTCCGACGTGAAGACCATCCGGATCCAGGGCGGAACTCCACAGCTCTTGACGACGCTGCAGGTCGACGGGGTCGCCCGGGGGCTGGCGGAAGATCTGGCGCGGTGCGAGCGGCCTACCCGATGAGCGACCGCAGCCGGTCCGCCGCGCGCCGTCCGACGTCGTCGCGCACCGAGCTGCTCAGCTGCTGATCGAGCTTCTCGTCGAACCCTGCGGGTTTCTCCCGCGGCTCATCGGTCGCGCCGCTCAAGGAGAACGGCTCGCCGCGCGCCTGTGAGGCGATCAGCGCCCGCACCGCGAGGCTCGCCTTCACCACCGCCGGCCCCAGCCCCGCTTCCTCTGCTTTTGGGCCTAGCTGGGCCGCTGAGAGCCCCAGCGTGGAGAGCAGGGCGAGCGTCGCCTCGGCTTCGTCGAGCAGCGCCTCCGCGCGCGCGATCTCCGCCCGCGAGCCGAACGCGCGAGGACGCCGCTGGCCGGGTTCGTGGAACGCCGGCCGCGCCCGCAGCAGCGCCTGCACGACGCTCTCCAAGGGCTCGTCCAGCACGGTGGCGCTCTGCGCCTGCGGCAGCCGCCCCTGCGCCGCGGTCTTCCTCGCACGGGCCTGCAGGCGGTACGCCTCCCCCACCGCCGCCTGGAAGACGCTCCGGATCGGCTTCTCGACCAGGATCCGCGCCGCCCGCGCCGGATCGCCGCCCGAGAGCAGCTCGAGGCCGAGCGAAAGCGTCGCCCGCGCGTCGTCCAGCTGTTCGCGCACTTCGTCCGCATCGTCCAGCGGCACCCGATTCGCTACCAAGGCCGCGTTTGCGGCATAGACGATCGCTTCCTCCGCGGACTCCAGGTCGTCTCCGTCCAACCCCTCCAGCGCCGCGTCGAGCAGCGGGCCCCTTGGAGCAACCAGCGCCTGCGTGGCCGGCCCTGCGGATTGCTCGGATCGATGCTGCGCTGGCCGCGCATAGAATGCGACCGCCTCCTCGAACTCGGGAACGCCGGCGTCCCGCAGCCGACCGTCGCGCCACCTGCGCGCCGTTTCCTCCAGCTCGATGGGGAGCTCCCAGCGGATGCTCTCGATCAGCCTGCCGGCGCCGAACGGATCCTGCGCGTACAGGTCCTCGATCAGTTGCCGCACCGCTGCGTATTCGCCCGATCCCGCGAACTCGAGCAGGAAGCGCCGGTCCGGAGTGTAGTACGCCATGCCGGGGTTCTGCGGCCGCGACGGTTCCTCCTCGGTGAGGTCGTGCACGCGCAGCTCGCGGCGCAACACCAGGGCGAGCAGCTCGATGTCCAGCGACCAGAGCTGCCGGCGGAACTTCTCCAGGTCCTCTCCGCCCTCGCGGGCGAGACTGAGCCAGCGGACCACCTGGGAGGTGCGCGGCCCTTCGTCCGTCCCGCGCCAGGCCGACATGTCGACGAAGTGGCGGAACTGCTCCGGCGAGGCCATGGCGACGAGCTCGGCGGCGTCGTCGGGTCCGATGTCGAGCAGCGCGAAATACAGCTCCTCGGGCGGCAGCGAGGAAACGAGCTGCTGCGGGTCGGGAGCGGAGAGGATCAGATCGAGCTTCTGCTTG
>Ga0209689_1003089_pt1 | contig 12290 bp, 16 predicted proteins | sample GraSoiAngelo_149_FD_187119 | JGI IMG/M metagenome (GOLD analysis project Ga0209689, IMG submission 187119) | Grasslands soil microbial communities from the Angelo Coastal Reserve, California, USA - 14_1009_09_30cm (SPAdes) (version 2) | ecosystem: Environmental > Terrestrial > Soil > Grasslands ...
TTATTCCGGCCGTCACCCAAGCGTCCATCATCCAGGCGCCTGCCAATCGTGGCCAGGAGAGGGGGGTCCCGCGGGGGGATCCTGATCCCCCCGCGCCTTCTCCAGCGGGAAATGGCAGGCTGCCATCTGGCCGGTCTCAAACTTTCGCAGTAGAGGCTCCACCTCGGCGCAAATCTCCTGGGCGCGTGGGCAGCGGGTCCTGAAGCGACACCCGGACGGCGGGTTGAGCGGGGATGGCAGCTCGCCCTTTGGCACCAGCTGCAGCTTGCCGCGCTCGCGCTTGGGATCTGGCAGTGGCACAGCGCTCAGGAGACCCTGCGTGTAGGGATGGGCCGGTCGGTGGTAAACCGCCGCCGAGGGCCCAACCTCGACGAGCTTGCCCAGGTACATCACCCCAATTCGGTCGGAGACGTACCGGATGACGCCCAGGTCATGCGAGATGACGATGTAGGTCAGGTCGTGAGTCTTCTGGAGCCTGTTCATCAGGTTGAGAACCTGCGATCGAATCGAGACGTCGAGGGCCGAAACAGGCTCGTCGGCGACGATGAGCCTCGGATTCAGAGCCAGCGCTCGAGCCAACCCAATTCGCTGCCGCTGGCCACCAGAAAACTCATGCGGGTACCGCTCGACCGCGGCCGGACTCAGGCCGACCTCGCGCAGCAGCTCGGCGACCCGCTCCCCGCGCTCTCGCTTGCTGCCGATGCGGTGGATGACGAGCGGCTCGGCCAGGATGTCGCCCACCCGCATCCGAGGATCGAGTGACGAGTACGGGTCCTGAAACATCAGCTGCATGCCCCTGCGCTTCGACCGCAACCTGGTCCGGCCAAGCTTCGCCAGGTCATCACCGTCGAACCAGACCTGCCCCGAGTCCGGCTTCTCGAGCGCGACGACCAGCCTTCCCAGGGTGGTTTTGCCACAACCTGATTCGCCGACGAGGCCGAAAGTCTCCCCCTGCTGAATCGCGAGGGATACATCCGACACCGCTTTCACCGTGCCAACGCGGTGAGGTAAGAACGCACCGCGAGTCACGGTGAACTCTTTAACGACGTGCTGGATGTCGACCAGTGGCTTGGAGCCGTTCGTCGGCGTCACGATGGGACGCTCGCTTCTTCCGGGACCGGCCGGCTCGGCCGGCCGCCGCCGACCGGGTGATAGCAGGCGTGCACGTGCAGCGAGCTCTCGCCGTCGAGGCGTGGCTCACGCTGCTTGCATTCCTCGGTCACGTAGCGGCAGCGAGGATGGAAACGGCAAGCCGTAGGGGGCCGCGACAGGTCGGGCGGTATGCCAGGGATGCTGTACAGCGGCTCGGACTGGTCCTGGTCGGGTTTAGGGATCGACTGAAGGAGAGCCTCTGTATAGGGGTGCTGCGTCCGGGCGAATAGATCGTCGATGGGTGCTTCCTCGACGATCTTGCCGGCGTACATCACGCACACGCGATCAGCCCGTCCCGCGATCACGCCCATGTCGTGGGTGATCAGGAGCACCGCCATCTTGAATTCGCGCTTCAGCGAGTCGAGCAGCGTCAGAATCTGGGCCTGGATCGTCACGTCGAGCGCGGTCGTCGGCTCGTCCGCGATCAGCAGGCGTGGCTCACACGCCAGCGCCATCGCGATCATGACGCGCTGACGCAGGCCGCCCGAGAGCTGATGCGGATACTGGTAGAGCCGCTCCTTCGGCCGCGGCATGCCAACCACCCCCAGCACCTCTTCCGCACGACTCATCGACTGCTCACGGTTCCAGCCGCGATGGATCCTCAGCGATTCCGCGATCTGGTTCCCGATGGTCATGGTGGGATTCAGCGAGGTCATCGGGTCCTGGAAAATCACCGCCACGTCGTTGCCGCGGACCTTGCGCATGTCGTCCTCATCCAGCGGCACGATGTCCTGCCCGGCGAGCTTGATCGAGCCGGCAGCGATGTGGCCGCCGTTGGGGAGCAGCTTCATGATCGACATGGCCGTCATGCTCTTGCCGCAGCCTGACTCGCCTACGAGCCCGAGCGTTTCGCCCTGCTCGATCCGCAAGGAGACTCCGTCCACAGCCCGCACGAGGGCCTTGCGCTGGCGGATGTAGGTGCGGAGACCTTCGATCTCCAGGACCGGGGTGGCCAACCTGCGGGTGAGTATAGATTTGGGAGTCCGCCTGGCCTCGCTGGGCGCAGGCATGGAGCCCCTCTCAGGCGGTGGGCGCCGTGACCGTGATGACCCTGTATCCCTTCTTGGACTTGATCCGCTCCACCCTGCGGCCGGTCTCTCTCAGCCACCGGACCAAGGAGTCCGAGCCCAGGTTGCGCTGCACCACCAGGTGTGCCTGCCCGCCCGCCGCCAGCCGGTCCAGCCACGCCGACAGCAGCCGTCGAAGAGGCTCCTTGCCGATGCGGACGGGAGGGTTGGAGTAGATGGCGTCGAACTGGAGATGCTCGGGCACCTCCTCCGGGGTGCCTGCCGTGATGTTGGGCGTCCCGCTAAGTACGGCATTCGCCCTGGTCAACTCCACCGCCCTCTCATTGACGTCGATCGCCCACACGCGCGCTTTCGGGGAGGCCTTTGCGAGCACGATGGCGATGGGCCCGTAGCCGGCGCCGAGATCCAGGATCTCCCCGCCGGCGGGAGGCGCGGGGGCTTCCTTGAGCAGAACCAGGGTGCCGAGATCGATCCGACGGGCACCGAAAACCCCGCGGTCGGCCTGAAGCTCGAGGTCCAGGTTGCCCGTACGCAGACGGACCGTGTGCGGGCGGGAGGGCACCTCCGGCTTCGGGTTGAAGTAGTGGTTTTTGGGTATACTCATCGTTTGTCGCCCAATCGGCTAATGCCGCGCGGGAATTCCATCGTTTTCGGGAGATGCGCTTGCCGACAATCCAGCAGCTGGTCCGCATCGGGCGCAAAGCGGCCAGAGCGAAGTCTAAGGCGCCCGCCCTCAGGGGCTCACCGCAGCGGCGGGGAGTCTGCGTGCGCGTCTATACCCAGACACCCAAGAAGCCGAACTCGGCCCTGCGCAAGGTTGCGCGCGTCCGACTGACCACCGGGATCGAGGTCACCGCCTACATCCCGGGAATCGGACACAACCTTCAGGAGCACTCGGTGGTCTTGATCCGCGGCGGCCGCGTCAAGGACCTCCCAGGCGTGCGCTACCACATCATCCGCGGCACGCTGGACACCGCCGGGACCAAGAACCGCAAGAAGGCGCGGTCGAAGTACGGCGCCAAGCGCGAAAAGGCGAAGGCGGCAGCCTGATGCCTCGCCGCAATCGTCCTGACAAGCGTGTAGTCGCGCCCGACGCGGTTTACCAGTCGGAGGCGATCTCCAAGTTCGTGAACGTGGTCATGAGCCGCGGCAAGCGGTCGACCGCGGAAAAGCTCGTTTACGACGCGCTGGCGCGCGCCTCGAAGCAGGCCAAGAAGGAGCCACTGGAGGTCTTCGACATGGCCCTTCGCAATGCGACGCCCTTGCTCGAGGTCAAGCCGCGCCGCGTGGGTGGCGCCACCTACCAGGTACCGGTCGAGATCCGGCCCGAGAGGCGGCTTGCCCTGGCGCGCCGGTGGATCGTGCGCTTCGCCCGGCAGCGTGGCGGCCGAAGCATGTCGGAAAAGCTTGCGTTCGAGCTGCTGGACGCGTCCCAGAACACCGGGGGCGCAGTGAAGAGAAAGGAAGAGACGCATCGGATGGCGGAAAGCAACAAGGCTTTCAGCCACTTCCGGTACTAAGTGAGATGAGCGTGGCACTGAAGATGGCAGAGCGTCCGGTCGCGATCGACAAGGTCCGAAACATCGGGATCATGGCGCACATCGACGCCGGCAAGACGACGACCACCGAACGCATCCTTTTCTATGCGGGCCGGATCCACAAGATGGGCGAGGTGCACGAAGGCGCCGCGACCATGGACTGGATGGTCCAGGAGAAGGAGCGAGGGATCACGATCACCTCCGCGGCCACCTCTGCGAGGTGGCGCGACCACTCGATCAACATCATAGACACACCCGGACACGTGGACTTCACGGTCGAGGTCGAGCGGTCGCTGCGGGTGCTCGACGGTGCGGTCGCGGTGTTCGACGCCGTGGCCGGCGTGGAGCCGCAGTCGGAGACGGTGTGGCGACAGGCCGATCGGTACGGTGTGCCTCGGATCGCCTTCATCAACAAGATGGACAGGATCGGGGCGGACTTCTACGGTTCGCTTCACTCGATCCGCTCGCGGCTGGGCGCGCGCGCGGTTCCGATTCAGCTGCCGTTTGGGTCGGAGGATGCCTTCAAGGGCTACTACGACCTGATCACTCGTGACTCTGTCGTCTACATGGACGACCTGGGCACCAACAGCGTCGAGACGGAGACGATCCCCGAAGGCATGGAGGCCCTGGTGGCCGAGCACCGCCACGATCTGATCGAGGCGGTCGCCGACTACGACGACGACATCATGCACCTGTACCTGGAGGAGAAAGAGCCTTCCGAGGCTCAGATCCGCGCTGCCCTGCGCCGCGGGACCGTGGCCGGGCACCTGGTGCCCGTGCTGTGTGGGGCCGCCCTCCGCAACCGCGGAGTGCAGCCGATCCTGGACGCGGTGGTCGAGTACCTGCCGTCGCCGGCGGACGTGCCGGCGATCGAGGGCGTTGACCCCAAGACCGGAGTCCTGGTGCGCCGCGAGCACGACGACGAGGAGCCGTTCACGGCGCTCGCATTCAAGATCCAGATGGACCCGCAGGGCGTCGGCAAGCTGACCTTCTTCCGGGTTTACTCAGGCCGGCTGCGCGCGGGCTCGTCGGTTCTGAACGCGTCAACCGGCAAGAAGGAGCGGATCGGCCGCATCCTGCGCATGCACGCGATCCGGCGCGAGGACGTCGACGAGGTATTCACCGGCGACATCGCCGCCGCGGTGGGCCTGAAGGTCACGACCACGGGCGACACGCTGACTGACGAGAACCACCCGATCTTGCTGGAGTCGATCATCTTCCCCGAGCCGGTCATCTCGGTCGCGATCGAGCCCAAGACCAAGGCTGACCAGGACAAGCTGGGGATAGCCCTGCAGCGACTGTCTGAGGAGGACCCGACTTTCAAGGTCCATACCGACGACGAGACCGGCCAGACGATCATCGAAGGCATGGGCGAGCTCCACCTCGAGATCATCGTCGACCGGCTGCTGCGCGAGTTCCGCGTCGACGCCAACCAGGGCAAGCCACAGGTCGCCTACAAAGAGGCGATCCGGCGCCCGGCGCATGGCGTGGGGCGGTTCATTCGCCAATCAGGCGGCAAGGGTCAGTTCGGGCACGCTGAGGTCGACGTGCGCCCCGGGGAACAGGGAAGCGGCTTTGTTTTCGAGGACAAGATCACGCAGGGCCGCATCCCGCGAGAGTTCATTCCCGCGGTTGAGAAGGGCGTGCGCGAGGCGTTGCAGACGGGCGTGGTGGCCGGCTACCCGGTGTTGGATATCGTCGTCAGGCTGGTCGACGGGTCATACCACGCAGTCGACTCTTCGGAGATGGCTTTCCAGGTCGCCGGCTCGATGGCCGTCAAGGACGCCGCGCACAAGGCTCAGCCATTCCTGCTGGAACCGGTGATGAAGGTCAACGTGGTCATGCCCGAGGAGTACCTCGGCGACGTGATGGGCGACCTTTCGTCCCGCCGGGGACACATCCTCGGCATGGAGGGTCGGGGGACGTCGCAGGTGGTAACTGCCCACGTGCCCCTGTCGGAGATGTTCGGGTACGCTACCGAGCTTCGCTCGATGACTTCGGGGAGGGCGACTTATTCGATGGAATTCAGTCACTACGCGGAGATGCCTGGAAATTTGGCAGAGGCTGTCGGGCGACGTACGACGTCGCGATCTTAGTTAGGAGGAAGCAGTGGCGAAGAAGAAGTTTGAGCGGACCAAGCCGCACCTGAACGTCGGCACCATCGGTCATATCGACCATGGCAAGACGACGCTGACGGCTGCCATCACCAAGGTGCTCGCGGAGAAGGGCCTGGCCGAGTTCACGCCGTTCGACCGCATCGACAAGGCGCCTGAGGAGAAGGCTCGCGGCATCACGATCTCGATCACGCACGTCGAGTACGAGACCGAGAAGCGCCACTATGCGCATGTCGACTGTCCGGGGCACCAGGACTACATCAAAAACATGATCACCGGCGCCGCTCAGATGGACGGAGCGATCCTGGTCGTGGCCGCCAACGACGGCGCCATGCCGCAGACCCGCGAGCACATCATCCTCGCCCGCCAGGTCAACGTCCCCTTCCTCGTGGTCGCGCTCAACAAGTGCGACATGGTCGACGACAAGGAGTTCATCGAGCTGGTCGAGCTCGACCTGCGTGAGCTCCTCACCAAGTACGAGTACCCGGGCGATGACATCCCGATCGTCCGCATCTCCGCGCTCAAGGCGCTCGAGGGTGACGCCGAGTGGTCGCCCAAGATCCTGGAGCTCATGAACGCTGTCGACACCTACATCCCCGAGCCGGAGCGCCCCGTCGACAAGCCGTTCCTGATGCCGATCGAGGACGTGTTCACGATTGAAGGTCGTGGCACCGTCACCACCGGTCGGGTCGAGCGCGGGAAGCTCAAGAGGAACGAGGAGATCGAGATCGTCGGCATCCACCCCAACAGCACGAAGACGGTCGTCACCGGCATCGAGATGTTCCACAAGGACATGGACGAGTGCCAGGCGGGCGACAACGTCGGCGCGCTCCTGCGTGGCGTCAAGCGCGAGGACGTGGTCCGCGGCCAGGTTCTGGCCAAGCCCGGCTCGATCAAGCCACACACGCAGTTCAAGGCGCAGGTGTACGTCCTGACCAAGGAAGAGGGTGGGCGCCACACGCCGTTCCTGACCGGCTACCGGCCGCAGTTCTACATGCGGACGACTGACGTCACGGGCGAGGTCAAGCTGCCCGACGGCGTCGAGATGGTGATGCCAGGCGACAACATCGTCATGGACATCACGCTTGGTGAGCCGATCGCCATCGAGCCCGGACTTCGATTCGCCATCCGCGAGGGCGGCAAGACCGTCGGCGCAGGCGTGGCGACGGAAGTCGTCAAGTAGGAAGAGGGGCCAGAAAGAAGCACAGTGGCACAGAAGATTCGGATCCGGCTGAAGGCTTACGACCACAGGGTCCTGGATCAGGCGGCGGACAAGATCATCGACACCGCCCGCCGTGCCAACGCGCGCACTGCCGGCCCCATCCCACTTCCTACCGAGATCTCAAAACTGACAGTGATTCGGAGCCCCTTCATCGACAAGGACTCCCGCGAGCAGTTCGAGATGCGCACGCACAAGCGCGTCGTCGACATCCTGGACTTCAACCCGCGAGTCGTCGACGCGCTGCAGAGACTCTCGCTCCCCGCGGGCGTGAGCATCGAGATCAAGAGCTGAACCCAAAGTGAAAGGTCTACTGGCACGCAAGCTGGGCATGACCCAGCTCTTCAACCCCGACGGCACCATGTCCGCAGTGACGGTGCTCGAGGCCGGCCCCTGCAAGGTGCTCGGTTTGCGCACGCAGGAGAAGGATGGGTATGCAGCCGCCCAGATCGCGTTCGAGCCTGTCGACGAGAAAAAGCTGACACAGCCAAAGGCAGGCACCTTCAAGAAGGCCAACCTGGACCCTCACCGCCACATCGTCGAGATCCGCGGCTACGACGGCCTCGAGCAGGGGCAGGAGCTGAAAGCCGAGATCTTCGCCGCCGGTGAGCTCGTGGACGTGACCAGCACCAGCAAAGGCAAGGGCTTCCAGGGCCTCATCAAGCGCCACAAGTTCAGCCGCGGCCCGGAGTCGCATGGCTCCATGAACGTCCGCCAGCCGGGCGCCATCGGCGCGACCGACGCCGCCCGCGTCTTCAAGGGCGTGCGCATGTCGGGCCAGATGGGCAATGTGCGCGTGACCGCCCGCGCTTACAAGGTCGTCAGGGTGGATCCAGAGCGAAACCTGCTGCTCCTCAAAGGTGGTGTCCCTGGAGCCAAGGGGGCCCTGGTCCTGGTCCGCCAGTCGACCAAGCCCATCAAGGCGAAAGGTCCGGCCGGGAAGCCGAACCCGAGGAAGGTCTGATGGCCGAAACCAAAACCACCAAAACCACCACCAAGCCCCGGGCTACCACCGCCACCAAGAAAAAAGCCGCCGAGGCCGACCACCTACACGCCCCCTTCTTTGATGCCAGCGGCGAGCGCAATGGCGAGTTCGAGCTGCCGAAGCACATCTTTGCCGAGACTCCCAACATGGCCGTGATGCACCAGGCTTACCTGCGCCAGCTGGCCAACGCGCGCCAGGGCAACGCAAGCACCAAGACCCGTGCCACGGTCACAGGCGGCGGCGCGAAGCCCTACCGGCAGAAAGGCACGGGCCGCGCCCGCCACGGCTCGATTCGCGAACCGAGCATGAAGGGCGGCGCCGTGGTCTTCGGCCCGCGACCGCGCAGCTTCAACCAGAAGATGCCCAAGCAGATGCGCCGCCTCGCCTTGCGCAGCGCGCTGACCATCAAGGCGCAGGACAACCAGGTCAGAGTCATCGAGGCCTTCGGTTTCGAGGAGCCGAAGACGAGTCAGGCCAAGACGCTGATGGACGCGATCGGTTTCGACGACACCACGCTCGTCGTGCTGCCCGCGCCCAACCTCGTCGTGAGCCGCAGCTTCGAGAACCTCGCCGGCGCGAAGATCATCCTGGCCCGGAACATGAACATCAAAGACCTCTTCACCTTCAAGTACCTGCTGATTGCCAAGGACAGCGTCGAGTTGCTCGAGGAGAACTTCAGCAAGAAGGAGCGCGTGGCCAAGTGACCACCCGCGCCGCCTCCGAGATCGTGATCGGCCCGGTCATCACCGAGCGCACGTATCAGCTCTACACACAGGGCAGGTACACGTTCAGGGTCGCCGCCACAGCGTCCAAGACCGAGATCAAGAAGGCGCTCGAGGAGCAGTACGACGCGCAGGGCATCAAGGTCAAGGACGTCAACACCGTGACCATGCGGGGCAAGAAACGCCGCAGCATGCGCAGGCTCGGATCCATCGGCCACACCGCGGACTGGAAGAAGGCCATCGTCACCCTGGGCGCAGGGCAAAAGATCGAAGGCCTGTTCGGGAGCGTGTAAGAAGAACAATGCCGATCAGAAAGTTCAAGCCCACCAGCCCCGGCCGGCGATTCATGTCGATCTCAGGCTTCGACGAGATCACGGCCAAACAGCCGGAGAAGACACTCACCGAATCCATGCAGACCCACGCCGGCCGCAACAACCAGGGCCGCATCACCACGCGCCACCAGGGCGGTGGCTATCGAAAGCTGTACCGAAAGATCGATTTCAAAAGAGACAAGAAGGGAATCCCCGGCAAGGTCGCGACCATCGAGTACGACCCCAACCGCAGCGCGCGGATCGCGCTCATCCATTACAAGGACGGTGAGAAGCGCTACATCCTCGCGCCGCTTGGCCTGAAGGTCGGCGACCCGATCGAGAGCGGCACAGAGGCCCCGGTGAGGATCGGCAACGCACTCCCGCTCGCCAACATCCCGGTCGGTTCCACCATCCACAACATCGAGCTCACGCTCGGCCGGGGCGGCCAGCTGGTCAGAAGCGCGGGCGCCAGCGCCCAGCTCCTCGCGAAAGAGGGCGACTACGCCGTCATCCGAATGCCTTCGGGTGAGCTACGCCGCATCCACGTCAACTGCCAGGCCACGATCGGTCAGGTCGGTAACATCGAGCACGAGAACGAGTCGGGCGGCAAGGCCGGTCGCAGCCGCTGGCTCGGCGTCAGGCCAACCGTAAGAGGCTCGACCATGAATCCCCGCGACCATCCCCACGGTGGTGGCGAGGGCAAGACCGGGCCGGGTGGCAACCCGAAGACCCCTTGGGGCCAGCCTGCGCTGGGCTACCGCACGCGCAAGCCCAAGAAGGCCAGCAACAAGCTCATCATCCGCCGCCGCGAAAAGAAAGGACGAAAGAAGTAAGTGTCACGCTCATTGAAGAAGGGACCGTTCATCAACGCGTCCCTCAAAGACAAGATCGAGAAGATGAACCTGACTCGGGACAAGAAGGTGATCCGCACCTGGGCCCGCGCGTCGGTCATCTATCCCGACATGGTCGGCCACACCATCGCCGTGCACGATGGCCGCAAGCACGTGCCCGTGTTCATCAGCGAGAACATGGTCGGCCACCGGCTGGGCGAGTTCGCGCCGACGCGGCATTTCCGCGGCCACGGAACCCACACCGAAAAGTCGACGGCTCTGAAGTAATAAAGAAGTAGATGGCGACGATGGAAGTATCAGCAGTGCAGAGATTCGTACGCCGCACGCCTCGCAAGGCGAGGTTGGTAGCGGACTCCGTCACCGGGATGAAGGTGTCGGAAGCCCTCGCCTACCTCGAGTTTTCGCCGAAGCATGCTGCGCGCGACGTGGCCAAGGCCATCAAGTCCGCCGCCGCCAACGCCGAGCACAACTTCAACCTCAACCGCGATGACCTCGTGCTCAAGCACCTGACGATCGACGAAGGCCCGACCTTCAAGCGCCGAAGGCCTGTGAGCCGCAGCATGGCGCACGAGTTCTTCCACCGTACATGCCACATCACCGCGGTCGTCGAGGACCGCCCCAAAGGGGAGAAGTAACAAGAGTTGGGACACAAAGTCCACCCGAACGCATTCCGACTCGGCGTCTTCCGTCCCTGGGAGGCGAACTGGTTCGCCAACCCCAAGGACTACACGAAGATGCTGCACGAGGACCTCGAGATGCGCCGTGCGATCCTCTCTCGCCTGCGCAACGCAGGCATCGCGAAGATCGAGACCGAGCGCTCGTCCAACGCCCAGCTCACCGTCACCATCCACACCGCCAAGCCCGGCATCGTGATCGGCAAGGGTGGGTCGTCGGTCGACCAGCTGCGCGAGGACCTCGAGAAGCGCTTCGGCAACCGTGTGCGGATCTCCATCCAGGAGATCAAGCAGCCCGAGCTCGACGCGCAGCTGGTGGCTGAGAACATCGCGTCCCAGATCGAGCGGCGGATCAGCTACAAGCGCGCGATGAAGCAGGCGATCCTGCGCACCATGCGCTCGGGCGCGAAAGGCGTGCGGATCTACTGCGGCGGCCGCCTGCGCGGCGCCGAGATGGCGCGGCGCGAGTGGGATCGCGAAGGCCGCGTCCCCCTTCACACCTTGCGCGCAAACATCGACTTCGGCCGCGCCACTGCGAAGACCACGTTCGGCGCGATCGGCGTCAAGTGCTGGATCTACAAGGACATGATCTCGCCGCAGCAGCGCAGGCTGGCCACCGCCGACGGTGCGCCTATTGGCGAGGCGATGGCGCCTCAGCCCGAGATCCCGGAATCGGTGCCGGAGCCGCTGGCCGCGCTGACCATCGCGCCGTCCGCGCCTGAGCCCGAGGCCACCGCCCCGGCACCGGCTGCGGCCCCCAAGCGCACGCGCACAGCTGCCAAGCCGAAGGCCGAGCCGGCCGCCGCGGCCAAGCCCGCGCGCGCCGCCAAAGCTCCGGCGAAACCGAAGGCAGAGGCCAAGGCAGAGAAGGCCGCGCCCGCGAAGAAAGCGCCGGCCAAGAAAACCACCACCACCAAGAAGGCCAAGAGCTAGAAATGCTGCTCCCCAAGCGAGTCAAGTACCGCAAGATGCACCGCGGCCGCCGCCAGGGCATCGCCACCCGCGGCGCCACCGTCGCGTTCGGCGACTTCGGCCTGCAGGCGATGGAGGCTTGCTGGATGAGCAACCGACAGATCGAGGCCGCACGGCGTGCGATGACCAGGCACGTGAAGCGCGGCGGCCAGATCTGGATCCGCGTCTTCCCCGACAAGTCGATCACCAAGAAGCCGGCAGAGACCCGCATGGGCTCCGGCAAGGGCAACCCCGAAGGCTGGGTCGCCGTGGTCAAGCCGGGGCGCATGCTTTTCGAGATGGGCGGCGTCACGCCGCAGGTCGCCAAAGAGGCGATGAAGCTGGCCGCCTCCAAGCTGCCGATCAAGACTCGCTTTGTCAGTGCCGAGTCGGCGGGAGGATCCTCCAGATGAAGGTCGATGAGCTCAGAGTGCTCGAGGGCGACGAGCTGAGCGGCAGGCTGAAGACGGCGCGCAGAGAGCTGTACGAGCTGCGTTTCAAGCACGCGGTCGGCCAGCTGGAGAACTCGAGCGAGATCAAGAAGGTCCGCCACAACATCGCGCGGATCATGACCGTGCTCAGCGAGCGCGAGCTCGGGATCATCCCGATGCTGGAGCCGCCGCCGGCAGTCGGCGAGGCGCCCGCAGCCAAGCCGAAGCGCCCCGCCCGCAAGGAGTTCGTGGACGAGGAAGAGGTGCAAGCAGACGCAGGGGAGCCGCAGCCTCCGGTCGAAGCGGTTGCGGCT
>Ga0209689_1003091_pt1 | contig 12286 bp, 12 predicted proteins | sample GraSoiAngelo_149_FD_187119 | JGI IMG/M metagenome (GOLD analysis project Ga0209689, IMG submission 187119) | Grasslands soil microbial communities from the Angelo Coastal Reserve, California, USA - 14_1009_09_30cm (SPAdes) (version 2) | ecosystem: Environmental > Terrestrial > Soil > Grasslands ...
CCCCCGGGTCTCAGCGCTTATACCCGTAGTATTCGCAGAACCACTCGACGAACTTCCTGACCCCCACTTCGATGGGCGTGGCCGGCCTATACCCCACGTCCCTCACCAGATCGTCGACATTGGCGTAGGTCTCGGGCACGTCGCCCAGCTGCAGCGGCAGGAAGTTCTTCACCGCCTTGCGCCCGAGGCACTCCTCGATGACCTCGATGTAGCGCATGAGCTCGACCGGCTTACTGTTGCCGATGTTATAAAGCCGGAACGGCGCCGAGCTCGAGGCCGGATCCGGAGCCTTGCTGTTCCAGTTGGGATCCGGCTGCGCGATGCGCGCCGTGGCCCGCACCACCCCTTCGGCGATGTCATCGACGTAGGTGAAGTCGCGCCGGTGGTGCCCGTCGTTGAACACATCGATCGGCTTGCCCTCGAGGATGTTCCGCGTGAAGAGGAACAGCGCCATGTCGGGGCGCCCCCACGGCCCGTAGACGGTGAAGAACCGCAGCCCCGTGGTCGGAAGCCGGAAGAGCGAAGAGTAGTTGTGCGCCATCAGCTCGTTGGCGCGCTTGGTCGTGGCATAAAGCGAGAGCGGATGATCGGCAATGCGGTGCTCCGAGAATGGCATGTCGGTGTTGGCGCCGTAGACTGAGCTCGTCGAGGCGTAGACCAGGTGCTCGACGCCGTGGTGGCGGCAGCCCTCGAGCACGTTGAGCGTGCCGACGACGTTGCTCTGCACGTAGGCGTGGGGATTCTCGAGCGAGTAGCGCACACCGGCCTGAGCGGCGAGATGCACGACCCGCTGAAACTCCTCGCGTGCAAAGAGCTCGGCGACCCCGAGGTCATCCGCGAGGTCCAGTTTCACGAAACGGAACTTTGAGTGCGGTGTAAGCCGCGCAAGCCGCGCCTGCTTGAGCTTGACGTCGTAGTACTCGTTGAGGTTGTCGAGACCGACGACCTCATCGCCCCGCGCCAGGAAGCGCTGCGCGGTATGGAATCCGATGAATCCGGCAGTGCCGGTCACGAGGATCTTCATAGGCGCCCGTCGACCGCCGCGGCCGGAAACACGTGCTTGACGTCGTACAGGACGTGCTTCGTCTTGCAGAGCTTCCGTACGCCGCGTGCGCCGAGCTCACGAAACTGCCGGTGCGCCACGGCCACGATCGCCACATCGTAGCGCCCGCGCTTCAGCGCCCGCACCGGTTGCAAACCGTACTCGTGGCGGCACTCGGAGCTGTTCGCCCACGGATCGTAGATGTCCACCTGCGCGCCCTGCTTCTGCAATTCGCGCACGACGTCCACGACCTTTGAATTCCTCACGTCGGGGCAGTTCTCCTTGAAGGTGATGCCGAGCACCAGCGTGCGCGCCCCCTTGACGTGGATGCGCCGGGCGGCCATGAGCTGAGTGATCTGCCCTGCCACGTGCAGCGCCATGTTGTCGTTGAGCCGCCGCCCGGCGAGGATCATCTCGGGGTGATAGCCGATCTCCTGCGCCTTGTGCGTCAGGTAGTAGGGATCCACCCCGATGCAGTGGCCGCCCACCAGTCCCGGCCGAAAGGGGAGGAAGTTCCACTTGCTTCCGGCCGCGTTCAGCACCTCCTCGGTATCGATCTCGAGGCGATTGAAGATGAGGGCGAGCTCGTTGATGAGCGCAATGTTCACATCGCGCTGGGTGTTCTCGATCACCTTGGCGGCTTCCGCGACACGGATGCTGGAGGTCTTGTGGGTACCGGCGCTCACGATGGAGGAATAGAGCTCATCGACGAAATCCGCCACTTCGGGTGTCGAGCCGGCGGTCACCTTGCGGATGGTGGTGAGGCGGTGCTCCTTGTCGCCCGGGTTGATGCGCTCGGGGCTGTAGCCGGCGAAGAAGTCGCGGTTGAATTTGAGTCCCGACACCCGCTCCAGTATCGGTACGCAGACCTCCTCGGTGCAACCGGGGTAGACGGTCGACTCGTAGATCACCACCGCGCCGCGCTTGAGCACCGCGCCCACCGTCTCGCTGGCACGCATGAGGGGCCCGAGATCGGGCCGCTTGTAGCCGTCGATCGGGGTCGGCACCGTGACGATGAACACCTGGCAGCGCCTGAGGCGCTCCAGCTCGGTGGTGAAGGTCAGGTTCTTCGCCGCCTTGAGCTCCGCCGCTGTAACCTCGAGCGTGACGTCGCGTCCCCGGCGCAGTTGAGCTACCCGCTTCGGGTTCACGTCGAAGCCGATGGTCTCGTATTGCTTGCCAAACTCGACCGCCAGCGGCAGGCCGACGTAGCCCAGCCCCACCACTCCGATGCGCGACCCGCGCCCCTTCGCCCCCATCCGTCCGCCTTAAGTGCTCAGACGCCCGCGCGCTGCACTTCGGGCGCGGGCGGCAGTCGCACCGCCGGCGTGTCAGGCAGCTCGCTCGCCCAGAGGCACCGCCCGCCGCTCTCCCTCGTGATGAGCGCGAGCATCGCCTCGTGGGCCTCGAGCTCGTCCGGCGTCGCCACGAGCACGGCGAGCGGCGCCGCGGGTCGCACCGGCACGCGGGCCCCCCGCGCGCCTTCCACGCCACGGGGCGGCGCGCCCTGCTCGGTGAGGGCAAGCGCGCTCTGCCCCCCGGTCATCGCGAGGTAGACGTCCGCGAGGATGCGCGCATCGAGGAGCGCGCCGTGGAGCTCCCGCGCCGAGTCATCGACGTCGTAGCGCTTGCAGAGCGCATCGAGGCTGTTGCGCTGACCCGGATGGAGCTCGCGCGCGAGCGCGAGCGTGTCGAGCACCTGGCAGACGGAGGCGATCTGGCGCGGCTCGCCGGGCAGCCGCGCGAGCTCGGCATCGAGAAACGCGATGTCGAAGGCGGCGTTGTGGATCACGAGCTCGGAGCCGGCGAGGAACTCGAGCAGCTCATCGGCGATCTCTCGAAAGCGCGGCTGCCCGTCGAGCTCGGTGCGCGAGATGCCGTGCACCGAGAGCGCGCCGTCGTCGATCTCGCGCTCGGGGTTCAAGTACCGGTGAAAGGTGCGCCCCGTGGCACGGCGGTTCACGAGCTCGACGCACCCGATCTCGATGACGCGGTGGTTGAGCTCGGGCTCGAGTCCGGTCGTCTCGGTGTCCAGGACGATCTGCCGCATGGCGGGGTCGGAGTCTACCGCACCGCTCGCGCCTGCAAGGCGTCGATCGCTTCGTTCGCGAGCTGGTCGACGCGCTCGTTGCCGGGGACCCCCGCATGTCCCGGCACCCAGCGCCATTCGATCGCGTGGCCGGAGCTGAGCTCATCGAGCCGCTGCCAGAGGTCCTGGTTCTTCACCGGCTTGCGATCGGCGGTGCGCCAGCCGCGCGACTTCCACGCCGGAAGCCACTCCGTGATCCCGCGCCGGACGTATTCGGAATCGGTGTAGAGCCGCGCCTGCACCGGGCGCTTCAAGGCCTCGAGCGCGCGAATTACCGCGGTGAGCTCCATGCGGTTGTTGGTCGTCAGCGGCTCGGCGCCCTTGAGCTCCTTCTCGCGCTTGCCCGACTTGAGGAGCGCCCCCCAGCCGCCGGGCCCCGGATTGCCGCGGCAGGCGCCGTCGGTATAGATCTCGATCACGCCTGGGTCCGCGTCGTGGGCTTGACGAGCCCGCCGATCACGGCGGGCTTCTCGCGCAGGCGCGGCCGAACGGGCGTCAGGGTGTAGAGGCGCTTGCGCGCCCTGAGGAGGTACGCGCCCGCCGGCAGGAGGTATGTGGCGCGTCGCAGCATCCTCCCGGTCCCCTCGCCCGCGGAGAGGCCGCGGCTGAAGGGACTTAGGTACAGGTAGCGCTGTGTCGCGACCATCTCGAAGCCTAAGAGCACCAGCCACTCGCGCAGGCGCCGCTCGGGCAGCACGCGGCGCAGCCCCGGCGGAAAACCGCGGCGGCTCCAGCGCCCGCGCATGCCCCACAGGCTCCAGGGCTCAAATCCGAGCACCAGCAATTGCCCCTCGCCGGAGAGCACCCGATCCACTTCGCGGAGGATCGCGTACGGATCGGGGGCGAATTCGAGCGTATGCGGCAGGAGCGCCGCGTCGATGCTGTCGCTGATGATCGGAAGCTGCGAGGGTCTCGCGAGGACGTCAGCGCCCCCCGACAGCCCAGGAGCCGCGATGAGGCTCGCCCGGCGCGTGCGGCTGCCGGCGAGGAGCTCCCGCGCGCCGCCCCAGGCGCCGACCTGCAGCAACTCCCACCCGAAAACGTCCTCGAGCGCCGCAGACAGAAGCTCGGACTCGGCCGCAAGGAGTGCCCGGCCGAGGGGCAGCCGCCACCAGGCCCTGAGAGAGGCGTCACGGTCCGGGATGTCCGGAGTGCGAATTGGCACGGGAGGGCTGGTAATAATGTGAACTTACCGGTTAAATTCCAGCTGTCGAGCCAGTAGCGTCCTATAAGACCCTGTGCCCCGGCACGGGGAAAAAGTAGCACGGCCGATAGAGGGCACAAAACTTGGCGACGGCACTCTTAACGCATATGCGTCACGGACTCCTCGGCTTGGCGCTCCTGGCCCTGATGGCGTGCGTCCACGCCCCACAGCGGCCGCACGAATCACCGCCCGCGGAGGCGCTGAGCCCTGCGCCGCCGGCCACCCCGGCTCCCGCGGTCTCACCGGCCCCCGCGCCCGCGACGGCGGACGCCGCAGCGACGCCCTCGAGCGTATCAGCCGCCTCGCCGGAGGCCACCTCGCCAGAGACACCCGCCGCTCAAGCGGCCGGAAGCTCGCCCGCTGCGGCGAAGGCGACCTCAGCTTCAGCGCCGCCTGCGGCGTCAACGACCCCTGCGGAGGCCACCCCGGCACTCGTGCCTGCGCCTCTCGCAGGTCCCGCGGCGGCAACGCTCCCGCCCGATGTGTCCGCCGCAGCCACTGATGCGGCAGGCGCCGCCTCCGGGGTCGCCGACGAAGCACCCCGCGCGCCATCCGCTCAAGTGCCGGGGCTTGCGCCGGCGCTCTACGGAGATCTCTTCGATCGCATGCGCGCGGGCTTCACGCTCGAGGACGGCGCCGGCCAGCGCGCGGTGGATCAGCAGCTGCGCTGGTACGCCAACAACCCCGAGTACCTGCAGCGCGCCTTCGGACGGGCCGAGCTCTATCTCTATCAGATCGTGACCGAGCTCGAGCGTCGCGGCATGCCGCGCGAGCTCGCGCTGCTGCCGGTGGTGGAGAGCGCCTTCGAGCCCTACGCCTACTCACGCGCGCGCGCCTCGGGACTCTGGCAGTTCGTGCCCGGGACGGCTTCGCGCTTCGGGCTCAAGCAGGACTGGTGGTACGACGGCCGGCGTGACATCGTCGAGTCGACGCGTGCCGCTCTCGACTACCTGCAGTCGCTCCACGATCGGTTCAACGGCGACTGGCTGCTCGCGATCGCCGCCTACAACTGCGGCGAGGCCTTGATCGATCGCGCCGTCGCGATGAATCGCGCCACGGGCCATCCGGTGGACTTCTGGAACGTGTGGCTGCCGGGCGAGACGCGCGCCTACGTGCCCAAGCTCCTCGCGATGAAGCGCCTGGTGATGGACCCGGCGGCTTTCGGGCTCGAGTTCAGCCCCATCCCGAACCAGCCCTACTTCGCGCGGGTCGGCACCATCAGCCAGGTCAACTTGAAGCTCGCCGCGGAGATCGCCGGGATCACCCCCGAGGAGCTCTACGAGCTCAACCCCGCCTTCCACCGCTGGGCGACCGATCCCGGCGGTCCGCATTATCTCCTCATGCCGATCGACGCCGCGGACGTCTTCACCGAGAACATCGAGCAACTGAGCGCCGATCAGCGCTTGGGCGTCTCCCACTACACCGTGAGGCGCGGCGACTCGCTGGCCTCCCTCGCCAGGAAGTTCCACACCACCGTCAACGTGATCCGCGAGCTGAACGACATGCCCTCGGGCGCGCTCACGGTGGGGAATGACCTGCGCGTGCCGAGCGCCGTCACGGAGCTCCCCGAGAAGGTCATGCTGGCCGCAGCGCGGGTCGACGGCCACGGCCGTTCCGCACGCCGTCCGCACGTGCAGATCGTGCGGCGCGGGGACTCGCTCTGGACCATCGCGCGGCACAACGGCATGAACGTGAACACCCTCGCGAGGCTGAACGGCATGCACCCGGACGATGCCTTGCGCGCCGGGCAGCGCATCAAGCTCACGGCAGCCTCGGGCGGCTCGGGGCGCTCGGCGTCGCGCCGGCGGCTCTACTACACCGTGCGCGAGGGCGACACCGTGTCCCAGATCGCGCGGCTCTTTCAGTGCAGCGTGCCGCAGATCATGGCGTGGAACGGCCTCTCGTCCCATTCGGGGCTCCACGCCGGCCAAAAGCTCCGCATCCACCTGCATTCGCACCACAAGAGCTGAGCGCAGCGGCCGCGGCGCGCCTTCCGGCATAATCCCCGCCGGGAGGGATGAACCCATGGGATTTCTCGCCGGTAAGCGCGCCTTCGTCGTCGGGGTCGCGACCGATCGCTCGATCGCCTGGGGTATTGCCCAGGCGATGCACCGCGAGGGCGCCGAGCTCGCATTCTCCTACTTGAACGACAAGATGAAGGAGCGGGTCGAGCCCCTCGCGCACTCGCTCGGCTCGCGCCTCACGCTGCCGCTCGATGTGACCGTCGACGGTCAGAGCGATGCGGCGTTCGGGCTCCTCAAGCGCGAGTGGGGCGAGCTCGACATCGTCGTGCACGCGGTCGCGTACGCGCCGCGCGAGGCGCTCACGGGGACCTTCCTCGAGGCGACGACCCGCGAGGGCTTTCGCATCGCTCATGACGTGTCGAGCTATAGCCTGACGGCGCTCGCGCAGCGCGCCGCTCCGTTGATGGCGGGCCGGAACGCCGCGCTCCTCACCCTCACCTATCTCGGCGCGGCGCGCTCGATCCCGGGCTATAACGTGATGGGACTCGCTAAGGCGAGCCTGGAGGCGAACGTGCGCTTCCTCGCCGCCGATCTCGGCCCGAAGGGCGTGCGGGTCAACGCCATCTCCGCAGGCCCCATCAAGACCCTCGCGGCGGCCGGGATCCCCGGCTTTCGGAAGATGCTCGCCCGGGTGGCGGAAGTCGCCCCGCTCCGCCGCAACGTCACCCTCGAGGACGTGGGCAACGCCGCCGCCTTCCTCTGCTCGGACCTGGCCGCCGGAATCACGGGGGAGATCCTCTATGTCGACAACGGCTTCAGCACCGTCGGCATGAGCTTCCCGCTCGAAGCGGAGGGTTGAGCGGCGTAAGGGACCGCCCGCCGGGCGCCTCGCGGCTACTCAAACGCTTTCGGGTTCTTGCGCACGTCCGCCGTGCGCCGCATTTCCTCGAGGTACGCGCTGGCGTCGTCCGTGCCGAGGCGGTCGGCTTCCTGCCGCGCGCGGGTGACCTGCGTCTCCTCATCGTGCGCTGCGGCGGTGCGCACGCGGGTCACTTCGACGAGCGCGGCGCCGCCGTCGCTGAGCGAGAGCTCGCGAAAGACCGGCTTCCCCGCCGGCCGCGGCACCGCGAACACCGCCTCGCGCACCGGAGCGGGGATGGACGGGTCGTGGCGGCCGACGAAGTGCGCGGGCTCCGCGCTCACCTTGAGCTCTTGAGCCACGGCGTCGAACGAGGCGCCGCCTTCCAGCTTCTGGCGCGCCGCCTTCGCGGCCGCGAGCGCGAGCGCTGTGGCGCGCGACTGGGTCAGCGCGGCCACGATGCTCTCGCGGACCTCGGCAAGAGGCTTGGGTTGTGCCTTGCGATGCTCGAGCACCTTCACGATGGCGAGGCGATCGTCCCCGAGGAGCACGGGTCCGCCGAGGCGCCCATTGGGGAGCGGCGGATCGGCGAAGATCAACTCCTGCAGCGGCGGGGCGAGCCCTAAGGGCGGCGCGCCCGCCCCCTTCACGAAGGTCGGCATCTCGCCCGCCTGCAGGCTGAACTCCTGCGCGAGCGCCTTCAAGTCCGCGCCGGGCTCCGAGGCCTTGGTCTGCAGCCGCTCCTGGATCTCGCCGAACCGATCGGTCGCGCGATCGCGCTTGATCTGCGCCTCGAGGTCGCTCCTCGCCTCCTCGAAGGATTTGGACTTGCCCGCCTGAATCTCATCGAGCCGGATGATGTGATAGCCGAACTGGGTCTTCACCGGCCCTTTGATCTCGCCGACCTTCATGCCGAAGAGCGCATCCGCAAACGGCGCGACGAAGGCCGAGCGCTCCGCCCAGCCGAGGTCGCCGCCGTTGTGCGCGGACCCCGGGTCCTGGGAGTACTGCTGGGCGAGCTCGCCGAAGTCTTTCCCCGCCTTCGCCTCGGCGAGCACTTTCTCCGCCTGTGCGAGCGCTGCGGCGTCGTCCTTGCCCGTGATGAGAATGTGGCGCGCGTGGCGCTTCTCGGGCACCTCGAGACGGCCCTTGGCCTTCTCGTAGGCCGCGCGCAGGTCCGCATCGCTTGCCGTCACCTGCGCCTCGAGCGCAGCCAGCGAGAGCTGCGCATACTCGAGGTGCGCGGACTCCGGGGTCATGTACTCCGCCTGGTGAGCCTTGTAGTAGGCCTGGACCGCGGCAGCGTCGACGCCGGCGGCGGACTTGAAGCGCTCCACCGGCAGCACGAGGTAGCGCACCTCGCGCTCCTGCCCCTCGAGCTCGGCGAGCCGCGCGCGCTCTGCGGGTGTGAGAAATTCCGAGGCGCGGATGCCGCCCTCGAGCTGTGCGCGCCGCGCCTGGGTGCGCAGGTCCCTCTCGTAGTCGGCGAGCGAGATGCCGGCCTGGGCGAGCACGCCTTTGGCGGCCTCCGGGGAAAACTGGCCGCCGACCTGGAACGCCGGCTCCTGTTGCACCGCCTCGCGCAGCGCCTCGGTACTCACCCGGTAGCCGAGACTCTGCGTGCGCTCAGCGATCAGCGCCTCGCCGATCATGCCTTCGAGCATCTGGTCCTGGAAGCGCTTGCGGAGCTCCGGCGGAATCTCCATTCCTCCGAGTCGCTGCTGCCACTGAGTCTGCTGGCGGACCCAGCGGTTGTGCGCCTCTTCGAGCGAGATCTTGGCGCCGTTCGCCTCGGCGGCATAGTCGGACCCACCGAAGTTCAGGTTCACGATGCCGTAGGCGCCCCAGGCGGCGAACACGAGCGCCAGCGCCCCGAGCACCAGGTACGCGAGCCACTTCTGACCCTTTAGGGCGTCTCCGATTCTCTGCAGCATCTTTGAGAGTCGCTGATCCGGACGTTATGGGTGGCGGAGCGGACGGGATTCGAACCCGCTCCGTATTGATCCTGGTACCCCTGGACCGATGGTGAACGGCCTTATAAAGCTTGTCCGCCGTCGGCTGCGTGCCAATGTATCGGCTCCTTCCGATTGACCGGGCAAGATACTGTTACTCCCATGATTTAGCCATGGCATACGCAACCCTGACCAGTAAGGGTCGAATCACGCTCCCGAAGAGCGTACGGGAGCGACTGGGCGTCGAGGCCGGCGACCGGATCTGAGTTCAGCGAATCGGAGCAAGGCTTTCTCGTCGTCTCGGCCCTCGCGACATCCGATCCCTGAGCGGAATCGTGGGCCGACTCAGGAAGCGGGTGACGATCGAAGCCATGAACCGCGTCATTGAAAAGATGGGGCGGATGCCAAGTCGTCGCCGATCGGCACGCGCTTGATCAGAAACATGATAGCTCAGGCCGGAAATCCGGCGCTTCCGACCTCTTCCGAGTAGATCTTCCGACCCACGGCAATCGGTCTTGTCCCAGTCTGTCTTTATCGGTACACTGGACTAAGTTTAGTTTAACTAGATGCGGCTATGACCACGGTAAACATTCACGAGGCAAAGACTCACCTGTCCCGGCTGGTGGACGAAGTGGCCGCGGGCGCAGAGATCATCATCGCCAAGGCGGGCAAGCCCATGGCACGACTAGCTCCTATTTCGACGCCCATCCGTAAGAAGCGTCTCGGGCTGCTGAAAGGAAAAATCAAAGTACCTGACGACTTCAATGCTCCATTGGACGAGGAGACCCTGTCCGGATTCGAAGGCCGTTAGCGATGCGGGTGCTGCTGGATACCCACCTGCTTCTTTGGGCACTTTCCTCACCGGAGAGACTCTCGAATCAGGCGCGACAACGCATTAACTCGAGCGAGGTGTATGCGAGCGCCGCTTCGATCTGGGAAATCAGTATCAAATCCGCTTTGGGCAAACTCAAAGCGGATCCCAACGAAGTCCTGGCCGGTGTGGAGCCGGCGGGCTTCAATCACTTGCCGATCGCGGGAGGTCACGCGGCGAAAGTTGTTGAGCTTCCCCCGATTCACAAGGACCCGTTCGATCGGCTTCTGGTAGCGCAAGCGCGCTTCGAACCGATGATTCTGTTAACCGATGATGACCTGCTGAGGGGCTACGGAGACTTTGTCGAAGTCGTTTGACGCGAAGACATCGTCTGCCTGCGCGCGCGCGTGGTCGCAGAGCCAGAGAAAAAAGTGCTCGACGGATGCTGGCGGAGCGGACGGGATTCGAACCCGCGACCCCCGGCGTGACAGGCCGGTATTCTAACCAGCTGAACTACCGCTCCGAATTGGGGGTCGAATGCTAACGGATCGATGAATGAGGCTACAAGCGGTTTTCGCTCCCCCGCGTGGGGCGGTAACCTCGCGCCCTGATGGGCGGCTCGTACTGGGTGCGAGGGCGGCGCGCAACTCGACCCGAAGCGGGCAGCGGTCCGCCGCAGATCGCGCCTGAACTGGCGCTGAATAAGTCAACCGATGCGCAGCTCGTGCGCTCAGGGACTGTAGGCCGGCCACGCGGCAGGTGAGATGCGTCGTCGCCAAGCTAAGACAGCTCGCGCCGACCGCGGCCTCAGGCACAATGAGGCGGACCCAACCTAAGGATGACGCGGATGAAACTGACGGGCGCCCTGCTCTCTTCGATCGTTCTCACCGCAGCGGTGGCCACACCCGCCTTCGCGGCCCTCGGCGGGGACAGCGCTACCGTCCAGGCGGATGTCGCCCGGATGAAGGGGGCGCTGCGGATTACCTCAAGCGCCGGGGTCACGGTGCACGAGATCACGACCTCCTACGGCACGGTGGTGCGTGAATACCTCACCCCCGGCGACAAGGTGTTCGCCGTCAGCTGGCACGGGCCGGTTAACCTGGACCTGCGCCAGATGCTCGGGGACTACTACACGCAGTACGAGCAGGCGGCGAGCATGCCGCACCCCGGCGGCCACCGACACCTCGCCATCGAGCAGCCCGGGCTCGTCGTGCAGGTGAGCGGCCGCATGCGGGCCTTCGTGGGGCGCGCCTGGGTGCCGGGCCTCGTGCCGCAGAACTTCTCCGTCAACGACATCAACTGATCCGCTCCTGACACTCGCCGCAGGGCTGAAATAAGGGAATTCCGTGCGCAATCTCATCGCTCTCTCTTTGATCCAAGTGACTTTCCTCGCCGCCTGCGGCGGAGGCGGCTATACCAGCGGGGGCGGTCCTCCCCCCTCGCAGAACATCGCGACGCCGGGCCCGCCGAACGTCGAGACGATCACCGTCGACATGGGTCCGAGCGGTGTCAGCGCGGTCAACACCGCCTACGTCAGCATCCAGATCTGCGTACCTAACAACCCGGCCATGTGCCAGACCATCGATCACGTCGAGGTCGACACGGGCTCGACCGGACTTCGGATCCTCGCTGGCGCACTCAACCTGACCAACGTCCCTCTCCCGCAGGAAACCAACGGCACCCCCACGGTTTTCATGACCGAGTGCCTGCGGTTCGCCGACGGCTCCTCCTACGGGTCGCTCAGGTTCGCGGACATCACGCTGCCGGTCTCGATGAAAACCGCCTCCAGCGTGGTCGTGCAGGTCATTGGCGATCCGCTATACCCCACCGTGCCGAGCACCTGCCCCGGGCCCGCCGAGAACACGGTCACCGCCTTCGGTGCCAACGGGATCCTAGGAGTGGGCCCGTTCGCTCAGGATTGCGGCTCCGCCTGCGTCGCAACGGCGCAGCCCAGCACCTACTACAGCTGCCCCTCCACGAGCACCTGCGGCGCATCGACCGCCACCCTTGCCCAGCAGGTCGCCAACCCCGTGACGCTCTTTAGCTCCGACAACAACGGCGTGATCGTGGAGCTCCGCCCGGTCGGCAGCGCGGGGGCTGCCACCGTCACCGGATCCCTGGTGTTCGGCATCGGCACTCAAAGCAACAACGCCCTCGGGAGCGCGACGGTGCTGCAGGAGGATACGTTCTCCGGCCTGATCACCGCCACCTACAAGGGCACCGCCTACAGCCACGGCTTTATCGACAGCGGCTCGAACGGCAACTTCTTCACCGACAGCTCGATCAAGACCTGCACCACTCCCCCGAGTCCGAACCCGTGGTACTGCCCCTCCGCGGAGGTAAGCGAGACCGCCACCCTTCAGGG
>Ga0209689_1003094_pt1 | contig 12282 bp, 11 predicted proteins | sample GraSoiAngelo_149_FD_187119 | JGI IMG/M metagenome (GOLD analysis project Ga0209689, IMG submission 187119) | Grasslands soil microbial communities from the Angelo Coastal Reserve, California, USA - 14_1009_09_30cm (SPAdes) (version 2) | ecosystem: Environmental > Terrestrial > Soil > Grasslands ...
GGTGGCCCGGATGGAGCTGGCCGACTGGGAGCGCTCGTTCGCGGTGAACTCGACCGGCCACTTCCTCGTGGCCCGCGAGGCGATGCGCCTGCTCACGGCTCAGGGGCTCGGCGGCGCGCTGGTCTTCGTCGCGACCAAGAACGTGATGTCGCCCGGCAAAGACTTTGCGGCGTACTCGGCCGCGAAGGCGGCCGAAGCCCAGCTCGCCAAGGTGCTGGCGCTCGAAGGCGCGCCCCACGGAATCCGCTCCAACATCGTGAACCCGGATGCCGTGTTCCAGGACTCGAAACTCTGGTCGGCGGAGATCCGGCGCGAGCGGGCGGCCGCCCAGGGGATCTCGGTCGACCGGCTCGAGGACTTCTATCGCAAGCGCAACTTGCTCGGCGTCGGCATCCTGCCGGAGGACGTCGCCGAGGCCGTGCTCTTCCTCGCGTCGGACCGCTCCGCCAAGACGACGGGCTGTACCGTGACGGTCGACGGCGGCGTCCGCGACGCGTTCCCGAGGTGATCGCGTGATTGGCTTCGGCGCGCAGCTCTCGCTGCATCCGCCCGCCGAGCAGTTCGAGCTCGTTCAGCGCCTGGAAGCCGTCGGGTACGACTCGGTGTGGACGGGCGATCACATGTCGTTCCACAACCCAATCCACGAGTCGATCACCTTGCTGGCGTCCTACGCGCCGATCACGAAGCGGATCAAGCTCGGCGTCGGCGTATACCTCCTCGCGCTCCGATCGCCGGCGGTGGCGGCCAAGCAGGCGGCCACGCTCGACGTGCTGTCGGGTGGCCGGCTGGTGTTCGGCGTCGGCGTCGGCGGGGAAAACCCGAAGGAGTTCGAGCTCTGCGGCATCCCTCACAAGGAGCGCGGCGCGCGCGTGAACGAGGGCATCGACGTCGTGCGCACGCTCTGGCGCGACACGCCGGCCTCGTTCAACGGCCGGTTCACGCGATTCGAGTCGGTCTCGATCGACCCCAAGCCCGTCCAGCAGCTTCCCCCGATCTGGATCGGCGGGCGCTCCGATGCGGCGCTGGCGCGAGCGGGCCGTCAGGGTGACGGCTGGATGTCGTACGTCGTGCAGGCCGACCGCTACGCGCAGAGCCTCGACAAGATCCGCGCCGCCGCGGCCGCCGCGGGCCGCTCGATGGACAAGTTCACGGCGGCACACCTGGTGTTCATCACGATCGGCCGCGACTATGAGGCCGCCAAGCGGGCGTGGGTCGGCGTCCTCAGCAAGCGGTACGCACAGGACTTCGAGCCGCTCGCCAAGCGCTACGGCGTCATCGGCACGCCCGAGCAGTGCGCCGAGCAGCTCGAGCGGTTCCGGACCGCCGGCTGCAACTACTTCGTCATGAGCGCCATCGGCGATCCGCGCGAGGAGCGCGCCCAGCACGAAGCGATCGCCGCCGAGATCATCCCGCGATTCGGGTCGCGCTGAGCGGGCGGCCAACGATGACATGGCCGACCTGACGGGCGGGCAGCTGGTCGCCCGAACCCTGCGGCAGGCCGGCGTGCGCCACGTCTTCACTCTCTGCGGCGGCCACATCCTGCCGATCTACGACGGCTGCCTCACCGAAGGGGTCGGTATCATCGACGTGCGCCACGAGCAGGCGGCCGCCCACGCGGGCGACGCGTATGCGCGCCTCACGCGCGGCGTCGGGGTCGCTATCGTCGTGCCGGGCCCGGGCGTCACCGACGCGGTCACCGGAGTCGCCAACGCGTACGCCGCACGAAGCTCGCTGCTCCTGATCGGGGGCGCGGCACCCCTCGGCCTGCGCGGACTCGGCGCGCTCCAGGAGACGGAGCAGCTCGCCCTGCTCAGGCCGATCACGAAGGGCGCCTGGTCGGTGGCCGAAACGCGTCAGATCCCCGAGGTGCTGGCGACCGCCATCCGTACGGCGCTCTCGGGCCGGCCGGGCCCGGTCTTCGTCGAGATCCCCGTCGATCTCCTGATGACGACGATCGAGGATCGTCTGGCGCCGATTCCGACCGGCTACGTGCATCGGACCCGAGCCGCGGTCGACGCCGAAGCCCTCGGCCGGCTCGACGCCTTGCTGGCCGGCGCCGAGCGCCCGGTGATGATGGCCGGTGGCGGCGTCTACTGGGACGACGCGGCGAAGTCGCTCGCCTCGTTCGCCGAGCGCGCGGGCGTCCCGGTCTTCATGAACGGGGCGGGCCGCGGCGCGCTGGCCACCGATCATCCCAACGCGTTCTTCCAGACGCGCGGCTGGGCCCTGGGCCACGCCGACGTCGTCCTGGTGCTCGGCACACCCCTCGACTTCAGGCTGGGTTACGGCAGGCCGCCGACGTTCGCCGAGGACGCGAAGGTCGCGATGATCGACGTCGACCCGGTCGAGCTCGGGCGCAACCGCCCGCTCGAGCTCGGCCTCGCGGGCGACATCGACGTGATCCTGCGCCAGCTGACCGCCGCGCTGCCGCAAGGCCGGGGAGCACGCGCCTCGGCGTGGCGCGCCGAGCTCTCCCGGCGCGAAGCCGAGGCGCGCGCAAAGCTCGACGAGCTGGCCGCGACCGACCAGTCGCCCGTGTCCCACTACCGCTGGGCGTCGGAGATCGCGCGCGTGGTGACGCGTGACACGATCGTCGTGGGCGACGGCGGCGACGTCGTCAACTGCGCGGCCAAGTTCGTGCCGGTCGACCGCCCGGGCCAGTGGCTCGATCCCGGGCCGCTCGGTTGCCTCGGCGTCGGCCCGTCGTTCGCGCTCACCGCGAAGCTTCTGCGGCCCGACCAGCGCGTGCTGCTCGTGTCCGGCGACGGCGCCTTCGGCCTCAACGGCATGGAGCTCGAGACCGCCGTGCGCTTCAAGCTTCCGTTCACCTGCGTCATCGGCAACGACGGCGGCTGGGGGCAGATCCGGAGCCCGCAAGTATCGTTCTTCGGCGAGGGGCGGACCGTGGCCACGTCGCTTCCGACGACGCGCTACGATCGCATGGTCGAGGCGCTCGGCGGCCGCGGCGCGTACATCACGCATCCGCACGAGATCGGCCCGGCGCTCGAGCGGGCACTCGCCTCGGACGAGGTCTGGTGCATCAACGTGGTGCTCGATCCCGAGGCATACCGCAAGAGCGGCCAGGTTTCGATGGCCATCTGACCGCGGCGTGAAGATCACGTTTCTGTGTCCGCATCTCCGCATCGCCGGCGGAGTGCGCGCGATCCTCACGTACGCTGACCGCCTCACCGCCGAGGGCCATCAGGTCGACGTCGTCGTGCCGGCCAAGAGCCACGGCCGCGCCTTCTGGCGATCTCTGGTCCACGCCGGCCCCGGCTGGATTCCGGGCTTCCGGGCCAAGGTCGTGTGGGTCGATCGCTGGCGTTCGAGCGCGTTGCCCGACGCCGATGCGATCGTCGCGACGGCGTGGCAGTCCGCCGCGGCTGTCGCCGAGGCGCCGGCGCGGTGCGGGCGCAAGTTCTACTTCGTGCAGCACTACGAGAGCCTCTATCACGGTCAGGCGGAGACGGTCGACGCGACCTACCGCCTTCCGCTCCGGAAGATCGTGATCTCCACGTGGCTCCGCGACGTCATGCGCGAGCGCTTCGCCTGCGAGGCGGACGTGCTGGTCACGCCGGTCGATCCGATGCTGTTCCACGCCGTTCCCGTCACGGTCGCGACCTCGCGCCCGCGCGTCTTGATGCTTCATCACGACTACGCCTGGAAGGGGACCGCCGACGGCTTCGAGAGCGTGGCGCGCGTCAAGCGGCGCGTCCAGGGCCTCCACCTCGTGGGATTCGGGGTGACGGCCCCGAAGGGTCCGGCGGGCTACGACGAGTTTCACGCCGATCCACCCCAGGACAAGCTCGCGGCGCTCTACAGCGGCTGCGAGATCTACCTGTGCCCGTCGTGGGACGAGGGGCTCGGCATGCCGCCGATGGAGGCGATGGCCTGCGGCGCGGCCCTCGTCACCTACGACAACGGCGGCTGCCGCGACTACGCGCTGGACGGCGAGACGGCGCTGGTTGCGCGGCGGCGTGACGTGGGCGATCTCGCGGCCAAGCTCGAACGGCTCGCCGCAGATGCCGAGCTCCGGGCGCGGATCGCGACCGCGGGCTCGGCGTTCATCCGGGACACCTTCGATTGGAGGCGGGCGGTCAGCCGCATGGAGGAGATCTTCCGTTGACGACGGCGCTGCCGACCGTCGAGGCTCCCTGCGCGGTCTGCGGCGACAGCGCCGCCGACCCGGTCTGGGCGACGGAGGATCGCGCCTTCGCCGTCCCCGGTCACTACACCGTCGTGCGCTGTCGCGCCTGCGGCTTTCTCTACCAGCGACCGCGCGTGCGCGACGAGCATCTGGCCGCGTGTTACCCCGATCACTATCCGCGGCATCAGGAGCCGTCGCCGCGGATGCCGCTGAAGGGCTCGAAGGGCCGTCAGCGCGCCGCGCGGTGGGCGCTCGCCGACGGCCTCGGCTACGGCGCGTTCCGCGACCCGCGCGTATCGCTCACGACGCGGCTCCGGGCGCGGCGAATGCTCCGGCGGATCCGGTGGAGCTGCCCGCCGTGGATCGGTGCCGGTCGCTATCTCGACGTCGGGTGCGGCTCGGGCGGCTCGCTCGCGGTCGCGCGCGCGCTCGGCTGGCGGGTCGCCGGCATCGAGATGGACGAGGCCGCGGCGGCGCTGGCGCGCCGTTTCGGCGACGAGGTACACGTCGGCGACATCCTCACCGCGCCGTTCGCCTCGGGTCGCTTCGATGTGGTGACGGCCTTCCACGTCCTCGAGCACGTCCCGGATCCGGTGGCGGTCGCGCGTCGTATGCTCGACTGGCTGACGCCGAGCGGGCTCTTGATCGTGGAGGTCCCGAACGCGGGCGGGCTCGGCGCGACGATCTTCGGCCGCGCGTGGTCGGGCCTCGAGCTGCCGAGACATCTTTCGCACTTCACCCCCGAGACGCTCGAGCGGGTGATCGACAAGGCGGGCGGCCGCATCGTCTGGATCTGGCATCAGGCGAAGCCGCGCACCTACCTCTGGAGCCTGTCGGCGCTCCTGCGCGATCGGGGCTGGAACGCGCTCGCGAGACTGACGGAGTGGCGGCCGGTCTACGGGGTGTTGAAGCTCGGGCTGGAAGTGCTGGTCCCGCTCGCGCGCCTGGCGCGACGCGGAGAGGCGATCAGGATCGGTGCCGTCCGGAATCGCCGGACGTAGCGTAGGCCGCGGGCGCCTCGTGGCGGGCGGAGAGATGGGCGAGCTCCCGCTCGAGATCGGCCAGACGCTTGGCCAGCCGGTCGCGCTCCTCACGGAGCGACCGGGTCGCCGACTCGATGTGCGCTGCAAGGCGCCGGTCCCGGTCAGCCCGCTGTCGCGTGACGTCGTCCATGGTCCGCTCAGGTGAGCAAGAGCGGTGCCGGGCCGAGGGTCCATACGGGCTAAGGGCTTCCGCGACGGAGACCGTGCACTCTGACACCTGCGGCGCGACGATCGGTCAAGCTGACACTCCGGAAATCCGCGTGAAAGCCGCGTGCTAGAATCGGTCGCGTCATGCCGATCTACGAGTACGAGTGTCACGGCTGTGGCAGGCGGGTCAGTCTCCTCGTGCTCCGTCCGTCGGCGGCGGAATCACCGAGCTGTCCGCGGTGCGGAAGCTCGGCGCTGTCGCGCCTGATGTCGCGCTTCGCGACCGTCAAATCGGAAGACGCGCGGCTCGACGCCCTCGCCGACTCGGCCAGCCTCGGCGACCTCGACGAGAACAACCCGTCGAGCGTCGCGCGGTTCATGAAGAAGATGGGCCGCGAGCTCGGAGACGACCTCGGCGACGACTTCGAATCCGCCATGGACGAAGCGATGGCGGAGGGTGAGGGTGACGGGGAGGGGGATGCTGAATCTCCGGGCGCGGGGGACGCATCTCCTGATGAGTAACTAGTGAAAGTCTCGATCCGTGACCGGCTGGAAGCGGTAGGGGCTCCCGCGTGGGACGGGCTCGTCGCGGCCTCCCGTCTGCGATCGCCGTTTCTCTCCTGGACCTGGCAATGGGAGTGGTCGCGCACGTTTGCCGACGGCCGCCGCCTCGAGATCCGGTGTGTTGAGGACGGTCGCGGGAACCTGGTGGCGCTCCTGCCGCTCTACGAATCGGCGCCCGGCTCCCTGCAGATCATCGGTGGTGCCGACGTTTCCGACTATCTCGATCTGATTGCGGTCCAGGGGCGAGAGGAGGAGGCGTGGATGGCCCTCCTTCAGTCCCGGACGGCGGAGCAGGTCGAGTGGGCGCTGCACGCCGTGCCCGAGATCTCCCCCACGGTCAGCGCGCTGCCGCCGCTCGCGGCCGCGTGCGGTCTCGAAGTGTCCTCCGCGGTGGAAGAACGATGTCCCGTGCTCGCCCTGCCATCCTCCTGGGAGTCCTACCTCGCCCGCCTTTCCGGAAAACACCGCCACGAGCTCCAGCGAAAGATGCGACGTCTCGAACGCGACGCCCCCGATGCTCACGCCTCGTCCGTGAGCGCGCCCGCCGACATCGAGGCGCGGATCGGAGACTTTCTCGCGCTCCACCGGAGCTCGCGCGTCGGCAAGGCGCGCTTCATGGACGATCGAATGGAGCGGTTCTTCCGGCGCGCGCTCTGGGCCTTCGCCGAGCGCGGGGCCGCCCGGCTCTGGTTCCTCGACACGGCCTCAGGCCCGATCGCCACCTTCGTCACGATCGAATGGGACGGCACGGTCGGCCTCTACAACTCGGGATTCGCGCCCGAGCGCGCCGCCCTGTCGCCCGGCGTGGTCCTGCTGGCGCAGGTGATCCGCGACGCGATCGCGCGTGGGAGAGCGAAGTTCGATTTCCTGCGCGGCGAGGAGCGTTACAAGTTCGAGTTCGAGCCCGTCGCCGAGGCGGTCTACCAGGTGAGAATCCGGTGAACCTGCACGTCGCGATGCTGAGCGTGCACACGTGCCCGCTGGCCGCGCTGGGCGGCAAGGAAACGGGCGGGATGAACGTGTACGTCCGGGAGGTCTCTCGCGAGCTCGGCCGCATGGGGGTGTCGGTCGACGTCTTCACGCGCTCGCAGAACCCGACGATTCCGCGCGTGGTGTCGCTCGGCGAGCGCGCCCGTGTCATCCACCTGCCGGCCGGCGACGAGGCGCCGATGGCCCGCGTGCGGGTTCACGGCCACCTGGACGAGTTCGTCGACGGGGTCGACGCGTGGCGGATCGCGAGATCGATCGACTACGACCTGATCCACGCCCACTACTGGCTCTCCGGCGTCGCCGCGCTCAGGCTGAAGGCGCGCTGGGCGGTGCCGGTCATGCAGATGTTCCACACGCTGGGCCGGCTGAAGAACCGGGTGGCTCGAACGGCCGCGGAGCAGGAGCCCGCGATTCGCCTGCACGAGGAGACCAGGATCGTCGGCGACTGCGATCGGATCGTGGCCGCCAACGTGGTCGAGCGCGCCGAGCTACTGCTCGACTACGGCGCCTCCGCCTCGCGGATCGCGACGATCCCGTGCGGCGTCGACACCGATCTGTTCGTGCCGGGTGATCGGGTCGAGGCGCGCGCCCGACTCGGGCTCGACGAGGGACCGGTGCTGCTCTGGGTCGGCCGCGTCGCGCCGATCAAGGGGCTCGACACCTTGCTCGACGCGGTCGCGCGGCTGCGGGCGACCGGGCGGGCGACCAGGCTGCTCGTCGTCGGCGGCGACGCCGACGAGCCGATGAGCGAGCACGAGGTGTCCTTGCGTCGCCGCATCGAGCGGCTCGACCTGACCGACTCCGTGTGCTTCGTCGGGCCCCAGCCGCAGAGCGAGCTGCCCGTCTACTACGCCGCGGCGGACGTGACGGTCCTGCCGTCGTATTACGAGTCGTTCGGCATGGTCGCCCTCGAGGCGATGGCGTGCGGAAGCGCCGTCATCGCATCGCGCGTCGGCGGGCTGGTGACGACGGTTCGCGACGGCGTCACGGGATTTTTAGTTCCCGATGGCGACGTCGAGGCCCTGGCCGAGCGTATCGGCGCGCTCGTCGCCGATCCGGACCTGCGCTGGCGGGTCGGTCGCGAGGGCGTGCGTTGGGCGGCGCAGCACCGATGGGCCTGCGTGGCCGAGGCCGTGTGCAAGGAGTACGCATCGCTCGAGTCGCGAGCGGGCGCGCACCTGGCCTCGGGGCGCTGCCGGGACTGACGAGGCCTCCGAGACGGGGACGAGGCCACCGCCCCCCCGGAAGTCCGCTGAAATGCTACACTGCGTGCGCAGTGGGCACCCTCCTCGAGGTTAAAAACCTCAAGACGCACTTCGTGACGCGCAGCGGCGTCGTGCGCGCGGTCGATGATGTTTCGTGGGACGTGGGCGAAAGCGAGACCGTCGCGCTCGTCGGGGAATCGGGCTGCGGCAAGAGCGTCAGCGCGCTGAGCATCATGCGGCTCGTCGCCGGGCCCGCGGGCCGGATCGTCGGTGGCCAGGTCCTGTTCAAGGGCCGCGATCTCCTGGAGCTCTCCGAAGAGGCGATGCGTCACGTGCGGGGCCGCGAGATCGGCATGATCTTCCAGGAGCCGATGACCTCGCTGAACCCGGTGCTCACGATCGGGCGCCAGCTCACCGAGGGGCTCGAGATCCACCTGGGTTTTGCCCCGACCGAGGCGCGCCGGCGCGCGGCCGAGCTGCTCGGCATGGTGGGGATTCCGGATCCCGAGCGGCGGCTGAGCCAGTACCCGCACCAGTTCAGCGGCGGGATGCGCCAGCGGATGATGATCGCGATGGCGGTCGCGTGCAACCCTTCGCTGATCCTCGCCGACGAGCCGACCACCGCGCTCGACGTGACGATCCAGGCCCAGATCCTCGAGCTCATGAAGGACCTCTCGCGGCGCTTCGGGGTCGCGATGCTGATCATCACGCACAACCTGGGGGTCGTCGCCCGGTACGCCGACCGCGTGAACGTGATGTACGCCGGGAAGATCATCGAGCGCGGCACCGCGCGCGAGCTCTACGCCAACCCGCGGCACCCGTACACGCTCGGTCTGCTCCGCTCGGTGCCGCGCCTGGACGAACCGCGGCGCGCCCGACTGGATCCGATCGAAGGCCAGCCGCCCGACCTCACGCGGCTGCCGAGCGGGTGCGCGTTCACGCCCCGATGCGCCTTCAGCGTCGAGCGGTGCCGCGTCGAGATCCCGCCGCTGCGCGTGGTGAACGGGGGAGGGCACGTGAGCGCGTGCTGGGAAGCCGAGAAGCTCGGCCGTCAGCGGTCCGCGGTGGGGATGTGAAGGACGACGCCCCGCTGCTCGAGGTCCGCAACCTGGTGAAGCATTTCCAGGTCGGCGGCGGTCTCTTCGGGGGTCGAGCCGGCCTCGTCCGCGCCGTCGACGGCGTGAGCTTCGAGATCCGGCGGGGCGAGACCCTCGGGCTCGTGGGCGAGTCCGGGTGCGGCAAGACGACCACCGGACGCTGCATCCTGCAGCTCGAGCGGCCGACCAGCGGTCAGATCCTCTTCGAGGGCCGCGACCTCACGACGCTCAACGAGGACGCGCTGCGCTCGATCCGACGGAAGATGCAGGTGATCTTTCAGGATCCTTACAGCTCGCTCAATCCGAGGATGACGGTGGGCCAGATCATCGGGGAGCCGCTCGCCGTCCACGGAATCGTCGCCGACCGCGCCGAGCGCCCCACGCGGGTGCGCGAGCTCCTGTCCCACGTGGGGCTCCTGGCGCAGCACGCGCACCGGTATCCGCACCAACTCTCGGGCGGTCAGCGCCAGCGGGTCGGTATCGCTCGGGCCCTGGCCGTCGAGCCCTCGCTGATCATCTGCGACGAACCGGTGTCGGCGCTCGACGTGTCGATCCAGGCCCAGATCATCAACCTGCTCGAGGATCTGCAGGCGCAGTTCGGGCTGACCTACCTCTTCGTCGCCCATGACCTCTCGGTCGTCCGCCACATCTCGGACCGCGTCGCCGTCATGTACCTGGGGAAGATCGTCGAGATCACCGACCGGAAATCACTCTACGATTCGCCGCTGCACCCGTATACGAAGGCGCTGCTCTCGGCGGTGCCGATTCCCGATCCGGCTCTCGAGGCCCAGCGAGAGCGAGTGGTGCTGGGCGGCGAGGTGCCGAGCCCCCTCAATCCCCCGCCGGGGTGCGTCTTTCATCCCCGGTGCCCGATCGCCATCGACCGCTGCCGGGTGGAGGTACCAGATCTCAGAGAGATCCGGGCGGCGCATCGGGCGGCCTGCCTGCTGGCTTGACTGGCGTTGGTCCCGTGCTCAAATACGGAAACCTTTCGTACCTCATGTGAGTTTTGGGACAAAACCCTCGGAGGGATTGATGCGACGCTACCGACACATCCTGGTGATCGCGATCGCCGCCGTGACGCTGGCAGGTCCCGCTGCGGCGCAGGACAAGCCCCGCTCCGGCGGCGAGTTGATCTTCGCAGTACCATCCGAGCCCCCGTCCTATGACGCTCACCGTGAGGAGACCTTCGGGATCATCCATCCGGTGGCCCCGCATTACAACACGCTGCTCCGGCCCGATCCGACCGACAGGCTCGCGACGAAAATCGTCGGAGATCTCGCCGAGTCGTGGACTATCTCCAAGGACGGGCGAACCTACACGCTCAAGCTCCGGCACGGCGTCAAGTTCCACGACGGCAGCGAGATGACCTCCAAAGACGCCAAGGCCAGCTATGACAAGATCATCTTCCCGCCGGCGGGGGTCGCCTCCGACCGAAAGGGCGAGTACCTGGACGTAGAGGCCGTGCAGGCCCCCGATCCCTACACGATTGTCTTCCGGCTGAAGTGGCCATCCGGCTCGTTCCTCATGTCGCTGGCCTCGCCGTGGAACTGGATCTACAAGGCCGACATCCTGGCCAAGGACATGCGCTGGTACGAGACCCACGTGATGGGTACCGGCCCCTTCATCTTCGTGGAGCACGTGCGGGGTTCTCACTGGGTCGGCAAGAAGAACCCGAACTACTGGGACAAGGGCAAGCCATACCTGGACGGCTATCGGGCACTCTTCATTCGGGACTCGGCGGCGCAGGTGTCGGCCGTCCGCGGCGAGCGCGCCCACATCCAGTTCCGTGGTTTCTCGCCGGCCGAGCGCGACAGTCTGGTCCAGGCCCTCGGTCCCAAGATCACGGTGCAGGAGAGCCCCTGGGACTGCGCGCTGCTTGTGGCGATGAATCATGAGAGGAAGCCGTTCGACGACAAGCGCGTCAGGCGCGCACTCACGCTCGCGCTCGATCGCTACCAGGGCTCGCAGGCGCTGTCGAAGATCGCCATCGTCAAAGAGGTCGCCGGCGTCCAGGTGCCGGGAACTCCTTTCGCCACCCCGCCCGCCGAGCTCGAGAAGCTGGCCGGCTACGGACGCGATGTCGCGAAGTCCCGCGCCGAGGCCAGGCGACTCCTGAAGGAGGCCGGTGTCGCGGATGGGTTTGCGTTCACGTTCAAGAACCGTGGCATCCCCATGCCCTACGAGCCCGTCGGCGTCTGGCTGCTGGACCAGTGGAGGCAGGTCGGTCTGAACGTCAAGCAGGAAGTGATCGAGCCGGCGAAGTATTACGCTGAACTGCGCGGCGGGAACTTCGAAGTGGCGATGGACTTTCAGTGCGGCTACATCGTCGAGCCCGACCTCGACCTCTACAAGTTCCAATCGAAGGACAAGAGCCCGGCGAATTACAGCCGCTACGCCGACCCGGTGCTCGACGACCTCTATGAGAAACAGGGCCGCGCGACGGACGTAGAGGAGCGCAAGAAGTACATTCGGGAGTTTGAGCGGCGACTCGTCGACGAAGAGGCGCACTACCTCTACACGCTCCAGTGGCACCGGATCATTCCCCATAGCTCCAAGGTCAAGGGTTGGACGATCACTCCGAGCCACTACCTGAACAACCAACTCGATACGGTCTGGCTCGCGGACTGATATCGATGACCTGCACCCACCGACGCACCGGGCCGCCGGGATTTCTCCCGGTTTTCCTGGCCATCCCGATGATGTTCGCGCTCGCCGTCCACGGCGTGGACGCGCAAGAGCGTCCGCGCTACGGCGGCGAGCTCGTGTACGTCGTCCCGACGGAGCCCGCGTCCTACGACGGCCATCGCGAGGGGACGTTCGCGCTCATTCATCCGCTCGCGCCGGTCTACAGCACCTTGCTTCGATTCGATCCCACCGACCGCACGGGCACCAAGGTGGTCGGCGACATCGCCGAATCCTGGACGATCGCCAAGGACGGCCGCACCTACACGTTCAAGCTCCGGCGCGGCGTGAAGTTCCACGACGGCAGCGATCTCACCTCGAAGGACGTCAAGGCGACCTACGACAAGATCGTCAACCCGCCCGCCGACGTGGTCTCGTTCCGCAAGGGCCAGTACACGGCGATC
>Ga0209689_1003101_pt1 | contig 12263 bp, 10 predicted proteins | sample GraSoiAngelo_149_FD_187119 | JGI IMG/M metagenome (GOLD analysis project Ga0209689, IMG submission 187119) | Grasslands soil microbial communities from the Angelo Coastal Reserve, California, USA - 14_1009_09_30cm (SPAdes) (version 2) | ecosystem: Environmental > Terrestrial > Soil > Grasslands ...
CTTGGTCAAGTCATTCTTCAACGTCGAGTCCAAAGACTGCATCTGCCCACCCCAGCAGCCAGTCTGCACCTGCGGCCACCGGGCCACCCTCCGCATCGTGACCCGTCATCCCGTGCGGCCCTCGGAAGAAGAGGTGGCCGCCAACCCCCGCGCCCGGTCCGCCCGCCTGAGAGTGGCGGAAAGGAAGTAAGGCAGCCTCTCCCAGGGGAGAGGGGCGATCGCAGCACCGATTGACTCCACAAGTCCTGGTGGCCGGCAAACCCCTCCGGCCACCAGGCGCCATTCCCAGCACCAGATGAGGTTTACGTCTTGACATCGACCCGAATATTGGCCCGACGGCGCCTGGGCGCGACCGGCGCTGCGCCCCATGTCACCGCTCCTCCAAGGCGGCGACGGCGCACGCGCGGCTTCATCCAGGTCGCCGGGACGGTCGCAGCCGAGCGGCTGCGGCTGAATCTCTTCGGCCACGCCTACCTCGGCGTCGGCGCGGTGTTGATCGGCCTGCTTTTCTATCTCGCGATCGCGGCCCAGATCACTTCGGCGTCCTATGACATCACTCGCCTGCAGGACCAGCAGCGCCAGCTGATCGCAGAGCAGGACCAGCTGCGCTACCAGGAGGTCACCCTTCACGCGCCAGCGCAGGTCCAGCAGCAGGCGGCGCACAGCGGAATGGAGCGCGTCGTGCCGTCGAGCTACGTCGCCGGCCAGGAGGTTGCCGTCGACCTGACCGCGCCGGTGGGCGCCTCGCCCACGGACACCACCCCGTTGTGGATGCGCGCCGTCGCGGCCATCGTCAACACCGTCGGCGGCACGCGCGACGTCATGGCGGCTACCAAGAAGTAGTGAGTGCAAGGGCGCTCTCATCGAAGCGCCCTGGACGTGTTGAGCGTGTTAGCTCGGCCCGCCTTCGCGTCGTCTCCATGCTCGCGGTCGCGATCGTGCTGGCCGGGATGGTCTGGTCTCGCCTTGCCTACTGGCAGGTGGCCCAGCACGGCATGCTCACGACTGCGGCTCAAGCGCAGTTCCGCGAGTTCGTCGAGCTGCCCGCAACTCGCGGCGCAATCTTCGACCGCAACCTGACCCAGCTGGTGGTCAACACGACGGTCTACTCGGCCTTCGTGTCACCTGACCAGATCACGGCAGCCGAGCGCGACCGCGTCGCGAGCGGCCTTGCCTCAGTGCTGGGTGTGGACAAGACTGCGGTGCTGACGACCCTCCAGTCCAACGCCAAGTTCGCATACATCCAGCGTCGCTTTCCAAAGGCGAAGGCCGACCAGCTGCGCGTCCTGAAGCTCCCCGGCGTCGGCTTGCAGGACGAGACCCAGCGCTCTTATCTGCCCGGCGTCGGGCAGGGCACCACGCTGGCCGCGAACATGCTCGGCTTTGTCGACTGGAACGGCAACGGAAACTACGGCCTCGAGCAGAAGTACCAAAAGCTGCTGGCCGGGACCCCCGGTTACATCTCGAGCTATCGCGACCTCGCCAATCGCGAGATCGTTCTCGGCACGCACACGCACCAGGACCCCGTCAACGGCTCAGACCTGGTGCTCTCGGTTGACGCGAACATCCAGTACGCCGCGGAGCAACTCCTCGCCGACGGCGTCAAGAAGGACAACGCCGAAAGCGGAAGCGTCCTGATCATGGATCCCGCGACGGGAGGCATCGTCGCTTGGGCCGACTATCCCAGCTACAGCGCAAACGATTTCAATCACACCGACGCAGCGGCGTTCAAGGACAACGTCCTCAGCTACGTCTATGAGCCGGGTTCGGTAATGAAGGTTGTCACGCTCTCCGGTGCCATCAACGCCGGCGCGATTGCGCCCGACACCGTGATCAACGACCCCGGCGTGATCACGGTCGGAGGCTACCGGATCTACGACTGGGACCGGCGCAACCACGGGAACATCGATTACACGCGCGTCCTCGAGAGCTCGTACAACGTGGGCGCGATCAAGGCCATGCAGGCCGAAGGCCACGACGCTTTCTACAAGAACCTGCAGGCTTTCGGGCTGACCCAGCCGAGCGGCATAGACGTCGCGGGCGAGAGCTTCATCCCGCCGCCGTCCGCGTCGGCGATGGGGGACTCGCAATACGCCACCACATCGTTCGGCCAGGGAATCGACGTGAACATGGTGCAAATGTTGTCGGCCATCAACGTGGTCGCCAACGGGGGGAGGTACGCGCCGCCGCACGTGGTGGAGCGCGTTGGAACGCAGGTCAACCCCGTGCTGCTGCAGCCGCAGCGGCAGGTGATCACACCGCAGACCGCGGCAAAGATGACGACGATGATGCAGCAGGTCGTGCAGCACGGCTCCGGCTGGACCTCGCGCGTGCCAGGCTTTCAGCTCGACCAGTGCGGCAAGACCGGAACCTCGCAGATCCCCGTCAATGGCCAGTACACCGGCGACGTGTGGACCTCTTTCGTCGGGTTCCTGCCGGCGCAGCACCCGCGCTTCACGATGCTGGTGGTGGTGCGCAAGCCGCACTACCCCGGCGCCGACCACGACTGGACCCTGAACGACGGCTATCTGACCGCGGAGCCGATCTGGCAAAAGATCGCGCAGACCATGGTCGTGGACTGGCACATAACGCCCGACCCGCACTAGCGGTTCTACTTAATAGATGCGACTGAGCCTCCTCGAGATCCTCGAGGCGACCGGCGGCGGGGAAGTGGGCGGCACCCAGGTCGGCGAGACGTTCTCCACATTCCATACCGACTCGCGCGAGGTGAGGCCCGGCGGGATCTTCTTCGCCCTGCGCGGGGCCGACAAGGACGGCCACGACTACGTCCCCGACGCCATCTCCCGGGGCGCGGCGGCGGTGGTGGTTCAACGCAAGCCCGAGCTGCCGCCTGGCATCGTCGAGGTGCTGGTCCCCGACACGTGGGCGGCCCTTTACTCGCTCGCGGCGCATGCGCTGCGCCGCGTGCAGCCTCTCGTCGTCGCGGTGACCGGAAGCAACGGCAAGACATCGACCAAGGAGATGGTGGCCGCGATCCTCGCCCAGCACTTCAACGTCATGCGCACCCAGGGCAACCTCAACACCGAGACGGGTGTGCCGCTCACGATCCTCAGCCTCGAACCGCATCACTCGGCCCTCGTGCTCGAGATGGGCATGCAGCGCGCCGGTGACATCGCGCGCCTGGCCGCGCTTGCAAAGCCGGTCATCGGAGTCGTGACCAATGTGGGCGTCGTGCACATCGAGTTCTTTCAGTCGCGCGAGGAGCTCGCGCGTGCCAAGGGCGAGCTCGTCGCTGCGCTGCCCGAGCAGGGACTGGCCGTCCTGAACGCGGACAACCAGTTCTATCCGCTGCTCACCCAGATGACGTCAGCGCGCGTCGCGAGCTTCGGCGAGGAGGCAGGCGATTATCGGGTCGAGGGATACCGGCCGCTGAGCGGCGGCGGGTGCGACTTCTCGGTGCGGGGCGTCGATGTCCGGCTAGGGCTGCATGGCCGGCACCAGGCGCTCAACGCGGCGGCGGCACTTGCCACGTGTGAGTTCGCGGGCGTGCCGCTGCCAGTGGGCGCTGCCGCGCTGGCCGAGGTCCGGATTGAGCACCGCCTCCAGGAAGTGAGCACGCCCGCCGGCTACTCGATCATCGACGACGCCTATAACGCCAGCCCTGAATCTATGCTCGCGGCGTTCGACGCCCTTGCCGAAGGTCCACGGACCGGGCGGCTGCTGGGGGTGCTGGGCGAGATGCGAGAGCTCGGATCGCTGGCCGAGGAGTCGCACCGTCGGGTCGGTCAGCGTGCGGCCGAGGTGTTCGACGCGTTCTGCGTCGTCGACGGGACGCATGCGCGGGTGATGGCTGAGGCGGGCGGGGCTGAAGTCATGGCCGACGCCGCGGCGGCTGCGGAATGGGTTCGCCGCAACGCACAGCCGGGCGACCGCGTCCTGGTCAAGGCGTCGCACGGCGTCCGCCTCGACCAGCTGGTCGAAGAGCTGACCGCCCCTTGATCTTCGACGCGATCACAGTCGTTGTCTCCTTCGTCGTTGCGCTGGTTCTATATCCGCCGACGATCCGCCTGCTGACTCGGGTCAGGGCGGGCCAGGTGATCCAGGAGGAGTTGCCGGACAGCCACCAGAAGAAGGCGGGCACGCCGACCGGTGGTGGAACGCTCTTTGTCGCCCTGGCGATGATCGCCGGCGTTCTTGCCATCGTGGCCGGACATGGAGGGGCATTGCAGGCGATTGCCGGCCTCGCGGCGGGAGGCCTGATCGGCCTCGCCGATGATCTGCGCAAGCTCCGTATTGGCAGCTTGGGCATTCCGGCACGGCTGAAGCTGCCGATCCAGGCGCTCTTGGCAGTACCTGTCGCATACGGCTCAGTCGCTCTGAGCTTCTGGGGCATGCATCAGATCTTTCTGCCGTCGTCGTTCTGGTTGCTCATGGTGCTCGCAGTGATTGCAATCGTCGCCACCGCCAACGCGGTCAACATCACCGACGGTATGGACGGCCTGGCCGCGGGACTTTCTCTGATCGCCATCGCGACGGTAGTCCTCTTCCTGCCATCGGCACGGTCAGGGGAGAAGGCAGTGGCCCTGACGTTGTGTGGCGGCCTCGCGGCGTTTCTGATCTTCAACCGCCACCCTGCCCGCCTCTTCATGGGCGACACCGGCGCGCTCGCCATCGGTTTTGCCTTGGCGGCGATGGCGATCCAGCAGGGGTTCATGCTTCTGCTGCCAATCGTGGGTCTCGTGTTTGTGCTCGAGACCCTCTCTGTCATCATTCAGGTGGCTTACTTCAAAGCCAGCGGCGGACGCCGCGTTTTCACCATGACCCCGATCCACTACACGTTCCAGCACGAGGGTTGGTCTGAGAACCGCATCGCGCTCTCCTTCTGGGGGGCGGGGTTGGTCTCGGCGATCGCTGCAGTAGCTCTCGTGCGGCTATTGGTTTGACATCGCTGGTGGTGGGCGCGGCACGAAGCGGCGTCGCGCTCGCACTTCACCTCACCGCCGAGGGTCAAAAAGTTCGCGTCGTGGACCGCAAGCCGGCCGCCGATCTGCAGTCGACGATCAGCCAGATGCCGTCCGGCGTGGATCTCCAGCTCGGCGGTTATGACGCCCGCGTCCTGGACGGAATCGACACCGTCTACGCAAGCCCCGGGGTGCCCTGGGACTCCGACCTGCTCAACGATGCCCGAGCCAAAGGCATCCCTGTCTCGAGCGAGATCGCCCTCTTCCTCAAGCTGTGCAAGGGCACCGTCGTCGGCATCACCGGGACGAACGGGAAAACAACCACGACGGCATTGACCGGTGCTGTTCTGTCGGCCGGGACCCGGCCGGTCATCGTCGGCGGCAACATCGGCGACACGGTGCTCGATCGCGTGTACGAGATCACGCCCGAGCACTGGGTGGTACTCGAGCTGTCGAGCTTTCAGCTCGAGGCGGTCGAGAAGCCTCACCTGCATGTCGGCGTGGTCCTCAACATCACACCCGACCACCTCGATCGGCACCGAACCATGGAGCGCTACGTCGACCTCAAGGCGCGCGCGATCGAGGACGCGGACTACGCAGCCCTCAACGGCCGGGACGAGATCGTGCGCGGTCTCGCGCCACGGACCCGCGGGCAGGTGGTCTGGTTCGACCAGCACCAGCCGCTGCCTCCGATGCCGCTGCCCGGCCGGCACAACATGGAGAACGCGCTCGCCGCCGCGGCGGTAGGGCGCATCGCGGACCTGCCAGACGACGCCATCAACGAAGCCATCCGCTCGTTTCGAGGCGTCGAGCACCGGCTCGAGCTGGTCGGTGAGTGGGCGGGCGTGCGCTGGTACAACGACTCGAAGGCGACCAACCCCGACGCCGGGCGCGTGGCCATCAACGCCTTTCCGGGCGCGCCCGTGATCCTTATCGCGGGCGGCTACGGCAGCGACTTCGACCTGCGCGAATGGGCCGCCGACGTGCTCGCCAACACCGAAGCGGTGATCCTCATCGGCGCCTCTGCCGATCAGCTGGCGCAAGAGCTGCGCGCGCACCCGAACGTCGTCCGCGCGCAGAACCTCGAGGAGGCGGTGTCGACTGCGGCCGGCCTCGCGAGGCTGGGCAGCGTGGTGCTCCTTAGCCCCGCCTATAAGAGCTTCGACATGTTCCAGGACTTCGAGGACCGCGGCAACCAGTTCAAAGAGCTGGTCCGGAAGCGGTTTACGGCATGAATTCAAGAGGCGCGGGTAGCGCGTCCCGGCCGGGCTCTGCCCGCAGCTCGACCGCCCGCGACCGCCCGCAGCCGGACCGGCTGCTTCTATTCACGACCGTGCTGCTGTGCGCGGGGGGCCTCGTCATGGTCACCAGCGCCAGCGTCGCTTTCGCCTACAACCAGCATCAGTCGACCTTCTATTACGCGGAGCGGCAGGCCGCCTGGCTGGCGATCGGATTCGTCGCGCTGTTCGTGCTCGGCCGCATCGATTACCGCCGGATCCGGCCCCTCGCTCCGGCGGGCGCGGTCGCCGCTGGGATCCTGATGCTGCTCGTGCTGGTGCCGCATCTCGGCGTGAGCGTCAACGGCGCACGCCGCTGGTTCGACGCTGGGCCGCTGGGCACGTTCCAGCCCTCGGAGCTTGGCAAGCTTGCCTTCGCCGTCTTCGTCGCGCACTGGGTCGACCGCAACTCACAGCGAATGGGCGACTTTCAGCACGTTTTCGTTCCCTTCGCGGCGATGCTCGCCGGCGTTCTCGTCCTTTTAATGTTGGAACGAGACCTGGGCACGGCCGTTGTGACTGTCGCGATCTTCCTTTCCGCCTACTGGGCCGGTGGCGGGCGGCTCCGCCACATCATCCTGCTTATGGGCGCCCTCGGCCTCGGCTTCGTCGCCGTCACCCTGCTCGAGCCGTACCGAATCGCCCGTCTGACTGCGTTCAAGAACCCGTGGGCAGATCCTCTCGGCGCGGGCTTCCAGGCCACCCAGTCGCTGTACGGGCTGGCTTCGGGCGGCATCTTTGGCGTCGGCATCGGTCATTCGATCGAGAAGTACGGCTGGCTCCCGGAGGCTCACACCGACTTCATCTTCGCCATCATCGGCGAGGAGACGGGACTGATCGGCACGACGCTGGTGATGCTCGGATTCCTCGTCTTCGGGCTGCGCGGATATCGTGCATCGCTGCGCGCCCCCGACAGGTTCGGCATGTCGCTGGCGGCCTCGATCACGACCTGGGTCACGTTCGAGGCGCTGCTGAACATGGCGACCGTGACGAACACCCTGCCGATCACGGGCGTTCCCCTGCCTTTTTTCAGCTACGGAGGTACCGCCCTTGCGACGACGCTGGCCGCGGTCGGCATGCTGCTGAGCATCGCCCGCCACGGGTCAGGTTCCGCGTTGGGGAACAATCGGAGGTCAGATGAGACTTCTGATCGCTGGCGGCGGGACCGGCGGGCACCTGTTTCCGGCTCTCGCGGTCGCGCGCGGGTTTCGCGCTGAGGAGCCGCGAGGTGCTGTGCTCTTGGTCGGACGCGCCGGCGGTCCCGAGGAGCGCCTGGTCCCGGAGGCCGGCTTCGAGCTGGAGACCGTCCGGGTCCGAGGGCTCGACCGCGACGCGCCATGGAAGAACCTCGCTCTCCCGGTCCTCATCCCGCTGGCCCTTCGCGCCGGGCTTCGCATCGTCGACCGGTTCCGGCCCGACGTCGTGCTGGGGATGGGCGGCTACGTGATGGCACCGGCGGTCGCGGCCGCGCGAATGCGGCGCATACCTTATGTATTGCACGAGAAGGACGTCCGCCCCGGCCTGGCTACGAGATATTTCGCAGCCGGAGCGGCAGCGGTGTGCACGACTCTGCCCGGGACCGAGAAGCGCCTGAACCATGGCCACGTCGTGCTCACGGGCGTGCCTCTGCGAGATGGCTTCGTCCCGCGCACGCCGAACGTGCCGCCGCGCGTCCTGCTCGTGACCGGAGGCAGCCAGGGTGCGCGCCACATCAACCAGGCGGTGTGGTCTGTGCTCGACGGGCTTTGTGCGCGTTTTGAAGAGGTGATCCATGTGGCCGGCGCTCAGGGCGCTGAAGGGATCGCTGAGGTCCGCGACTCATACGACCGTTACTCGGGACTCACGTTCAGCGACGACATGCCTGCGCTCATGGGCCGCGCCGACCTGGTGGTGAGCCGCGCCGGCGTTGGCACCATCGCGGAAGCGACCGCGGTTGGCCTGCCCATGATCCTTGTCCCCGGCACGTTCGGTGGCGGTCACCAGGAAGAGAACGCAAAGGCGATGGTCGAGGCCGGCGCCGCGATCCGGATCTCCGATAGCGAACTCTCAGGCGAAGCGCTGATGCGGGCGATCGAAAGCCTCGATGGCGATCGGCTGCGGGCGATGGCGAAAGCGTCTGCAGCGGCTGGCCGCCGGGACGCAGCGAAACGCGTGCTGGCCGTCCTGCACGAGGTCGCGAATAGATGAAAGTCCACCTGATGGGCGCTGGAGGCGCGGGAGTCTCCGCCCTCGCGCGCGTCTTTCTCTCGCGCGGCGACGAGGTCAGCGGATGCGACCTCAAGGAATCGCAGACCACCGATGAGCTGGAGGAGGCGGGCGTGAGGATCTTCGTTGGTCACGATCCGGAGCACGTGCTCGGCCAGGACCTGCTCGTCTACAGCGGCGCGATCAAGAAGTCACCCGAGCTTGACGCTGCGCGCGCGATGGGAGTCACTGTCGTCAGCCGTGCCGAGATGCTCGCCCGCCTGATCAACGAGTCCGATTCGATCGCCGTCGCCGGCACCGCTGGCAAGACGACAGTCACGCACATGCTCGGCCACATCCTCGCCACCGCCGGCTACGACCCGACGGTCCTCGTCGGTGACGGATCGAGCGCTCGCGCAGGGCAATCGGAGTGGTTGGTCGCTGAGACCGACGAGTCGGACGGCACGCTCACGCTTCATCACCCGCAGCGGGCGATCGTGACCAACATCGAGCTCGACCATCCGGACCACTTCCGCGACCTCAGCGCCGTGCGCGATCTTTTTCAGTGGTTCATCGAAGGCTTGCCCAAGGAAGGCCTCGCCGTCCTGTGCGCGGATGACGACCTCGCGCGCGAGCTGAAGCCGAAGGCGCGCAAGGTCACTTATGGTTTTCGCCACGACGCCACGTACCGCTCCGAGCCGGTGCGTCCTTTTCCGATCTATCGGGGTCTCGACCTTCTCGGGCACGTCAACCTTCGACAGCCCGGCCGCCACAACATCCAGAACGCGACGGCTGCCGCCGCGATGGCGCTCGAGATTGGCATCGAATTCGCCGATGTCGCCGCCGCGCTGAAGACGTTTCCGGGCGCGCACCGGCGCCTCGAGTTTCTCGGACTGTTCCAGGGCGCGGCCGTATATGACGACTACGCGCATCATCCGACCAAGGTGCGCGCCACGATCGAGGCCGCTCGCGAGCTGCGCCACCGGCGCCTCATCATCGTCTTCCAGCCGCACCGCTATTCGCGCCTGAACGCGCTGATGCAGGACTTCACGCGCGCCTTTGTCGGCGCGGACAGGGTCTTTGTGCTGGACGTGTACAGCGCCGGCGAAGACAACGTTTCGGGCGTGCGCGCGTCTGACCTGGCGCACCAGCTCCCGAACGGCCTCTATGTCGGCGATTTCACGAAGGCGAAGGAAGCACTCGAGGAGATCGTCGGACCGGACGACCTCGTGCTGCTGATGGGCGCCGGCGATATAAAGAAGTTGGGCGATGACCTGGCGCACAAGGTCTAGCCTCGCCTGGCTGCGCGCCCTGCCGGGCGTCCGGGAGGACGAGCCGCTGGCGTCGCGCACGTCATTCGGCATCGGAGGTCCGGCGGAATTCTTCCTCGAGATGTCGCGCCCCGAAGCCATCGAGAAGGTTCTCGAGGGCGCCAGGGAGCGGGAGATCCCTTACCTGCTTCTCGGCGCGGGCACCAACCTGCTGGTCGCGGACCGAGGCGTTGACGGCCTCGTCCTGCGCGTGGTGAGTCGCGAGCACGAGGTCGACGGCACGCGCGTGCGCGCCGCGGCCGGCCTCAAGATGATGCGCCTCGCCCGGATCGTTGCCGACGCAAACCTGCGCGGCTTCGAGTGGGCCATCGGCGTCCCCGGGACGGTGGGCGGCGCCGTGTACCAGGACGCCGGGTGCTGGGGCAGGGAGATGCGCGAGGTGCTGGTCGAGGTCGAAGGCTTCGTCCCCGGCGGTGGCAAGAAGATATGGAAGCCCTCCGAGCTGCAGCTCGGCTACCGCACGTCCGCGCTGCGCGAAGGGCCTTTGCACGGCGCGCTCGTGGTGTCAGCCACGATCCGCCTGTCGCGAGGCGATGGAGAGCTGGCCAAAGAGGTGATGGCACGGCTGACCAGCGAGCGCAGCGAGACGCAGCCGATCAAGACCAAGAACTGCGGGAGCGTGTTCAAGAACCCGCCGGGCGACTCGGCCGGGCGTCTCGTCCAGGCCGCTGGGCTGAAGGGCGCGCGCGAAGGTAAGGCGGTGATCTCGCCGCTGCATGGAAATTTCATCGTTAACGAAGGCGGCGCGAGCGCCGTCGATGTCCGCCACCTCATCGAGCGCGTCATCGCGGAGGTGAAGAGGCGATCGGGCATCGTGCTCGAGCCCGAGGTCGAGATGGTGGGTCGCTGGAAGTGAAGCTTGCGGTGCTTCGAGGAGGCAAATCGGCCGAGCGCGAGGTGTCGCTCCGGTCGGGCGAGCAGGTCGCCAAGGCTTTGCGTGGACGCGGCCACGACGTCACACCCGTCGACCTCGATGGGGGCACATGGGACGTCCTGCGCGACGGCGGTTTCGATTGCGTGTTCAACGCGCTCCACGGCCGGCTGGGAGAAGACGGCACGGTGCAGGGGATGCTCGAGCTCCTCGGGCTTCCGTACACGGGCTCCGGTGTGCTTGCCTCGGCGCTGTGCATGGACAAGTCTCGCGCCGGCAAGGTGATGGGCGGGATCGGCCTCCACGTGCCCGAGTTCGAGGAGCTCGAGATCAAGCAAGGCGTGGCCGCCGACGTCGTGGAGCGTGTGGTCGCGCGGTTCGGGCTGCCGTTGGTCGTCAAGCCGGTGCGTGAGGGATCGACCATCGGGCTGACCATCGCGAAGGACGCAGACGAGGTGGCCAGCGGTCTCGTGCTCGCCGGTCGATATGACCGCCGCGTGCTGGTGCAGCGGTTCGCGATGGGGACCGAGGTCACGATCGGCGTACTGGCCACGCCGGAGCTCCAGGTCCTGCCGACGCTCGAGATCGTGAGTGACAATCCCGTTTACGACTACGACGCGAAGTACACGGCCGGGAAGTCGCACCACATCATCCCGGCCCGCATCCCCGAGACCGCGCGGGCCTCAGCCTCGGACGCTGCCGAGCGCGCATTCACGGAGCTCGGTTGCTCCGGCATGGCGCGCGTCGACGTCATCGTCGACGCGGCAGGCACGCCATGGGTGCTAGAGGTCAACACCGTGCCGGGCCTGACCGAGCTTTCGCTGCTGCCGGACGCCGCGCGTGCGGCCGGGATCGGTTTCGATGAGCTGTGCCAGCGACTGGTCGGTCACGCCGTCGGCCGGCACCGGCACCACATCGGGCCGCCCACGAGATGATGTTTCGGCGCCGCAGCTCAGCGCGTCCTCGCCCGACCTGGCCCGCCGAGCTGGAGCGGACCGAACCGCTGCGCGGCCAGCCTGGGACTCGCTCCGAGCGTGCTATGCGCGCCGCGTCCGCCGAGCCCGATGTCCATCCAGGATGGCGCGCGCTGGCGACGGTGGTGGCCGTCGTCGAGGCGGGCCTGCTTGCGTGGTTGTGGTTCGGCCCGGTCATGGCAGTCCACGCGGTCGAAGTGGTGGGGGCGCGACACATGACCTCTAGCCAGGTCGCCCACGCCGCGGGCCTGCAGGGCAGCGCATCCATCATCTCGATTGACGGCTTGTCGGCTCAGCAGCGCCTGCTCAACCAGGTGTGGGTGCGCACAGCGAGCGTGCAGCCGCAGTTTCCAGGCACCGTCGTGGTGCAAGTGAGCGAGTGGCAGCCGATCGCCGCTTATCACACGGGCGGCTCGATGCGCCTCTATCTCCTGTCCAGCCAGGCGGTGGTGCTGGGACCGACCACAACGTCAGCGGGACTGGTCGAGATCCAGGGACCTGCCGGCAAGGATCCGCGCGTGGGGGACAGGGCGCTTGACCCGCAGCTCCTGACAGCGCTGGTGAACATGCAGCGCGCGATGCCCACCTTGATCGGCCAGGACGTCGCAACCTTCATCTTCGATTCCTGCGGCGACCTGACGCTCGTGGCCAAGCGAGGTTGGAAGGTTTACTTTGGCCGCGTGCTGACGCCCGAGGAGTTCGCC
>Ga0209689_1003103_pt1 | contig 12255 bp, 10 predicted proteins | sample GraSoiAngelo_149_FD_187119 | JGI IMG/M metagenome (GOLD analysis project Ga0209689, IMG submission 187119) | Grasslands soil microbial communities from the Angelo Coastal Reserve, California, USA - 14_1009_09_30cm (SPAdes) (version 2) | ecosystem: Environmental > Terrestrial > Soil > Grasslands ...
TTCGGGTGGTGAGCCGGCGGCGCTGTGCGTGCTCGATGCGGTCGTGCGCCTCTTGCCGGGCGCGCTCGGCGACCACGAGTCCGCCGCGACGGACTCGCATTACGACGGGCTGCTGTCGCCGCCGAGCTACACGCGGCCGCCGAGCTATCGCGGAATGGATGTGCCGGCGGTATTGTTGAGCGGGAATCACGAGCAGATCGCCGGGTGGCGCGCGGCCGAGGCCGAGCGGCTGACGCGCGAGCGGCGACCGGATTTGTGGGAAAAAGACAGGCGGTTAGACGGCTAGACGGTGAGGCAAGGGGAACAGGTATGGACCGACTGAGAGCGATCGAGCGGGAAGGCTTGAAGACCGGGCTTCCCGGCTTCGCCCCCGGCGACACGGTACGGGTGATGGTACGCGTGCGCGAAGGCGACAAGGAGCGGCTGCAGGCGTTCGAGGGCGTGTGCATCGCCCGCCGTGGCGCCGGCATCAACCGGACCTTCACCGTGCGGAAGATTTCGGCCGGCGTGGGGGTGGAGCGGATTTTCCCGCTGCACTCGCCGTCGATCGCGGAGATCGAGCTGCTCCGCAAAGGTCGGGTGCGGCGTGCCAAGCTGTATTTCCTGCGTCACCTCGCCGGCAAAGCGGCACGGATCCGCGAGAAGCGCGGCGTCGTGGTCCCCGAAACGGTGGAGAAGCAGGAGGCGTGAGAGGCCCCCGCCCCACGCTCGAGCGCGAGATCGCGTTCTGGCGAGCGGGGGGCGGACTCGTCGCCGGTGTCGATGAAGCAGGCCGCGGTCCACTCGCCGGTCCGGTGGTGGCCGCGGCCGTCGTGTTTCCGCCCCACTGCAAATTCATCCGCGGACTGCGCGACTCGAAGCTGTTGCCGCCCGCGAAACGCGCCCGGCTCGCCCTGGTGGTGCGGGCCCGCGCGCTGGCCATTGGCGTGGGCGCCGCGAGCGTGCGCGAGATCGACCGTTTGAACATCCGCCGGGCGAGCATCCTCGCGATGGCACGCGCGCTGGCGCGACTCGCCTCGACGCCGGACCTCGTGCTGGTCGACGGCCTGCCCTGTCCCGAGCTCGGCCGCGCCCACGAAGCGATCGTCGACGGCGACGCGTGCTGCCACTCGATCGCCGCCGCGTCCGTGATCGCGAAGACCGTGCGTGATCGCCTGATGGAGCTGCTGGCGACCCGCCATCCCTCGTACGCCTGGGCGAGCAACAAGGGCTACGGCACGCCGGACCATCTCGCCGCGCTCGCGGCGTTCGGCTTCACGTCCCATCACCGCAAGAGCTTCGCGCCTGTGGTGCAGCTCGAGCTCATGGCTTCGCCCGCTTCAATCCCTTCCTGAACTCCGTCAAGGGCCGGGTGTTCAGAATGTCGCCGGCTTCGAGCCCCGCGCGGCGCGCCAGGTCCACGGCGTACTTCATGAACGGCAGGTTCCCGGGCTGGTGACTGTCGGTCGAGAGCACGAAGCGTGCGCCGTGCTGCTTGGCGGCTGCGGCGAGCGTATCGGGCAGGTCCATGCGCTCGGGGTGCCCGTTGATCTCGAGCAGGCAACCGTGGGCGACGCACGCGCGCGTGAGGGCGTCGAAATCCAGCGCGTAGGGCTCGCGCTTGCCGACCAGGCGCCCGGTGGGGTGGCCGATCGCGTCGACCCACGGGTGCTCCGCCGCGCCGACGAGGCGGCGGGTCAGCGCCTTCCTGTCCTGCGTGATTCCATAGTGAACGGTCGCCACGACGTAGTCGGCCTCGGCCAGCACGTCGTCGGGGAGATCGAGCTTGCCGTTCTCGAGGATGTCGAGCTCGACGCTCTTCAGGATTGTGAAGCCGCGGCTGCGCGAGTTCCAGGCCTCGATCGCCTCCCACTGGGCGCGCAGCCGCTTGGGGTCGAGGCCGAGCGCCATGGTGACCCGCTTCGAGTGGTCGGTGATGGCGATGTACTCGTAGCCGAGGGCCCGCGCGGCGTGGGCCATCTCGTCGATGGTGCCTTTGCCATCGGTGGCGGACGTGTGCATTTGCAGGTCGCCGCGGATGTCCTTGACCTCGACGAGGCGCGGCAGGCGATGCTCGCGGGCGAGCGCGATCTCGCCACGCGCTTCGCGCAGCTCCGGAGGCATCCAGTCGAGGCCGAGCGTGTTGTAGATCTCCTCTTCGGTCTTGCCCGCGACCCGCCGCGTGCCCTTGAACAGTCCGTACTCGTTGAGCTTGTACCCCTGCTCCTGGGCGATCTTGCGGAGCTCGACGTTGTGCGCCTTGGATCCCGTGAAATATTGCAGGGCGGCGCCGTAGGCGGCGGGCTCTACGGCGCGCAGGTCCACCTGCAGCCCGCCGCGCAGTTTGACGGTGGCGCGCGTGTCGCCCTTCGAGACCACGTCCGCCACGTCGCCGTACGTGACGAAACGGTCCATGACCCGGGCGCTGTCGTCCGACGTGACGAGGACGTCGAGATCGCCGATCGTCTCCCGGCGCCGCCGGTAGCTGCCGGCGACCGCGACTTGGCGCACACCGCCGCCGGCCTGGAGATAGGCCACGATCGCTGTTGCTTGGGTCTCCGCCTCGTTCAACAGCATGCGCCGCTCGGTCACCTGGGCCTGGCCCAGGCCGGCCCGCATCTTCTCCTCCATCTTGGGACCGAAGCCCTTGAGCTTCTGGACCTTGCCGGCGTCGAGCACTTTGGCCAGGTCGGCGGCGGATTTCACCTTGAGCTTCTTGTACAGCAGCTTCACGCGCTTGGGGCCGAGCCCCGGGATGCGCAGCAGGTCGAGCAGGCCAGCGGGGAGCTTGCGCGCGAGTTGCTGTTGCAGCGGCAGCGCGCCGCTGGTGACGATCTCGGTGATTTTCTCCGCGAGGTCGTCGCCGATGCCGGGGATCTCTGTGAGGTCCTTAGTGCCCGCGCGGACCAGGTCGGTGAGCGGCTCGGGAAAGTCGCGGATGGTGCGGGCGGCGTTGCGGTAGGCGCGCACCCGGAACGGGTTGGCGTCCTGGATCTCGAGGAGGTCGGCGACCTCGTCGAACAGGCGAGCGATATCGGGATTTTGCATACCGGACGGTAGAGGATGGTAGCAGACGGGAGAAGGCGGTAGGGGTCGTCTCCCGTCCCTTGCGACTCCCGCCGCCCGGTGCTAATTCACCCCCGCCCTTGCGAACCTCCTGCCCCAGAGTCGGACTCATGACGTTGTAGCAGCCGTTCCGTCACCCGCACCGAGGGAGGACTGTGTGAAGCTCGCGAGCTTGCTGCTGTGCGCTCTCGTCGGTACCCCCGTGGCCCTATCGAGCCAGGGCGTGACGACGGCGGCGATGAGCGGCTTCGTCGCCGACCAGACCGGATCACCCCTGGCCGACGCCAACGTCGTGGCCTTGCACGTGCCGAGCGGCACGCAGTATCGAGCCGTGACACGAGTGGGAGGGACGTACAACATCCCCAACATGCGGGTCGGAGGGCCGTACCGCGTGACGGCCACGCGGATCGGCTATCGGTCGCACACGCAGGAGAACCTGTTCCTGACCTTGGGGCAGGATCTGCGGGCGGATTTTCGTCTCGAGGCCCAGGCGGTCGAGTTGGCAGCGGTGGAGGCGGCGGGACAGCGCGATGAGGTCTTGAACGGCGACCGCACGGGCGCGGCCACGTTCATCGGTCCGGACAAGGTAGCGGAGCTGCCCTCGATCAAGCGCAGCACCCGGGATCTGATCCGGGTCGATCCGCGCAACGACGGCAATTACAGCTTTGCGGGAAGAAACTGGCTCTACAACAACATTTCCCTCGACGGCTCGTACTTCAACAATCCGTTCGGCCTCGACGACCCCGCGCCGGGCGGCCAGACCAACGCCGAGCCGGTCCCCTACGACGCCGTCGAGCAGCTGCAGGTCTCGGTCGCCCCATTCGATGTCCGGCAAGGCGGTTTCACCGGCGCCAACGTCAACACGGTGACGAAGAGCGGCACCAATGTGTACCACGCCACGGCCTACACGTTCGGGCGCAACGCGAGCCTGCTCGGCAACACGGTGTCGGGCCAGCAGGTGGTCGCCAATCCGGAGCTCGGATTCCTGCAGACCGGCGCGTCGGTGAGCGGGCCTCTGGTCCACGACAAGCTGTTTTTCTTCGTGAACGGCGAGATCGAGCGGTCGCACCAGCCGGGCTCGGACTTCGTGGCCTGCACGACGGTGTGCAGCGGGACACTGCCGCTGGGGGTCTCGCGCGCGAGCGTACCGATGATGGATTCGATTCGCGATGTAATGAAGAATGTGTACGGGTACGACACGGGGCCGTATCAGGGATATCTCTACCACACCGACAACGACAAACTCATTGCGAAGCTGGATTGGAACGTGAATCCAAGCAACACGCTGAGTTTTCGGTGGGACTACCTGAAAGCCTCGCGTGATCTCCCGCCCCATCCGTTCGTGCTGAGCTACAACAACACCGGGCGTGGGCCGAACGCGAGCAGCCTACCGTTTTACAACGCCGGCTATTCGATCAACAACCACTTGAACTCGTTGGCGCTCGAGCTCAACAGCCGGGCACGCGGGTTCGCGAACCGCTTGTTCGCGAGTTATAACCGCTTCCGCGATTTCCGGCAGCCGTTCAGCCCCGACTTCCCCACGATCGAGATCGGGGAAGCGGGGGTCACGTACACCACGGTTGGGCACGAGCCGTTCTCGATTCACAACATCCTCGATCAAGACGTGTGGCAGTTCACCGACAACTTCACCCTGTTCCGGGGTAAACACGCCATCACCCTCGGCGCGAACTTCGAGTCGTTCTCGTTCTTCAATTCGTTCAACATCTTCCGAGACGGTGTCTTCTTCCTGCCGGCGGGTGTCGCGAGCGGGACGACGTTCGGTTCGCTGGCGCAGTTCTTCCAAGCCGCCGACTCTGGCAATATCAAGTTCCGCTCGTTTATCGGGACCGGTCCCTACAAGGGCGAGGACATTTCCGTCGGACAGCTAGGTTTCTACCTTCAGGACGAATACCCGGTGTCGGATCGGTTAAACCTTACGTACGGCCTGCGGGTGGATTTCCCGATGTATTTCACGACTCCGATCGATAATCCCTACTCACGCGGGTTGACGGCGCTGGACGCCAACGGCAATCCGGAAACGGTCGATCAGAGCAAGCTGCCCGGCGCAACGCCGCTCTGGTCCCCGCGCCTCGGCTTCAACTGGAACGCCTCGGGCGACCGGCGCACTCAGGTGCGGGGCGGGACCGGGATCTTCACCGGCCGGGTCCCGTTCGTGTGGGTCGGGAACGCGATCTCGAACCCGGGCGCGAATCCGAACCTGTTTCCCGCGACCGGGGCACCCCAGCGCCCGACGGGCTCTGCCCAGGACTCCTCGACGCTGGCGCAGTCGTTCGACGTGAACGCGATCGCCCCGAACTTCAAATGGCCGCAGGTTTGGACTACGGACCTGGCGATCGATCACCAACTCCCGGGCGGGCTGCTCGGAACGCTCGAGGTTGTGTATGGAAAGGACATCCACGCCATCGTCATGCGGAACGCCGATCTCGTGAAGCCGGCGGGCACGCTTCCAGCGCCCGACGGTCGGCCCTTCTACGGTGGCTGCACGTTTACGGCGGCGGGGGCTTGTCCGACCGGGAGCGGTCCGCTCGGCTACTCGCTCAACGCTGCCGGCGGCGCAGGGATCTACGTGCTCGACAACACCAGCGACGGGCATTCCCTCAACCTAACCGCGCAGCTGCGCAAGAATTTCGAGTCCGGCCTATCGACGAGCATTGGGTACAGCTTCACCGACGCGCGCAATAACCTGAAATCGACAGAGATTGCGAGCGTCCTGTGGCAGAACGAGCCCGTGAAAGGCGACCCCAACAAGCCCGAGTTGAGCTACTCCGAATTCGGCCCGCGGCACCGCATCGTCGGGACCGCCACGTATGCCAAGGCCTGGTCGCCGACCCTCAAGACCCGGCTCGGCGTCTTCGTGGAGCTCGGCCAGGGGAACCGATTCGCAGGCAACGGCGGCAATCGCTATTCGTTCATCTACTCCGGCGACGTGAACGGCGACGGCCAGGGCGGGAATGACCTCATCTACATCCCGCGCAACCAGAGCGAGATCGTGCTCGACCCGATCCGCGATACGGCCGGTAACATTGTGGTGAGCTCGCAGCAGCAGTGGAACCAGCTGAACGCGTTCATCAGCCAGGACGGCTATCTCAACTCGCACCGCGGTCAGATCGCCGACCGCTTCGGTGAGCTCAATCCCTGGTACAACAACGTCGACCTGCGGATCCTGCAGGAGTTCGGCGTCGGGGGAGGGACCACGCGCCACCAGTTCGAGCTGAGTCTCGACATCTTGAACGTCGGGAATCTGATCAACTCGTCGTGGGGTGTTCGCAAGGTGGCCGACCCTGCCGCCTTGTCGCCACTCAAGCTGGTGCGCTTCGATGCGACTGGAGCGCCCGTGTTCAATTTCACCGGGCCCGCGACGACCTTCATCGACGATCCGAGCCCCTTCTCGCGCTGGCAAATGCAGCTCGGCCTGCGCTACCTGTTGAACTAGCCGCCGGCAGCGGGGCGGTACGGCGACGCAACCATACCGCCCTGCCGCCCTAACTGACCGTGATCTGCTTCCCCATCCCGTGCATCAAGTGCGGCTTGCCGTCCTTGGAATCGGGCCAGAAGCACAACAGGAGGTAGTTCCCCGGCGCGAGCGTGGTCGCGAACTGGGAATGCCCGCCGACATCGAGCGTCGTCACGCCGCCCAGCCAGTGTCCCGTCGGCAGGGGGCCCTTCTCGCCCCCCTGTTCCCACGCGATGAAGTCGTGCAGCGTCTTGCCCGGAGCGAGCGCGGCGATCACGACCTCATGTCCCTGCGCGCCGGCGTTCTCGACCCGCACGACGTGACGACCCCTGGTGAGAGGCTGGGACAGCTGGAAGTCGTAGTCGGTGAGCGTGATCGTGACATCGGCCGCCGGCGCCGCGGCAACGGGCGCCGCCGACGCGGTGACCACCAACGGATGCAGCATGCCTTTCATCACGTGGGGAACGCCGTCGAGGCTGGGAATCCAGCACACGAACACGTATGAGCCCGCCTCCACCACCTGCGTGGCCGTCGTCGTGTCGCCGAGCGTGACGGCGTTCGGCCCGCCGGCGAACCCCATCCAAGGCGGGGCCGGTGTGTGGTTTTTCATCGCGGTCGCGAGCCCGGCCTGGAAGTCCGCGACGGTCTTGCCGTCGCGCAGCCGGACCAGCGATCCGTGGTGCAGCTCCTGCCCCTGATTCACCAGACGGAACGTCGTGAGGCCGGCGGGAATCGTGTCCGGCAGTGCGAACGCGTAGTCCGTGGCGATGAGCGTGACGACGTTCGGGCCGGGGGCCGGCGGTGGTTGCCGGGCGCACGCGACCGCCCCGGCCAGGCCGGCGACCGCCAATCGACGCATGCGCATGCAGGCTCCTTTGCGGTTCAGGTTCGCTCTAGCAGGACGATCCCGGACATGCGCCGGAACTCGTCCCGTCTGGATTTCGGATACAGCTTACCGACCAGATTCCACAGCCAGGCGAGCGGCATGGTCCGCTTTAGTCGCAACGACTCCTCCCACATCGACCGGAACTCGGCCTCCCGCCAACCGTGCGGCTCGAAGAATCGCGTCCCTCGAGGCGGCGCAAACAGGAACGGTGCGTTCCCTGCGGCCACGGCCTGCCCCCACGACTTCTCCATCATTTTGAGCAGGCGGGGAGATGCCAGGTCGATCAGCCACCCGCGGAACGAGGCGGGGACGGCGAGGTCGGTCGCAAGCGACGCGACTGCTTCGGGCGTGAGATAGACGAGCAGCCCCTCGCTCACGATCAGCACCTGGCGCGCGGCGGCGCCGATCCGGTCGAACAGCGAGCGGCGGTTCGCCACGTCCGTGAGGTCCATCCCCACCTGCTCCAGCGCGCACGCCGGGCGCTCACCCGCTAGCTGCGCCTGTTTGTAGGCGATCACATCGGGAAAATCGACCTCCACCCAGCGCAACGCCGGTGAGAGGGGCAGCCGGTACGGCCGGGTGTCGAGCCCCGCGGCGAGATTGAGCACCGTCCCGACCCCGTCGCGCGCGATCGCCCGCAGGATCAGCTCGTCCATGACCGCCGTGCGGACCACCATCGGCCACGCCCACGCCCGGCCCTTCCGCATCGAGGCGAGGATGCGCTCCCCGCGCTCCCCCGCCAACTTGCGCGCGTACGGGTCGCGGAACAGCGCGTCGGGGCGCTCGGACTCCATCGCGCGATACAGCGCGACCCAGCGGGCCGTGTCGGAGACGTGCTCGATCGCCGCCGTCATGACCGGCAAAGCTAACGTGCGGCGTCGAGCGCCGCCCGCAGGCCCGCCAGCACCTCGGCGAGCGGACCATCCGCCCAGAAGTGCATGTAGTAGAGGTGCGGCGACTCGCCGATCAGATGGGTGTGTACGGCCGTCGCGGCGATGCCGTGCGCCGCCAGCGCCGCGAGCATGCCGCTTACCTTGGCGCCCTCGACTGCGAAATCTCCGGTCGCGACCGCCCGCGTGCCGTCCACCATCTGGATGTTCACCGGGCTCCCGTACGCCATCGCGGGCACCACGGCGCGGCCGTGCAGCGTCACCGCTCCCGGGACGAGCACGAACCCGACCTGGGCCACGTTGCCCCGTGCCGTGCCGGAGTGCCCGAGCGTGCCGAATACCAGTGCGGTGTCGATCGTGGGAGGCGCGGGCGTCTGGGCCGCGACCGGGCGCGGCGTCGCCGTTCGCGCCAGCACGAGGTCGAGCCGTGTCGCGAGCTCGGTCGCTCCACCCCGACCGTGAAAATGCACGTAGGTGAGCTGTGGCTCCTCCCCCGCGAGATGGTTGTGCACTGCGGTGACGTCGAGCCGCTGGCGCGCCAGCTCGGCGAGCACGGGCTTCACCTCGCTCGCGAGCAGCACCAGGTCTCCCATGACGGTCGCGTCGTTCGACGCTCCGCTGAACCCCGCCCAGCCGCCGAGCGCGAGCGCGGGGGACACCGTCACGTCGCCGATCTTCAGGGTCACGTCGCGACGCGGCAGGCCATACCGGTAGTAGCCGCCCGTCGCGCTCGCCGGCGCCTTGAGGATCTGCGCGACCGAGTCCCAGGCCGCGGCCGGCGGCGTCTGTGCACGGGCGATCGGGGCGGCGACCGCGACCAGAAAGACGGGGGATAAGAGCGGGGTTCGGGTGCGCATGACGGGCTCCGTTTCGGGGGTGGGGTCGGACGACCGTACGAGGATTAAGGATACCCGGGCGGCCGCGGCGACTCGTATCTTGTCGGCGTGGCCGAGTCCCCGATCCACCTGTCAGTCGTCGTGCCCGTGCGGAACGGCGTGGACCGCCTGCCGCTGCATCTCGAAACACTGCGTCGCTACGTGCGCGCCCAGACACAGCCCACCGAGCTGGTGCTGGTGGACGATCACAGCGAGCCGGGCGCGGCGCGGCTCCTTGCCGACTTCGCGGTCACGCTGAGCGGCGCGACCCTGCTCCGCAACGACGCCAACCGGGGCAAGGGCTTTTCGGTGGCGCGTGGCATGGCCGCGGCGCGGGGTGCCCGGCGCGTGTTCACCGACGCCGACCTTGCCTACCCGGTCGAAGAGATCGACCACATGGTGCGCGAGCTGGACGGCGGAGCCGATGTGGCGATCGCCTGCCGCGTGCTCCCCGAGTCGCGGTACCTGATGAGCCCATCGTTCTTCCATTACCTCTACACACGGCACCTGATGAGCCGGCTGTTCAACCGGGTGGTGCGAGTCGCGCTCCTGCCCGGGATCCTGGATACGCAGGCCGGCCTCAAGGCCTTCACGGCGCGTGCCGCGCAGCTGATCTTCCCGCGCCTCACCGTGGCCGGGTTTGGGTTCGATGTCGAGCTGTTGTACATCGCGCGCAAACACCGCCTGCGCGTGCGGCAGACCGCGGTCCAGTATCGCTACGACGACGAGCCGAGTACCGTGCGTTTCGCCGGCGATGCGGCGGCCATGGTACGGGACCTCGCGCGCATCCGCTGGAACGACTGGCGGGGGCGCTACGCCTAGCGCGCGGCGCCTGGTCGTGAACGCCGACGATTTCGGACTGTCGCCGGGCGTGAACGACGGCATTCTGGAGGCGCACGCCGCGGGCGTGGTGTCGTCGGTCTCGGTGCTCGTGAACGCGCCCGGGTGGGAGGACGCGATCGCGGCGTTGCGTCGCACGGGGTCGCTGGGCGTCGGGCTGCACCTGAACCTCACGGCGGGCGAGCCGCTGAGCGTTGGCGGAAGCCTGGTCCACCTTCGCACTGGTCGGTTTCACGGCCTCGCCGGCCTCGTGACGCGTGCGCTCGCCGGTCGCATCGACTCCGAGCGCGTGGCGGAGGAGTGCGGCGCGCAGCTCGCCCGGTTGCGGTCGGCCGGCGTACCCGTCACGCACATCGATGGCCATCGTCACGTGCACGCCTTGCCCGGCGTGTGGGCGCCCGTCGTGGCCGCGGCCCGCGCGCACGGCGTCCCGTTCGTCCGCGTGCCGGTCGAGCGGGGGACGGGGAGGGCCTGGGTCAAGCGCTGGACGATTGGTGCGGCGTGGCGCGTGGCGGCGCGCGGCGTCGCGGTGCCGCGCCATGCCGACCACTTCCACGGCATCGGGCTTCAGGGAGACCCCCGGTTCCTGAACCGGCTGCTTGCGCTGATCGATCAGCTAGCGCCCCCGCCGGGGGTCACGGAGCTCATGGTCCACCCGGGCTGTCCCGATGGGATGTTGGCCGCGTGGGACGGCTACGTGGCGCCGCGCGCCGCCGAGCTGGCGGCGCTCACCTCGTCAGCGGCTCGGGAGCGGCTCCGGCGGGGGGACGTGTGTCTGACCCATTTCGGTGCCGTGTGAGCGGGGCGCCCAGCGCCGCCACCCCAACAGCTCTGCCTGCATCACGATCCAGGCGACGAGGCAGGGAATGCCTTTGACGCGGTAGCGCCCCAGCGCGTCGTGGATCGCCCACGGCACGATCTGCACGTCCTGCAGCAGCAGCGCGGCCGCGGCCGCGAGCGCGATCGTGTTGCGCACGCGGTCCGGCTCGCTGGCCGCATACCACAGCGATAGCCCGGTGTAGGCGATGACGAACGAGGCCCGCTCCGACTGGTGGTTGAAGAGCACGAGGTAGACGAGCAGCGAGCAGAGGAACCGGAGGCGGAAGGCCCGGTCGCCCGAGCGCCCCCGCTCGAGGGCGAGCGGCGCCAGCAGCACCAGGGTGCCCGCGAGCTGCACCGGCCAGTGGGGCCAGTCGACGCCGAGCCAGCGGTAGAGGTACTGCATCACCGAGTCGCCGCGGTTCACATTACTCGCATCCGACATCTCGATGGTCCACCAAGAGTGATACTGGGCGACCAGCTCGTGGGGCGGAATCACGACCAGCGGCAGGAGCGCGAGGCCAACCCCGACGGCGGCGAGCAGGAGGGTGAAGCGCCAGCGGCGGGGATGGAACAGCGCGAGCGCGGCGGCGCCGAGCGGGAAGATCTTGATGAACGCATCGACACCGATGAGCAGCGCCGCCCGCAGTTGGCGTCCCTGCTCGAGCGCGAGGAACGCGAGCAGGATGAGCGCCGTGACGAGGCCGTTGCTCTGGGCGTACTGCATCGCGAACAGCACTTCGAGATAGACGAGTGCCAGGGCTAGGGTCGCCTGGCGGTCGGGAAGCAGGCGCCGCACGGCGTACCAGAGCAGCACCGAGTTCAGGAGACTCCAGATCAAGAGCGCCGGCGCGAACCGCAGCGCGGCGAAGGGGACGAACAGCAGCGCGAACGTGGGGCTGTACTTGTAGAAATCGAAGTGCTGGTCGGGGTGGGCGGCGTACAAGTCGCGGTGTGCGAGCAGGTTCACCGCCGCGGCGCGGAACACCTTGAAGTTGTTGGACGGACTCAGGACTCCCCGTTGCACCGTGACGAACACGGCGCTCCCGACGTACAGGGCGAAGATCGAGCGGCGGGCGCGACCGAGCATGGCGGACGCCGGGAACTTACGCCCCGAGGCGAGCCGCGGAAGCGGTCAGGCGGCGTCGTGTCGGGCGGCGATGCCGAGTCGGGTGAGGTGGGTCAACCAGCCGGAGACGCTGCCCTGCGTGGCGAGGAATTCCGCGGCGGTGCGACGGGCCTGCTCGAACGCGTCGGTCACGACGGCCGCGACCTGCTCGGGGTCGAGCAGCACGGCGTACGCCGTGGCGTAGACGGTGCTGCGGTAGCGGGCCAGCAGCTCCGAGAACGCTGTTTCATCGCCCCGAGTGATGCGCTGTACGAGGGCCCGATCGGTCGCGGACGACGGGCGCGGGCGTGGGTGGG
>Ga0209689_1003114_pt1 | contig 12238 bp, 13 predicted proteins | sample GraSoiAngelo_149_FD_187119 | JGI IMG/M metagenome (GOLD analysis project Ga0209689, IMG submission 187119) | Grasslands soil microbial communities from the Angelo Coastal Reserve, California, USA - 14_1009_09_30cm (SPAdes) (version 2) | ecosystem: Environmental > Terrestrial > Soil > Grasslands ...
CGACAACAGTCTCCCTCGCCTTGATCGGCTCATATCGTTCCTTCAGAGTCCCAGACAAACCAGTTGAAGAGTTACTGAGTCCAATCATAGAATAGCTTGGCGAATCCAGGTTTCCTAGGCTGAGTCCCTCGATCATGCCTGAAGCCTTTGAGCTTTTCAATTTGGATATTTTACAAATTTTACTCCGAATTCCTGTCAGTTAACGAATTCGCCCATTTTAAGCCCTGATTGCCAAAATACGAACACTTTTTCTGGCCCCCGATGTCCTCCTCATGAATTTCCGCTACCTTTAAATGAATAAACCCTTTTCCGCAAAATGCTATTCTCGCATTTTGAACGAGTTAGAGCAGTTCTCTTCTAAAATGAGGCGCAGTAGAAAGTAAAGTTGGAAAAAAGGGGGGGTAGATTGTAAAGTTTCAAGACGTGAAAGAGACTTTCCGGACTCTACAAGAGACATGATGACTGTTCTGACGCGATACTCTGTGAGAGGGCATCCCTTTGAGACGAAGAAACGTATTCCTCAGCTTTGCCCGTTCAACAGATTGCCGTATGCATTGAGTGTGTCCGTAGCAACCTTTGGATAGTCGAAGTTTTCGACTATCTTTTCTCGTGCATACTTCGCGACCTTCACGGTTTCGGTGCTTTGTAAGCTGCGAAGAATACCGCGCTCTAGTTCATCTACCGTGGTGTTTTGAAGGAGGAATCCTGTCAGTCCTTCTCTGACGACGTCTGATACGCTCAGCACGTCAGATGATAGGACGATTCGGCCGCATGCCATGGCTTCCAGGATTCCGAACGGCGGGTCTGCGAGTTTCTCTGGCTCCGGACCAACATAGGGAAATATCACGACATCGGCTGAGTTGTACCAACTGATTCGCTCTAGTTCGGTAAGGTCGACCCGTTTAAGCAGGACATTCTTTGAGATAGATAGGGACTTGCTGAGCGCAAGTACTCTCTCGCAGGCTTCTAATGTCGTTCTTGACGCACTTGTCAGGATGACAAGCCTTAGCTTGACTCCATTTTCCACTAATCGTTTTACTGCCCTTAGCACGGTCTCGTGCGGGAACCTTGTTGGCATCAGAGGTCCCATGTACAGAACAGTCCGGAGGCCAGGATCAGCAAGCTCCGGTTCGGCTCTTTTAGTGGCTTGTGGACGATAGAAGTTGCAATCTATCGGCGGTCTAACCAGGAACCGTTTTGTTCTCGGTGAGAGTTCATCCTTCCATTGTCCTATTCTTGGTGTCGTGAAGGCATAGCTGTCTATGAAGAACCTGTTTGCCACACGCCGAAATGGTCCGACTGTTCTGTCCTTCGCATCGTAGGGAGTGAATATGTGTCGTACTATTCTTCCCTTCGTGCCAAGCAGTTTTGAAGTCGGTGAAAATATCAGCGCGTTTGTCCCGACAAGATGAAAAACGTCGAATCCTCCGCCACTATTTCGAGCAGCTACAGAAAGTCTAACAGCATCAATGCTCTGACTGCCACTCGCCCTAGCTAGCAATAATTGTTTGAGACCTGCGGGCTCGTGATTCCAATTCACCTTTGAAGAGGCAGTGGCAAGGCTGCATTCAGCTTTGGCCGAGAGACATTCAATTAGACGCTTTGTCAATATCGAGCTTGCATGGTTCCATGGAGGATGAGCATCGTCCCCGACAAAACAAACCCTGAAAGTCATCCCGCCACTCCGGCCATCCTATCTTTAGATATCCGTCTCCAGATCTCGTCATGAATGGCCTCAGGCGACATCGACCCATCCAGTACCGTCACACCCATCCTATCGGCAAGTTCATTGTACAGCTCGGCTCTTGCTCTAAAGTGGGAAAGGGTAGGCATGTCTGGTTTTCTCTCAAAAGCAACCCTAGGATCCACTCTAACTAGGAAGGCCTGTTGAGGTCGAGGGAGAAATCTGAGGAGCTTGAACCCAAATCTCGTTCGACCGGGCTGGTCTTTCAGGTCTGCCATCCCTTCCACCATCAGGTCCAGAACGTAACGATCACAGATTACCGTGTGCCCGAGCATCAGCGGGATCATGACCATAGGTCCGGTCTTGATGAAATTGTCAACCTGTGTCAGTGTTGACCAGAGAGAAGCGAGCGCTCCCTTCTGCGAAATCCTTGTCTCGACGAAACCTATGCTGCTCGTCGGATGAACCTCTGCATATCCTAGTCGTCGAAGTATCGTCAAAAGAGGCAGTGAAGTAATGGGCCGCCAGCGACACCACACTCTCTTCGTGTTTCTGTGCAAGCCTCTAAATCTCTCTTGCAACAATTTGACTTGGGTGCTTTTCCCACTGCCGTCCACTCCCGAGAACGCGATCAATAACCCCCTCGGCGATCTAATGTTCGTCAGCAAACGTCCCTTAGTCAAGTTGCTCGACTCATGGTCCCCTTAGGATCGGCTCTGTGTCAGGACCAGTATCATCATTTAGACGGACTGTAAACAGAACTCCTCTCTTGAATATTTTAACACGTCATGTAACTTGGTGCATGGAATCAATCCTTGTGATGAGAACTATATCCTAAGATTTCGATTTGGCGATGGGTTGTTAAGCAAGAATGGTCGAATTGTGGTCTTCAGGAAACGGCTGAAGACTTGCCTTGGATAGTTTGACACTCGTGAGCCCTAGGTATCCGCCCTACTTGGGTGGAATCGAAACTCATGTGTCGGAACTAGCGGGAAGGATGAATGATCGATTTAGGAAGGTCTCTGTGGTAACTACAGATCCACAGGGAGGTCTCCCGAGCAAGCAACACGTCAAGGATGGGTTTGATATTTACAGGGTCAAGTCGTTCGCTCCTGGAGAGAATTATCACTTTCCTTGGGTTCCGAATCTAGTGAAGCGACTGAAGGAATGTAGGTCCGAGATACTCCATCTCCACGGGATACAGGACGTGCCCGGCCCAGTGGCCAGTATGTTCGACGATGGGAGCGCAACCATTTTCACCCCGCACTTCAGTGGACAGGTTCAATCCGGCCTAGGAAAATTCTTTTTCGCTGGCTACCGCCCGCTTCTCAATCAGCTAATTAACAAGGTAAGTTTTGTCATCTGCGTCTCCCGCTTCGAGGCACGCACAATGAGCCAGGTTTTGCCTGACTCAACTCAAAAGATCAAAGTTATCCCGAATGGTGTAGACTTCGGCCTTCTTTCGAAGTATCGTTGGCGTCGTCCGGATGCGGGTGCGATCCTCTACGCTGGCCGATTGGAGAGGCACAAGAACGTCGACAAGATAATCCGTGCATTCCAGAGTCTACAGCGAGCGGACGATGAACTAAGCCTCACAGTCGTGGGCCGAGGCCCGATGAAAGATGAATTGGTCAACCTGGCTAATGAGTTAGGTTTAGCGTCGAAGGTTAGATGGATTGATGGAGTTGGGAAGGAAGCCCTTTACTCGCTTTACAGCTCTTGCAGCGTCGTCGTCCTACCCTCTGACCTTGAATGCTTCGGGCTAGTCGCTGCGGAGGCAATAAGCTTGGGCGTCCCCACCATCGTCACTGATTCGTCGGCCCTTTCCGAGTTCGTCGACAAAGGTTTGGCCCAACCGATCGAGCCTCCCGTAAGCCCTGGCAAGCTGGAGTCGAAGCTCTCGCTAGTCCTCGAAGACCCTGCCGCCTTCTCGCCTCCAAAGGACTCGTCGGGATTGATTCTTTCCTGGGATGAAGTTGCCAAGAAAACGTGCGACCTCTACGAGTCGGCATTGAAAGGACAGTAAGAAAAATGGGACTCAAAACAACTTTTCTAGAAGAGGTGGGCGTCGTAAAGACTGCCCGCCGAGAATCAGAGTCTCTACTTCTACTGCGAGCAATTCTGAAGAAGCAGCCACTCCCTCCCACCGATCAGGAGAAGTTCCTCCAGCTCTCAAGACTGAACAAGGTACTCCTACGAGCAACTTCGATACTCGACGTCTCACCAAAAATCGTGGACGAATCGAACGCCTCAGCGGAGGAAGCGATGAGGCTGTACGAGCTCGTCAGTAAGACACTCGAAGAAGAGGGCATTAGTTTCGCGGTAATCAAATCTTTTGACTCCTTGCCGGACATCGGTCATGATCTGGACTTTCTGATCCCCTCATCCTCCGACTTCCACCGGGCGCGTGACATTCTAGTTAACAAGTTCAGAGTGAAAGTGGAGGGATTGACGTTTTGCGACATGGTCGTCGGAAAGTTCAGCTGCTTTCTACCCGGATTCAAGCATGATTTCGAACTATACCCGACCGTAAGCCAGCTCGGCGAACAACACCTCGACACGCGCGAAGTCATGACGAACAGGAAGACGAGTTATGTCAGCGGAAGAAGGGTCTGGCTCACCTCTGACGTCGACAGGGTGATCATAAGAGTGGTTCACGCGATGTTCCGACATAACTTCCTCAAACTCTCTGACGTACTGGACTTCATCACACTCACCAGTAACTGTTCGTCCCCAGAGATTATGGATGCTGTCGACAGGGCCGGGATTGGCGACGCCTTCATCTTCTTCCTGTCGACGCTCGACCGCTTTCTGAAAGCCTCGCAGTATGATTATCCGAAGCTGGACTTGCTGAGAACTGATGCCGAGCGGAGATTCGGACGAGACAAGCTCGGGTCTCTTAGACGGGATAGACTTGTACTTCCATACAGGATTCCTACATTTGCCCTGCTTGTCCTCTTCCTGCTCAAGGCCGGTCGCGAGGTTTCTCGAGGAAGACTGAAGAGCGGGCTTCTTTGTCTTTTTGCCCCTCCTTTACTTCTGATGGACTTCGCTGCAAACGCGCTTTCTGGACACAGGCTCTGGTGAGTGAGACGTCGAAGACGATTCTGGTGACTTTGAGCGGGACTCACGGAAGCGGTAAGTCTACAAATGCTGGGAAGTGCTATTTTCTTCTGAATGCATCTGGGAAGAAATTCTCCTACCTACGACACCAGGATATACTAGACCCCTTCGGCTTTGTGTTGAGACGGACTGCGAGGATTCTTGGATTTAAGAATCCAACCGACTTGGAAAGGACGAAGCCCTTGGGTGTCCTATGGTCGATTTACATCCTCTTCGTCTACTTTCCCATCCTCGCCGTTGGAATCAAATTACGCCAGACTCTTGGATACAGTGTAGTGTCCGATCGATACGTGTACGACATGCTGGTGGGCTTCTCAGGCGACGGTGTTAGTGTCCCCGTAACCGGTCTCCTTCCACGCGTCTTGCCCCATCCAGACCTGTCATTCGTATTTGATGCCGACGAGTCAAGGATTCTTGCCGCGAGACCTGAACATACGCCTGATTTCGTTCGGATGGAGAAGAAACTCTACAAGGAAACAGCCGAGAGATTTGGGCTAGAGAAAGTTAGTACAGACGATCCACCCGCCGTCGTATGGTCGAGACTGTTCAAGGAAATCGATTCCGCGCTAGATCGCTCCCCTTAGAATTTTATTTCGCGAGGCATTGATATGAGAGTACTCGTAATCGGGCTTGACGGTGCGTCGCCTGTTCTGATCCAGAAGTGGATCGACAAGCTTCCAAACATCAAAAGACTGTCTGAATCGGGCGTTCATGGGGTCCTCCAGTCCGTAGTCCCGCCGGCAAGCGTGCCTGCTTGGCAGTGCTTCGCAACGGGAAAAAATCCTGCGAAAATCGGCCTCTTCGGTTTTGCAACGATCAGCCGAGATAAACGTTTGATCAAACGTCAGGTGGGGCCAGATCTTGGTTGCCTATGGGACCTCTCTTCTCAGGAAGGTCTCAAAGTGGGTGTATTCAACGTGCCAGGTACATACCCAGCATATCCGTTGAACGGCTTCATGGTGTGTGGATTTCCCGTCCCCCCTGGGAAGGACTGGGCCTATCCACGGAATCTCATGAAGCGTCTGGACAAGGCAGTGGACCGTTATGAAGTGGACGTTCCACTTACCAAGCCTTCAGAAATGCGGGGAGGAGAGAAGGCCTACCTCTCGCAGGTCGAGAGGCTGCATTCGAAGAGCGTCCGGTCCGCTTTACTCTTGATGGATTGGTATCAGCCCGACCTGTTTGTTCTAACTCTACAAGGTGTGGACATGGTTCAGCATGATTTTTGGCGTTACATGGACCATGATAGCTCAACCTACTCAAACGTCGTGCAAGATTGGTACGTCAAGATGGACGAGGCAATAGGAGAGTTGACCAGCCGAGTCGCGAGAGACACCTATGTCTTGGTCATGTCCGACCATGGCTCCGTGCCCGTTTCAACTTCCTTCTACGTTAACGAATATCTTCGATCTCAAGGCCTACTAGTGTTGAAGAATGAAGCGAAAGTAAGACACAAGGGCTCTTCGTATACTAAACTTAGAGAGCTCATACTCAGGAACTTTCCGCCCGGTTCTATCAACGCGATCTACAACAGAGCGCCTAACTTCATAGCCCGTAGATTGACAACTTCTGCAAAGATCGAGAGGTTCCTGACAGATCTAATTGAGAACGTAGATTGGAATCGAACAGATGCGTTTTCCACAGGAGGCGTCCAAGCGAACATTTACCTGAACTCCGATCACCAAGAGAACCCCAGAAAAGATCTACTCAGCAAACTCTACCAAATGTTTGGTACCTTGAAGCATCCAAGAACAGGAGAAAATCTCAGGACAGTATTCCATTATAGAGACGAAACCTTCTCCGGACCATTCACCTCCGAGGCGCCTGATGTCTGTGTAGAATTCTTCGCAGGTGATCAAAAAGTACACGTCAACCCAGCGCTTGGCTCAGGCAAGCTCTGGAGTTTCGAGCCCCATTTATCAGCGGAACACGTCAGGGAAGGATTCTGGTCAATAAGCGGTCCAGATGTTACGGCAGGCATGTCACTAGACGTTGGCATACTAGACCTCGCGCCCACCATTCAGAAGCTACTTTCTCTCAACGTCCCTATTGATTCAGACGGAAAAGTGCTCGACCGTATCTTTCAGCGCCCCTAACCCTAATTGCCAAGTAATAGTCCATACGCCTCCTGCTTCAATCTGCCCTCCTCTATCATACCCTTCAAACGACCATTGTCCAGCAACTTTTCGATCTTCATGCCAGTGGACAATTTGCCGGACTTCCACCTTTGCAACTCCGGTCCGAACATACGCGTAAGATATTGCGCAACCTCGTCAACAACTTCCTGCCCATTCTTTGACTTCGCTTCGACCTCCACCTCGTCAAGCATGATATCCCCAACTTCGAAACGGTAAGTCACAGAGTCTATCGCCAACTCAGCGAGCGTTGCTCCTTCTACGGAAACGATTTCCCTAGATACTCTTTTCGTCTCCCGGTCCTGAATAACGATCAGACCCAGTTTCTTCATTGAATCTGTCGGATCGCCTACACCAGGAGCATTCGTTTCGAGTCGGATGCCACGACTAGATATTGCCTGAATTATCTTCGACAAAGAAGAAGGCGACCAGTCGAGTTCGGTTTCTCGTCTCTCGTTTCTATTCCTCGTAAGCAGCCCAGGACTTTGCTTCAGAGTAATCCTAGCAAGACTCCCCAAATACCTCAACCTTAGATTCAGCCTGCGTCTGCTCAGTGAGTGGTCTGGAGTATCGAAGTACAAATCACGAAGGTTCTCTATTCCCTTTCTTACAAGACGGTAATCACCGAGAGAGGTCAATTCTGATATCTTTTCCATAACACTCGCCGGATTAAGGGACCTAACCATCAGAACAAGCTCATACTCAGCATGACTGGACTCAGACAATGACAAATCCCCTACAACCGATCAATTTTAGCGATCGTGATTCTCACTCGGTGTTTCAAAAGATGGATGATCAGAGTGGGGCCGGTGGGATTTGAACCCACGACATCCGCCGAGTCTGCGATTCCCGTCTACGGGTTTCCTCGCTAGTCAACGCGCTCCCGAATATCATCATTCCCTTCCTTGGGGTCTGCAAACCCGATCTGGGCTTGTTCTGGGATTCTGGAGCCCGTCGTCATCCCTGGCTAGACTACGGCCCCGGTCGGTGCGAAGCACTTTATCGCCTGCACATGTCTCGCTGACAAAACTCTCGCTATAAATGTACCCAGGGCGGAGGAGTACTTTGCCTTCCCAGTCGAAGCTAGGAGAATGCCTAATCGTGAGAGTGCTCTTCTTCCTTCTGAGCTATGTAGGTCCTTGTCTCGGGAACGTACCATCTTGTTTGTTCCCTGAATCTATGCCAGAAATCATGGAATGCTGTGAGGTCTCGAGACTCCACGACAATCATTCCGTTGTAAGTGGTTCCCCAAATGTGGGCATACTCTCCAACGATCGCGATGTCCTTTGACAGTTTCTTCTTGAACTGATCCCATTCCACAGTTGCCTTTTTCTTGTCTGCGTCGCTCAATGGTCGAACCCTATAGAAGATGAGGAAGGCGTATACAGGCATACTTTACCAGCAGGTTTCGTCTCTCCACTAGAATCATACAGATAATACTTTCCACGAATCGCCTCATCGTCTCCGCGAACAAGAAAAGCACGCCTCAGGCCACCCATCCTCCTTCTGCCTCAGATAGTCTCCAAAGATCCATGGTCAGGGGGCAGTGGACACACACCCACAGAATCCATCTATCTCGGCAAGGCTTATCTAAGCCCCAACCAAGATTTTCCGATTCAGAGGTCGGGGTTGGCGGCCATAGCTGGGAGCTAGGACCCGTACCCATTCCGAACACGGAAGTGAATCTCCCAGGCGATCTTTGTGGTAGTGTGGTGCGAGAGCCCACGCGAAGCCTAGACCGCTGCCAACTCCACTCTACAATCACACGCAAAAGACCGCGAGTACTCCGATTGATTGTCCACAACCGACGAAGTAATATCGGCGATGTTTCCGGGAAAATTATAATCAACGTTTATAACGACCATGCAGCCATAACAACATAACAGTTCGAGGACAGCCCTGATTGACGACAACCGTTTCACTGCAGGGACCGTTGGGAATAGATATCGGCGGTACATTCGGCCAAATTCTCCAAGTCGTCATCTCTCTGTTCTTCATCCTCTTCATCTTCTTCGGCCAGAAAATCACCATGCGCATGTACCTCCTCGAAATTGATCGAGGACTGAAACGGCTCGATATCCTCCGCGGACAGGCTAAGGACTTGAGCCTGAAAACGATCAAAGATGTTGGCAAACCCTCCGTTGATCCCGGCCCACAGCTCAACGTTTTGATGGAACAATTCCTAATCACACCGGTTGACATGGACCCCACTGGAATCGTCGGAAAGTTCGACCATTTGCTCGATGTCCGCGACCAAAAATTCAAGGACGATGTCCGGAAGATAGCGCCGAGCGCTGATGACGCTCAAGTCAATAATCTTGAGAATCTCGTCGAAGCCTCTTGGGCGTTGAACACGATCTACCGAATCGTTAGACACTTTTACCTGCTGGGACGAAAGACAAGCAGCTTCTTCATCATCATACAGTTGCAAAGCCTACTTCCGTTAATCATGCAAGAGGCTGAAGCCTACCTCGGTGCCGCGAAGGCCTTTGCAGAGGGGCAGCCGATAGGTGACGGGATCGGCCCACTCGTAGCCTCAAGATTGATGAAGGACCACGAAAAGCGCAAGGTGCAGAAGGACGTTGTTGTCGCCGAGACAACCCTAGAAGAACGCCACATCATAGCGCTTAAGGCAGAAGGTCCGGGTGGGAACGTTGGCAAGCCCGGAGACGCGATCAAGTCCCTGATCGAGGAGAATCCGGGGAGGGTAACCATGGTTGTAATGGTAGACGCTGCCGTCAAATTCGAAGGAGAAAACTCAGGAGAGATAAGCGAAGGTTATGGGGCCGCGATTGGAGGCATAGGCACTGAGCGTTTCAAGATCGAGGAGACCGCGACAAACAACCGTATACCCGTTTACGCAGTCATCGTGAAAGAAAGCATTCAGGAAGCGATTACACCGATGAAAAAGGAGATACTGGAGGCTGGCGAAAAGGTGATCGAGAGGATTAAAAGGCTCGTTATTGAGAGGACGAAGCCTGGCGATACCATAATTGTTGCCGGAATCGGCAACACTATAGGCATTGGCCAGTAGAAAGCGTCAAAGGCCCGGCCAAAGATAAGGAAAATAACTGAATTGTCCAAGCCTAGGCAGTCCGCCACAGGATCAGCATTAATCTATCTGGTCGCGATATTCCTTTTCATGGTCGCGATACTTAGTATCAATGTAGGTCTGAACATGTACTTCGCACCGAACAGTGATCTTACGAGTTCGCTCATTTACCTCTCGGTTGGAGTAGTATCGATCGGTCTGGTGGGGATGACGCTTCTGAGAGTTCGGAGAAACTCTTCAATGGCCGGTATCACACCGAAGGTATTGTCGGTCGTTCGCTGTGCTCAGTGCAGTTTCAAACAGATCAAGTCATTCGCCATTGGCGACTATGTTTTCAAGGCTGAAGGCCGCTGCAGCCAATGCGGCAACGAGTCTCTATTCATCAATGGCATATACGCTGATGATCTACGCAGGCGACCTAACGTGCTAACTGGCTAGCGTGCCCGTTAGGACTCTCGAACCATCCCTTTCAACAAGAACTGTATGCTCCGCCTGAGCTACTGGTTTTCCCGATTCCTCAACCAATACCCGATACGCACCCACACATCGATTCTGTACCAGCGTGTCCAAACTGCTCAATATCACATCGGGTGGAAACTTGTCTTGGAGCCATCGTGCTGCAAACGGAAGTGTTGCGAATCTTTCCTTTATGAGAGAAAGAACCTTCTTCGGTGCTTCTTCCCTAACTCCTTTTGTCTTGACAAAACGATAGATGTATGCATGAGAGTCGTCCCTAACGCTCCCCTTTGCGTCGGCGAAGGTTACGAACGGTTCGATCGCATAGACCTCTCCCTCAATAATTCGCGTGCCATTGAACTCTCCTACGTTGGGCACCGATTTTCCCGCGTGCACTGAGTATCTGTCAATGCTATGACCCGTTAGGTTCCTGATTGGGCGGTAACCGTATCTTGCAATGGTTGACTGAATAATGCGTCCGACCTCGGAAAGTTTGACACCAGGCCGGAAGGCGTGTATCGCGTTCGTAAGGGCTTCGTCAGCGGCATGGACGAGCGGCTCGTAGGCCGGTTCGAGACAAACTGATACTGCAGTATCTGTGACGTATCCGTTTAGATGGATTCCAAAATCTACCTTTACAATTGATGAAGCTGGAATCGTAAGTTTGTCCCCGGGAGGAGATGTATAGTGTGCGGCCACATCGTTAATTCCTATTCCAACTGGAAACGCTGGCTTCCCACCGAGAGCTCGGATGCGAGCCTCTACCGCTTCGCATATCTCTAACGCCGGCTTTCCAGGCTTGACCAAAGAAGGGACTTCCCCCCTCAGTTTTGAGACCATGCTTCCGGCTTTGTGAAATGACTCCAAGCCTTCTTTATCGAACGTGGTCATCGCTTCCTAAAGCTTCTCAAAATCAGTCTTCCACATTTTTTGTGCAAGTATACCGTCGTACTTGAATTGCCTTACCTTGGCCCGGGCCGCTTCTCTTCTATGTCTGTGTTCGTGTAAGAACCCTATCACTTTCTCCGCGAGAATCTGCTTTAGTTCTCCAGTCAGCAATCGACCGGAACGGTAGTCCTCTCGTGTCTTCTCAAGCTTCGAATCATCGGGTTCGAAGAACATGTACAACCATTGGAAGGGGACATCGAGGTCCGGATTGCCGCCTAGCCGCCGATGCTCTTCAACTGTTGCCTGACCACCTGAGAAAGCATGTTTGTTGATCTTCGTTCGTACCGTCTTATCATCATCGTTGAGATAGATGGCGGTCTCCGGTTTAGAAGAACTCATCTTATCCTGCGTTCCTGTCAGCGGCGGGAGAAACTTGCTATGTACGGCCGCCGCTTTGAAGTATCCGAGTCCTTCGGCAATATCTCTCTGAATCCTCCAATAAGGATCCTGATCAATTGCCGATGGAATCAGGCACCGCCGCTTCTCCAAGAGGCTTGGCAGAATCTGTATGCTCGGATAGAATATCATGCCAACGTTTGTTTCGCCAGTGAACCCGAAAACTGCCTTCGTGAGGTTGTAATTTATCCGTTTTGCGATCTTGAGAATCAATGGGTAAGCGTGTCCAACGAACTCGGTGTCCTGTAGTATGAATGTCCGGTCCGGGTCGAAACCAGTTGCGATGATATCGAGTATGTTTTCGTCCGCCCAGTGTTGTGTATCCATGTATGCGAGGTTTCTTTTCACCTCGAGGAACTTTTCATCGTCCGTGATCTGAATGTAGACATTAGTCTTGAACTCGTCCTGGAGTAACTTTGTGAAGTAGAATTGGCCTATGTGGCC
>Ga0209689_1003123_pt1 | contig 12218 bp, 9 predicted proteins | sample GraSoiAngelo_149_FD_187119 | JGI IMG/M metagenome (GOLD analysis project Ga0209689, IMG submission 187119) | Grasslands soil microbial communities from the Angelo Coastal Reserve, California, USA - 14_1009_09_30cm (SPAdes) (version 2) | ecosystem: Environmental > Terrestrial > Soil > Grasslands ...
CAGGACCGGTCTGGGCGATTTTGCACCTGGACTCTTTGTAGCTATCACGCCTGAGGGAACACTCTTCGGCACATTACCAGCCATGATTGCCGGGTTAGCAAAGGCGACGAATCCTCAATCCTATCTCTCAAGTGTATCTGTCCTGACATGGGTGAACATTATCATCCTAGCTGGGTTCTTTTTCGCAGCTTGGCAGGTCCCGCGCTTCTGGTGTAGATATGTCTGCCCAGTCGGAGCAATAATGGCGGTGTTTCAAAAGAATAGCTTGCTGGGCATGCACAGGGACCCGGTAAAATGCGCCGATTGTAAGGAATGCCAGGATGCATGTCCGATGCAAGTCCCGATTCTCGATCTGGACTGGAAAAAGTTTAACGATTCTGAATGTATCCTTTGCATGGCCTGTGTAGACGCCTGCCCAAGCGGGGCTCTCTCGCTGAAGTTCCCCTAGTCTCGACGCGCAAACCGTTCCTGCGACGGCAAGATCACAGTAACGAAATATCCTAGTCCTTCTGCGTCATTGTCCCTAGCCGATTAGGATTGCGATTCACGCCAACCGATGGACCAGCACTCATCTTTCTCGGCATGTTTGTCCTCTCAATATCATTGACCGCCGCATTCGTCGGCCTAGATACACTCGCACGCATTGTGGCGATAGTAGGCCTAGTCCTTAGCGGGTTTGGCCTGTGGCCCGAACTATCGTATCATAGCAGTCAAACGCAAGGTCAACTGACGAGGTAGTCTTTCCTCACTCCTGAGTTCGAGATTCTTGGCGGCCGACTTCTTATTCTGATTCCGAGTCGCCATTGAGATATCTTCGAATTAGCATCTCGAAGAAGATGCTGACAGCGCCCTGTTTGCTCTGATAGACTCTTTGAATCTCTTTTCTCACCTCCAGTTCCAAATCGTTGCTAAGTGAGACAACCATTCTTCCCAAGAACACTCTACAAGTATCGGCTACTCTCACCGATGGTGCTTAAGGGATTATCCTTTTCTGATGAAACTACAGCAGAGGTTTTGTTAACAGTGGGTTCGAGCCGCGATGGAGTGCTTCTTTCTAAAGTAGGACGTTAGGGCTATCAAACTAATCACGAGCGCACCTGTTATCGCGTAGGTTGGTGGAATTGAGAATTGAAATGGATCGGTCGAGGGAAGCGATGACGATGTGTTCGTTGGAGTGAAGTTCAAAGTCACTTGAACTGTGTGAATCAAGCGGCCGAATGATGTTGTGGCTGTCCCTTTGAGATAGAGAGTGTAACTAACCACGTTGTCGCCACTCGTACAGCTGAATGTCCAAGTAGCGTTAGGATTCGGTGTGACTGTTTTCGGTTGATCTAGGTCTGGACAGCTGGGCCCATAATCCGAGCTTATGGGCTGTGTGAGCTCTAGCACAACAGGTCCGTTAAATCCGCCCACAGCGTGTACCTGGATAGTTACGTTCGCAATGCGGTCGAGAGGGAGAGTTGCATTGGAAGGGGCTGCTCGTAACTCGAAATCAGGGGATGCCGGTGAAGCTAGAACACTTACAGTTGAAGGGTCTCGGCTAAGGAGAGTGGGGTGGGCAGATGAGAGAGAGGTCAAGAGGAAAAGGCCTAGCAGGAGAAGTAGAAAGACGCTTTTGGACAGAGCTAGTTCACGGCTGTGTTTGGTCTTGATTGGTGGGCAGCTGCCAATTGCTTTGTAAAGATCACGTTGTAGTCTGGTTTCACTTTTGTGAGGAATCGCCAAGTTTCTTGGTGAGGCGTTCTGTAGCCGTGAAGTTGATCCAGGGTCCTGCGGAGAGGGTATTGTTGCTGATTATTGCTATGGTCCCGTCATTTATCTGTACCCAAGTAGTTCTCAACCAGACCCTGATGACTCTGCCTCTAATACTGCCATAGAGAATATCATCACCAATCCTGAGTGTGTTATCCTGGAAGAGAAGTATTCCTGCAATCATGTTAGAAAAAGTCGTTTGCAATGCGAGGGACACGGCTAGTGTCACCAATCCGGAAATTGTGAGAGCACCGGAAAGGTACGGTGCAAGACTGGAAATGCTGAGGACACTAGTTATGGCGACCACGATCCAGGCTGCGTTCAGTGCGACCCGGATGTAGCTTATGACTCTAGGGGAAACGCCAGCTCTTCGCGCTCCATGCGTTATTACTCTACTGAGAAGTTGGCTAACAAACCAGGCGAACGCAACTATGACCGCAACTTCTGCTAGGGTAAGGATTGTATCCGTGGGTAAGTTGAACATTGAATTGTTTCAATGTTGCTCGCGAAATAACGAAGATAAAATAGCTTGGCCTTCAAAGGTGCGGCTCCTCGGTGGAGCCGATTGCTAGTTCTTCGCTTTTGAAGCTGTCATGTCTTCGGTGTCAAGGGCAGGGTTGAAGGAGAGGGGGTCGAGGTTGAGTTGCCGGGCTTTTTGCGTAGCAGTGTTACCGAGGCTAAGCCGAGTGCCGCGATGGCGATGACGAAGCCGTAGAGAGCGAGGCTGAGCTGTATGGGATCTTGCTGACTTTGGAGCGTGACCGCGTTCGAGGTGCTTGACGCCATGGATGATGAACCTGCCCATGAGGCGGAGACTGTCCATCTGCCCGATTGATCCACAGTGTACGTGTCGGAGAACGCTCCTGTTGCGTCAGAGTTCACTGTATGGGTGACTGTTCCTGATGGTCCTTTGTAAGTCAAGGTTATCGTTGCCGAGGTTGCTGGGTAGAGATATCCACTGAGTGTGATCACGTCGCCGGGCTTCGCATTTAGTTCCGAAGATGAGAGTACGATGCCGGTTGGAGATTGCGAGACTGTGAGGGTTGCGGTGCTGGATTGGCCGATATGGTTTTCATCGCCTGAGTAGGTGGCGCGTAGAGTGTATGCTCCTGTATTGGGTGGAGTGAAACTTGTTGCGAAGCGGCCTTGGGAGTCAGTTATTGTCGTGGCGATGATGCTGTACGAGCCGCCACTAGTACTGTATTCTAGTAGGATCATTGCAGCGGCAAACGGTGTCCTATCTGTCTGGTTTGTTAGTGTGCCCGAGACAGTGACTGATTGGCTGGATGTAGAAGGCGAGGGGTTGACGGTTAGATTGATCGTTGTGTTGACAAATGTGACATCCTTGACTTCCACCGTGCCCTTGCTGCTCTGTTGACCACCCAGGATGATGTCCTGCTTGCCTACCTTGTCCACGTCTCCTATCGCGATTGCGGCGAGCGCTGACGAAGCGTTCTGATACATGATCGATTTTTGCAGCGTTATGGTAGAGCCTGTCCATGTCCACGTTCTGATGGTTGCATAGAATGCGTCTGTTGAGCCTACGGGAACGTTGGTGTAACCGGCTGTTACGATCTCGGTGATGCCGTCACCGTTTACATCGCCCGTTGCGACTCGGACTATGTCGATGCTGCTTTGGCTAGATGTTTGCCAGTTGGTCTCGGCGAGCTGTGTAAGTGAGCCTGTCCAGTCGGACCAAACGCTCAACTCACCCTTCCAGAATGGGTAGGTGAGTAGTTGGCCGCCTACGACAATCTCTTTCTTCCCGTCCCCGGCAAGGTCTCGTATAGCGACCGATGTTGCGACAGAGCCTTGCCCGGTTGTCAGGAAGTCTCTGTACTGTTTCAGTAACGGATTTCCACTTCCTGTCCAGCCCCAAACTCGGACCTGGCTCTGGACTGTGGTTCCATTGCTGCTCGATCCTACTGTAACGATGTCGGGGACGCCGTCGCTATCGACGTCTCCGGTTGCTACGGAGTAGCCTTGGGCGCCGGCGGTGGATGAGCCGGATGTTGTCCAGTTCCACAATGCGTTCCTCGTGAATGTTGCTCCGTCAAATGACCATATTCCGAGTTGTGCGGATGTTGAGCTGCCTGTTGGGTAGTAGCCGAGTGTGACTATTTGGTGGACTCCGCCGTAGGTCCATATTGCTATGCTTCGTGTCTCCACTAGATTGTTGGGTCCGGTGAAGTTGAATAGTTTCAGTCTGGTAAGGGATGATCCTGTCCAGCGGTAGATTCCGATCTGGGATTGGGTGGGTGGGACGTTTTGGAGGGGTTGGTTGTTTGCGATGAATATTGTTTTGTTGAGGCCGCTGCCGTCGATGTCGGTGACTTCTACTCCGGAGATATAGTAACTGTAGGGGTTGCCGTTGTGTGTGAATAATTGGTTCTGGTCGAGGACTAATGCCGCTCCGTTCTTGTGGTAGAAGCGTAGTTGTGCGAACGAAGTGCCGTTGTTGAAGGTGCCTCCAGAGAGTATCTCGTTCGTTCCAGTTCCTGCAGGATCGGCCAGCTTCAAAGAGTCCGAGATAGCGCTTCCTCCTGCGTTTGTTGATGGCCATGAATCGGAGGCGCTGGAGCCTATTCGATAATTCGCGTGGGAGAGAGGGATTCCGGCTAGGAGGATCATGGGGATGAGGGTTAGCGGGATTATCAATCGTTTCAAAGACGGGTCTTGGCAGACCGGCCCTCGAATGGACGAAATGGGTTCTGATACTCCAAGTGCGATGGGAGAGTGACATTCAAGCGTGTTTCGACAGCGTCGGAATGAGTGTGTGAGAGACAGGGTCTCGCGGGGTTCTGGCTGGAGAAAAATAATGAGGGGTGGGGGCCAATAACAATTCTTAGGGTGATTTTGAAGAATGCCCTGTAAATTTTTTTTCTAGTGGATTTTTACCGTTTGGTGTTTTAGGGAGATGAGCGGGTTTCCTTTGTCAAAGGATGATTCGTGATGGGTGTGAAAGTATTCGGAATGTCTCTTTCACATCTTGAGTTTTGAGGTGCTACCCACCCCTATTTTTACAATTATATTTTCTCAGGCGCCTCAAAACAAGCGAGATCGGCTCGAATTCCTTCATTATGCTGGGAAAAGCATTTTGCGGAAAGGGGTTTACTCATTTAAAGATAGCGGGAATTCACGAGGGAAACATCGGGGGCCAGAAAACATGTGCGTATTTTGGCGATCAGGGCTCAAAAATGAGCGATTTCTGACCTGTCCCATGATCAGGCACCTAATTTTGTTAACCATCTCTACGGCCTTGTTAGGGCCGGTTCCTCAAGTCATCGTGCAAACTCTTGGCGGAGGTGGGGCACGACCTCCTTGCCCAGCATTCCTATCGCTTTGTGCTGGTTTGGGCTTGAACTCATGAAGACGACCTGTTTGAAACCCGCCCGGAAGCACTCTCCAGCTCGTTTTGTGATATCCTGCGGGTCGGTCGTTATCACCCAGGTCCTCTCCATTGTTTCATCGGATACCTTTCGACCGTTCTCCTCAATTTCTCTAGGGTCGTAAACCGCGTGTTTCGTTATCGCGGGGGACAATGTAGCTTTCCAGAATCGTGCTGAGGCCAATGCTTTGTCCTTGTCCTCGTCAAATGAGAAGAGCATTTCTATGGCGGAGCCCATCTTGTTGAAGTCCTTGCCCGCTTGAGAGGCTCCATTCTTAACCGCCGGGAACAACGTGTCTCTGAAGAAGTCGATGGGTTTTCCCAAGAAGGTGTAGTACCCGTCTGCATACTTGCCTACTAGATTTGCGACCTCTGGCGTGAACGCGGCCATGTAGATTGGGACTGGGCGCTTGGGTTTTGTGTAGAGCTTAGCCTCTCTCAAGTGATAATATTTTCCGCGATGAGTAACCCAGTCTTGTTCCCAGAGCATCCTGATTATCATGACAGCCTCTTCCAGGCGGTCTATCCGTTCCTTCGGGCTGGGCCAGTCATATCCGAGGGGCATCTCATTCATCGGCTCACCAGTGGCCAGGCCGAGCCGGACACGTCCGGGATACATTCTGCCAAGTGTGGCAAATGCCTGTGCGACGATCGCGGGATGGTACCTCAAGATTGGAGCGGTAACACCGGTTCCGACGATCATGTTCTTGGTCTTCTCTGCCGCCGACGCCAACCAGACCCATGCAAATGCACAGTGTGCACCCGTGTCGGCCCATGGAAGGAAATGATCACTAGCCCAAACGGAGTCTATGCCCGCCTTCTCGGCAAGGACGGTATGTTCCAGAAGATCTTCCGGACTGTATTGCTCAGTCGCTGCCTTCCATCCAAAGGACACCATTTACTGTTCCTCAACCGTCGGTTTCCGAACGATTGTTTGCTATAATAGATGAGCTAGCACTCTAATATTGCCAGAAACTCTGACATTCTACTAATTTGAAACTCTGTACCTTCAAAGTATCAGGCGCCACACATCTAGGAATTTATGAGAAACAGTACGTTCTTGACTTGACGGACGCCGACAAGAATCTATTCGAAGACTTTCGCAGTGTGATCCGGCAAGTAAGGAAACGCAATTCATCTCTTGGCGAATTGGTCGAGCCAGTTCTTTCCAAAGCTCGACGGTTGGATCATGATAAAGTCAGAATGACTCTGCCGTTCATTCCTTCTGAGATTTGGGGCGCAGGTGTCACCTACACAAGAAGCATGGAGGCTCGCAAACATGAGACACGCCATGGAGAAATCTATGATCACGCATACTCAGCCTCTCGTCCCGAGCTGTTTCTCAAGGATTCCGGAGTTAACCGGTGCGTGGGTCCTAACGGGTTCATCTGTGTAAGAAGCGACAGCAGTTGGACGGTTCCCGAGCCAGAGCTTGGTCTCGTCTTGGACGAGGAAGGGAAGATAGTAGGGTACACGATCGCAAATGATGTCTCTGCGAGAGACATTGAGGGCGAGAACCCGCTATATCTTCCCCAGGCAAAGATCTACAATGGTTCGTGCAGCTTCGGCCCGGTAGTGGTAACTTCCGACGAGATTGGTGATCCGCGTGCCCTTGGCATTCGTCTCACAATCACTCGAGCCGGGAAGAAAATGTTTGAAGGTGTAACTAACACTTCGGCTATGAAGCGTAGCTTGGATGAACTTATCGAGTATCTCAAGAGAGACAATGTATTGGGTGAGCTGACTTTGTTGATGACAGGAACCGGGATAGTTCCGCCCGATGACTTCGCCCTTGCCGATGGGGACCTCGTTGAGACTGCCATTGATGGAATCGGTGTTCTGCAAAATCCGGTGCGGAAGCTCTAGTAGCCCACGTAAACGGCCTTTATCCGTGTGTAAAAATCGATCGCTTCTTGGCCTTGTTCTTTGAAGGTCTGAGCGCTTGACTGCTTGAATCCACCATAAGGCACTTGGTATTCTAATCCCACGGTGGATTTGTTGATCTTGATAACTCCCGCGTCTACCCTGTCGGCAAAGTCGATCGCATTAGACAAGTTTGTCGTGTATATGCCGGCCGTTAGGCCGTAGTCGGTGCTGTTTGCGAGTTCGACGGCCTCATCTATGTTGCTCGCTGTCATTACGCTCAAAACTGGACCGAAGATTTCTTCCTTTGCGATTTTCATGTCCTTGTGAACTTCATCGAATATGGTTGGTCTTACAAAGAAGCCATGAGTCTCAGGGTCCTTTCTACCGTCTTTGCCTCCAACCAGAATCTTAGCGCCTTCTCGAGTCCCGAGTTCGATGTAGTCGAGATCCTTTTGCAGCTGATCTTCTGAGACGGCTGGGCCCATTTCGACGCCGGGCAGCAAACCATTTCCAACCTTTAGTTTTTCAGCTTCTTCAGAGATTCGTTTCACCAGTTTATCCTTTATCGATTCATGTACTATCAGTCTGCTCGTAGCTGTGCAAGCTTGTCCTGTAAGTCCAAACGCGCTGGACTTGATCAAAGGAACAACATCTTCTAGCCGAGCGTCGGGCAACACGACCGCCGGGTTTTTCCCGCCTAGTTCGAGCTGTATCCTGACGAATTTCTTCCCCGCAGCGATCTTTCTGTTGATTCTGTGTCCCACCTCAGTCGAGCCTGTAAACGATATTGCGTCGATTTCAGGACTTCCAATAATCTCCTCGCCAACTTCTCTTCCTGGACCTGTCACCATGTTCAGAGCACCGGGCGGTAGACTTGCTTTGTCCAAGGCTTCGATTATGTAATGTGAGATCAATGGTGTCAGGGAGGCTGGTTTGAAGACAACACAATCTCCACAGACTAATGCTGGAGCGATCTTCCATGCGGGAATGGCGATTGGAAAATTCCAGGGCGTCATGACCCCCACGACCCCGATTGGCTCTCTTTTAGTATAGAGGAACGTCCGTTGATGGGCAGACGGTATATTCTTGCCGTCCAGGTTGGGAGCCATGCCAGCATAGTATAGGAAAATGTCGATGGCGCGTCGGACCTCTCCTTCGCTTTCCTTCAACGTCTTCCCTTCTTCCATCGTGAGGGTTTTCGATAGATTCTCTGCCAGCTCATCCAAGATGCGGGCTGCGCGATAGAGGATCTTTCCGCGTTGTGGGGCAGGCGTCGTGGCCCATCGTTTCAAACCGTCTCGAGCAGCTTTCATGGCCTCCTGAACATCTTCTCGGCCTGAGAGTTGGAAGTTGCCGAGGATTTGGCTGGGGTTTGCCGGGTTGCTTACTTGGAATGTCTTTCCGGTTTTTGACTTGGTCCATTTACCGCCGATGTAGTTGAGAAATTCTTGCAATCCGCGGACACTATTCTGTCCCATGATAAGCATGGATGACATATCCGTTGCGTAATTGTTATGGCTTGATCGCTAGCAGGGCTAGGTCATTATGTTGAAAGTACATACCAATAATAACGAAGGCATGATCGGACGTTCCGGAGACGACTTCCTATGAAGATCAAGTCCGTCCATGCTAGGAAAGTCTCGTATCGGGAAAACTACGAGAGAGATGCTCTTGCTCTCCGTTCCGGTTCGGAACATTACATGGACGTTCTAGTCGTCACTGTTGAAACAGTGGACGGTGCGGTCGGTGTTGGTGAATCTCTGTCGTATGGTGGAGTCGATACGGTTGCTTCAGCAGTTGTCAAGATGCTGGCCCCGTTGATTGTTGGACATGAATCGTATGGAGTCAGGTCTTTGTGGGAGAAGATGTACAAGGCAACTTATCGCCTAGGACGACGTGGGCTGGTAATATCGGCGATCAGCGGTGTCGACACCGCCCTTTGGGATCTTCTTGGAAAGGAACTGGGTGCTCCTGTCTACAAGTTATTGGGTGCTGATAGACGACCCATCAAGGGCTACATCACAGGCGGATATTATCGAGAGGACAAGGACATCAAGAAACTGGTCGAGGAGGAAAAGAGCTACGTTGAGGCTGGGTTCGACACCGTCAAGATCAAGATTGGTGGGATGTCAGTAAGAGAGGATCTCGAACGGGTTTCTGCGGTCCGAGAGGCTCTAGGAAAGCAAGTGAACATAGCTTGCGACGCCAATAACGTCTACGACTTCAATACAGCTATGCGCGTCGGCAGAGAGTTGGAAAAGCTCGGAGTTATTTTCTTCGAGGAACCAATAATGACTGATTATCCCGACCTCAGCGCAAGCCTTGCGCAGAGCCTCGACATTCCAATTGCAGGCTACGAGACCGCATACACCCAGTTCGAGTATCGCGACCTCATCGAGAAGCATGCCGTGGATATTGTTCAAGCAGACGCGTCTTGGAACGGTGGAATAACCGAGCTATTGAACATCGGCAGCCTAGCGAATGCTCATGGGCTTCCATTAATTCCGCATTATTCAGCGGGAGGAATCGGATTCGTTGCAAGCCTTCACGCCGCCGCGGCTATCGGATCTCCAATGATAGAGTATCACTTGAGACCTAATCCATTACGGAAGAAGCTGGCAGGCGACGCGATAAATTACGAGGGCGGCGCATTCCAGCTACCAGATAAGCCCGGTCTAGGTGTTTCCGTCGAGCCTGACGTCTTTGAGGAGTTCAAGTTTGTCGAAACAACCTAGTACGCACTCGTCTGGCGGGACTTTACGGTTTAGAAAGCTCGTTGATCTGAGCCATCCTCTATACCCGGGAATGCCGGGATGGCCCACACAACCATCACTGAGGTACGAGATGATCAAGACTGTGGCCCGCGACACTTACGCGCTCACTCTGATCAGTCAAATGGTCACTCACACCGGGACACATATCGACACTCCCGCACACTTCCTCCCTGCCGGGAAAATGGTTGATCAATTGCCACTCGAATCTTACTATGGGGAAGGAACACTGATCGACTTGTCAAAGAAGAGAGCGGCCGCGGAGATAACGAAGGACGACTTGGAAAAGCATGAGCGTGACATTCGAAAAGGCGAGGTGCTGCTTATTCGGACCGGTTGGGACAAGAAATTGGGAATGACACCAGAATTTCTTTTCGAGTGGCCCTATCTTGGGGTCGAGTCCGCGCAATACTTGGTTTCTAGGAAAATAAAGGCTGTAGGCACTGACGGTTTGAGCATTGGTGGATGGAACGAGACAGTTCCAGCCCACCCAGCCTCAGCAAAAAGCTCTCCGACAGAAACCCACAAGATCCTACTTTCGGCGAACATCGTGATAATCGAGGTACTCGCCAACTTGGACCAAGTTTTGGAAGGACGCGACAGCGCAAGAGCGTTCTTTCTGTTCGCACCTCTAAACTTTGTGAACGCCGAAGGAAGCCCGACGAGAGCGGTTGCCTTTCTACAATGAACATCTAACGCTGCATTGGGTCCCTGCCCGTTCTAAGCTGAGGCATCGAAACCTTGGGATAGATGAACGAATGAGCTCAGATCTGGGTAAAAGTTCGCTTAACAACCTTGACGACAATGACTCGAGCTGATCAACCTGCATTCACAATCCAAAAAGAGCGGAATAGTCTTGATCCTTGGGACAATTCTCCTCATCGGACCATTCACGACTGCGACGTTTGATCCCAGGCGCTCACAAACGATTGTCCCGAATTCAATCTTGAGCTCTCCACCAGGCAGCTCACCGTTCGATTATCTCGTTGTTATCTTGATGGAAAACAAGGGATTCAACAGCATAAACGGTAATGCTGCCTATCTCAACCAATTAGCCTCATCTTACTCTCTCGCAACTCGGTACACTGCCGTGGATCATCCGAGCCTTCCCAACTATTTGGCGTTGAGCGGGGCTGACACGTTTGGATGCGGAGGATATGATGGTGCTCCAAACTCGAACAGCTGCACCTCGACAGCTTGGCTCTCACAGAATATTATTGACAGGATAGAATCTGCAGGTCTGACATGGAAGGGCTACATGGAGAGTATGCCAAGCAATTGCTACAATCAAGACTCCGGCAACTATGTTGTCAGACATGACCCGTTCGTCTACTACAACGACATTGTGACCAACCAAGCCAGATGCAACAGGATCGTACCCGCTACTGCATCAACAGATGTTGAGTTGATCAATGATCTAGGCTCAACAAGTACAGCGTCAAATTTCATGTGGTTGACGCCGAACCTTTGCAACGATATGCACGATTGTTCCGTTGCCATTGGCGACAATTATTTGTCACAGGTTGTTCCAAAAATCCTCCGGAGCAATATCTTCCAGATGCAAAAGGCGGCGTTGCTGATAACATTCGATGAAGGCACGGCCACTTCACTTTCAGATCTTGTTTACACCGTCTGGGCAGGGCCAGTCGTAAAGAGAGGTTATCAATCAGCTGTCGCCTATAGTCACTATTCCGTCGCTCGCACGATAGAGTCGGCTTGGAACCTTCCAACCTTGACAACAAACGATGCAAGTGCAACTGCCATGACGGAATTCTTTACGAGTCCCCAGCAGTCTGCTCTCCAAGCTAGTTTCAGCATGAGCGGAAATAACGTCCGGACGGCGCTGGGCATTACTTTCACTGGGACAGCCAATGGCGGGACGCCTCCATATTTCTACAATTGGAATTTTGGAGAGGGCAATACAGGAATTGGTTCTAGCATTGTCCATGCGTATCAGGCGGGCGGCAACTTCATCGCGACGTTAACCGTAACCGACACCGTAGGCGGAACCGCGACATTCTCCCAAACAGTTACGGTTGTGTCCTCAGGAGCTGAATCACCAATTGTTCCCATCCCGATCCTGTACCTGGCAGTCGGTGGAATAACTGTTGGACTGCTTGTGTTGGCCCTCGTGGCTCTGAAGAGACGTGGACCCAGAAACGGATCTTGAACTCGCGACGATCAAGGCTTTCGAGTGCTTGAGCGCTCGTTCAGCTGCATCAAACCGCGGGTCTGGGTACAATCTGCTTAAATCGTCCGGGATCGAAATTCCGAGTTGGCACTAGCGTTTGGAGCCTACGGGAATCAAGGTTCTAGATGAGATTCTGATGGGCGGCTTACCTCGTCCCTCAGCCGTAGGCATAATCGGAAGAATCAATTCCGGCAAGTCTTGGATGGCCAAGCAGATTGCGATTAACCTGCTGCAGCGCGACTTCCGGGTA
>Ga0209689_1003124_pt1 | contig 12217 bp, 10 predicted proteins | sample GraSoiAngelo_149_FD_187119 | JGI IMG/M metagenome (GOLD analysis project Ga0209689, IMG submission 187119) | Grasslands soil microbial communities from the Angelo Coastal Reserve, California, USA - 14_1009_09_30cm (SPAdes) (version 2) | ecosystem: Environmental > Terrestrial > Soil > Grasslands ...
GGCGGCGCACCTCGGCCATCGGCACCTCCTCGAAGGCGCCCTCCTGGCCGTAGCCGGCATTGTTGACCAGCACGCCGACCGCGCCCTCGGCGCGCTCGACCGTCTCGACCGCGGCGCGCATCGAGGCCTCGTCGCAGACGTCGAGCGCGAGCGTCTTGCAGCCGCGCCCGGCGAGATCACGGATCGACTCCGGCCGGCGTGCGGTCGCGTAAACGGTCCAGCCGCGCGCCGCGAGCTGCTCGGCGGTCGCCCGGCCGATGCCGGTCGAGCAGCCCGTGATCAGCACCGCCCTGGAGACGCTCGCCATACTTCACCCCACCGCGGGCCGCGCCCGCTCGATGATGCGCACGAAGTCGACGCCCGCGGGCAGCGTGCCGAAGGCGAGCCCGTGGTCGCCCGCGAGGCGCGAGGAGAGGAAGGCATCCGCCACCGCCGGGTCGCCGTGCCGCACGAGGAGCGACCCCTGGAGCGCCAGCGCCATGTGCTCGACGATGCGCCGGGCCCGCGTCTCGATGGCCGCGAAGTCGCCGAGCGTCTCACGCAGGCGGCCCGTGAAGGCGTCGAGTCGGCGGTCGGCGCCGCGCGCGAGGTCCACCTCGGTGAAGAACGCCTCCACCGCCTCGGAGCCGCGCGCCATGGCGCGCAGGACGTCGAGGCACATCACGTTGCCGGAACCTTCCCAGATCGAGTTGAGCGGCACCTCGCGGTAGAGGCGCGGCATCATCGACTCCTCGACGTAGCCGTTGCCGCCGAGGCACTCGAGCGCCTCGGCGACCAGCATCGGCCCACGCTTGCAGACCCAGTACTTGACGACTGCCGTCGCGAGGCGGGCGAAGTGGCGCTGCGTCTCGTCGTCGTAGGCGCGCGCCAGGCGGAGCATGGCGACGGTCGCCGCCTCGGACTCGACCGCGAGATCGGCGAGGACGTTCTGCATGAGCGGTTGATCGGCGAGGACCTTCCCGAAGGCGGCGCGATGCGCGCAGTGGTGCGTCGCCTGCGCCACGGCCTGGCGCATCGCGCACGCCGAGCCGATGACGCAGTCGAGGCGGGTGTGGTTCACCATCTCGATGATGGTCGGCACGCCGCGCCCCTCCTCGCCGACCATCCGCGCCCAGGCGCGGTCGAACTCGACCTCGCTCGAGGCGTTGGAGCGGTTGCCGAGCTTGTCCTTCAGGCGCTGGATGTGGAACCGGTTCCGCGTCCCGTCGGGGAGGAAGCGCGGCAGGAGGAAGCACGAGAGCCCCCGCTCCGCCTGCGCGAGGACGAGAAAGGCATCGGACATGGGCGCCGAGCAGAACCACTTGTGGCCGGTGAGCTCGTACTCGGCGCCGGGGCCGCGGCCGCCGAGCGCCACGGCGCGGGTCGTGTTGGCGCGCACGTCGGAGCCGCCCTGCTTCTCGGTCATCGCCATGCCGCAGAGGGCGCCCGTCTTCTGCGCGACCGGGACGAGACGCGGGTCGTAGGCGGTCGAGGTGAAGCATGGCTGCCACTCGGCGGCGAGCTCGGGCTGGGCACGGAGCGCCGGGATCGCCGAGTACGTCATCGAGATGGGGCAGCCGTGCCCCGCCTCCACCTGCTCGAGCACGAAGCAGAGGGCCGCGCGCGCCACGTGCGCGCCCGGGCGCGGGTCGCGCCAGGGGAGCGCGTGCAGCTCGTGGCCGACGGCGAGGCGCAGGAGCGCATGCCAGGCGGGGTGGAACTCGACCTCGTCGATGCGGTGGCCGTAGCGGTCGTGGGTGCGGAGGACCGGCGGATTGGCGTTCGCCTCCACGCCCCAGCCGAGCGCCTCGCCCCCCGCCAACTGGCCGAGCCTCACGAGGCGCTCTTCCGCCCAGGCGGCGCCCTCCCGGCGGACGCCCTCCGCCAGGGCGCGGTCCGTGGCGAACAGGTTGTAGCCTTCGAGCGGGGGCGGCTGGTTCAGGACCTCGTGCGTGGGCATCGCGCTCCCCGCATACGCGAGCCCGAGGCCTCTCGGCAACCCTGCCCGGGAAAGTCATGCATCGCCGGCGAGCAGTGCGATACGTCGGCGCCGAATGCCGATGCCGCCTGTCCCGGATGAATCGAGCAGTTCGTCCTCATGCGCTGTCCCACGTGTCGCACCCGCGACGACGGGAGATCCAGGCCGGCACGGCTTGTATCCCGCACGCCGTGACGGCTAGTCTTCCGCCCGGTGGTGGCCGCAGGCACAACGGTCTCGGTGGTCCTCCCGGTCTACAACGAAGCCGAGAACCTCGACCTGCTCGTGGGGCGGCTGACCGAGGTCCTCGAGCGCGCGACCGGCAGCGACTTCGAGGTGCTGTTCGTCGACGACGGCTCGACGGACGCGAGCCCGGAGATGCTCGACGCGCTCGCCGCCCGTGACCCGCGCTGCAAGGTGATCCACTTCTCGCGCAACTTCGGGCATCAGGCGGCGCTGCAGGCGGGCCTCGACGCGGCGGTGGGCGATGCGGTCATCACCATGGATGCCGACCTCCAGGATCCACCCGAGGTGCTGGCGCGCCTCATCGCGAAGTGGCGCGAGGGCTACGACGTCGTCTACGCCATCCGCCGCTGGCGCAAGGATGGGCTCTTGAAACGCGTCGCCTACGCGACCTTCTACCGGAGCCTGCGTGCGGTCGCCGAGATCGACGTCCCGCTCGACGCCGGCGACTTCTGCATCCTCGACCGCCGGGTGGCGCGCGCGCTCGTGTCGCTCAGGGAGCGCGGCCGCTTTCTCCGCGGGCTCCGGAGCTGGGTCGGGTTCCGCCAGGTCGGGATCGAGTACGAGCGCGCCGCCCGTCACGCGGGCGCTCCGAAGTACGGCTTCCGGAAGCTGGTCCGCCTGGCCCTCTCGGGCTACGTCGGCTTCTCGACCATGCCGCTTCGGCTCGCGACCTGGCTCGGGTTCCTCGCCGCCAGTACCGGCTTCCTGATCGCCGCGTGGGCGGCGCTGACCAAGCTCTTCGACGTGCCGAGCCCGCGGGGCTGGGCGTCGACCATGGCCGCGATCCTCTTCGTGGGCGGCGTGCAGCTCGTCATGCTCGGGGTGGTGGGCGAGTACCTCGGGCGGGTCTACGACGAGGTCCGCCGGCGGCCCCTCTACATCGTGCGCTCGCGCGTCGGGTTCGACGAGGGCGAGGCCGCGGGCCTCTCCGACCGCGTCGAGGGGCGCGGGCGTGGCTGATGGAGCACGGGTTCGCGGAGCGCTACGCCGACTTCGAGCAGTGGCACTGGTGGTTTCGCGGCCGCCGGCGCATCCTCGACGACCTGCTGCGCCGGCGCCTGGACGGGCATGGGCCGCTCGCCATCGTCTCGCTCGGCGCCGGCCCGCCCGAAGGCCTCGACTGGCTCGTGACGCTCGCGGGCGCCCGCGGGCGCGTGGTCGCGCTCGACGCCGCGCGCGTCCATGCCCGCCGCCTCGGTCCGGGCCTCCACTACATGGTCGGCGATCTGGGTGCCCTCCCGCTCGCGCCCGCCGCCTTCGACGTGGTCCTCGCCCTCGACGTGCTCGAGCACCTGGACGACGACGCCACGGCGCTCGCCGAGGCCGCGCGGCTCCTCAAGCCGGGCGCGACGCTCGTCGTCACCGTGCCGGCGCTCCCGAGCCTCTGGGGCGCGCAGGACGTGGTGAGCCATCACCGCCGCCGCTACACCAAGCGCACGCTGCGCGCGCTCTTCGCGCGCGCCGGACTGCCGGCCCCCGAGCTCACCTACTTCAACACGCTCCTCCTTCCCCCGCTCGCGGCCGTGCGCTGGCTCGCCCGGGCGCGCGGGCCATCCACCGAGCCGCCGAGCGACTTCGAGAAGAACCGCCCCGGGCTCGCCAACGAGCTCCTGGCACGCATCTTCACCCTCGAGCGCCACCTCCTCCGCCACCTGAACCTGCCGGTCGGGGCGAGCCTGCTCGCCACCCTCCCCCCCGCGCGCTGACTCGCCTTCGTCCCGCCGCGTCCGGATCGATTGAGTGCGCGGCGCGGGGAGGGGATGCCCCCGCGGCTCCCGCGTCCTCGGTCACGCGCGCGCCCGTCAGCTGCAGCGTCCCCCCGCCAGCCGCAGGCGCGCGCGGACCTGCGGAGGTCGCCGCGGAGGCATCCCCTCCCCGCGCCGACTCCGAGGGAAGATTCGCTGCGGCCGGCGTCGGCGGGGGCGCCGTGACCGGCGACCCCCGCAGCTCCCGCGCGCGCCTGCGGCTGGCGGGGGGACGTGCCGGCCGACGGAGCGCGCGTGGAGCGAGGACCGGGAGCCGGGCGCGGCGCCCCCGCCGACGCCCGCACCGCCGGCGAGCTGCTCCCGGCCCGGTCCGCCTTGACGCCCGGGCGGCGAAGCGTGGTAGGCACGCTACGTCACGAGGAGGGACCCGCCGATGCCGGAGCCACTCGCCGACCCGAACGTCCGCCTGCTCGCGCTCGTCGACCTGCTGCTGGTGCTCAAGATGATCGCGCTCGCGAACTACACGAGCTTCCTGCGCTTGCGCCGCCGGGTATACGCGACCCCGGAGGACTACGCGATGCGGGCGGCGACGCCGCCCGCGCGGCCGGACGAGGACATCGAGCGCGTGCGGCGCGCGCACCGCAACGACCTGGAGAACATCCTCCCCTTCTTCGTGGTGAGTTTCCTCTACGTGCTCACCAAGCCCTCGTACGGCGCCGCCGCGATCTACTTCTGGGGCTTCCTCGCGGCGCGGGTCCTGCACAGCATCTTCTACATCCGGGGGGCGCAGCCACATCGCACGATCGCTTTCGCGGTGGGCGCCGTGCTCATGTTCGTGATGCTGCTCCGCACGCTCGTCGCGGTGGTGTGAGCGTCGCGGCGGGGCGTGCTGACCCTTCTCCTCGTGCCGGTGCTGGTGGCCGCGGTGGTCACGCTGGCGCTCCGGCGACGACGCCGCACGCGCCTTCGCCTCGCGGCCGCCACGCGCCCCGGCGCTTCCATCGACCGCGCCATCCCCATCCGCTCCTATGCGGAGATGGACGACCACCTGGAGCACCGCTGGTGCGGCTGGTGCGGCGGCTACCTCGAGCGGACGGGTGAAGGGACGCGCGCCGGCGACGGCCGCCGCTACCGCATCGCCCGCCTCCGCTGCCAGGAGTGCGAGCGCATGGAGGAGGTCTTCTTCGACACCACCGACGTCCTCCACTGACCCCCCGCACGGCGCGGGGAGGCGTTGCGGCGGCGTGGCGGCGGCGGGGGTGCCCCCGCGGCGATCTCTCGCGCCGGACGCGAGCTCAGCCGTGGTGCGAACGCGCACCGGCGCGAGCGTGAGCCGCGGGGGCACCCCCGCCACCGCCCGCCCCTGCCGTTACGCCTCGCCGGCGCGGAACTTCTCCAGCCACTTCCGTTGCGCCTCGGGGTCGATGTTCCCCGGCACCTCGACGCCGCGCTGCGCGGCCGGGCGGGCGGCGATCGCATCGATCCAGCGCCCGAGATGTGGCAGGTCGTCGACCTCCACCCCCGCCCAGGCGTGGATGCGCACCCAGGGCCAGGTGGCGATGTCGGCGATCGAGTACTCGCCGGCCAGGAACTCGTGGTCGCGAAGCCGCGCGTCGAGCACCTGGTAGAGGCGCTTGGTCTCGCCCTGGTAGCGCGCGATGGCGTAGTCGATCTTCTCCGGCGCGTAGCGGAAGAAGACGTTCGCCTGCCCCTGCATCGGACCGATGCCGCCCATCTGGAACATGACCCACTGGATGACCGTCGAGCGACCCTTGCGATCGGCCGGCAAGAGACGCCCGGCCTTCTCGGCCAGGTAGATCAGGATGGCGCCCGACTCGAAGACCGCGAAGTCGCTCTCGTCGCGGTCGACGATGGTGGGGATGCGGCCATTCGGGTTGAGCTTCAGGTACCAGGGCTCCTTCTGCTCGCCGTCCTGCAGGCGGATGGGGCGCACGGTGTACGGCATCCCCAGCTCCTCGAGCAGGATGGAGACCTTCCAGCCGTTCGGGGTGGGCGCGGTGTAGAGATCGATCATGCGCCGGCGCTCACTTCCCCTCGCGCGCCAAGTTCTCGAGGCATCGCTCCCACGAGTCGCGTCCGCTTCATGGCATGTCCATGGCGCCCGAACGAATGTCCTCGGAGCCTCGCGGCTGTCAAGGAGGGGTGGCCGCGCCGGCCTCGAGCGCCGCGACGAAGGTCCTGATGCGGGCGGCGTTCACCCCGAGGTCGCCTTGCCCGTCGCGCGACTTGGAGCGCACGTCGATCCGGCTGGTGCCGTCGGCCTCCGGGCGCACCCGGATGGCAATGTCGTCGTGGAAGCCGAAGAGCCGGCTGGTGGCCATCGCCTCCAGGAGCCCTGCGGAAGGATCGCGCCAGGTGACCGTCAGGTCCATCTGTCGCGCCACGGCCTCGGCGCGCGCGAACGCCTCCGGTGCGCCCGCGCGCACGCGCGCCGGGTGAAGGTCGGCACAGCATCCCCGCTGGATGTCGGCGAAGCCCTTCGGGTAGGTCATGTCCCGCGCGACGTTGGGCGGCAGGGTGGCGGCGTGCGCGAGGGCCGGCGGGTCCGCCGGGTCGGTCGTGAAGTCGTTGATCCTCGGCTTGCCCACGCCGCGCGAGGCGATGGCGAGGAACACCACGCCCACGCCGAGCGCGACCGCCCCGCCGCGGCCGAGGCCCCGACCGCGCGCGGCCTGGATGACGCTCGTCACCCCGACGACGACCCCCGTGAGCCCGCCCAGCGCGAAGAGCACGAAGGCCACCAGCCCCCGCACGACCCCGAGCCAGGCGAGCGCCGGCCCGATCACGAAGAGCGCCCCGGCGATCACCCCGAAGGCGTTCCGCCGGCCCGCTCGCGACGTCCCGTCGTCCATTGCGCCTCCTTCCTAGTGGATGCGCTTCTCGTGCCCGGCCCATTCCCGTTCGCGCAGCGCGTACTTCTGCACCTTGCCGGTCGAGGTCTTCGGCAGCGGGCCGAAGGCGACCGCCCTCGGGCACTTGAAGTGCGCGAGCACCGTGCGGCAGTGGGCGATGATGTCGGCCTCCGTCGGCGTCCGTCCCTCCTTGAGCACGACGAACGCCTTCGGCACCTCGCCCCACTTCGCGTCCGGCACGGCGATCACCGCCACCTCGAGCACGTCGGGGTGGCGCGCGATCGCCTGCTCGACCTCGATGGTCGAGATGTTCTCGCCGCCCGAGATGATGATGTCCTTCTTGCGGTCGCGCAGCTCGATGTAGCCGTCGGGGTGCATGACGGCCACGTCGCCGGAGTGGAACCAGCCGCCGCGGAAGGCCTCGGTGGTGGCCGCCGGGTCGTCGAAGTAGCCGGACATCACGTTATTGCCGCGCATGACCACTTCACCGAGCGTCTCGGCATCCGCGGGCACGTCGCGCATCTCCTGGTCGACGACGCGGAGCTCGCAGGCGATCAGGTTGGCCACCCCCTGCCGGGCGCGCAGTCGCGCGCGGGTCTCGGGGTCGTGCGCGCTCCACTCCGGGTGCCAGTCGCACACGGTGTGCGGCCCGTAGGTCTCGGTGAGGCCGTAGATGTGGCTGATCTCCGCGCCGATCGCTTCCCACTGCGCGAGCAGCGTGGGCGACGGCGGCGCGCCCCCGGTGGCGATGCGGAGCGGGTGCGGTAGGCGGCCGGTGGGCGCCGACGGGTCGTTGATGAGCATGATGAGCACGGTCGGGGCGCCGTTGAAGTGCGTGACCCCCTCCTCGCGCACCAGCCGCCACACCAGCGGCGGATCGACCTTGCGCAGCAGGAGGTGGCGGCCGCCGGCGCCGGTCACACCCCACGGGAAGCACCAGCCGTTGCAGTGAAAGAGCGGCAGCGTCCACAGGAAGATCGTCGCCGCGTCGAGCCGCTGCCCGACGATCTCGGCGAGCGCGTTCAGGTACGCGCCGCGGTGCGTGTACATGACGCCCTTCGGCCGCCCGGTGGTGCCCGAGGTGTAGTTGATGGAATAGGTGCGGCCCTCCTCGCCCACCCCGAAGGCGAGCGCCGGGTCGGGCTCGACCTCTATGAACGCTTCGTACTCGGGGCCGTCGAAGGCGCGCGCGAGGCCGGGCGCGAACTCCGGATCCTCGATGGTGACGACGCGCTCGAGGGCGCGGCGCGCGCCGCGCGTGGGCACCAGCGCCGGCGCCAGCTCGGCGTCGACGAAGAGGAGCCGGGCGCCGGAGTGGTCGAGGATGTAGCCGACCTCGTCGGCGTTGAGGCGCGTGTTGATCGCGACCAGCACGCCGCCCGCGAGCGCCACGCCGAAGTGCGCCTCGAGGAGGGCCGGCACGTTGGGGGCGAGGAAAGCCACCCGGTCGCCGTCGCGGAGCCCCGCGCGCCGGAGCGCCGTGGCGAGCCGCCGGACGCGGGCGCCGAGCTCCGCGTAGGTGAAGCGTCGCCGCCCGTAGACCGCGGCGGTCCGCGACGCGTGGACGCGCGCCGCCCGCTCGAGGAAGAGCAGCGGGGTGAGCTCCGTCCGGTTCACCTCCATGGCGGCCTCTTAGGCCAGACGGGCGCCATGCGGCAAGCTGCCGCACCCGGCGAGGCGCCCCTGGCAGAGGGTTGCAAAGAACCGTTTGCGGTGGGCACAAACCTCGTCGAGGGGCTCATGCGCCGGCCACGGCCAGCACCGGGATTGCTCTGTGTCGTCTGCCTGTTCGGACTCCTGGACGCGCGTCCGGCCGGGGCCCAGGCCAATCCCGATTTCGACGCCGTCACGTGGACGCCGCTCACCTGCGACGCCACCCTGCTGACGGCCCTCGACCCCCGGGCGGAGATCGACCTGGTCGGCGACGCCCTCTTCCCGGCGGCCTACGTCGGCCGGGATGCGACCTACCTCTACGTCCGCTATCGCGTGGATCAGACCCCCCTCGACACGCGTGGGTTCATCAGAAACTCGGATTGGACAGTGCTCGTCCAGGCGCCCGCCGGGGACCCGTTCCAGTACCAGTACCAGCTCAGCCTGGACGGCGACGGCGACGACACCGTGCAGATATGGAAGAACGACCCCGCCGACGACCTCACCTTCTCGCCGATCTTCACCGACGACTCCGACACGCTGGTCTTCAGCCAGGCGCCGGACTTCGTCGGCCCCGGCACCGTGAACACGAGCCCGCTCGCCCGCGCCGTGCAGGCCACCGACGGCTCCGACTTTCGTGGCACCCCCGACTACTTCGTGGACGTCGCGTTCCCCATTTCGGTGCTGATCGCGAACGGCGTGGTCGGGAGCGCCGACGAGCTCGCCCAGGCGCTCTTCTTCCCGGCGACCGCCATCGCGCCGAGCCATCACAACAAGGACTACCTGAACTGCCCCTTCCTGCCCGCGATCGCGCTCACGGTGGGCGCGAGCGTCGCGCCCGCCACGGCGCCCGCCCACGCCGAGACACCGGTCAGCTACACGTTCACGGTCGAGAACGGCGGGTCGCTCGCCGCGAGAGGCGTCGTCGTGACCGCCGCCGGGGTGCCGCCCTTCGTCTCGAGTCCCGAGGTCACCGCCTCGGCCGACGACCCGAGCGTCACCCCGACCGTGGTCACGGCCGATCCGCCCAGCGTCCGCGTGCCCGCGCTCCCCATCGGCGCCACGCTCACCGTGCGCGTGAGCGGGACGGTTGCGCTCGCCTGCACCGGGGGCATCACGGTCGTCACCGCCTCCGCCACCAATGCGGTCGCGGCGAGCGCCTCGGCCGTCCTTCCGGTCGCGGGCACGCCCGAGGTGTGCGACGGGATGGACAACAACTGCGACGGCCAGGTCGACGAGGGCGGCGACGCGCTCTGCGACGACGGCGTCTTCTGCAACGGCGCCGAGACGTGCGGCGGCGCCGCCGGCTGCCAGCCGGGCACGCCGCCCAGCTGTGACGACGGCAACCCGTGCACCACCGACGCCTGCGACGCGACGCTCGGCTGCACGCATACGCCGCTGCCCGGCTGCCCTCCCTGCACGACGCCCGCGGACTGCAACGACGGCAACGCGTGCACCACCGACGCGTGCAACGCGGGGAGCTGCGCCAACACGCCGATCCCGGGCTGCGTGCCGTGCACCAGCGCCGTCCAGTGCGACGACGCCGACCGCTGCAGCACCGACACCTGCGCGGCCGGCGCGTGCACGCACGCGCCGGTCACCGGCTGCCCGTGCGTCGTCGGCCCCGAGGTGTGCGGCGACGGCATCGACAACGACTGCGACGGGCTCACCGACTGCGTCGACCCCGACTGCGCCGCCGATCCCGCGTGCGCGCCGCCGCCCGAGATGTGCGGTAACTGCGTCGACGACAACCACGACGGCCTGGTCGACTGGGAGGACCCGCAGTGCTGCGCGCAGCCGATGGCCCTCGCCGTCGATCGCGTCACGCTGCGCCCGCCGCCCGCCCGGGTGCACGGCGACCGCCTCCGCCTGCAGGCGATCTACTCCGAGGTGACGCCCGCGCTCTTCGACCCCCTCAAGCAGGACACCTCGCTCCAGCTCTCGGATGCGAGCGGGACGCTCTTCTGCACCACCATCCCGGCGGGACGCTTCCGCCACACGCAGCGCCTGGTGTTCGCGTTCACCGACCGGACGGCGCGCGCCGTCGGGGGCCTCGAGCGCGTGGAGTTCCGCATCAACCGCCGCGGGAACCTGCTCTTCCGGGCGCGCGGCCGCGGCGTCGACCTGCGCCCGGTGGTCGGGGGGAGCGTCCGCGTGACGCTCCGGGTGGGCAAGGCGTGCGCGCGCACCACCATGGCGCTCAGGACCTCCCGCAAGGGCCTCGTCTTTCCGTAGGCATTAGCCCCGCGAATTTGCGTCGCCGGCGGCCCTCGCCTATGCTCCGCGCCGTTTCGGAGAGAGGAGCTCAATGGCTGTCGCGACGCACTCGGTTCGGCCGACGGGTTTCGCCGCCACGGAGCGGCGGGATGCGTGGTGGGTCGCGCCGCTCGTGCAGGGCCTGCTCCTCGCCACCCTCATCTGCTACGCCAACTGGGCCGCCATCCAGGGCAACAACTACTACGTCCCTCACGCCGGCGGCGGCGGTTATCTCTCGCCGTTCTACTCGCCGCTCATCATCATCCCGGGCTTCCCCTATTCGCCCGCGCTCCTGATCCTTCTTCCGCCGATCCTCTTCCGCGCCACCTGCTACTACTACCGCAAGGCCTACTACCGCTCGTACTTCCTCGATCCGCCGGCGTGCGCGGTGGGCGAGCCGCGCGGGCACGGCTACCGCGGCGAGACCGCCTTCCCCTTCATCCTCCAGAATCTCCACCGCTATGCGTTCTACATCACGTTCGTCTACCTCTTCTTCCTCTGGCGCGACGTGTTCGAGGGGGCGCGCTTCGGGAGCGGCATCGGCATCGGGGTCGGCACGCTCGTGCTGCTGATCAACACCGCCGCGCTCACGCTCTACAGCTTCTCCTGCCACTCGGCGCGCCACCTGGTGGGCGGGACCCTCGACTGCTTCTCGTGCAGCGCCGCCACGCGCGCACGCCATTCGGTGTGGCGGGGCGCGAGCGCGCTCAACGAGCACCACATGGCGTTCGCCTGGATCAGCTTCGCCGCCGTGTGCGCGGCCGACCTCTACGTGCGCCTGGTCGCCGCGGGCGTGATCAGCGATCTCCGGTTACTCTGATGGACCGCTACGAGAGCCACACCTACGACGTGCTGGTCGTGGGCGCCGGGGGCGCGGGGCTGCGCGCCGCGATCGAGGCGGCGGCCGAGGGCTGCTCGGTCGGCCTGGTCTGCAAGTCGCTGCTCGGGAAGGCGCACACGGTGATGGCCGAGGGCGGGGTGGCCGCCGCGCTCGCCACCACCGATTCGCGCGACAGCTGGAAGGTCCACTTCCGCGACACCATGCGGGGCGGGAAGCTCCTGAACGACTGGCGCATGGCGCAGATCCATGCCCAGGAGGCGCCCGCGCGCGTCAACGAGCTCGAGGCCTGGGGCGCCCTCTTCGACCGCACGCCCGACGGCCGCATCCTGCAGCGCAACTTCGGCGGCCACCAGTATCCGCGCCTCGCCCACGTCGGGGACCGCACCGGCCTCGAGATGATCCGCACCCTCCAGGACAAGACCGTCCACTCCCCCGGCGTGGACGTGTACATGGAGTGCACCGTCGCCCGCCTGCTGAAGGACGGCGACCGGATCGCGGGCGCCCTCGCCTACCGGCGCGACACCGGGCGCTTCATCGTCTTCCGGACCAAGGCGGTGGTGCTCGCCACCGGCGGCATCGGCCGCGCCTACAAGGTCAACAGCAACTCCTGGGAGTACACCGGCGACGGCCAGGCGCTCGCCTACGAGGCGGGCGCCGACCTGATGGGCATGGAGTTCGTCCAGTTCCA
>Ga0209689_1003132_pt1 | contig 12206 bp, 8 predicted proteins | sample GraSoiAngelo_149_FD_187119 | JGI IMG/M metagenome (GOLD analysis project Ga0209689, IMG submission 187119) | Grasslands soil microbial communities from the Angelo Coastal Reserve, California, USA - 14_1009_09_30cm (SPAdes) (version 2) | ecosystem: Environmental > Terrestrial > Soil > Grasslands ...
TCGTGGGATTGACGCTGGTGTTCGTCACAGCCTGCGGTCCTCATGCCCACATCCCGCTCCGACCGACCAATCTGCCAGGTACGCTTGGTCCTTCAGACAACGGAGCCCTACTGGCCCGGCGCCTAGCACCGGTCTTATACCTCCAAACGGACGAAACGTTCCCCCTGGCACGGGTGGTTGCGGTGCTGCATCCGACCCGCCGGGTAATCGCCTACCATTTGTTGTGGCGGGACGACGTCCACGGCTCCTGGATTCCCTTGACCATTCCGACGGACGAAGAGGTCCTATGGGTAGGCTACGACTCGACTTACGCCCCTATCGACGTCTGGACTTACTGGCACGGATCGATCCTTCATACCCCTTGGCCAAGATCCCAAGTGGCCATCGACATCCAGTGGGGGAAGCATGGCAGCATGCCCCGGAACGTAAGGCAAAGCGACCTTCCGCGGCCCCGCACTCTCAACTTTTTCTACGCCATGACGATGTTTGGCGAGCCTGACATCCTCCTTGGCGATATGACCCGGAAGGGACCGCTCTGCTTCTGTCACGGCTACACGCGTTACCGCGAATTTACGCGTCCCGTTCTCCTGTCCAGCAAAATCGACGTAGTCGCTCGGACGGACGATCCCCGTCCGATACTACTCGAGGTTTTTGGCAGCAAGTACTCCAACAAACATCAATGGCCATAAAAAAAGCTCCGGCAGAATTTCTGCCGGAGCTTTTGCTTTGATTCTTTTTGCTAGCGACGCGCCGAGGCTGAAGCTGCCGACTGCTCGCGCTGAGCAATCGCGAAGAGATCTTTCTGGGATGTGCTTTGCTTGAGAACGTCGATTGCGTGCACCAGCTGATTGTCATCGGGGATGCTACGACGCTTGGCGGTGGAATCACCAAATGCCAGTCGCGCGACCGTGTTGCCGAGGAGTCGATCGATCTCGGAGCCAGCCTGCTCGTACTGAGCGTGATCGATGGTGACGCCCTTTGCCTGGAGACGACGATAGAACTCTTCGCGCCATGCCGGCGGGACGGTGAAATCAGGACGCACCGTTTTCTTCAGCTCGAGCGAATAGTCCATCAAAGTCACTCTCACGTCAGCAGTCTTTGGAGCAAAGGCGTTGAAGACTTTCTGCTCCGTAGTGGTCAACGTGTCGGGGCGCACGATGATATCAGGGGTGATAGCTCCGCCGCCGTAGACGACTCGACCCGCATCTGACCTGAACGCGGGGCGCGAGCGCCGCACGGAGTCGGTTTCCAGAGAGTCGGGCATTACTTCGACGAAATCACCATTCGGCAGCAGCTTGCGCTCCTTCTGAATCGAGCGGCCGTTCGGCGTGTACCATTTCGCCGTCGTCATCTTGAGAGCGTAGCCGCCTTCCAGAGGGAAGACGGACTGAACGAGTCCCTTTCCGAACGACGTCGTTCCCACAATCAACGCGCGGTCGTGATCCTGCAGAGCGCCGGCGACGATCTCGGAAGCGGAGGCACTTCTGCCGTCCGTCAGTAGCACGAGCGGGATTGTCGGCGCGACCGGGTCGTCCGTCGCGATGAAAGTCTGATTCTCGCCGTTGCGAGCGCGAATGCTCGATATCTGCTGCCCCTTCTTGAGGAACAGATTGCTGACACTCAGCGACTGATCGAGAATACCGCCAGGGTTGCCGCGAAGGTCGATGATCACGCCCTTGGCGCCTTGGCGTGACAGCCGTGTGATTGAAGTCTCGAGCTCGTCTCGCGCGCTCTCGTTGAACTGGAGGAGCGGGAGATAGCCGATCTTGCCGTCGAGCATAATGGCGTAGGGGACCGCCGGGATGTTGATCACCGCACGCGTGAACGTGATCGGAATCAACTCGGGAACACCGGGGCGGGAGAATTTCACCAGCACTCTGCTGCCGGGATTTCCCTTCAGCGCATCCGAGGTCTGGGAAACGGTCCAACCGTGGATGTTGGTGGTGTCAATGAAGTTGATGTGGTCGCCTTCCTGCACTCCCGCTGCTTCGGCCGGCGTGTGTGGAAAGACGCGCTGCACGGTAATGGAGCCTTGGGTTTCGGCGATCTCCATTCCGATGCCGGCATAGCGACCGTTGGTCTGCGCGTTGAAGGTCGACAGCTCCTTCGGCGAAAGCAGGACGCTATATGGGTCGTTGAGCTCGTGGACCAGGCCGCGGGCAGCCTTCTCGTAGAGAGTTGCTGCGTCGACAGTATCGACGAAGCGCGTGGAGACGATGTTCAGGACTTGGTCGAGGAGGCGAGCGCCTTGTTGACTTTCGCGCTGCTGGAATACGAAGCCTCCGACCATCAGCGGAATCAAAGCGAGGCCGAAGAGCAGACTTTTTCTGGATCGAGACATACGGTCTAGGTAAAGGAGAAAAGCACGGCGTCAAACCCACTCAGGACGTATTGCGACTGGGTTAACGTAATAAATACGCCCCCAAGGCGACGAGTGTTCCTGAAAGACGCACAAAGGGCACCAGTGGAACACTCCTAAGCAGCCCTGGAGGCAAGAACGTAATCTACAAGCCAGTCCCGGTTCAGCTGGCGGAAACTGGCATCGCGGAGGAGTCCGGCGGCCAGAAGCATCTCGTGAGCGGGCTGGAGCACTCGTTGCAAATGGGAGGGATACCGCTGGGTGAGCGGTAGCTGCTCGGCGAGAGATGCGAGGGGCACCCTCCAGGTGACCATGCCTTCTTCTCTCGCTACTTCCAGCAGGCGGTAGAGTCTTCTTGCGACGGGGTTGGTAAGTGACATGTAATGAGTTGCGGACAGCGTCACGGTGTGTCCAGCCGCGATGTTCGAGCGAATGACCGGACCGATTGTGACGCGGGCATCGCCCGGTTCCGATGCCGCGAGCACCGGGAAAAGCGTGAATTGCTCTCGCTCGGCCAATCGACGCCGAGCGATCGACACCGAGGACAGAATGGTAAAGCGTCCTTCTAGCGGCTGTGCTTCCTTGGCTGCAACGTACACTCCGCTCGACTCGAGAGTCGTTCTCTCGAGTCGCGTCAGAGCCGAGCGCAGCTGCTCGTACGTCCTGCCATCGACACGTCGCCCAATCGACCGCAGAAAGGCATGGAGCGTAAAGCTTATGACGCCGTCTTCGGGGGCGCCTGCTTCGTGGTAGCGGTGGAGGAGCTCGATGTAGACGTCCTGATCGAAGGTGCCTGGCAACCGATCACCGGGGCTGGGCAGCACGCGCCAACGCCCGCCACTCTCGGGAGAGAAGGAAATCGCCGTGTCCTCGGCGGAGTCGCTCAATCGGAAAATCGGGAGGGACTCAAGAGACCGGTCGAGGACGATAGCACGCGTCGCGATTCGCCGACGGGCCACGAAGGTCATACAGAGAGAATATGTCACTGATCAAGTACATCGCAATCGCGGCGCTGGTGTTATTCGGAGTAGTTCTGGCGCTGATCGGCGTTCTATCGGTCACGCACGACACGCCTGTGCGGAGCGTAATTGCCGAGGGCGACAAGGGTGGCCCGCCCAGCATCGAAGATCCACTGTTCGCCCGTAGCATTGAGCTGTTCACCGGAACGCACATCGATCCCGGCAACAACGTTCAAATTCTGCTGAACGGCAGCGGCACCTATCCGCAGTTATGGAAGGACATAGCGTCGGCGCAGCAGACCGTCACGGTGCAGATGTATTACGCACAGCCGGGCGCGGTCGCCGACACAATGGCGAAATACCTGACTGACCGCGCTCAACACAAAGTTCGCGTGTTGCTTCTGCTCGACGCCTTCGGATCGCAGCCTCTCAAGCGGGACTGGATTCAGAATCTCAAGCGCGCCAGTGTGGAAGTGCATTGGCTGCGCCCGCTGCGCTGGTACACGCTGCAGAAAGCAGCGCAGCGATCGCATGTGCGGGCTGTCGTCGTTGACGGAAGGATTGGTTACACCGGCGGATTCGGGCTGGCTGATTACTGGTTGGGCGACGGGCATCATGAGGACCAGTGGCGCGAGACGAACGTGCGCTTCGAAGGACCGACGGTTGGCGCGCTGCAGGCGGCCTTTGCAGCGGGGTGGGCGGAAACAACCGGCGAGCTGCTCACTGGCGACCTGTTCTTTCCAAAGAGCTCCTTTGCGGATGTCGGCGACGTCCAGGCCGGACTGATGCACAGCATCCCGAGCACCGGCAGCACGCCGGCGGAAAGATTTCTGGCACTCTCGATTGCGGGTGCGCGCAAGACGCTCTACATCAGCAATTCCTACTTCGTCCCGGGTGAGAATTTCATGCAGCTTCTGCTGGCAGCGGCGCACCGTGGAGTCGACGTGCGAGTTCTAACCGTCAGCAAGAAGACCGATGTCAAAACAACGTGGTACGCCGGCCGCACATATTACGAGAAGTTGCTCGAGGGTGGCGTCAAGATCTACGAGTACCAGCCGACGATGATGCATGCCAAGAGCATGGTCGTGGACGGGATGTGGTCGTCGATTGGCTCCATGAATTTCGACAACAGATCTCTCTCGTTCAACAACGAGTCGATTCTAGTGGCGCTCGACCGGAAAGTTGGAGCACAGATGGACTCGGTATTCATGGACGACATAAAGTGGTCGAATGAGATCAAGCTCGATGAGTTCCGGAAGCGTCCGCTTTCCGGGAAGATTCTCGAGTGGGGAGCGCAGAAGCTGCGTCGCGTGCTGTAGCACCCGATTGCCACGCGGATTGCGGAGATTGATGTGACTCGAAGCCCTTCGCCGCTGGCGCGATTTCATCCACTGGTGCGGAAGTGGTTCAAGGAGACGTTCGCCGAGCCGAGCGATCCGCAGCGTCAGGGATGGCCGGCGATTGCAAGCGGTGAGCACACGCTCATACTTGCTCCAACGGGGACGGGAAAAACACTCGCGGCATTTCTGTGGGAGCTGAACGAATTGATCGCGCGTGGGACGAAGGAGTCGCTGCCGAACGCCGTTCACCTCCTTTACATCTCGCCGCTGAAGGCTCTGAACAACGACATCCAGCGCAATCTCGATCGGCCGCTGATAGAGCTACGGGACCGTTTCAAGGCCGAGGGGAAGGAGTTCCCGGAAATTCGCGTCGCGGTTCGCACTGGCGACACGCCACCGGCGGCCCGCGCGCGGATGCTACGAAAATCTCCGCACATTCTGATTACGACGCCGGAGTCGCTCAACATCATGCTCACCACGTTGAAGGGGCGCGGGATGTTCAGCGGCGTGCGAGCGGTGATCGTCGACGAGATCCACGCCATTGCCGGTAGCAAGCGGGGGGCTCACCTGGCACTGACGCTGGAGCGACTGGAAGCTCTGGTCGAAAAAGCGCCGCAAAGAATCGGGTTGTCAGCGACGCAGCGGCCCCTCGACGAAGTGGCGCGATTTCTGGGCGGCTGCGAAAAGAACAACGGGTCGCCGTCGTTCCGGCCGGTGACGATCGTCGACTGCGGGATGACGAAGGAGATGCAGATCGCGATCGAGTCGCCGGTGGCTGACCTCGGCATTGTCGGTGGCAGCATCTGGCCAGCGGTCGCACCTCTGGTGCTGAAGCACATCCAGGCGTCAAAGACGACGCTGGTCTTCGTCAATAATCGAGCGCAGGCTGAGAAGATTGCAGCTCGCGTCAACAAGCTGGCGGATGTCGAGATCGCTTTGCCTTATCACGGCTCGCTGGCGAGAGAGCGTCGTTTCGCGCTGGAAGAGCGACTGAAGGCCGGATCATTGCGCGCGCTCGTTACGACGAGCTCGCTGGAGCTCGGAATCGACATCGGATCAGTGGATCTCGTCATCCAACTCCAGTCGCCCAAACGAGTCGCGGCGGCGCTGCAAAGGATCGGACGCGCCGGTCACACCCTGGGTGTGGCCAGTCGAGGAATACTCGTCCCGACATTCCGCGATGATGCAGTCGAAATCGCTGCCATCGTGGCGGCCATGCGGGCTGGAGACGTGGAGCCGACACACGTCGTGCAAAACGCGCTTGATGTGCTGGCGCAGATCGTAGTCGCGGCCGTGTCGGTCGACGATTGGAAGAGCGACGAGCTCTACGAGCTCGTGGTCCGCTCATATCCGTATCACAGGCTGTCACGATCCGCTTTCGACGAAGTGCTCGAAATGCTGTCGGGCAAGTACCCATCGGATGTTGCGGCGGAGCTGGAGCCGCGCATCACCTGGGATCGCGTCAACGACCGGCTCGTTGGAAGTCGTGCCGCCAGAATGACGGCGGTGATATCGGGTGGTACGATTCCCGATCGTGGCCTGTACACTGTGAATCTTCCCGATCGCACCCGCCTGGGCGAGCTCGACGAAGAATTCGTACACGAGTCGAGGATGGGAGATGTCTTTCAGCTCGGCTCTTCGACCTGGCGAATCGCAGCGATAGAGCACGACCGCGTGGTGGTCACGCCTGCACCGGGCACGCCGGCGCGGATGCCCTTCTGGCACGGTGAGTACATGGCGCGGTCGCTGATGCTGAGTCATCGCGTCGGTGCGTTGCGGCGCGAGCTGGCAGAAGCGCCAAATGAAGAAAGGCTGGCTGCCGAATATGGTTGCGACATCGCCACCGCCAGCTCGCTGGTGAAGTACATCGGAGCCCAGCGAGCAGCGACGGGTGTGGTTCCAGACGATCGCAACATCGTCATCGAGCAATTCCGCGACGAGACTGGCGCGGTGCGGATAGTGATTCACGCAGCGTTCGGTGGACGCATCACCGCGCCGTGGGGAATGGCGCTCGCTCAACGAATGCGCGAAGCGATCAACGATACCGATCTGCAGGTACAGACGACCGACGACGGCATCATGCTGCGACTTCCTGACCTGGGGATGACGACGCCACTGCAATCGTTGCTCGGGCTCTCCGGCACCGAGGCAGAACAGCTGGTGATGGAGGAAGTCGGATCGACCTCGCTATTCGGTGCGCGCTTCAGGATGAATGCGGCGCGCGCGCTGTTGCTGCCGCGCGGAAATCCAAGGCGGCGCATGCCGCTCTGGCTGCAGCGCCTGAAGTCACTCGATCTGCTACAGGTCGTGCGGCAGTTCCCAAGCTTTCCGATCCTGGTCGAGACCTACCGCGAAGTTCTGCAGGACGCATTCGACATGGATGGTCTGAAAGAGACGCTCGGCGAGATCGCATCGGGCCACATTCGGATCCACGCAGTCCAGACGGCTGTGCCTTCGCCGTTCGCCGCGAGCCTGCAGTTCGGGTTCGTGATGGATTGGCTGTACGGCGACGACACTCCGCGAGCGGAGCAAAGAGCAGCACTGTTGTCGATCGACCGTTCGCTTCTCGACGAAGTGATGGGAGGCGAGGGAAGCGATGACATCACTCGTGAGGCAATCGAGCAGACGCTGGCCGAAAGAAGAGGGACGGCGCCCGGGCGGCGAGCACGCACCGACGACGAGCTGGCGCATCTCCTCGATAGAGCGGGTGATTTGAGCGCTGAGGAATTCCGAGCGCGGATTGCGACGGAAGAGGAAGGTGCCCGCGGAGATCCTTTCTCGAAATTGCTGGAGAGCAAGCGGGTAATTGCGATCCAGCTCGGTCCGGAGTCGGTGAGGGAGTGGCGCTTCATTCTCACCGAGACCTACCCGCGTTATGTATCGGCCTTCGGCGCAGAGCAGCTGCGACGCGTACGCGCCACAGCAGAATTGACCGAGCGGGATGCCAGCGATGTAGTGCCGGAGATCCTGCGACAAGCCGTCATAAATGCCTCGGCAGCGCGGCGCGAGATTCTGGCGCGATTTCTTACGCAGTCCGGACCGGTAACCGCGCTCGAAGTTCACGCTCGCTACGGTTGGGAGAGGGAGTGGATCGAGCAGCGGCTGGTTGAGTGGGAGAGAACGGGCAAGCTCGTTCGAGGCAAGTTCCGGCGCGAGGTGCACGACATCGAATGGTGCTCACGCCGAATTGTCGAGATCGGCCGGCGCCGCGCGCTCGCCGCGCTGAGAAAGCAGATCGAGGCGGTGGAGCTGCCGGTGTTCGCCGCGTTCTTGCAACGGTGGCAGCATCTCGATGAGCGAGACCGCCTCGACAGCGGTGTCGGTGCCGAAACAGTCGTGCGCCAACTATATGGTATAGCGCGTCCGCCAGCTGCCTGGGATCGCGACTATCTACGCGCCCGAATCCGAGGCTACGATCCTGCGAGTCTGACCAGGTTCGCAACCACCGGCGAGCCCGTGTGGGCTGGCGAAGGAAACTATGATCCGGAATCGGGCGCGATCCCGTTGGCGCGAGTTCGGTTCTTCGAGCGAGGAAGTGGAGCGATCTGGCTGGCGGATGAGATAGAGCCCGTATTGAGTGAGAACGCTCGGACCGTACGAGAGACGATCACTGCTGAAGGCGCGTCGTTCATCGGTGACATTCAGGCGATAACCGGACTGACGATGCTGGCGGTGCGCGAAGCCATTCGCGAGCTGGTGGCTTGGTCCATCGTCACCAACGACACCGTGGAAGCGCTGCGTGAAGTCGCGCGCTGGAAGCCGATGCTTCCGCGAACGGGCAACGATCCCACTAGCTGGCTGCCTGCGGGCTACACACCATCTCCGAATCGGAGGTACGCGCGCACGCGTCCCAATCTCAGAAGGCTGCCGAGGTGGAGGAGACCAGATAAGCCCGGCGCTGCGCCAAGCGGCTGGACTGGGCGATGGTCATTACTGAGGCGACGGGGAACGATGGGTCCTGATCTTCCAGAGGAAGAGCGCGCGGAGCGCATCGCTCGCCAATGGCTGACGCGATATGGCATTGTCTCGCGCGACTGGTGGCGGCGAGAGCGACCGCCCGTTTCGTGGCGCGCGATCTATCGGGAGCTGAAGCGTCTCGAATTTCGCGGAGAAGTAAGGCGTGGATACTTCGTGAAAGGGCTGGGCGGCGCGCAGTTCGCTCTGCCCGATGCAGTCGAATGGCTGAGGACCGTGGCCAGCGAAGACCAATCGAGTGCCGGATTCGTGGTGATGGCGGCGAGTGATCCGGCTAACGTTTACAACCTGCCGCTCGACGTCGTCGATCGCGATCCGTTATCCCGGCCGCGCGGCTCGGGCGCGTTGCTCGTGACTCGTGGCGGTCGCATCGCGATCGCGGTCGAGGCCCGAGGCAAACGATACACTCTCGCCGACTGGCTCTCGCCCGATGAAGCAGCGGCCGCGAAAAAAGCATTGCTGGAGCATTTGCGCGGCGAGCGATCCGCGCGGTACGTGATGTAGTTCCTAACGAATGTCGGCGCGGCCCAGTGCGGCGCGCACGGCTTCGCGCATCGCAATAACTGCTTCCTCTCTCGCGGCTGGTGAATCCTCGCGGACGTGGAGCTCAATGCCGTCGGCGACGGCAAGACGATGCCAGCGAAGCGACATATCGTCGTCGTGCGCGACGGCTTCGTGGGCGCCAAAGTTGAGCGCGGGCGCCAGCGAGGTGGCGATTTTCCGCTCGAGCGCATCTCCAGTGACGTCGCGCAACTCGTTGCGGATGGTTTCGAGACTTTGTCCTTCGCGTTGTCGAATCTTGATCGACAGCAACTGGAGGAGATGCCTGTATCCGTACGTTGCACCGGTACCGGTTCCCTCGGGCCGATCGAGCAATCCCGTAGCGACGTAGAACCGAACCGCTCGCGCGCTTGGTGCTGCACGTGCTGATGCGTTGGTTGGTCGAACTCCGGCTGCGTCTACGAGAGCTGTTGCGTGTGCTGCAAGTCCGCGGGCGTTCCAGGGAGCGTGTCGAGCGTGGGCGCGGAGGAGAGCGACAGGCGATTCAGCCATGTGGATAGGATAACATTAAAGTCATCTGCTCGCTCGTCGTGTGGGAGATCGCCAGCAGGTGACAAAACAGAGATCTCGAAATCCCGTTTGATCTCGCGGAAGCCGCGGAATTCTTCGACCGGCGCCATCGATCCTTGCTCTCCCCAGACCAGCAACGCCGGTTGACTGAGACGTCTCAGTGCGTGCCGCACATCGATGTTGAGATTGCCGGACAGGAACGCAGCGGGCGCGTGACGAGCACCGCGCTGATGCGAGGTGGCGTAATAAATGTCTACCAGCTCACGCGTGACGAGAGCGTCGTTGGAATACGCGTTTTTCAGGTAGCGGCGAAGCTGTTGGCGTGAGACCAGCGCATTGAACATCGCCGTTCCCGCGATCGGCGTGTCGACCGCCAGACGACCGGCCTCTCCACCGATCCCGACCGGCTCGTTCAATCGAACGAGGCCTGACGGCGCGATGAGCGCCACAGCCGGAAAGCGATGTGGATCGCGCGCAGCGAGCACGATCGCGTAAGCGCCGGAAAGTGAAGACGCGACAAGAACCGTCGGCTCGTCGATCACTCTGCTCACGAAATCCGAGATGAGTGAGATGTAAAGCCGCGCCGAGTATCGAATCGCCGGCCGCTCCGACATGCCGAAGCCGAGGAGGTCGATGGTGTAGACAGTGTTGGTATGCGCCAGCGCGTCGACGTTGTTGCGCCACTCGTATGACCACGCAGCCGCGTGAATGCCGTGAATGAGAAGGATTGGCGGACCGTTGCCGTGCTTGGTGAACGCGACTCGCCTGTCACGCCAATCGAAGCCCCCCTCGTCTCCGCCAATCAGATTGGTGAGCTTGTCGACGCCCTTGCGAGCAAAGGCATTGTAGGCGGCCGCTACGCTAAGCAGTGCGCCACCGGACAGGAGGATTTTTCGCCAGGGTGGTTCGCGTTCGTCGTTGTCCTGCATCACGCCTCGTTTCGGTCAGTCAAGAAAAAGCGCGGCTACTTGAGAGTAACCGCGCTTAGTGAACTGCGCACGGGGGCGGGAAAATCTACCGCCTTGACCGCTTCTTGGAGCCTCCGCGCTTGCGTCCGCCCGATTTCGACCGGCCTTTCGAGCGGCTGCTGGCTCCCCGCCGCGCCGAGGATTTGCGACCCGCCTTCCGGGCGGAGGATTTCCGGGCACTACGCTTTTTGCCGCCAGCCTTCCGTGCGGTCTTCCGGCGGCCGGCGGCCTTCTTTTTGGCAGATTTTCTGGCTTTTGGCCGGGCAGCTTTCTTTGCCGCCTTCTTTTTCGCGCCGCCCGCTGATTTGGATGGACTGGCTGGTCTTGCGGCTGGCGTAGTGCTAGCGGCGATCGAGCTCGGTCGGCCCATGCCTCCGGTCGACGCGCCGCCCCCGAACCCGCCAACGAGCGCCGCCGCGACTAGGGTGGTGACCAGCATCAGCCGGTGCTCGATAAAATCGCGGATCGGCTCGCCGAATCGCCACAGTAGGGCGGCGAGCGGGAAGAAGCGCAGGCTGCGGCTGACCAGCGACGCCATAGTGAAACTGACCAGATCGAACTGCGCCGCGCCGCTGGCGATCGTGACGAGTTTGAAGGGGATCGGCGTCAGTCCCTTGATGATGATGATCCACACGCCCCATTCGGCAAAGGCCGCGCTGAAGGCCCGGTATTTGTCCATCGCGTGATAAAATTCGAGCACCGGCTGTCCGATGGCGTCGAACAGATAATAGCCGATCGCGTATCCGAGGTACCCGCCGACCACCGAAGTAATCGTACAGATCGCGGCGATCAGCCAAGCCCGGCGCGGCTGCGCCAGGGTCATCGGCACCAGCAGGAAATCCGGCGGCAGCGGAAAGAATGAGCTCTCGGCGAAGGAAATCAGCGCCATTGCCGCCATCGCGTGACGATGGGCGGCCATGGCCAGCGTCCGGGAATAGAGCCGGTCGATCACTCGGGGCGGGTTCTTAAGGGCAGCGAGCGCAGCTTCCTAACCTGCACGACCGCATCGATATCGATCCCTTCGCAGAGCTCCGGCATGGCGATCCGCAAATCGACCGAGGCGAGACGAATGGTCGCGTCTCGCCCGCGAACCAGGTCGGTGATCCAATGGTCACCCTCGCGCCTGAGTATCTCGGCGGAATCGGCAAGGTTCATGCGTCTGATCGCCGGTTCGCCCATCTGCTAGCTTTTGCCCGCCATATATGGCGATTTTCCGGTCGTTCTTCCGCGACAGCTTCGCTTATTCGGCCGCATCGGCCGCGTCGAGCGGGATCGTCGCACCGAGGTCGTGAAACCCGCCGGACTGGTGCTGCCACAGCCGCGCATAGGTGCCGCCGCGGGCGAGCAGTTGGGCGTGGGTGCCTTCCTCGACGATCCGGCCCTGATCGAGCACGATCAGCCGGTCCATGCGCGCGATTGTCGAGAGCCGGTGGGCGATCGCGATGACCGTGCGCCCGCGCATCAGACTGTCGAGCTGTTCCTGGATCGCTGCCTCGACCTCGGAATCGAGCGACGAGGTCGCCTCGTCGAGCAC
>Ga0209689_1003134_pt1 | contig 12201 bp, 13 predicted proteins | sample GraSoiAngelo_149_FD_187119 | JGI IMG/M metagenome (GOLD analysis project Ga0209689, IMG submission 187119) | Grasslands soil microbial communities from the Angelo Coastal Reserve, California, USA - 14_1009_09_30cm (SPAdes) (version 2) | ecosystem: Environmental > Terrestrial > Soil > Grasslands ...
CGCCGTAGTTGTTGGCGCCGGCGCCGAACGAGACGACGATGAACGCCACCTCCAATCCTTCGAGCACGACGCCCTTGAAGGCGAGCAGCCAGGCGGTCCAATCGATGCCGGGACCCGTCCATTGCTCCGCCCCATCGTGCGGGTCCTCGCCGGCCATTCCGGCAAGGCCGCGGGCGGCGACGCGGGTGATGCCTTTGCGGAACCACTGCAGCCCGAACACGAGCAGCAGGAAGCCGACGATCAGCCGCAGGGGCCCAATCGGAATCCGGCTGAGCGCGGCACCGAGCACCACCACGGTCACGGCGAGCACCCCGAAGCCCGAGACCGCCCCGATGATCGTCGAGCGCCAGCCTCGCGTCGCGCCCACCCCAACAACGATCGTGACCATCTCGGTGGCCTCGACCGCCGAGGCCAGGAAGGTTGTGATCAGGACCGGGAGCAGGCCGGTTGAGATCATACGTTGACTTTAACGAGTCGCGCGATCGAGCGCATCCTACTTTCTGGGGAGGCGGGGTCACGACCCGCCGCGGTGGTGTAGGAATGAGGGATGAGCGTTAAAGACGCGGTCGTCGCCAGCAAGGAGATCCCGGCGCCACCGCGACAGCCGCGGTTTTCCTTCAGGGCCCCGCGCGATCCCGGCTTCGCGGCCTTGCGCCGCGCGGCCCGCGCCGCCGTGGTGATCCCGCTGGCTTTCGCGCTTGGTTCGTTCGTGCTGCACCTCGGCCAGAACGTGATCTTCATCGTCTTCGGCTGCTTCGCCCTGCTCGTCATCACGGACTTCGGCGGGCTCCGGCCCGCCCGCGCTCGCGCCTACCTCACCGCCACCGCGGTCGGCGCGGTGCTGGTGGCCCTGGGCACCTTCGTCTCGCTGACCGTCGCGGCCGCCGCGGCTGTCACGTTGCTGGTGGCACTCGTGATGGCGTTTGCCCGGGTGTTCGGCGGGTATTTCGTGGCCTGCCAGACCGGTATGCTGCTGGCCTACATCGTCGCCACGGCCGTACCGGCGTCCCCGTCCAGCATTCCCTTGAGGGTTGGCGCTTTCGTCCTGGCCGGCGTGATCTCGACCCTCGCGGGGGTGTTCATGTGGCCGCGCTTCGAGCGGGTGACATTATGCAAGCAGGCGGCGAAGGCATGTCTGCGCGTGGCCGACCTCGTCGACGCCGTCTATGCCGGCGGCGATGCGGCCGAGCTGCAGCGGCGGATCGATGCCGCTCGCGCCGCCGAACAGGCCGCGCGGGGCGAATATGTCGCGACGGCGAAGCGTCCGGCCGGACCGGCGCGACGCGACCGCGCTCTCGCGCAGCTGCTGATCGAGCTGCAGCGGATGGTGGACATCGTGGAGCGTCCCTTTTATCAGTACCGCGCCTCGGTGGCGCCACGCATCGCCGAGCGTGACCGCCTGGCCGAGTCGACCATTGCCGGCTCAAAGCCGGGCGGCCGGCGGATCAGGTGCTCGATGGGCTGGACGTCGACCACACCCTGCGGGTCATTGCCTACCTGACGATCGCCCTCGGCAGCAACGCCATCATCACGGCCGGCGGACGGCCGGAGGTAACCGTGCTGCGCTCCGTATCGGGGCGCGGAGGGCTGGGCGGCGTCATGCTGCGCGTTCTCGGGACGATCCGCACGCACCTCGACCCCTCGTCCACGGTGGTGCAGTCAAGTCTGCGGATCGCGATCGGCCTGGCCATCGCCGTGGTGGTCGCGAATCGGTTGGGACTGCAGCATGGTTTCTGGGTTGTGCTGGGAACGCTCCAGGTGTTGCGATCGAACGCACTGGGGACCGGACGCACGACGGTGCAGGCGATCGGCGGCAACCTGCTGGGCGTCGTCCTTGGTGGGCTCTTCGCCCTGGTGGCGGGCACCAACACCGTGCTGTTGTGGTCGGTCCTCCCATTCGCCATCTTCCTCGCCGCCTATGCATCAACCGCCATCGGGTTCGCGGCCGGCCAGGCAGCCTTCAGCCTGTTGCTCATCATCATGTTCAACCTCATCCTTCCAACCGGGTGGCAGATTGGAGTCGTTCGCATCGAGGATCTCCTGGTCGGAGTCGCGATCAGCGTGGTGGTTGGTCTGCTCCTGTGGCCCCGCGGCGTGCGACGCGCGCTGGCGCACGCCATGGCTCGCTTCTACCGCGCGATCTCCGCCTACCTCGACCGGTGCTTCGATCACATCCTGGGTCTCGAGCCCCTCGGCGGCGTCGATCCGCTTCGGCGGTCCGCGCTCCAGGCTGGCGACCTGGCCGGTGAGGCGTTCGACGACTTCGTCAACGAAAAAGCCATGTCGCCCCTGAGCCCGGATCGGGCCGGCTTTCTGCTCTCAGCGGGAAACCACGCCATCCTCGCCGCCGACCTGCTCGAGTGGCTGGCCGCGTCGGGTTACCGGGCGTCGACCTGCGCGGAGGGTGCCCGTGCAGTGGAGGGCCAGGTCCTGATTCTGCTGGCGGGCCTGGTCCAGCTTGCGGATCGACTCGCGCTGATCCGCACGGCCGAGAAACATGACGAGGTGTCGGTCCATCGGCTACGCGCGGCCGCGGTGGATTGTCTTCGCCGCTGGCGCAACGACGAGTCGGTCGGTAAAGCGGCCATGGCGGTCGTGATGGCCGGCGAATGGACCCAGAATGTCGCCCGCCTGAAAGCCGACCTGGAGCAGCCGGTCAACGCCGCGGTCGAGGCGGCGCGCTTACCGTGGTGGCGCTGACCTGGCGCCGTGGTTCGCTACGACGGTTCCAGGCGTCCCCGCTCGCGGGGGAGGGCCGGGCTGGGGCTCGATATCGCGATCGGATCGCTGGCCGGAAACGTCTCCATCAGCGCCTCGTCCAGGGCGTCGTATTCATCGCCGTCGGCCGTCGGTACCTCGTCCGCCGCCGCTAGCCCTCCACCGCGAGCTGGTCGAGCTCAGCGAGCTCAGCCGGGGCGAGCTCCAGCGCGACCGCGCCGAGATTTTCCTCCAGGTGCGCCACCTTCGAGGTTCCCGGGATGGGCAGCATCACCGGCGAGTGGGCGAGCAACCAGGCGAGCGCGACCTGCGTCGGGGTGGCTCGGTACTTCATGGCGATCTGGCCAAGGGCGCCGCCGGCGCTGATCACCTCGCCGCCCTCGACCGGGCGCCAGGGGATGAAGGCCACCTCTTCCAGTGAGCACGCCTCCAGCACCGGTTCGGAGGACCGTTCGAACAGGCTGTATCGATTCTGCACCGAGACGATCGGGGTGAGTTTCTGCGCCCGTTCGAGCTCGTCGACGGTGACGTTCGAGAGACCGATGTGCCGGATCTTCCCCTCGTTCTTCAGCTGCACCAGGGTGCCCACCGATTCCTCGAACGGAACCTGCGGGTCGGGCCGGTGAAACTGGTAGACGTCGATCCGGTCGACGCGCAGCCGTTTCAGGCTGCCCTCACAGGCGACGCGCAGGTGCTCGGGCCGTCCGTTCGGTGTCCAGCGGTTGGGGCCCGGCCGATCGAGACCACCCTTGGTGGCGATCACCAGCTCGTCGGGGTAGGGGTAGAGAGCCTCGGCGATCAGCCGCTCGCTCACCGCCGGCCCGTATGAGTCGGCCGTATCGATCAGGTTGATGCCCAGATCGAGGGCGCGGCGCAACACGCGCTTGCACTCCGCGGGGTCGGCCGGTTCTCCCCAGATTCCTTCGCCGGTGAGCCGCATGGCGCCGAACCCGAAGCGGTTGACGGTGAGGTCGCCGCCGATATCGATGGTTCCGGCAAGGGCGGCGTTGATGGTGCCGGTCGTCTGCTCTGCCATGACGTCCTCCTCCGAGATCCGGGCTGCGGGGTATCCCGCATGACGGGGACCGCTGTTCCTGATTATCACGTTATCGCCTGACCGGGTAGGATGCCACGATGAAGCTCGGACTCATCCTCCCCTACGAGGGCAGCCTTTCATTCGCCGACGCGCTCGAGCTGACCCAACGCGCCGAGGCCCGTGGTTTCGACTCGGTCTGGATGCCTGAGGCGTATGGAACCGACGCGATCTCCATTCTCGGGGCACTCGCGGCGCGCACCGAGCGCATCCGGCTCGGCACCGGCATCGTGAACGTCTTCAGCCGGACGCCCGCGCTGCTGGCGCAAACGGCAGCGACCCTCGACCTGATTTCCGGTGGTCGCTTCATCCTCGGACTGGGGACCAGCGGCCACCAGGTGATCAGCGGCTGGCATGGCGTCCCCTTCGAACGGCCGGTGCTCCGCATGCGCGAAACCATCGCCATCGTCCGGCAGGTGCTGCGGCGCGAGCGGCTCGAGTTTCGGGGCGAGGTGTTCGAGCTCGACCAGGGCCTGAAACTGCTGGCGCATCCGGTGCGGGCCACAGTCCCGATCTTCCTGGCGACCCTGTCGCCGGCCGGCCTCCGGCTCACCGGCGAGCTGGCCGATGGATGGATGCCGACCCTATTTTCTCCCGAGCACATGGACGTCTTCCGTCCCGACCTGGAAGCGGGGGCGCGCGCCGCCGGGCGGCCCCTCGCCTCGCTGGTGATCGCGCCGCACGTCCCGGTGATGGTCGACGACGATCGCAGCCGCGCCCGTGATACGGTCCGGCCCTGGGTCGCCCTTTACGTGGGCGGCATGGGATCACGGAAGAAGAATTTCTACAACGAGGTCGTGACGCGCTACGGCTACGCGGAAGAGGCCCGCGTGATCCAGGACCTCTACCTTACTGGCAAACAGCGCGAGGCGATTCGGCAGGTTCCCGACGCGCTGGTGGACGCGATCACGATCGCGGGACCGGCCGGCTACGTGCGCGACCGCCTGGCCGCCTGGTCAGCGGCGGGCGTGTCACTACTGGTGGCCGCCGTCCACGGGAAGACCCAGGATGACCGGCTCCAAACGGTCGAGATCCTGTCGGCAGCCACGGCCGACGTCCACTAGCATCAGATCAGGACGGCAACGATTCCAGAGTGAGGTGGAAAGCCATGCCCGTACGTACCGCGGAAGCCCGCTGGCAACGCTCTTTGCAAGACGGATCGGGAACGATGCGGTTGGGAAGCGGCGCCTTCGAAGGGAGCTATTCCTTCAAGAGCCGAATGGAGGATGGTCCTGGGACCAACCCTGAGGAGTTGATCGGCGCGGCGCACGCCGGGTGTTTCTCGATGGCCTTCGCCAACGGGCTGTCGCAGGCCGGCCACAAGCCGCAGGAGATTCGAACCACGGCCAGTGTGCACTTCGACAAGACCGAGCAAGGGTGGGGCATCACGCGGATCGAGCTCGCGACCGAGGGCAACGTCCCGGGCATCGACGAGACGACCTTCAAGCGCCTGGCCGACGACGCCAAGAAGAACTGTCCGGTCTCGAAGGCCCTGGCGGCGACGCCCATCACCCTGACGGCGACGCTCAAGAGCGGGGTCACCGCCTAGCGGCACGGATGAAGGCGATGCGGCTGCGGGCGGCCGGGCAGCCGCTCCGCCTCGAGGATCTGCCGGTGCCCAGCCCGGGCGAGGGACAGGTCCTGATCCGGGTCTCGGTCTGCGCGGTGTGCCGGACCGATCTCCATGTCGTGAGCGGCGAGCTGAGCCACCCAACGCTGCCGCTGGTGATCGGCCACATGATCGTGGGTCGTGTGGAGACCGCCGGCGAGGGCACCCGCCGGTTCGCGCCCGGGCAGCGCATCGGCGTTCCCTGGCTGGGCTACGTCGACGAGACCTGCCGCTTCTGCCGCCGCGGACTGGAGAACCTGTGCGTGAACGCTCGCTTCACCGGCTACCAGATCGACGGCGGCTACGCCGAGTTTTGCGTCGCCGACGAGCGTTTCTGTTTTCCACTCCCTGAGCGTTACGACGATCTGCACGCGGCACCGCTGCTGTGCGCCGGCTTGATCGGCTATCGTGCGCTTCGCCTCGCCGGCGACGCACAGCGCATCGGCCTGTATGGCTTCGGCGACTCGGCGCACATCATCGCGCAGGTCGCCCGCTACCAGGGCCGTCGGGTTTTTGCCTTTACCTCACCCGGCGATACGAAGAAGCAAGCGTTTGCGCGGAGCCTGGGGGCCGAATGGGCCGGCGACTCGCTGACACCGCCGCCGGAACCGCTCGATGCCGCCTTGATCTTCGCGCCCGTCGGGGCGCTGGTGCCGGCGGCGCTCAAGGTCCTGGATCCGGGCGGGGTGGTGGTCTGCGCCGGCATTCACATGAGCGACATCCCATCGTTTTCCTATGACCTGCTCTGGATGGAACGGCAGATCCGCTCGGTCGCCAACCTGACCCGCCAGGATGGGGAGGAGTTTCTGCAGATCGCGCCCAGGGTGCCGGTCCGGACCGAGGTTCATCCGTACCCGCTGGGGGAGGCAAACCAGGCCCTGGACGATCTCGCGCAGGGCCGCATCGAAGGCGCCGGCGTCCTCACGATCGCCTGATCGGATTCTTACCCTCGGCTCATGATGACGGGCTAGCCTGTCATCGAACTGAAAGGTGATGGCCCTCAGCATTTCCTCATATGAATCGCCGAACGCTGATCGCCGCCATCATCGCCGGCGGCTTGACCCTGGGCGCCGCGGCCGTCGGCGTCGCCTACTTCGCTGGGTTCGCGGGCTCGTCGCCGCAGAAACTGGCGCTGAGCTCACCAACACCGACGCCGAGCGGCTCGCCGACGGCCACCGCCGGCGCGGGCACCGGGACCTGGACCGTAACATCGGGCTCCCAGGCCGGCTATCGCGTCCGCGAGCAGCTCGCCTCCCTGCCGGCACCGAGCGATGCCGTCGGCCGAACCTCGTCGATCACCGGCAGCGTCACCATCACCCAATCGGGAAGCAGCTACACGGTGGCGGCCGCCTCCCTGACGGTCAACGTCAATACCCTCACCAGTGACCGCCCGATGCGCGATCAGCGGATCCGCCAGATGGGCCTGGAAAGTAATCGCTATCCGACGGCCACCTTCGTGCTGACCACGCCGATCGACCTCCCGGCCGGCGCCACCGGCGGCCAGGTCGTCAATGTCTCGGCCACCGGCCAGCTGACGATCCACGGCGTCACCAAGACGGTGACCATTCCGATCCAGGCGCGGTTGAGCGGCACGCAGATCGAGCTCGCCGGCTCGATCACCTTTCCCTTCGGCGAGTTCGGGATGACGCCCCCCAGTATTGGCGGATTCGTCAGCGTGCAGGACAATGCGACCATGGAGTTCGACATCAAGCTCGCCCAGCAAGGGGCGTGATCCAATGCGCATCCTGGTCGCCGAAGACGACCGTGGCCTGCGGGAGGTCCTGGTGCAGGGCCTCGAAGATGCCGGCTACTTCGTCGATGCGGTCGACCGCGGCGATGACGCGATCGAGCAGCTGAAGTTCTACGAGTACGACGTCGCCATCCTCGACTGGCGGATGCCCGGCGTGCCAGGCGTCGATGTGGCGTCGTGGGCGCGAGCCAATGACCGACCCACGGCCATTCTGATGCTGACGGCCCGGGACGCACCGCCCGATCGGATCCAGGGACTCGATGCTGGGGCCGACGACTACCTGGTCAAACCCTTCGACTTCGGGGAGCTGGTCGCTCGCGTCCGCGCGTTGCAGCGGCGGCCCCGCGGCGTGGATGCTCCGGTGCTGACCCGGGGTGGCCTGTCGCTCGACCCCGCCCGCCGCCACGTCACACTCAACGGTCGGCTGCTCAATGTCACCACCGCGGAATTCCACATCCTCGAGCTCCTGATGCGGCGCTTCCCGGCGGTGGTGGAGCGCAAGGCGATCGCCGAGCACGCCTGGCGCGATGAGACCGAGCCACTCGGATCGAATGTCATCGACGTGAAGATGAGCCGGCTTCGGGCCAAGCTCGTCAACTCCGGGGTCCGAATCGTGACCGTGCGCGGCTCCGGATTTCGCCTCGAAGAACTAACTTAGCCCGCGAAAGCGCCGGCGACCCTGCGGGTCGCTGGCGTCACGTTTTCGACAGGTTGAGGCGCGCATCATGGCTTCATTGATCGAAATCATTCCGGTGGAGGTGTACGGCGATGACACATGAAATGCGGCAAATGATTCGTCTGGCGACCGGCGGCGCGTTGATTGGTGGTGGGGTCGGCGGCACGCTGTTCACCCTGATCGGCACTATGCTGGTCGGTCTGCAGCCGGTCGTGTTCCTGGCATGCGGCGTCTACGCGGGCGCGGTTTATGGCGGCGTCGTCGGTGCCGTTGTTGGCGCCCGTGAGCAGCAGCTCGACCGCGAGCCCGAGGCAGCCGCCGTCCCGCGGCCCGGCCTGGCATTGGCCCTGGCGCGTTCGCGTTACGACTGATCGGACTCCGGCCTTTCCCCCTTCCCCGTCCCGGCCGATCTGGCCGGGACGTTGTTTTGTCTGCGGTGACTACGATGGGAGAGTTGTGATACACCCGGGCGCGATTGCGCAGGTCGCCGAGTGGCCGGAGTTACCCTACGACGCCTGGGCGCCGACCCTCGACACGCTCCACATGAAGCTGCAGGTGATCGGGAAGATCCGGCTCGCGCTGACGCGCCGTGAACCGCAGTGGGCCAACGTGCCCCTCTATCTCACCGCGCGCGGACTGACCACCTCACCGATGTGGAGTGGACACACGGGTTTCGCCATCGACGTCGACCTCGTTGATCACGAGGTCCTGGTCGCATTGAACGATGGCCGAGTGGAGCGCGTGCCCCTGCGCGCCCGCCCGGTCGCCGACTTCTATCAGGAGCTGATGGAGCGGCTACATCGTCTCGAGATCGACGCGCGGATCACGACCAAGCCGTCGGAAGTCTCCGATCCGATTCCGTTTCCCGAAGATACCGTCCACCGGAGCTACGACCCGCAGTGGGCCAACCGTTTCTGGCGGCTGCTGGCCCGCGTCGACCTGATTCTGAAAGAGCACCGCGGTCGTTTTCGCGGCCGGACGTCGGCCGTGTCGTTCTGGTGGGGCACCTTTGACCTCGCCCTTGCCCGCTACTCCGGACGCCCGGTGACGCCTCCGGCGGACGGCGGCATCATCCGCCAGGTCGGCGGCGATGCGGAGCAGGTCTGCGTCGGTTTCTGGCCGGGGAATGGGGTGTTGCGCCAGCCTGCCCTGTTCGCCTATGCCTATCCCTCGCCACCAGGCATCGAGCAGGCGGCATTGCGGCCTGGATCGGCGCGATGGAACCCGGACATGGGCGAGTTCATCCTGCCTTACGAGGACGTCCGCGGAAGCCGCGATCCTCGCCAGGCGATCCTGGACTTCGCGGAATCGACCTTCCAGGCCGGCGCCGCCCGGCAGCAGTGGGACCCGGCGCTGCTCGTGCCGTACTGAGCTCGACCCCCCACCGGACGCCTCAAACGCTCGCATCGCACTAAAACGCGGCTCGCGTGGGCCGGCGGGCCCGAACCCTCCCCCACAAGGGGGGAGGGAAATTGGCCCGGGGCTTACGCTGGCGAAACCCGTAGGGTCGTCGGTAAGATCGAGCGCCGCAGCATCGGCTTGGTGTCATCCGGCCAGCGCTCGCCGTACTTTTCGCGATAGCCGGCGTTGACTTCCCGAATAACGCTCGGATTTTTCTCCGGCTCCACCCGCGCGGCGAGCTTGCGCCGGCCGACCCTGATCGTGACATGCGGATTGGCCACGGCTTCCTGATACCAGCGACCCTTCTTGCCATTGGCCGACCGGATGTACACGCCGTCTTTGGTCGGCACGATCCAGATGGTGGTCCGATGCAGGGGCGACTTCGGATCGCGCCGTGTCTCGATGTCGATCTCGTCGCTTTCGGCCAACTTCCAGAGGAGGTCGTTGCCGGCTTTTGCCATCCAATCCAATCGTAGGCCGGAGGAGCGTTAGGCTGACCCCGTGAGTTGGAGAGCCTTTGGGGAGGCCTTCATCACCCTGGTGGTCATCATGGACCCACTCGGCAGCGCGCCGATCTTTATCGCGCTCACCGCCGGGCGGTCGGTCGCGGCTCGCCGGCGTGCTGCCCTGGAGGCGGCCGGCGCCGCGGGCGGCCTGGTGGTCGTGTTCGCCCTCTTCGGACGGTTGATCCTCGACTACCTGCACGTCTCGGTCGAGAGCCTGACGATCGCCGGCGGGATGCTGCTCCTGCTGGTCGCGCTGCAGATGCTCCGCGGTGAGGAGATGGCTTCGGCGGAAACCGCGAACGTCGCCCTGGTCCCGCTGGCGACGCCGCTACTCGCCGGACCGGGCGCCATCGCGGCGGTGATGGTGCTGACCCGGCGCTACGAGGCTGCGCCGGGGCGGATCGGCGTCGTGGTGGGCATCATCGCGGCGGTGGTGGTGGTCGCCGTCGGCCTGCTGCTGGCCGACCGGATCGCCCGCCTGCTCCGTCCGTCTCTGATCCAGCTGCTCACCCGGGTGCTGGGGCTGCTGCTGTCCGCGATCGCCGTCCAGTTCATCGTGGACGCGGTCAAGATCATCGCGGTGCGCTAGGTCGAGCGATTACCAGCTCGGCCGGTGACCGATGTCACGCGACGGCCGTTTCGTCGGGCGCACGCGCCGGCGGCGAGTAGGCGTAGGTCGGCGGAATGGCCAGCAGGCGATCGTCTTTCGCTCGAACCAGTTTCCAGCCACCCTCGTGCACCAACCAATGGTGCCGATGGCATAAGAGGATCAGGTTGGACAGATCGGTGTTACCACCCTGCGTCCAGTGCACCAGGTGATGCGCGGCGCTCCAGGTCGCGGGGCGCTCGCATCCGGGCCACTGGCAGTTCTGGTCGCGCGCGTTTAGCGCTCGCCGCATCGAGCCTGAGACCACTCGCCGGGCGCGGCCGGCGTCGATGACCGTCGAGTCAGGTCCGAAGATGACCCGAGAGATCGCCGCGTCACACGCGAGGCGCTGCACGGTCGGGGTAGCAATCGGCTGCGCGAATTCCATGTCGGCGGCCGGCGATCCCGCCAGGCCACGAAGCGTCTCGAGCGTGGTCGTCACCTGAAGATGGGGCCGCTGGGTGGCGACGTGCGGCAAGCGCCCGCTGTCGAGAGCCAGGGTGGCGAGTTCGACCAGGGCATCGCCCATGCGACGCTCGAGGCACCGATCGTCGCCCTGACCCGTGCGACGGGCGAGTGGCTCGACCGCGGTGCGCAGCGCAGCTCCGCCGATGGAATCGACGCGACCGGTGATGGACACCGAGCCGTCCTCCAGTGATGTGAGCCGGAGCCAGCGCTCCGCGGCTGCAAACCGTTGCTCCATGGCGACTGCCTCGGCATTCAGGGCGTGGCGCAGCCGAATGCAGTAATGCCACAGGCGTCCGGGCGTGGAAGTCTTCGCCTTCTCGAGCAGTTCTGCCTCGTCGAGCCGAGCATCCGGCGTTTCTTTCGCGAGGACGCTGAGGGTGCGAGCCATCACGGACATGTGAGCGAAACCGATTTCACCGGCCGCCAGCGCATCGGCGCTCTTCGGCAACCTGAGCAGTTGCTCGCCAACGGTCAGGCGATCGACGGCGGTGCCGAACGACATCTTGCAGTCGTGGCGCATCCACTCGATCGGTGATGTTGAGTCGTCATTTACGAACTGCTCGTCCGCCGCGAAAGCCGCGGCGTCGCCGGCGAAGCCGAGCTCCATGTGGTCGATGGCCTGCCGCCGCCGGACCATCCTGCCGGCATAGTCGTCGGGGGCCAGGTCCGCAAAGAGCTCTTCAGAAAAGTGGTGGACGAGCTGCTCGATATCCACGGTGCCCCTCGCGCAACTCCCCCCTTCCCCCATCATTTACGCTCACGATTATATCGAACATATGTTCGATCTGTCAAGAACCAATCCGGCGCCCGCTCAAGACGCGGATTGCCCTAGCGGATCAGGAACCCCGTGCCGATCGGGTCGTCGGCGACGAGGACGAACTGGTGGTACCCGGTCAGGTGGGCCGACCCCTCCACCTCGGTGATCACCGCCGGGTGATCGGCGACCCGATCCTTCCCCACCACGCGCGACGCGAAGCGTCCGCCGATGACGCTCTCGTGCATGAATGTCGTGCCGGTGGCGAGCTCGCCGCGTTGATCCATCAGCGCCAGCCGCGCCGACGTGCCGCTGCCGCAGGGCGAGCGATCGACCTCACCGTCGGCAAAGACGGTGACGTTGCGATTCCCTTCCGTGAACATCACCCCGTAGATTCCCTGGATCTCGGATTGGAGCGGGTGCACCACGTCGCGGTCGGCCTCGATGGCGGCCTTGATATCGCGACCGAGCTCGATGAAGCGTGGCACGAAGGCCGGCTCGATCGGCAGCTCGAAGCGTCCGGCGGGGACGATCGCGTAGAAGGCGCCACCGTAGGCCACAGCCACGTCGGTCGATCGCC
>Ga0209689_1003139_pt1 | contig 12197 bp, 9 predicted proteins | sample GraSoiAngelo_149_FD_187119 | JGI IMG/M metagenome (GOLD analysis project Ga0209689, IMG submission 187119) | Grasslands soil microbial communities from the Angelo Coastal Reserve, California, USA - 14_1009_09_30cm (SPAdes) (version 2) | ecosystem: Environmental > Terrestrial > Soil > Grasslands ...
CAGGAAGCGGCGTGGGCTTGGATCGCCGGCATTGAGTAGCCGGTGTCAATCATCTCTGGAAAGACAATCAGGTTAGCATCGGTCTCCCTGGCGCGCGCGCAAAAGTCGCGAACCTTGAGAAGATTTGCGTCAGAATCACCGAGCGAACAGGAAATTTGAGCAACCGCAACCTTCATGTCGATTCACGAAACGCCGATGGCCCGACTGTTACGCTGCAATCGGTCTGCGGTAACCAAAAAATTCACGTTCTTTAATGATCCTCACCACCTCCGGCGGAACCATTCGCTCCCAGCTGCTGTCTCCAGACTGCAATTTAGCCAGCGCGTCCGGCGAATGAATTCGCAAGTATTCGGGATGATAATTAGTGATCTCCTCAATGTATTGATTGTCGATCAAATATCGGAACAGCGAACGGAGATTCGGCGCGACTTTGATTTTTGTTGCGGTAACGATCTTCCCGGACGTCTCGTCGATCATGGGGTAAACATAAAGCTTTAGTCCTCCCTTAAACATCCTTCCAACCGCTTCCAAAATTCCACCCTCGAGATTCAGATAATATTTTTCGTTAAAGATCTCGATCAAGCTGGGTACGCCCATGACAAGACCAATCTTTTTGTTTGTATACCGAAACAGGTAACCGGCGAGGCGGTAATATTCAGCGAATTTCGAGATTAAGACTATCCGTCCAAGCGCTCCGAGAATATCCACGCGAGCGAGGAAGTCAGCGTGATTGAGCTGGCCTTCAGCAAACAAATTCTCGAGCGTCATTTCCATCAGGACGACGAGATCTTCTTCCGAACAACCTGATTGCGCGAGAAACACACGGCGCGCGCCATCCAGCATGTCATTCGTAGCATAAGTCACAGGCCGGAAACTCCCTCGTTCAACCAAGATCGCCCTTCCGTAAAAAACTTCTGCAGGCTGTACGGTCTCACCGTCTGCCCTGAACATCACTGCGTTCGTTAGTCCCTGACTGACCAACTGCAAACTCATCAACCGGTTATCGACTCTTTGAAAGGCGGGCCCGGTGAATTTGATCATGTCCACTTCGATTCGCTCCGGAGCGAGATGTTCCTGAAGTGATGAAATCAATTTCTCTGGCTGCTGATGATAAAACGCGCCATAAAGAAGGTTCACGCCGATGACACCGAGCGCTTCCTGTTGCTCGACGTTCGCTTCGTCAAGCATCCGCACGTGGATGATAATCTGGTTTGGTTCACCGCGTGGCTCGGATTGAAATCGCACACCAAGCCAGCCGTGCGATTCATTGTGCTGTTTAAAACTGCGCGTCGCCACAGTATCGGCAAAAACAAAAAATGCCTTCTCAGCTCCGAGTTTTGTGTCGAGCCGCTCCATCAGAAGATCGTATTCATGATCGAGCATCGTCTGGAGACGGACACGGCTGACGTAACGGTCGGTCGGTCCATAAATCGCATCGCTGAAGGTCATGTCGTACGCGGACATCGTTTTGGCGATGGTGTTTGCCGCACCGCCCACACGGAAAAATCGACGCGCTACTTCCTGGCCGGCGCCAATCTCGGCGAATGTTCCGTACTTACTGACGTCCAAGTTGATTTGGAGAGCCTTCTTGTCGGTGCCAACCTCCATCTCCGGATTCATACAATTGCTGTAGCGGCGGTCTCCGATCGTCGCAAATCTAGCAACCGGTCTGCGGCCGGTCTACGCTTCCTACAGTGAAACGGCTACAGCCGCACTTGCTCGGCGCTCTTCGCCGGAATCCAGCCCCGGAGACTGTTTGGGAGTGCCGCGTACACCCAGTCGCCTCGGGTGCTTAGGATTTTGACTTCGCTGCCGGGAGGCAACGCCAGAACGCTGTTCGCAGTATCCGCCGTCGCAAGTCGCGCCTGCACCTCTTTGTCCGTCACAATCGCCAGACCGCGGCCTTTGCTGCCGTGGTCGAGTTCGTAAATCGCCAAAGTCCCGACGGCGAAGACGAAGACCAAAAAGACCGATAAGAGGATCGTGGCGGTCGATCGGCGTCGAGCAAGAAGCAGCCGCACAATACAAAAAACCCCCAACCAAAAAGCGACCGCTGCCGCGATGCTGTATTGATTGACGCTCGCAAATCGCAAATAGCGTTCCGGCGCGCTTTGTTGCATTTCCAGCGCGCGCGCCTCATCGCGCGCGATCTGCAAATTAGCCGTGGCTTCAGGATGATGTCGCTCCAGCGCGAGAGCGCGCTCGTAATTGAGGATCGCGTGTCCAAAGTCGCCCGTTCGAAAGTAAGCGTTGCCAAGATCGTAAAACAGGTTTGCGCTCCATTGTCCTGCGCGGACGAGCGCTTCGTAACCAGAGATCGCTTCCTTGAAATGCCCCTGCGCGTACTCCTGGTTCGCTTTTGCAAATTCGGCATCTGATTGCGCGAACGCCGCCGAAGCAAAAAGCGCGCAGCAAAGAACGATGATGTAACTTGCGCTGCTATTTTTTCCCAGATTCATGCGCGCAAATTCTCGATCAATTCCAGCACATCGCGGCGGTTTTCCGGAGAGATCTTTCCGGAGCCGTTATGCGCTCCGCTGTATTGCAATTCGTCGCTTTGTTCGAATAACCGTCGCAGCCGCTCGCGCGAATCGCCGTTGAGTCGAAACGTGTCCGCTGCGGTATCTACGTCCACCATGTTTGGATCGATCCGGCGGCCGCCGGCCGCCAGCGCAGCTTTTACGCGAACGACTCTGGAGGCTTCAGCAAAATATTCGCGGGGCGATGCGTCGCTGCGATGCAATTTGCGCATTAATTCGGCAGCTTCATGCTGCAGCGCAGCGATGCGTCGCGCCTCGCGATTGTCAATCCTGGCCTGCCGAATTTTCCATCCGATAAATCCAATCAACGCGAGCAACGGAATCAGCTGCGCCGTCCAGAAAGCTTGGCGCGCGTAAAGTGGTGCGAACGATTGTGCCGCTTTGGGCCGTTCGGTCAGCTGATACAAAATGTCTTGCGGCTTTGTTGTCGCCGGCGCGGCCGCTGTAGCCGGGGCCGGTGACCCCGGTCGCTCTGCTACAGGTGCACTTGGAGTCGTTGCCGCGCCCCCTTGCACAGTGATAGCAATTGGTTCGCTGCGTAGCGTTACATATTGCTCCTTCACAGGATCGAAATACGAAAATGCCATCACAGGCACGTTTTGCTTTTTTTCGTTCGGTGAAATCACCATTTCGAAAGTCTTCGTGCCGCTTATGCCGACGTCATCGTCCTGCTTGAACTTGGAAGACGGCGGGTATTTATGCCAGCCCTGCTCGTCCTCAAGCACCGGCGCGTTGACTCGATCGAAATTGCCACGCCCGGTAATCGTCGCTGTGACAGTAATTGGATCGCCTACCTGCACACTGTTGGGCTTCGCTTCAGTCGCCATCGTGAAATTGCCGATCGCACCTGAAAAACTGGGCGGTGCTTTTTGCGGCAACGGTTTTACCTCGAAAGCTACAGGTTCGCTGTTGATTTCTACCTCGCGCCGCTCAGCAAGTTGTCCAAATGGATTGGAAAAGAACGGATCGGAGAACGGGTCGTCCTGATTGAACAAGTCGAATGGCGAACGGGACCGCGATCGCGGCGAACTTGGTCTCCGTGGCATTAGCACCTGCGCCTTTGCTTTGACCGGTCCGACCTCAAATTTTCCCGCGCGCGCCGCAGCGATCGCGGTCTTGAATGTCACCACCTCGTAAGTTCTGGCACTAATCGTTTCCGAATTCTCCCCGGATTCCTGCAACTTCTGGGCTGTAAATCCTTGTCCGGTGATTTCCGGAGGCTCGATCAGCCTTGGACGGGCGCGTGGATCAAATCCTAGCCGAATTTGGACAGGGACGATTTCGCCGACATAGGCAGACTTCTTGGGCACAACTAATTCAGCGAAAATCAGCTTGCCCGTGCCAACCGATTGTGCGTTCTGACCCGCGCCAGAAGAAGACGACCCAGCAGCCGAATCTGCGACGTTTAATCTTAACTCCGGTGTCCGCAGCAATTGGCTGCCCACGCGGATTGTTTGGGGCGGGATCGTGAATCGGCCGGCTTTGAGCGGCAGGATTGTGTAATTGTAAGTCACGCTTGATGTAGTCGTGAAATTGCGCATTTCGAATTGGCGTGATGTTCCGGTCGCGTGAATCTCAAGGCCATCGACTGAGATGTTCTCCGGCGGTCTCGCATCCCTGGCGCTGCTTAGCTTGATTTGCAACTGGACCGTTTCGCCGATAGCGGCTTCCGAGTTACTCAACACCGCGGTCACGCTCGGCGAATCAGCAAACGCAGCGTCGCTCCCCGCAAACGCGATTAGCGCAGCAAGCAAAACTATTGCGGAGAGTCGCACGCGGTACATTGACATGTTCAATCAAATATCAAACTACCGTTACCAGTCGTTATAGACATGGTGCGTCGCCTTGCGTTCATCAAGTCGAACGCGAGCCTCTTCATCTTTCATCGATTCAAGGAGTGCCAGGGCTTGGCGCTCGCTCATCTGACCTTCTTTTTCCGCTTCGGCCTCGGCAGCCTGTACACTTTTGTCTGGTGATTTTTGGGATTTATCCTCAGTAGCCCCCTTGACCTCACCCGCGAGTTTTTTCTGCGGCGATTCCTCCGGAGTAGCGGACGGTGTCGCATTTTCACCTTCACCTTGACCCGGTGACGGCGAAGGCGTTTGGTTTTCTCCTTCGCCCGGGCTGGGTGATTGCTCACCCTTCTGTTCGCCCGGCGATGGTGAAGGCTGATTGCCCTGCTGCTTCTCAGCGCCCGGCGAAGGAGAGGGGCTCTCGCCAGGCTGTTGTTGCGGACTTTTTTGCGGCTCGTTCTTTGCCTGGGATTGATCGTTCTTCTCTTCCTTTTGATCTTTGCCATTCCCAGATTGGTCTTGTGACTGCCGATCTTTCGATTGCTGTTGCTGTTGGTCTTTTTGTTGTTGCTGGCCCTGACCCTGCTGCTGGTTTTGCTTTTGTTGTTGCTGGTTTTGCTGCTGCTGCGGTTGTTGATTCTGCTTGTCTTGCTTGTTCTTCTGCGGCGGTGACGGGGAAGGGGAGGGTTGTTGCTCTGCTTGTTTTTTGTTTTTTAGTTCCTCGATCTTCTTCTTTACGTAATCGTAGTTTTCTTTTGCTTCTTTGTTTTGCGGTTCCAGCTTGAGTGTCTGCTCGTAATGATCGAGCGCGTTTGTCCATTCGCTGAGCTTCTTGTCGTCGCTTTTCTGTGCTTCACCGCGCTGGTAAAGTGTGTTGCCGAGATTGTAATGACCCTTGCTCTGCAACCCTGTATCGGGCGAGAGCAACGCCTGACTAAAGGACTCCAGCGCCTTGCTGTAATCTTTTAATTTGTAGGCTGCCGCGCCCGAATCGAACTGGAGTTTGTCTTCAGCGCGCGATTCCGGATGCGATTTTAATGTTTCCTGAAACTGGCTGTAGGCATCCTCGAATTTACCGTTGCTATAAGCGTCCAGACCCGCGGCCGCACCGAAGGCGAACTGGCAGAGAAAGATCACCAGCGCAGCCGTCGCAGCTGTTACTTTCGCGGGCGCGGGAACGTGAATTCGCTCGCGCACGCGTTTGCGTTCGCCAATCAAGATCGACAATCCAAGAGCAGCCAGCGCGGCGCCTAGCGGCCACTCATATCGTTCAATCGGGCGCCGCGACAAACGCACATCGATCTCAGCAGCTTGCATCTTTGCCAGTCCTTCATTGTAAATCTGCTGCATTGTGCGCGGTCCGTTTTCCAGATGGACATAAAATCCGCCCGTAGCCTGGGCGATTTCGCGCAAACGTTTGTCGTCCAGCTTTGATTTCACGACTTGACCGGCTGAATCTTTAACGAAAGCCGTCTCGCCATTTTCGCTGGTTATCGGAATGAGCGAACCTTGCGGCGTACCTACGCCAACCGTGAAAATGCGCACGCCCGCGTCGGTCGCGGTTTTCGCCACGTTCACGGCATCGCCGCTTAATTCTTCGCCATCGGTAAAGATGATGAGCGCGCGATTTCCCACCGCACTTTTCCCGAAGCTCTGCATGGCGAGAGCAATGGCGCTCGAGATGTTGGTGCCGCCTTCAGGAATTGTCGTGGTGTCGAGATCGTTAACTGACTCCATCACCGCTTCGTAATCAATCGTGAGCGGCGCCTGTAAAAAGGCGCGGCCGGCAAAAGCGATCAGGCCAACGCGATCGCCCTGTAGCTCGTGGATTAAATCCTGGGCAGCAAGCTTGACGCGCTCAAGCCGGTCAGGCTGCACATCATTGGAAAGCATGCTGCGTGATGTATCGACTGCTATCAGAAGGTCTAGACCTTTCCGCTTCACATCCTCAAACGTATAACCCCAGCGCGGCTGTGCCAGACTGAGCAGGGCGAGAGAAAGGCCGAGCAACACCAGCGCAAATCTGAGCACGCGCCGCGGCCGATTGACCGTTCCGGCAAGCTGTGGCAACAACCGCGCCGAAACAAACTCCTGCAAACGCCCGAGGCCGCGATGCTCCGCGCGGATAAACAACGCGATCAGGATCGGGATCAGAAGCAGTCCCCACAGCCATTGCGGTGCGCCAAAACTCATGGAATTTGTTAAATCGTTAGAGCGTTAAATCGTTGCAGCGGGTCCCTCATGGCAGTTTTTTCCAGATCGTTTGCGACAACAAAATCTGCGCGAGCAGCAACCCACAGCCGCTCATGAGGCACAGCGGAAATAAATCGCGGTATTGCTGATATTTTTTCACGCTCACGGTGGATTTTTCCAGCTGATCAATGTCTTGATAAATTTGTTCGAGCGATTTGGTATCCGTAGCGCGAAAAAACTTACCGTCCGCAATTTTCGCGACCTCTCTTAGACCCGCTTCATTAAATTCCACACGTTGATTTTCATAGAGCAAGTTGCCCAGGACATCGGTTAATGGACCTCTTGAAGTGAATATCGGCGCCGGGGCGATTCCATTGATTCCGGCGCCGATGGCGTAGAAGTGAATTTTTAATGCTTTCACTGCTTCCGCGGCGGTGTTCGGCGGAATTTTTCCTGCATTATTTTCTCCGTCGGTTAAAAGCACGAGCACCCGGCTCTTTGCGCGCTTATCATTCAATCGGTTGGCCGCCGCCGCCATGGCCGACCCAATTGCGGTGCCGTCTTCGACGAGACCGATGCGCACTCTCTCCAGATTTTGCAAAAGCCAATCGTGGTCCAGCGTCATCGGACTTACAACGTAGGGGCGGGCCGCAAACGCAATGATCCCGATGCGATCGTTCGGCCGGCTTTCGATGAACTTGCGTGTCACCTCGCGGATCGCGTCCACGCGCGTCGCTTCCTGACCGCCGATCGTAAAATCTTTTGTAAGCATCGATCCGGAAACATCGAGCACCAGTATGATGTCGATCCCGCTGGCCTCAATCTGAGTAAGACTTTTGCCAAGCTGCGGACGCGCGAGCGCAACAACGAAAACTGCGATCGACGCCAGCAGCAACGTCCGCAGAATTTTTCCCGCGCGCGCCGCACTTTGTTTTCCGATTTCCCTAAGGCTCGCTGTGGATGAATAGGTCAACGCGGCAGCCGGTCCGCGTTTCCCGCGCAACCAGGCAAGCAAGGGGATCGCCGGCAGAAGCAAGAGCAGCCACGGATGCGCGAACGTCAATGCGCTATTTGCTGACCACCAATCAGACAGTTGCAAGTTGTCCTCCTTTTACAAAACGGGTTGCTTCTTCCAGTAACAGCTGGCTGTCGGACGAAGTCGCCTCATAGCGCGCGAATTTGATCAGGTCGCATCGATTCAAAAAATCTTCGAGCAGCGACTTCTCACCACTCGAAAACTGCGACGTCTTGGTCAGCGCGTTTAGAAATTCCACCGATGTCTGCCGCGTCACCGGGAAACCATGTTGCTCGGTCACGTAGCGACGAAGAATATCTGATACGCGGATGCTAAATTGATAAGGGTTAAGCCTGTCGATTTGATCTCGCATTCGCTCAAGCGCTTCGAGGGCGCGGTCGCGTGGTAACTGAGGCGGTTGCGGTCGCTTCCGTCTTTTCGCAATCAACCAAACGATCAATCCAACAATTATTAGGGTGAGAAACGTCCCGGCAAAAACCACCCATGGCGGTATCAGCGAATAATCGACTGGTGGCGCAATATCGTGAAATTCTTCCGCCGCCAGGATTGAAAGGCATCCTATTGGTTCGATAATTGCCCAGCGTTTTAACGCTTGGTCAGGGATCGAAATACCATTCAAGTCTCCGGAGGGACGAAATAATTCTGCTTCTGTTCTAGAACCAATAGTATCTCGCCGTGCTTCTGCTGTCCCTCGCGGGACTCGGTTCCTGAACGCCACGGTTAACCCCGCGTTGAAACGCTGGGCTATTTTCAAAAATCGTAAACAGGGTCTGATGAATTCCATCACCTCACCGAATAGAGAGCCGGCGCTCGCGCTGTTTGAAGAAAGAGCGCAGCGGCGGCAAATAATCCTTCCCGGTTTGGAGTGCGATTCCGTCAATATTGTTTCGCCGTAGCGTGCGCGAAAGTTCCGTTTCATGTTCATTGACCAAATCCGAGAAGCGCGCCCGTGTGGTGCGATCAGCCGTGTTAATCTCGATTTGGTCGCCGGTTTCAGCATCTTCCAGAGTGATGATACCGATGTTCGGCAAAACCTTTTCACGTTCGTCATGAATGTGAATGGCCACGAAATCGTGCCTCCGCCCGCTCACCGCCAGCGCCCGCGAGAAATCTGGTGCTTGAAAGTCCGAAATGAAAAAAACGACTGCGCGGCGCGTGACGATTTTGTTCAGATAATCGAGCGCCAGCGCCGGTTCTGTCCCGCGTCCTCGCGGTTCAAAAAACAAAATCTCGCGGATGAGCCGCAGGGTGTGCGAGCGGCCTTTCTTTGGCGGAATAAAAAGTTCAACCCGATCGGTGAAGAGGATGAGACCGACTTTGTCGTTATTGCGGATCGCGCTGAATGCAAGCAAACACGCGACTTCCGCAGCCAGCTCGCGCTTGGATTGAGAAACACTTCCGAAGTTCCCGGATGCGCTGACGTCGACAACGAGCATCACGGTGAGTTCACGTTCCTCTGTAAATTTTTTTATGAATGCGGTGCCCAGGCGCGCCGTCACGTTCCAGTCGATTGCGCGAATTTCGTCACCTGGCTGGTATTCGCGCACATCTTCAAAATTCATTCCTCGGCCTTTGAAGACGCTGTGGTAATCGCCGGCGAACGCGGTTTCGACCAGACCGCGCGTCTTGATTTCGAGGGTCCTGATCTTTTTGAGAATCTCGGTCGTGTCCATTACCGGTAAGAAGTGATTGGTGAGAAGTGAGAAGTAGTTATGCGAAAACCTCGTCGATGTTGGATTGCTGTTCGCTCGTCGAGTCATTCTCTACTACGCGCGGAATGGCGCGATAATCTGTTGCTGGAGAATGCTTACAGAAGTCGTCCGCGCGGTCGATCATTCGCGAAAGCATTCGCCCTATCGAAATGTATTTCGAGTCAAGCGCGTCGAATTGGCCAGGGAGAAGATAGCCAGAATCTCGCGCGTCATCTAACCATGACTGGGTCTCCGTAGCCTCGCCCAGTGCTTCATCCAGCTTGTTAACAAAGACTGCTTTATAACGACGCCGTCCCCAAGCCTCGGCAATCATCGCCTTAACCGCACGCGAACTTCGCCGAATCTGATCTGTTAAGGAATAACGTTCCTCCGCAGGAAATTGACGACTCAAGAGGAATATGGTTCCTGCTGCGTCTTGAGCTGCTTGATAAACTTTCAAATCTCGAAACGATCTTGCAATCACCGGTAACAACTTCTCACTAATCACCTCTCACCTCTCGAAATTTCCTTAGGGCACAGGCAGTCCCGCAAAAATCCGCTCGATGATCGTCTCGCTGGTGACCGCTTCCGCCTCGGCTTCGTAGCTGACAATGATGCGATGCCGCAACACGTCCGGGCCGATGCTCTTCACGTCCTGCGGGGTAACATAACCGCGGCCGTTCAGGAACGCGTGTGCCCGCGCCGCGAGCGCGAGATAAATTGTCGCCCGCGGCGACGCACCGTACCGAATCAGGCCTTCCAATCTCAGGTTGTAAGTAGCTGGCTCACGCGTTGCCCAGACAACATCGACAATGTAATCTTTCACCCGATCGTCGATGTAAATGCTGTTGACCACATCGCGCGCGGTGATGATCTGCTTCGGCTCAACAACGGGATCGACTCGCAAATCGGGTGCCGAAGTCGCCATCAGATCGAGAATTTGTCGCTCCTCCGATTTCTGCGGATAACCAATATTCAATTTTAACATGAAGCGATCGAGTTGCGCTTCGGGCAGCTGATAAGTTCCTTCCTGCTCAATTGGATTTTGCGTCGCAAGAACGAGAAACGGATCGGATAGCGGATAAGTTTGCTCGCCGATGGTGACCTGCCGCTCCTGCATCGCTTCGAGCAGCGCGCTCTGCACCTTGGCCGGCGCACGATTGATTTCGTCGGCCAAGATCAGGTTCGAGAAAAGTGGTCCGAGCTTGGTCGTGAACTCGCCAGTGCGCGGGTTATAAATGAGGGTGCCGATCAAATCCGCAGGCAGAAGATCGGGCGTGAATTGCAGTCTCTGAAACCCGGTTCGAATGCATGCGGCCATTGTTTTCACTGTCAGCGTTTTAGCCAGACCGGGAACGCCCTCGAGCAGGATGTGACCGTTAGCGAGCAGGCCGAGCAAAAGGCGGTCGACCAGATATTTCTGGCCAACTACCACATGACCAACCTGCTGGCGCAACGCCGGAATCCATTGGCCCAGCTCCCGCACTTCCTGCGTAATCTCCTGCGTCGATTTCATACGGAGTGGTGAGACACGTAAGGCGAGGAGAATGTTCGATTAAACGTGGTGCAAGCCTTTGGGCTGCTGTTTATTTCGGTCGCGATCGCGACGCTTGCGTCTCGCTCCTCGCGCGAGGACGTTAGCGTCAGAATAATCAGACGATCTACATCGCGATCTAAGTTCCTGTGATCCGAGAGAAACATGTTAAAAGGTCGGTCGACAATATCAGTTCTCAAACCGTGGCACCGAGCGGTTTTTATGGTCGCATTTGCCGGCGTGACGATATCGATCCTGGCAGGGATCGCGCGGCATGATTCGGCAATCAATTTTTTGTCGTACGACCGACGGGCGGAGTGGATCGTGTTTCCAACTGCGATTGATGCGCACGCGCATTCGTCTGCCGGTCTCGATGCGACATTCCGGCGCGAGATTGTTTTGATGGACCAGCCGTCTACGGCGCGCTTGAGCGTTTGCGCAATGCGGCGCGCCGAAGTGAAAATCAACGGCGTTACCGTCCGCCCTCGGTCAAACCGCAATTGGAAGGAGATTACGAGCATCGACGTCGCCGAGCACTTGCACGTAGGCACGAACCTTATCGAGGCGCGCGTTTTCAATCACAATGGACCACCGGCACTCTGGCTCACTTTAACTACCGATCAATTGCGCTTGCGGAGCGACGAAAGTTGGGAAGCGTCGTTTGCCGGTTCTTCCTGGCGCAATGCCGCACTGGCGTCTGACGCGAAGAGTCCCGGGCCCGGTAATTCCATTGCTGGCGGCGAGCTCACGTTCGATGCGATACAAAAACTTTGGCCGTTGTGGATTGTTCTGGCCGCGATCGCTTCTGTAATCAGCTTTCTCTGGAACGTTAACTCCAGCGAGTCCACATCACTGTGGCTACAACAAATGCTCTTGCTCATGTTAGCCGGCTTGTGGTTGCTGTTATTCTGGAATAATACGCGGCTATTACCGTTTCACGCCGGTTTTGATTCGAAGGAGCACCTCAAATACATCAGCTACATCCAGGAACACCGGGCGCTGCCGTTGCCGACCGATGGATGGGAGATGTATCAGCCACCACTTTATTATTTGATCGCCAGCGCAAGCCTTTCAGCGTGCCAACTCTCAATCAACGATCCGACGTCAATCTTCGTTCTGCGCCTGCTCGGAGCACTCTTAGGCATCGCCCAATTCGTTTTTGTTTTTTTGAGTTTGCGGCTCCTGTTTCCCGCGCGAACCGCATTCGTTGGCCTTCTGCTGGCAGCGTTCCTGCCGATGCATTTGTACCTGGCGCATTATGTGACGAACGAGATTCTGGCCGCGACGCTTGCAACAGCAGCACTCTATCTCTGTTTGCGTCTGCTGAGGAGCGAGAAGCCGCGCGCATCACAATTTGCGTGGCTCGGATTGGCGATGGGCGCGGCAATGTTAGCAAAAGCGACCGGAATT
>Ga0209689_1003140_pt1 | contig 12196 bp, 8 predicted proteins | sample GraSoiAngelo_149_FD_187119 | JGI IMG/M metagenome (GOLD analysis project Ga0209689, IMG submission 187119) | Grasslands soil microbial communities from the Angelo Coastal Reserve, California, USA - 14_1009_09_30cm (SPAdes) (version 2) | ecosystem: Environmental > Terrestrial > Soil > Grasslands ...
CGCCCGACCACGCCGCCTGCCATCGCGAGCTCGGCGAGCGCGGCGTCGTCTGCGACTTCCGCCCGGATCCGCAGGGCGGGATCCGGCTCGGTCCGCACTTCTTCAACACGGAGGACGAGGTGCGGCACGCGGTCTCCGAGCTGGCCGAGATCGTCGGCAGCGGCGCGTTCGAGCGGCATCTCGGCGCGCCCGCACCCTTTTGAGGGATCGGTGCTACAAATCGCGGGCCGATGCAAGGGGTCGTGCGGCTCTTCCTACTCGTTGTCGTGGTCCTCGCCCTCTCCGCGGGGTCCGGCGTCGCGCGTTCGACGCAGGCGCCGGCGGTGGGCGTCTATCAGTCGGGCACGACGTTCGGCGCCTCGGCGCCCGTGCGGGCCCACCCCGCGAACGCCGTCTCCCTGGCAATGCCGATCGGCGGCGTGGACGACGCGACGATCCTCGTTCGCGGCGCGCAGAGGGTGGCGGTCCGGACGCCGGCGATCGACTCGCCGCTCGAGCTGAAGCTCTTCTTCGCGCACTACGTCTCGGTCAACGGCAAGGCCGTGCCCGACGCCCTCCTGCCCTGGGACGGCTCGCAGCGCTCGACGGAGCACACGAACCAGCCGCTCTGGCTGCAGGTAACAGTGCCGTACGGCACGGCTCCGGGCACGTACACCGGCTCGGTGAGCGTCGTCGCCGACGGCAGCGCGACCACTGTTCCCATCAGCGTCACGGTCTCCCCGGTCACGCTCCCGCAGCCGAACCACGTCTCGGGGGGCCTGCTCACCGCGTTCAACATGTCGCCGCAGTCGTACGGCAACAAGGTGCACCAGCTCTACGGCGTCCTGCCGGAAACGTCGTTGCCCGAGCTCTTCAACTTTTTCGCGTCCTACCGGCTGTCGCCGAACAACTGGGGCTACGGCAACCCGAAATACAGCTCCGGCTACACGAGCGACCGCCGCTGGTGGCTCGACAAGTCGGCGCGGATGGTCGACGCCGTCGGGGAGCCGGGGCGGTTCGCCTCGATGTGGATCCCCATCTCGAACAACCGCTGGAGCGCGAGCACGTACGTCGGTGGGCGGTCGCCGTACAAGCCGCAGGCCTGGTGCAGGTATCTCCGCTCGGTGCACGGCTTCTGGCAGAAGCACGGCTGGCTCAGCTCCTACCCGTACCTGTGGGGGATGGACGAGCCGGGGCTGACGCGCTACCGGGTCGTCGCGGGGCAGGACCGCGACGGGGACGGTCGCCTCGACGCGGTGTCCGTCCTCGAATGATCAACCGAGCGTCGTGCTCTCGTACGGGATCTTGTCCTCGAGCCGAGCGTTCGCGGCCTCAATCGTTCGGACCGCCTCGGCCACCCGATCCTCAGGGAGCAGGAGGAGGACGCTCACGCCTCGTTCCGCGGCCTCGACGACCGCCGCGAGCACGCCGAACTCGATCCGCGGCCGCACCCCGAGCTCCTTCGCGGCGACGAGGCCCGCGACATCGAGTGCGGCGATTACGAACTCTTTCGTTGATGGCGGCAAGCGCCGGGACTGGCCGCGGCCGGCGCGCTTTCCGGACGCCGTGGAACGAATTCGGACGAGGACGATCCGACCGGGTCGCAGGGCGACGATTCCTTCGAGATCTCTCACCGCGACGAGATCTCCCTTCGCGGCGTCATGGACCACGACGCCGGTCGAGGGAGACGTCCGGCCCGCGTGCGCGACCAGGTAGCCTTCCTCCATGAACAGCCCGACGCGGTCCCCGCGCCGAACCGCTCCGCCGGCCATGGCCGAGGTCGTCTCGACGAACGCCATCTCCCGACCGGCCCGATCGACGAAGCCGCGGAGTTCGTGCATGCGGTCATGGAGGAATTCGATGCCGCGTTTCGTCGCCCGGTACTCGCCGTTGACCAAGGACAGGAATCCGTCCTCCTCCAACCCGTGCGCGTACTCCGACGCGCCTTGGATTGTCATGCCGAGTCGTTCCCCGATCGTACGCAAACGCGTGTGACGGCTCGTCGTGACCTCGTACAGGAAAAGGAGGCGGGTGCTCGTGCGGAGATTCCGCAACAACTCCATGCCCCGCGTATGGAGGCCACCCTGAAAAAGGGCGCGCGAAAATTCTTAAGTACTCAAGTTCATCGGACTATTCTCAGGCGAACTTGAGGAGGAGAATCAGGTGCGATTGACGGCGGGGATCCTGGCCCTTTGCGGCGCGGCCTTGCTCTGTCTCGCGGGGTTTCCGGGCCTCTCGGTGATCGCGGGAGGCTCCTCCGTGCGGTTCTCGATCTTGTTCGACCTGGGCGACGGGACGTACGTGTGGGCGGACGAGACGGTCGCGGACGACCAGGCGACGAACGCCACCTGGAACGCCGTGCAGCACGCGGCCTCTTCGAACGGGATCGCCCTGTCGTCCGGATGGACCCAATTCGGGGTCGGCATCTTCGACATGGGAGACCGCCATCCGCCGGCGGGCTACGTGGGCCTCCTGCAGTGGAACACCTCTTCCCGAACGTGGGAGCTCGCATCGGTGGGGATCTCGAGCTTGGTCGTCCGGAATGGAGACGTGATTGCCCTCTACGATCCGGCGTTCACCACGACGCCGCCGTACTCGGTTCGGACGCCGGTGCCGACCCCCGAGGACCGATGGCCCGCGACGGAATTCCGGGGCGACCTGTCGAACTCAGGGCTCGCGCGATCGTCCGCTCCGAATCCCATCCGGGTCTTGTGGGACCGGGACACGGGGAAGAAGGAGATCGGCTCGACACCCGCCGTCGCCTTCGGCAAGGTTTTCGTGACGACTTTGGGAGGCCTGTTCGCCCTGAACGCGGCGACGGGCGCTCCCGTGTGGAACAACTCGAACGCCCGGGGCTTCTCATCGCCCGCCGTCTACAACGGTTCGTTGTATGTCGGGACCTCGAGGGGCACCGTCATCCGATTAGATGCAACGGATGGCCATGTGATCTGGGACACCAGGCTCCTCGCGAACCCCGCGTTCAGCGGGATCACGTCCTCGCCCAAACCTGCCTTCGATCGGGTCTTCATTGGCACGTTCAACGAGTCGGGCGGCGAGGGCGAAGTCGTGGCTCTGTGGGAAGGGAACGGGACCATCGCGTGGCGACTCCCAACGGCCTCGATCCATCTCTCGTCCCCGGCCGTCGTCGGCGACACCGTCTACGTGGGCGTCATGGGACGGTACAACACGACGAGCCAGGTCACGTTCGACCCGCCGTATGGAGTCCTGGCCCTCGGTGCAGCCTCCGGGATGGAGCGATGGTTCGTCCCGACGGGTGGTTCCGTCGCCGCGTCCCTTGCGGTCCTCGGTCCCAATGTGATCGCGCCGGCCAAAGATGGGAAAGTGTACGCCCTGAACCGCACGACCGGATCCGTCTCTTGGCAGGTCGCGGTCGATGCCGGCATCTCCTCGCCGACCGTGTCCGGCGATACCGTGTTCGTGGGGGGAGGTGCGTTCGGTGGCACCGGTCGCGTTGTGGCTCTGTCCGGAAGTAGCGGATCTGTGAAGTGGAGCTTCGCCCCAAATGGACCCGTCCAGTCATCGCTCACGTTCGCCTCGGGTCATCTCGTGTTCTCGACAAACACGGCCCACGGGACGGTGTATTCCCTCAACGCGACGACGGGGACCCAGGAATGGACGTTCGAGCCGACCCCCGCGGAATACATCCTGGGCTCGCCGGTGGTCGCGGATAACATCGTGTATGCTCCGAGCGACAACGGCCATGTGTATGCGCTCGCGCAAGCGTTCGGGACCGCGCCCTTTTTGGACGCAACGGGCGTGCTCCTTGCGGGAGCAACGATCGCCGTCGCGGCCGTCGCCGTCGTCGTGGCGGTATTCCTGATCCTCCGGAGGAGGTCCCGTCGTGTTCCTTGAACGCAGCGAGCGATGGCAGGCGGTGGCCTTCACCGCCATCCTGATCGCGGCGATCGCGGGCCTCTACGCGACGACCTTGATGCTGCAGCCCGCCCCGGTGACCCCGTCCGTGGTTCATGCCGCGACCCTCGACGTACGAGGCGCCTCCTGGACGATCCAATACCGGCCGGAGACGACGACGAACAACACGGCCTTCGACCTCCTGCGGGAGGCCTCCGTACGGCTCGGATTCCCTCTCGCCTATGTTCCCTACGCGATCCCCAAAGGGATCTTCGTCACCTCGATCAACGGATCGACCAACGGGGACGGCGGCAGCTACTGGCAATATTGGGTGAACGGCATGTACGGGACCGTCGCCGCGGACCACGCGGTCTTGCACGACGGCGACGCGGTCCTCTGGACCTTCTCCGTTCCTCAGGAGGGATGATGCCGCGCGGATGGCGGGCCGCCATCGACGCGGGCCTGGGAGACAATCGCACCCGGATCCTCGGCGTCTTCCTGATCCTCCTCGCGATCCTCGGCACGTACGTCATGCGGGCGTACGCGAACATCGAGACGGTCTTCGTCGCGAGCTTGCTCGCGGGTTCCCTGCTCGGCCGATGGTGGACCGTCCTCGTGCCGTTGTCGGCCCTCGCGGTCCTGCAGCCCCTCGAGTGGGGCATGACCTATCGCGGATACATGGTGGGAGCCATGGCCGGCATCACGTTCTTCGTCGTTTCCGGATACGTGTTCGTCGGGGTCCTCGGGCGCCGGCTCCGTCCGAGGGTGCTGTTCCGCGTGAAGTCGGTGGCCCTCCTGACGACGATCAGTGTGCCGCTGACGATCGCCTATGACTTGTGGACCGCGACGGGGGAATGGGCGTTCCTCACGCGCCCTCTCGGGGTCCCCTTCGCCACGATGCTGGAGGCCCAGGTTCCGTTCACCCTGTACCACCTGCTCAGTTCCCTGATCTTCGTGCCGTTGTTCGGCACCGCATTCCTCTTCTTGCACGCGTACGGTTGGCCGACCCGGAACCCGGAGGAAGCGACTTCGAGGCCGCTCGGCCGAGGATGATCAGAGAAGTTCCTCGATTTGCTCCCGCATCCGGCGGAGTTCCTCGCGGCGCCGTTCGAGCTGCGTTTCCTGTTCCCGAATCGCATGGTCGCGTTTCTCCAGGCTGGCCTGGCGCGCCTCGAGCTCCCGCTGAAGGGCCTGCAGCCGGGCGCGTCCTCGCTCGACCGTCTTGTCCTTCCCCTTCAGGTCCGCGGCCATTGCTCGCACCTTCCGCGTCTGCTCCTCGATCGCCTCCCGTTCCTTCGACACGTTCCGGGCCACGAGGGCCTCGATCGTCGCCTCCTTCTGAGCGACGCGTTCTCCCTCCGCCTCCAGTTTCTTCATCATCGTCTTCGACTCGGCCCGCTCCCCCTCGAGGGAATCGGCCAGTTGTTTGAGTCGTTTCTCGCGCCCCTCCATGGCCTTTGCCCGCGCCTCCAGTTCGGCCTTGGCGGTCTCAAACCGATGTTCGCGGGCCTCGAGTTCCTCGCGGGCCTTGGCGACCTTCTGCATCTCCTTTTGCTGCGACTCCATCAACGCCTGCTGTTCCGCCATCCGGTCGTTCAGCTCGCGGCCTTTCGCCTCCGCGGTCTTCTCCGCGTACTTGAGGAGGCTCATCGCCTTCGACTTGATGTCCGCGGCGTCTTCCTCGCGCTTCGTGAGCGAGGCGGCTTGCGATTCGAGTTCCTTCGCGCGCTTGGCCGCTTCGACGGTCGCCCGCTCGAGTTCCCGCTTTTCCTCCGCGCGTCTCCGCTGTTCCGTGGCAGCGTGTTCTTCCGAACGCTCGAGATCCACGCGCCTCCGGTCGACCTCGGCCGCTCGCTTCTCGAGAGCCTGCGCGGACTTGGTCGCCTCGAGTTCCTTCTTCTCGAGCGATGATTCGATGGCGTTCAGGGCGGCCTCCCGCTTCGCGAGCGCGGCCCCTCGGTCTTCGACGCTCGTCGTCGCCTTCGCGAGGTCCGAAAGTTTCTCCTTGAGTTCTCGCTCGGCCCGGGTGGCCTCCGTCTCGCGTGATCGGATCGTCTCTTCTCGGGACGCCGACGTCTTCTCCCGGTCCGCGACGGCCTCGAGGCGTTCTTCCAGCTGCTTGGCCTCGGTCTTGGCCTTCTTTTCAACGGCCGCGATGGACGCCCGATCCCGAGCGAGCTCCTTCAGGGCGGTCCCGAGTTTACGGGCCTCGACCGCCTGTTCCTTCGCAGTCGTATCGTGGACCTTCCCCTTGGATTCGAGTTCCTCCGTGGCTTTGGCGACCTCGTCCTCTTTCCGGGCAATCTCTTGGCCGCGCTGGGCGAGTCTCGTTTCCAAGTCGTGGAGCGCCGTCTCCCGTTCGCCGAGGGCCTTGGTCCGGGTCTCGAGGGCGGCTTCTCGGCGGTCCGCCTGGGCGGCCGATCGCTGGAGCTCCTCGCCTCGGGTTTTGAAAGAGGCCTCTTCGGCCGCGAGCTGTTTTTCCTTCGCCTTCGCGGCCGCAATGACCCGGCGGACCCGTTCCTCATCGGCCCGTGCGTCGGCCTCCCGTTTCCGCATTTCTCGATCCGCGGTGGCCTGTCGTTGCTCCCATTCCTTCTGGGACGCGGTGAGGACCTTCTCGCCCTTTTCGAGATTCGCTTCCCCGGAGGCCACGGCCCGTTCTCGTTCTTCGAGGGTGGCCCGTGCGGTGGCGAGGTCCCGCCCTGCGGACTCCATCGCCTTCGCCTTCGCCGCGAGGTCAATCCCCAGGGCATCGAGTTCCTTGTGATCCTCATCCGATTCTTTTCGAGCGCGGTCCACGGCGGTTCGCGCCTCGCGGAGTTCCGCCTGATCCTTCGTCAATGCGGTCAGCCGCTTCTCGAGATCCGCCTCGGTGGACGCCAGCTCGGCCTCCCGATGTTGGAGTGCGTCGTTGCGGGCGTCGACCTTGGCCGCGGCAACTTTCTGGGCGTCGACGGTGGATCGGAGGGCCTTCTCTCGGTCATTCAACTCGCGCGCGCGTCGGTCGAGGCGGCTTTGCTCCTTCTCGAGTTCCGCCGTTTCCTTCAGGAAGGCCGCCTGTCTCAGAGTGAACTCTTTCTCCGCCGTGCCGAAGGCGGCTCGCGACGCCTCCACCTCACGTTCGTGGGCCGAGGCCTCGGCCTCGCGGGAGCGAAGGGCCTTCTCCGCGGCTTGCGCACCGTCGCGTCGGCGCGCCAGCTCGGCCTGCGCGGCCTCGATCGATTTCGTCCCCCGATCCAGCTCCGTCTCCCGGACCTTGATCGCGGCCTCGTGCTTCTCGAGGCCCGCCCCGACGGCTGTCGCCTGCTTCTCGGCCGCGTCGAGGGCCTTGCTTCGTTCCTGCAATTCCTTTTCGACCTTGGCGAGTTCGGCCTCCTCGCGCCGGATCTTCGAGGTGCTCGCATCGATCTCCTTCGCCAGCGCCTTCTGTTCGACCGTCAGGGCCGTCGCCTGGACCTCCCGTCGAAGAAGGGCATCCTCCCTCGTCTTCAGCGCCGAGGCGGCGGAGTCCACCTTCGCCGCTTCATCGTGAAGATGGGCCTCGCGTCGTTCGAGTTCGCCGCGGCCCTTGTCCAGGGCGCTCTGGCCGGCCTGCAGGGCCTGCGTTTGCTCCTTCAGCTCCTTCGAGCGATTGTCGAGGTCGCCGCGTAGCTTGCCTACGGCGTCCTCTTGCCTCTTGAGTTCCCGTCGGGCCTCGAGGGCTCTCGCTTCCGCAGCCCTCGCCTTGTCCTCGGCCTCCTTCTCGCCGCGGGCGAGTTCGCGCTCCCGTTCGCGGAGCGCCTTCGCGGCCGCCTGCGCTTCGGAGTCGAGCCGCCCCAGTTCCGATTCCCGGCGGGTTAGCTCGTGATCGCGTTGCTGCAGGAGCTTCGCCTTCGAGTCTAGGTCCGCCGCGGCCTCGCCGTGACGCTTCTCCCGCACCTGCAGCTCCGTCCTCTCCTTCTGAAGCGCCGAGGCCCGCGCGTCGAGTTCGCTCGCCTTCGCCGATCGAGCGCGGGCGGCCTCCAGGTCCTTGGCAAGGGATCGAGATCGCGTGACTTCCGCGTCCAATTGAGTCTTGAGCCGGGTCGACTCCGCCTTTCCCTCGAGCTCCCTTCGCTGGATGGCTTCCTTCGCCTCGCGCAGGTCGGAGCCGAGCGCCTGGACCTCCTTCGCCCTCGCGGCGAGCTCCCGATCCCGAGCCTCCAGTTCCTTCCGGGCTTCCGCCAACTCCCGGACATGGCCCGCGTCTTTCGTCGCGGCTTGCTCCGCCGCCTTCTCCTGCGTCTCTTGGAATCGCTTCTCTCCTTTCTCGAGGGCGTGTTCCCGTTCCTTCAGGGCCCTCAGGTTCCGTTCCACTTCGAGGACGCGCTGGGCCGCGGTCCGAGACACCTTTCCCGCTTCCGCCTCCCGCGCCCGGACCTGAGCCTCGGTCCCTCGGAGGGCCGTCTCTCGGCTCGCGAGCTCGTTCGCCCGCGTCTCGATGGATTTGGACTTCGCGTTCAATTCTGATTCGCGCTCTCGGAGTTCCTCGGCCTTGGCGGCCCGTTTTTTCAGCTCTCCGATCTCCGCCTCGAGTTTTGCGGCCCGTCCCTTCTCCTCATCGATTGCCGCAAGGGACTTTTTCGCCTCGGACTCGAGCGTCTTCTCCCGGTCCACCACGGCCTTCCGTGCGGCCTCTGCCTCCCCATGCTCCGCATCCAACGCGCGCGCGGCCTTGGTCGATTCTTTCTTGGCGACTTCAAGTTCCTTGCCGAGGTTCTCGGATCGCTGCGCCATCGATTCGAGCTGCGATTTCGCCTTCGTCAGCTCGGCGTTGAGCTCCCGCGCGCGTCGTCCCCCGGCGTCTTCGGCGGCGCGAGTCGCCGCTTGGTGGGATTCGACTTCCTTCTCCAGTTTCGCCAACTCGCGGTCCCGGGTTTGAAGGAGTTTCCGGAGCTCCCCGACCTCCTCCGTGTGCGCTTGGTCCGTCTTCTTCGCCTGGTCCACGAGCTTCGCGCGGTCGTCCTCGATCTTTCGTTCCAGCTTCTCGATCGTCCGTTCCCTCTCGCGGACCTCTTTGAGCGCCCGTTCGGCGTCTTTCTCCCGCGCCGCCGCGGCCCGAGCTTCGTTCGCCACCGCGGCCTCGCGACCGGCGAGATCCTTTTCGTGGGAATCGAGCGACCCTTGGCGCTTCTCCAGCTCCCGCTTCTCGGCCTCGAACTTCGTCCGCTGTTCCTTGATCTCTGTCTCCCTCGCGGTCAAGTCGCCAGCTCGGCCGAGCCGCTTCTTCAGGTCCTCGAGTTCGTCCTTGAGCCCGGCGGACTTGTCCTTCTCTTGGTCGACCGAGCCCTGGGCGCGGGTCATTTCCGTGGTCAGGACGATTTCCTTTTCGCGGAACTCCTTGCGCGCGGCCGCGCTTTCGGCCTGAGCCGACTTCAGGTCATGGAGTGATTTGGAGAGGTCCTTTTTCGCGGCGGCGAGTTCCTGTTCGAGTTCCGCGGCGCGACGATCCGACTGATCCCGCAAGGTCTTGCGGGCTTCCGCCACCTCGGCTTCGCGCTCTTGCAACTTCGCGCGGGTCTGTTCCACTTCCTTGCCCGCCCCTCGGACGAGGCGCGTCTCGGCGTCGAGTTTGTCTTGGGCGATCGAGAGGGCCTCTTCTCGCTCCGCGAGCTCCTTCGTCCGGCGGTCCAAGGCCACTCGGAGGGACTCCACTTCGGCGTCCCTCTTCTTCACCGCGCCCTCCTTCGCCTCGAGGGCCGCTTCCTTCTTGACGAGTTGTTCCCTCGCGACTTGCGAATCTTTCGCGGCGACCTTCGATTTGCGGAGGGTCTTCACCTCTTCACGGGCCTCCGCGACCTCGCCTTCGAGCTGCTTCACGGCCTTCGTCGATTCTCGCTCGAGCGCCGCGTTCGCGGCTTCGAACTGTTTCACCTTCGCCTCGAGTCCTTCAATCTTGGAATCCTGCCGGGCGATCTGGGCTCCCTTGGCCTCTGAGATTTTTCGGGCCTCCGCGAGTTCCTTCTTGAGTTCCTCTTCGCGGGCTTTCGCCTCGGCCTGCAAGGCCGCGAGCTCGGACTTCCGGGCGACTGGTTCCTCAGGTCGCTCCGCTTCCGCGGGCTCTCCCCCGAGGGATTTGCGAGCCCTTTCGCGGAGTCCCATCTCGATCACAGCTCCAGACTGTCGAGGATCTTCTCGTAGAGCGCGAACTTCTTCGACTTGGCGAAGCCCTCGATCTTGTCCGCCGGCAGGTCGCCGAGCAGCTCATCGACGTCCTTCATCACGACCTTGAGCTCGTCCTTGAGCGCGAGCAGGTCCTTCTGCTGCTCGACCAGCTTGTTCTTCTCCTCGACCATCCGCTCCATCGACTCCTCGAGCTGGACCATCCGGCCCTTCAGCTCGGCGAGATCGTTGTCGGATCGGACGGTGATCGTCGCGTCGCCCCTCGGAACGGGCCTCGGACCGCTCGCCCGCTGCTCCAGGTCCCATCGTTTGCGTTCGAGATCGACCTCCCCTTCGGTGAGCGCGTGGTGCCGCTCGTCGAGGAGGCGCGCCTTCTCCCGGAGGAGCTCCTCCCGCTTCTCCAGTTCCCGCTGTCGCTCGTGGACGCGGTTCATCACGCGGCGGAACTCATCCTCACGTCGGACGACGTCCGATTCCCGCTCCTTGAGCTGCCCGAAGGCCTTCTCCCTCGACTCGAGTTCCCGTCGGAAGGCATCGATCCGGCTGCGGAGGGACGTCTCGCGCGCCTTCAGCTCGTCCTGTTGGAGGTGCAGGATATTCCGATAGGTGTTCTCCATGCTCGCGAGGCCTTCCTCCAGCCGCAGGATGTCCTCCTTTTCCAGGAGCAATTCCTCGATCTGCCGCTTGAGCTCGTCCCGTTCTCGGATTTCGAGCGGATTCACGGAGGCCTCGAGGCCCTTGATCCGACCGCGCGCGCGGTCGATGAGGGAGTCCATCTGCTCCAGGCGACGTTTCCGCCGCTCGAGCATCCGGTCGAAGGGCTCCGCCAGCTTCCACAGCGATTCCTCCATCTCGCCTTCCCGGCCGCCGGACTCGAGGAACGAAGCGGGCTCCGATCCTTCCGGGAGGTCCGCGTTGGAACGCGGCTCGGCCTCCCGCACCTTCGCCTTCTCGCGGCTCAGTTGCAGGATCCGACGCAGGTACTCCTCTTCCGGCGCCCCGCCGCCGGGTGCGAGAGGAGCCGCGGTGCCGATCGACCCGGGCTCCGGGAACTTCGCTTTGCAGTTCCGGCATTCCCTCGCTTCGGCGGGATTGATCGAATTGCAGATCGGACAGAAGACGGCCTGAATGGTCCCCTCGAACGGCTGGTTGCAGCGGGAGCACGATGCGGCGTCGAGCTTCGTCTCGGCTCCGCATTCGCTGCAGTACGCGGCGTTGCTGGGAGTGAGGGCGCGTTGGGCCATCGGTACCTGCTACGAGGATCGTGGGATCCCGGACGGATCATTCGTACGCGTTGTACGAGAGGATCTCCGAGAGATGTTTCCTGCCCGCCGGGGGCTCGTACGCCTCCGGGATGCCCAGGGGCGTCAACCCTACGACCCGGACATCTTGCGGGATTTTCAGGAAGGATTTCACCTTCTCCTCGTTGAAGGCGAAGATCCAGGAGGTCCCCAACCCCTCACTCGTTGCCGCGACGGTGACGTTCGCGAGCGCGCCGCCCAGGTCCAGCGGGTACGAGTTCATGTATCCGCCGATCATCGCGACCGCCTCGTCGAGGCGAGCACACGCGACGACCACCAAAGGCGCGTCGGCCATGTGCTTCGCGTTCGTGCAGGCGCCCGCGAGCTTCCGCTTCGTGTCCTCGTCCGAGACGACGATGAACTTCCACGGCTGGAGGTTCTCCGCCGAGTGGGCGAACCGCGCCGCGTTCATCACCGCCTGGACCTTCTGCTCCGGGACCGGATCGGGTTTGTACTTGCTCACGCTCTTCACCGACTTAATGGCCTCGAGGGCCTCCATGTCGTCCCAGTCCGTCCGATTTGGTGTGATGATAATAAGCGTTTCTGCCCCGTTATTGCGGCAGGGATGACGTCCTCCGAGGGATTCCGAGGATCGATCCGACCGCATTGATCGGACCGCGAACCCTTTCGAATCGGTGATTCCGTCGTCCCGATGGGGAACGTTTAAGTCGCGTCACCAGTTTTCGCGACCCCACGGGCCCGTAGCTTAGCCTGGTTGGAGCGTCCGGCTGATAACCGGAAGGTCGCCAGTCCAAATCTGGCCGGGCCCACTTCCGGGCCCCCGGCGTCATGCGGACTCGGTACCGGTCGAAAGGACTCGTGCCTCCGCGCGGTGTCGAGCCACCAGAATCTTTGAATGCGCCGTGATTCATCGTCCCAACGATGAGGGGGATGCCCCGGGG
>Ga0209689_1003141_pt1 | contig 12193 bp, 14 predicted proteins | sample GraSoiAngelo_149_FD_187119 | JGI IMG/M metagenome (GOLD analysis project Ga0209689, IMG submission 187119) | Grasslands soil microbial communities from the Angelo Coastal Reserve, California, USA - 14_1009_09_30cm (SPAdes) (version 2) | ecosystem: Environmental > Terrestrial > Soil > Grasslands ...
GCCACGGCGGAAGGCCATAACCTGGCCGGAGAATTTTGCCCTCTACACGAAACGAAACGAATAGAGAAAGAACGACGCTATGAATTTGCAATTGGATGGAAAGAAAGCCTTGGTCACAGGATCGACGGCCGGAATCGGGTTCGCGATTGCCTGCGCGCTGGCGCGGGAAGGAGCATCGGTCGTCATCACTGGCCGCACGCAGCAACGAGTTGATGACGCGACTGAAGATATCCGGAAGGAAATTCACGACGCGAAAATCAGCGGCATCGCCGTAGATCTGGCCACGCCGGACGGAATTTCAAAATGTATCCAGGCTGCGCCGAACGTCGATGTTCTTGTCAATAACCTTGGCGTATACGAGCCGAAGCCATTCGAACAAATCAGCGACAGAGACTGGCGCGAGATAATCGAGACAAACTTTATGAGTGGCGTGCGCCTGTCGCGCTACTATCTGCCGCAGATGAAAGCGGCGAATTGGGGTCGCATCATTTTCATTTCCAGCGAGTCCGCTATCAACATTCCGGTGGAGATGATCCATTACGGAGTCACAAAGACGATGCAGGTGGCGCTCGCGCGAGGATTGGCCGAGACGACGGCGGGCACGGGCGTCACGGTGAATTCGGTGCTTGCCGGCCCCACTCGTTCAGAAGGCGTCGAGAAATTTCTTGTCGACATGGCGCGAACGAAAAACGTCACCCCCGAAGAGATAGAGAAAGAATTCTTTCACACCGCCCGGCCCGGCTCCCTTTTGCAACGTTTCGCCACGACCGATGAAGTCGCCGCGTTGGTGACGTTCCTTGCCAGCCCTCTTTCGTCGGCGATCGACGGCGCGGCGCTTCGCGCCGAAGGCGGCGTTGTGCGCTCGATTTTTTAACTACGGCGCACAATTATAATGCAGGGCCCGTTGAATTTGCCGGCGTGGATCGCGTCGCCCCGCCTGCCGCTTCATCGACCTTCGCCGATGTGGTCCTTATCACGTGCCGTTTTCGTGAATTTTGAATTGACTGAAAATGCGATTCCATCCGTCGTCGAAGTTGAAGATCGACATGTTAAACACAAGTAATGGATCGCGCATTCGGCGGCGGCGCTGGAACATTTCTCGCCATTTGTGCGCGAGATCTCGGTGCCGAATTTTCATTCTTGTTTCTCGTTCTCCAAGGAATCGCCCACCATTCGTTTGTCTGCTCGAGTTCATTTGTTTTATCGAACCCAGCGACTAACGAAGCCCGCCCGCGATCAGAAGCGTTTCGCCAGTGATCCATTTGGAATCGTCCGAGGCGAAGAAGATCGCAGCGGGAGCAATGTCTTCCGTTTCTCCGACGCGACCGAGCGGAGTCTGCGATTCAAACATTTTCCGCATATCGCCTTCAGTGTAACCGCCGGCTACGGCTCCTTCCGTTATCACCATGCCTGGGTTGATGGAATTGACGCGGATTTTTCGCGGTCCGAGTTCCTTCGCCAGAGTGCGCGTGATCGCATCCACTGCGCCCTTCGTCGCGTTGTAAACCACCGCAGTCGGGGGAGTCAGAGAGCTGGCAAGCGAACCGATGTTAATGATGCTTCCGCCATCCGAATTGAAGTGCTTAAGTGCTTCTTGAGTGGCAAGAAGCATTCCGAGAACGTTGGTGTTAAACTCCCGATGAAATTCTTCTTCCGTTATTTCTTCGAGAGGTGCGAACTGGTAAACACCGGCGTTGTTGACCAGAATGTCGATCTTGCCGAACACTTTTTCTGCGTCGGCAAAAAGTTTTTCGACGTCGGCTTTTTTCGCGACGTTGCCTTTCACCGCGACTGCTTTCCCGTCCCGTTTGGTGATTTCATCGACGACTTTGTCCGCATCAGTTTTCGACGATGCGTAGTTGACGACCACAGATGCGCCTTCTGCCGCAAACGCCTTCGCGATACCCGCGCCGATTCCCTTCGACGCTCCCGTTACTACCGCAACTGTTCCGTTTAGCTTTCCATTTTTCATTATATTCCTTTCGTTTGTTTTACCAGGGAAGTTGTTGGCCAAGATGGAAGAACCCGCTACTTGGGCCGTCTTCAGCAAGTGTGGCTAGTTGTGCGCTAGTCTTTCCACCCTCGCTAACTTCCATCGGCGCATTTCGGCCGCCCATCTCGGTTTTCACCCAGCCGGGATGAGCGGAGTTCACCTTGATCTTCTTGTCGCGCAACTCGTAGGCGAGATGCACCGTGAATGAATTGAGCGCAGCCTTCGACGCGTCATAAGCGAAAGTCTTGAACGCGTAAATCGGCGAGTTCGGATCGGAATGAAGCGTGAGAGAACTCAGGATACTGGAAACATTCACAATTCGACCTGCCGGCGCTTTGCGTATAAGCGGCAACAGTTTTTGGGTTAGAGCAACGGGCGCAAAGAAATTTGTCTCGAAAGTTTCGCGCAACATTTCCGGCGACACCGCGCTGACGGGGTTTGGTCCCGAGCCGGTTGCTGAAATTTGGCTCTCCTTTAAGATGCCCGCGTTGTTCACCAGAATATCCAGTCGGCCGTACTCTTTCGCGAAGTAATCGTAAGCATTCTGATGATCCTGGGATTTGTTAACGTCAAAGCCCAGGCTCTCCGCGGTAATGCCTTCGTCGCGAAGTTTCGCAGCTGCGGCTTCACCTTTTTTCGGATCACGCGACCCGAGAACGACAGTGATGCCTTCCTTGCCGAGCTCGCGCGCGGTCTCCAAGCCGAGACCGCGATTGCCGCCCGTAACGAAGGCAACTTTTCCATTTGGTTTTGTGTTACTCATTTTGCTTCTTTCATTTTTTGTTTCGATCAATTGAATCAGAAGTTTAAGACGCCTAGTTGTTGCATCAGCGAGAAAAGATTGCCGATGCCCCAGTGGTCGGTGATCTTGCCGTCGCGGACGCGCATCACGTCGACAGTCTCGAAGTGAATTTTGCGGTGAGTTGGAGCGATGCCGAGGAAATCTCCTTCATGTGTTCCGTAGTATGTCTTGTACGTGGTCACCCGGTCGCCATCGACGATTTGCCAATGGATCTTTGTGTGAAAGTCGGGGAAGGCGGCACGCATATAGCCGTACAGCTTGCGCACGCCCGCTTTGTCGGGGCGTCATGTTTGGCTGGGGGGTTTGGTCGACGAAATCGTTCGCCAAAAACTGTTCGAAAACATCGAATTGCCTTTTCCTTGAACATCTTCGGTATTCCGGAGAACCACAGCTTTCGCGGCATCGGATGCGGTCATCGTACTCATTTCTTTGTTTGAGTTGGTCTTTATTGAATCTTGGTCTCGCCGATTTGACGCAATGCACCGCTTGGAGCGGTTCGCAGCCGGATGTTAATCTCCGATTTCAGGGTGCGATGGACCGGGCATTTGGCCGCGATCTCCATTAGTTTTGCGCGCTGTTCCGCGGTTAGCGCACCGCCCAATCCGATCTCGACATCGATCCGGTCGAGCATCCCTTCTTTCGTCTCGCACTCGGCGCAATCTTTCGCATGAACGCGCGAGTGGCGAAGTGAGACGCTTATGTTTTCCAACGGCCACTTTTTGGTGCGCGCATACAAGCCGACCGTCATCGATGTGCATGCCCCGAGTCCGACGAGCAGATAATCGTACGGCCCAGGCGCGGCATCACCGCCCCCGACATCGACCGGCTCGTCAGCACGCAACTGATGTGCGCCGCTGACGATCTCCTGGAGAAACCCGCTTGCGTTGCCGCGCACAACCACGTCGGCCGGTTTCGTCCCAGTTCCTTCAATTGTAGCTGTCGCTGGAGTACTCATAATCAGAATGTGGCATGCGCCGGTAGATTTCGTTCAATGCCTGCGACCAAATCTGGAATGCTGATTGGCTTGGCGAGAAATGGATGTCCCTGGATCCGAAGGCCCGATCCTGCCTCAGTTTTCGTCACCAGGGCCGTGAGAAAGACAATTGGTATTCTCTGCAACGTCGGATCGGATTCAATCCGCGCGGCAACGTCGCCGCCATCCGTTTCCGGCATTGCAATATCAAGAAGAATAAGGTCGGGCTCAACGCGTTGCGCCGTTTGGTGAGCCCTGGCTGGTTTGTTCTCTTCCCATACGGAATAGCGCCCGGTCCCCTCCAGCCCGAGTTTGGCAGAGAGCGTAAAATCGCGGTTGTTATCGATGATTAAGATCCGCGGTTTCTCTTTGGCCTCATCAAAGGCTTGCGGGAGAAAATCCACTTCGATAGTTCCAACCATGATGTTTTCGATTTCTACATGTGTTCTTTATTGGGCCAGCATTCCTCCATCCACCACGAGGGAAGTGCCGGTGGTAAATTTCGCGTCGTCGGAACAGAGATAGAGAACCGCCGCGGCGATTTCTTCGCTGGTGCCAATGCGCCCGACCGGATGAAGAGAAGTGAGGTAATCGCGCATCTCGCCTTCTTTTCCGGCAAAGCGATCGACCATGTCAGTTGCGACACCGGCGGGAGCCACTGCGTTAATACGGATGTTTTGTTTGGCGAACTCCAGCGCGAGAGCCTTGGTCAAGCCTTCGACCGCATGCTTGGACGCGGTGTAGATGCTGACCTGACCCATGCCAACATGCCCGGCCACGCTGGAGGTATTGACGATTGCCCCGCCGCCGTTTTTTAGCATGACAGGGATTTCGTGACGCATCGAATTCAGAACGCCCCAAACGTTGATGTCGAAGATGCGGCGATATTCGGCCTCGGTGGCCTGATCCAATGGGCCTATCCACTCAACGCCCGCGTTGTTAAAGGCGATGTCGAGGCGGCCATAAGTAGCGACGGTGAAGTCGACCATTGCCTTGACGTCGGCATCTTTTCCGACGTCCGCGCGAACGAACGCGGCGGCACCGCCGAGCTGTTGGATTTCTGCGACGACGTTAGCGCCTTCTTTTTCACGTCGGCCGGAGAGGACGACCTTGGCGCCAGCACGGGCAAATTCGGTGGCGGTCGTCTTACCGATGCCGGAGGTCCCTCCGGTCACGAGTGCGACTTTGTCTGAGAGTTTTTTTGTGTTCATACAATTTCCTTTCGCTGTTGTCGAGTTTCCTAGCGCCCGGTCCTTTCCAGCGCGAGTTTGGCAGAGTGAGTAAAGTCGCGGTTGTTATCGATGATTAAGATCCGCGGTTTATCTTTAGTCTCTTCAACGGGCGGGAGGAAAAAGTCTGCTTCAATGATTCTGTTCATAATATTTTTACGCCGGTCGGTTCGGCGCGGCTAAGCAGCGTTGGAAATTGTCCACCACCGAGACTTGTCCGCGCTCCACCATCTCCCGCCATTGCGCGTCAGCGGGATTTTGCCATCCCACTAAAGGAACGGTTGCGACTCCCTCTTCGGAGATAGAACTGAGTCGATTCGCCGCCGACGCAACGCGTCGCCTCATTAGGCCAAACCCGAATTTGCTGAGGTTCATTTTTTTCCGTGCCAGCTCGTTCACCACCTATTTTCCTTCTCGAGCCCGTTCGTTCCCACTTGCAGTTGTCAGTGGTAGAACAAGACAACGGCGAGAAAGCCGGTCAGAATCCCGAGCACAGGACTGAGAACAGCGAACCAGAATGGGATGTCCCAGCCTGCGCCGGTGATGGCATTGGGTTTTGTCTTGGTCATACTCCTGGTTTCCTTATTAGTTGCTTGCCACCCGTGGCAACCCCAGAGCGCGTAGTGTGTCCGCGTTAAGATTCCCGGTTTCGCGCAGACCGTGGTCACTCTGATAACGCACGATAGCGCGACGGGTTTCCGCGCCGAAGATGCCGTCGATTTCTCCCCGGTAATAACCTTGTTGCGCTAACTGCTCCTGGACGGACGCAACCGTGGAATCCGCATATTGCTCCGATGAGCCGTAGGCGCCCTGGTCGTAGTAATCGGCAGCGCCCCCTTCATAAGCGCCGGGATCGTAGTCATACGCATAGTAAGGAGACGCGTAGTAGCCGCCGTAGCCGTACGGATACCAATAATCGTACGGATAGAATCCGGTGTCATAGATGAACCAGAAGCCGTTGACGAATTGGCAACGATGTCCATGCCACCAATGATCACGACGCCGATCCCAATCGCGATGCCAATCGGCTGAGCGCCGCGCAAAGACATGCTCTCGCCCGATGTTTGACCCGCGGTTTTGGAAACGATTCCTGAAATCATTTCCCCTTCGTGTGAAACGGGTTTCTCGATCATTAGCAATTCGAGATCCTTCGAAGCGACGATTGGCCGTTCCAGTTGCAAACTGGCGACTAAACGTACGATCAGAACCAACCAAGCGCTGTTGACGAAGCGTCGTCGGTGCATAGTACGATGAGAAGCGCGTTACAGGCGCGATGTAGCGTCCGCCGCCAAAATTACCACGTGGAGCGGATCGGAATGTTGGAGCGGCAGCGTGTGCTGAAGCTGGATGCGCGGCCATGGCAAAACCTCCGCCGCCTCCACCCCCGTTGTGACCGCCCGCTTTCGCTTGGGCGATCATGGCCGCACTCGCGAGAAGCGCGACCCAATAGAACTTAGTTTTCATGATTTAGATTTCCTTTGTATTGTTGTTTTGAATTCATTGTCTTGGCTTAACGAAGGCCGCCCGCGGCACGAAGCGTTTCGCCGGTGATCCAGGCGGAGTCTGACGAAGCGAGAAAGACCGCAACGGGAGCAATGTCCTCGGGTTGGCCGAGGCGACCGAGCGGCGTCTGTGCTTCAATGCTTTTGCGAAGATCGCCTTGGTCGAAACCGGCGGCGCGCACTCCTTCCGTTTCTACCATGCCGGGATTGATGGCGTTGACGCGGATTTTCCGCGGACCGAGCTCCTTGGCCAGCGTTCGGGTGATGGCGTCGACCGCACCCTTTGTCCCGGTGTAAACTGACGAACCCGGTGGCGTCAATGACGTGACGGTCGAGCTAATGTTTATAATGTTGCCGCCAGTGGAGTCGAAATGCTTGACCGCTTCCTGCGTGGCGAGGAGCAGGCCGAGGACATTCACGTTAAAGTGTTTGTGGAATTGCTCCTCGGTGATCTCTTCAAGTGGCGACCAGTCGTAAACTCCAGCGTTGTTGACCAGGACGTCGATCTTGCCGAAAGCCTTCTTTGCTGCGGCAAAGAGTCGTTCGATTTCCGCCTTCTTGGCGACGTTCGCCTGCACCGCAATCGCTTTGCCGCCGCGCTTTGCGATTTCGTCAACAACGCGATCGGCGCCTTCTTTTGAGGATGCGTAATTGACGACTACGGCTGCGCCTTCAGCCGCGAATTGTTTTGCGATGTCCGCGCCGATTCCTTTCGACGCACCGGTTACGACTGCGATTTTTCCTGCTAGTTTTCCATTTTTCATTGTGTGCCTTTCCTTTGGTTGATTTTTAAAAATTTGTTTATCCGGTGCGTCATTTCTTTGTTTGAGCCGGTTGCGGCTGAGCCTTTACCTCTTCGCCTTCGCGCAATGAGCCGCTGGGATTGGCCACGAGCGGTTCAGCCGGATTGAGGCCGGAAAGGATTTCCACCTTGTCGCCCAAGTCGCGGCCGAGTTTCACCGAGCGCGCGCGAATGGTTTGCTTCGCATCGACGATCAAGACTTTCGGGCCATCGGATTGGACAGTGACAGCGTTGCCAGGGACGAGGAGAGTCCGTGCGTCCTGCGGGAAGGCGAACTTGACCTCGGCATACATGCCTGGGAACAATTGACCGTCAGAGTTCGCGACTTGCAGCTCAGTCAGCAGCGTGCGTGACGCCGGATCGAGCGCGCCAGCAGTGCGGACGACTTTCGCGTCGAAGGTTTTCTCCGGAATTTCACGAAATGAGACAGCTGCGCTTTGTCCTGGAGCAACCGAACGCGCGTTTGTTTGCGGAACGGTCACGTAGATTCGGAGCGTGTCGGTCTGCGCGACATGAAAGAGCGCCGACGTTTGACCGCCGTTGCCGGCGGAGACGAGCGCACCGTTATCGATGTTGCGCGTGGTCACGATGCCAGCGAAGGGCGCAACAACTTTTTGGAAACCCTGTAACTTTTCCAGCCGGGCCACGTTCGCTTGGGCGGCAGTGAGATCGGCCTGGCGCGCATCCAGCGCGGATTTCTTCTCGTCGAACTCCTGCGCGGAAACGACTTTCTTGGCGACGAGTTCTTGCCAGCGCGTCAGCGTCGCTCGCGCCAGTTCGGAGTTCGCTACCGCCTGCTGCACGGTTGCGCGCGCCTGGTTCAGCTCCTGATCGATTTCAGGGGTTTCGATTTCGGCCAATAAATCTCCGGCTTCGACCTTGGCACCAATATCAGTGTACCATTTGCGCACGTAACCGTTGGTCCGCGCATAGATCGGTGTTTCCTGAATTGCCTGTGTGCTGCCGGGCAACACAAGATTCGCGGCGCCCTCAGGGCGTTGGGTTGAAACCACGCTTACCGTTGGGCGTTGATCCCGCGCTGCATCCAAAAGCGAAGCGTTGGCGTGCCAGCGCGGCACCATTCCCAAAAGGAAGAGCATCGTCAGCACCGCAACCGTGCCGAGCAGAGCGCGCCGGCTTAGGCCGCGCCCGGTGTTGGTGGCGGAAGATTGGAGGTTGGCTTTGAAAGATTCAATATGTTCGGTCGTAGTCATTCTGTTCTCCTCAATGTTGAGTGACTGGTTCGAGGTGTGTGCTAACAAGATCTGGATCGTCGATCTCGCGCGGTCGCGTTTTATGACGAATCACGCTGAAGACGACGGGGACGAAGAAAAGGGTTGCGACGGTCGCGAGTAGCAGGCCGCCAATGACGGCCCGGCCGAGCGGCGCGTTTTGTTCGCCGCCTTCGCCCAATCCGAGCGCCATCGGCACCATACCGATGATCATCGCGAGTGCGGTCATCACCACCGGACGCAGACGGGTGTGACCAGCGGCAATGGCGGCATCGAGCGCGCTCCGGCCTTCCCGCAATTGTTCGTTCGCGAACGTGATCATAAGGATGCTGTTGGCGGTGGCCACGCCGATGCTCATGATCGCGCCCATCATCGATTCGACGTTGAAGGTGGTGTGCGTCAAAAACAGCATCCACAAAATGCCCGCGAACGCGCCGGGCAACGCCGTGATGATGATGAAGGGATCAGTCCACGATTGGAAGTTGACGACCATCAGGAAATAAATGAGCGCGGCGGCAAAGATGAGACCGAGGCCCAGTTTGCCGAACGCGCTGTTCATGCTTTCAACCTGGCCGCGCACGTTGATCGTGCTGCCGGGCGAAAGTTTGGGGCGAAACTCGTTTACGATTTTTGTAACCTGATCGGAAACGCGACCGAGATCAGCGCCTTGCAAATTGGCATAAATATCGAACACCGGTTGCACATTGGTGTGGCTAATATCTGCTGGTGTTTCATTGCGCTCGAGCGACACGAGATTGCTCAGCAGCTGGGGATGCGCCGGATCGTTGCCCGCAAGCGAAGTCGAAGTAATGGCATCGATTGAATTGACCAGGTGCTGCGGAGTCTGGATCGCGACCGGGTAGTTGATTCCACTTTTCGGATCGGTCCAAAAGTTGGGTGTCACCTGGAAGCTGGAGCTGAGTGAGATGAGCAGACTGTTAGCGACATCGCGCTCGGTAAAGCCGAGCTCCTGCGCGCGGGTGCGATCGACTTTTACTCGCAGCTCCGGCGCGTTCGTTACCTGGTGTAGTCCGACATCAACCGCTCCGGGAATTTGTTTCACCCGTGCTTCGATCTGGCGCGCGATTGCATAGTTCGGCTTCTCGGCAAAACCCGCGATCTGGATGTCGATCGGCGCAGGCAAACCGAAGTTCAAAATCTGACTGACGATGTCCGCCGGCTGGAAATAAAAACTCAACTGCGGAAAGTGCTGCGCGAGTTTCTCGCGCAGCACTTTCATATACGCAGGAGTCGACCCACGATGATCGGATTTGAGTGAGACGAGAATCTCGCCATCTGCCGAACTGATGGTGGCATTATCACTAAAGGCGAGATTGATGCCCTGCGGTATGCCGATGTTGTCCAATACCAATGCCAGATCGGATGGCGGAACGACTTCGCGGATGGTTTCTTCTACTTCCGAGAAAATTTTCTGGCTCTCTTCCAATCGCGTCCCCGGAGGCGCGTTGACGTGCAAACGGAATTGGCCCGCATCAACCGTCGGGAAGAAATCGCGCCCGACGATCGGCAAGATCGCGAACGCGCTCCCGACCAGAATAAGAAACAGGATGAAAACGCTCAGCCGGTTCTGCAACGACCAAGCCAGGGCATCAACGTAACGCTGACGAAGTTTCTCAAATCGAGTGTTAAATGATTCCTGAATTCGGGTGAAAAAATTGGGCGTCGGCTTTTCACCTTCGTGACCGCGAATGAGATATTTCACCATTACCGGCACGAGCGTGCGCGAGAGGAGATACGACGCGAGCATGGCGAAGACGACGGCGAGCGCGAGCGGGGTGAAGAGATATTTCGCCGGGCCGGTTAGGAATACGACCGAGACGAACACAATACAGATGGCAAGTGTGGAGACGAAGGCGGGGACGGCGATCTGTTGCGCGCCGTCGAGAATCGCACGTTGGATCGGTTTTCCTTGTGCGAGGTTACGGTGAATGTTTTCCAGCTCGACCGTGGCGTCATCGACAAGAATGCCAATCGCGAGCGCGAGACCGCCCAGCGTCATCACGTTCAGGGTGTAGCCGAGCAGGCTCAAAATCGATAACGATGCCAGGATGGACAGCGGGATCGACACCATGACGATGAAGGTGCTGCGCCAACTGCCCAGAAACAGGAGGATCATGGTGGCGGTGAGCAGTGCCGCGATGACACCTTCTTTCACGACGCCGCTAATCGCCGCGCGCACGAAAATGGATTGATCGAACAACTCGGTCATTTCCAAACCAGGAGGCGCGGCGGCGCGCATGCTTGGCAGTAGCGCCTTGATCTGATTGACAATATCGAGAGTCGAAGCGCCGCCGTTTTTCAAGATCGTCAGTAGCGCCGAAGGACTGCCATCCTGGCGGACAACGTTTGTCTGAACCGCGAAACCATCCCGCACATGAGCGACGTCACGGATGTAAACCATCGAGCCATTCACCTGTTTGATCGGCACATCGTTCAGTGCAGCGACCGTATCCGGACTGCTATTGAGCGTGACGGTGAATTCGTGCTCACCAATTTTTGAAGTGCCGCTGGGAAGAGTGAGGTTTTGTGCATTAACGGCGTTGCCGACGTCGAGCGGTGAAAGGCCTTTGGCCAGCAACGCCTGCGGATCCAGATCGACCATGATCTGGCGCGGCTTGCCACCATACGGAAGAGGTAGTGTGGCGCCGCGCACCGGTGCGATCGCCTGCCGCACGCGATAAATGCCGTAGTCGTAGAGCTGCGCTTCGCTCAGGGTCTTGCTGCCCAGCGCGAGCTGCAATATGGGAACGCTCGATGCGTTGTATCGGATAATGAAGGGTGGCTGCGTCCCCGGAGGCATGCGCCGCAAAATGGTTTGCGACACCGCTGTGACCTGCGCAATCGCCGAATCGATACGCACATTCGGTTGAAAGGAAATGCGAATGACCGCGACACCCGCCAGGGTTTGTGACTCAATGTTCTTTACGTTATCGACCGCTGACGAGATAGTGTACTCGCTGAAGGTCGTGATCTGCTTCGCCATTTGATCGGCGGAAAGGCCGTTGTATTGCCAGACCACCGTGACCACTGGAATGTCGATCTCAGGAAAGATGTCCGTCGGCGTATTCTTGATAGAGACCACGCCAAGCAGCAAGATCAAGAGCGCCATCACGACGAACGTGTATGGGCGCCGAAGGGCTAGTTTAACTATCCACATAAGCCGGAGAGAGCGGATCGCTCTCGATTTCGATGAAAGCGCCGGGCGCTAACAAATCATTGTACCTCGTGTGCGCGGGTTGCAGACCGAGACGCTCGATGTGGGCTTCCACCAGATCGGGCAGCAATAAGTGCGGGAAAGACGACAAGTCCCACGCCCTTTCCTCTTCTTCGTCGAGAACGATTCGGATGACGTTCCCCAGGCCGGGGTAAGCCTGCTCGTAATTTCGTTGCAGGCGGTTTTTCAGTCCCGAAACCGCGCCGGTTGTTAACGTCTGGAGGACAACTGCGTTTTCTTCTAGTTGCTGGTCAGTTTGCATGTGGCTGATTCCTTCACTCTTTATATTTGACTAGTCGTCTATAAAATTGGCAAAAGAAAGATTGTTATGAACTCATTGCGTATGGGTGTTTCACGCCCAGAACATCCATCGCGACGTGCTTGAAATCGCGGAGCAATTCGACGTCGTTTTGAATTCGGGCCTG
>Ga0209689_1003144_pt1 | contig 12189 bp, 10 predicted proteins | sample GraSoiAngelo_149_FD_187119 | JGI IMG/M metagenome (GOLD analysis project Ga0209689, IMG submission 187119) | Grasslands soil microbial communities from the Angelo Coastal Reserve, California, USA - 14_1009_09_30cm (SPAdes) (version 2) | ecosystem: Environmental > Terrestrial > Soil > Grasslands ...
GCGCCCAACGGGGCCATCCGGCTGGACCGTGCCACCACCCTGGTCGAATGGCACAACGGGGTGGAGCACTACTTCACCAGCTTCAGCTACCACGGGGAGGCCTCCAGCTTCGGCTGGATCGTGCCGCTCCCGGCAGTGCCGGTCAAGGTCGAAGAGGGTGGAGGCTGGACGCTCCAGCGGCTCTTCCGCGAGACGCACCCTCAGCCATTCATCCAATCGCTCGACTTCGCCGCGGGCAGGGCTGCGGTCCCGGCCCCTGCAGAAATCCTTCAGCAGGTGCAGGTGCAGGCGCTTGACATCACGGTGCTGCGCGGGAGCGGTCAGGGCGTGCTCGACTGGGCGAGCCAGAACGGCTTCAGCATCGACGCAGAGACGCACGCTCACGTGCTCCAGTACGCCAAGGGCAGCCCCGTCTTCATGGCGGCGAAATACAACGCCGGGCGGGCCTCAAAGCAACGTCTCCTCTTCGGCGATGGCGCTCCGGTCCTGGTCACGCTCAAGGTGCCGCACCCCTGGATCCCATTTGAGGTGCTGGCCGCCGGCCAGCAGGTGCAGGCCGACCTCTACCTGCTCTCGGACAAACCCGTCAACACCAGCAGCTGGCGCGCGATGTTCGGTGTCTCCGGAGTCGGCACCAACGTCGCCGGCGCCGAGGGCTTCACGCTGAAGTTCCAGGAAAAGATGACGGACGCGCTCTACCGCGACCTCTCGACGGACAAGAACATGTCCTGGGTGCGTCGGGACAGCTGGCTGAGCTATCTGAGCCTCGACGCGCCGGACAGCAAGGTCACCTACGACATGAGTGTCACGCCCATGGGCGTGGTGAAAGTCGCGCCGTTCGGCACCAGGCCGATGGCGATCGTCGACGGCACCGCCCCGAGCGAGCGCGCGGCCGACGTCCCGACCGCCCCGATGGGCACGGCGACCACGCTGCTGGTGATCGCGGTCATCGTGGGCGCGGCCCTCTGGGTCCTGAAACCGCGCGACGCCTAGCTCCGTAAGACCGTGGCCGGCGGCTTTAGCACCGCCGGCCTGTTGTCTATCGAACTTGCTGGGGCTGGGCTTGCTCGGCCTCTTTGATCGCCGGGACGGCCGCCGCCGGAGCGCCCCGGCTGACAAGCGCCTTTTCCGACTTCGGATCGAACAGATGGATGTGGCCGGTATCGATCGCCACGTCAATGCTCTGGCTGGGCTGGATGTCACTACTTCGTGGATCCATGCGAGCCGTGAACGGCTTGTTGCCCACGCTGAAGTAGACGAAGTTCTCGCTGCCCATGTTCTCGACCACGTCGACCTTAGCCCGGATCTTCGGTAGGTCGTCTCGGCCGGGGAAGCGCGCATCCTTGAGATCTTCCGGCCGAATGCCCATCACGACCTCCTGGCCGCGGTCAGCGCCCGCCTGAGAGAGCAGCCGCTCGGGGACCGGGACATTGAAGCCGTCGCCCGCGGTGAGGGCGGCCTGGCCGTCGCCGCCCACCTTGACGTTCAAAAAGTTCATCGCGGGGCTGCCGATGAATCCCGCCACGAACAGGTTGACCGGGTGCTCATAGAGCGTCTGGGGCGTGTCGAACTGCTGGACGATGCCGTTGTTCAAGACGACGATCCGGTCGCCCATGGTCATCGCCTCGACCTGGTCGTGCGTCACATAGATAAAGGTTGTTTGCAGCCGCTGGTGAAGCTTGAGGATCTGCACCCGGGTCTGGACCCGCAGCTTGGCGTCCAGGTTCGACAGCGGCTCGTCCATCAGGAAGACCTTCGGCTGGCGGACGATCGCCCGACCGAGCGCCACCCGCTGCCGCTGGCCGCCCGAGAGCGCCTTCGGCTTGCGGTCGAGGAACGGCTCGAGGCCCAGGATCTGGGCCGCCTCTCGCACCCGTCGATCGATCTCGGCCTTCGGCGTTTTGCGCAGCTTGAGCCCAAAGGACAGGTTGTCGTAGACGGACATGTGGGGGTAGAGCGCATACGACTGGAAGACCATCGCGATGTCGCGATCCTTGGGCGCCACGTCGTTGACGGTCCGGTCGCCGATCTTGACCGCCCCGTCGCTGATCTCCTCCAGGCCGGCCAGCATCCGAAGGGCCGTCGATTTGCCCGATCCGGAGGGACCGACCAGGACTACAAACTCCTTGTCCTTGATTTCGGCGCTCATGTCGGTGATGACAACGTTGCCGGGGTAGCGCTTGTAGACATGCTCGTAAGTGACGCTGGCCATCTCAACTCGAAGTGTAGGCGTGAGCTTGAGGCCGGTCAAGACCGGGCTTCATCGAGGGGGCGTTTCCCCGGAGCCGAACGGGTGTTTGGATGGGCGAGGTCGGGCCCGGATTTCGAGGGAAACGGTAGACGGCGGCGTTATACGACTGTCATTATTTGATTGGGAAGGGTCGATTCCTCGACAGCGCAGCTCTCCGGTGAGCGCGCCCAGCCTGCCCAGGGATGTTGATCACACGTGGCAACCGACTCAGACTCTCTACTTCGACCCGTGACGCCGAGCCCCAATAGTTACCACCGCGGCCTGGTGTTCGACTTCGACGGTACCCTCGTTGACAGCTATCCGCTGATCGAACAGGCCTTTGCCCACGTGATGCGGACGCATCGCCTCGACGATTCGGCGCGAGAACTTTTCCGGCGAAGCCGGGGGTTGCCGCTGCCCGAGCAGATGAAGCTTGTGGCTCCGGAGATGTGGGAAGAGCTGGTCGCCACCTATCGGTCGGTGGATGCCACGCTCGGCCATGCCCGCGTCTTTCGTGGGATCCCCACCCTGGTACGTAAGCTGGAGCGTGCCGGTGTGCCGCTGGGCGTGGTCTCGTGCAAGCGTCGGGCGCTGATCGAGGCCGAGCTGGAGGCGATCGGCTTGCGCTCGTACTTCAATGTGGTGATCGGGTACGAGGACGTGACCCCACCGAAGCCGGCGCCCGATCCGCTGCTGGCCGCGATCGCGAACCTGGGCCTGGCGCGCTCGAGCGCGATTTACGTCGGCGACAGCATGGTCGACCTCCAGACCGGAAGGGCCGCTCGGGTTCGAACGGTTCTGGCGGCCTGGGGACTCACGCCCGAGCTGCGAGCCGCGTTCGGTCGCCATCGCCTGTGGGCGACCCGCCCCTCCGAAATGCTGGCGCTGGTGCTGACCCCGCCGAACGGCAACGGCCACAAGCGCGCCGCGTAGCCACCGCCCCCGGCGGTTGCTGGTTGCGGCCGCCTTCCTCGCCCTGGGCCTCGTGTTCGGCTTCGTCTCGCTGGCGCTGGGACCGCTTGGCCTGCTCGAGGCGCTGATCGTGCTCGGGCTGGTCCTGGTGCAGGTGCGACGGTTCCCCGAGCGAGCCGGCGCGTACCTGATCGGGATGAGCATCGTGCCGCTGATCGTCCTGGTTTCGATCGTGACCCGGATGCCTCCGTGTCCGGCGGGCCAGGCCTCGAGCGCGGGCCCTCCGTGCTATGCGTCCATCACGCTGGCGGCCATCGCCGGCTACGTGCTGGCAGGACTCGCCGGGGCGGTGGTGACCGGGATCGGCCTCCGCCGGTTGGTAGCATGACGCGAACCGTCGATGGATGAGGCTGCCTATCTCCAGGCGATCCCCAAGGCCGAGTTGCATCTTCACCTCGACGGATCGGTCCGGCCGCGGACGGTTCTGGAGCTCGCGAAACAGAATGGCGTTCTGCTGCCGAGCGATGACCTCGCTAAGCTCCGTGACTTTCTCGAGGCCAACGACAATACCGCCTCCCTGGTCGAGTACATCACCTTTTTCGAGTTGCCGATTGCCGTGCTCCAAACCGTCCCCGCGCTCGAGCGCGCGACGTATGAGCTCTGTGAAGACCTGGCGAAAGACAACGTGCGCTATGCCGAGATTCGATACGGTCCGTGGCTGCACGTGCAGCACGGTCTCTCGCTGACGGACGTGATTCGCGGCGTGCTGAGCGGCTGGTCACAAGGGCGAAAGGCATTTGGCCTCGAAGGCGGCATCATCGTTACGGCTTTACGGGACATGCCGCCGGCACAGAATCTGGCCCTGGCTCAGGTCGCCGGCCGCTTCGTTAATGACGGAGTGCTCGGCTTCGATCTCGCCGGTGACGAGGCCGGCCATCCGCCGATCCTGCACGAAGACGCCTTCCGGGTGGCCCGCTCGCTCGGCATGAACATCACGATCCACGCGGGTGAGGCCGCCGGGCCGGAAAGCGTCAGGCAAGCGATCGCTATGGGCGCTGTCCGGCTCGGTCACGGGGTCCGCGCCCAGGAAGACCACGAAGTCGTCGCCATGATCAAGGAGGACGGCATCCAGCTCGACATGGCTCCGACCAGCAACGCGCAAACGAAGGCGATCCGGCGGTTGCAGGACCATCCGTTGAAGCGCTTCTACGAGCGGGGCATAAAGGTCACGATCAGCACCGACTCGCGGACGGTCTCTGACATCACGCTGACCCGCGAGCTCGAAAACGCCATCCGAGTGATCGGCTGCACGCCGGCGCAGGTTTGGGCGATGAACCTGCAGGCGCTCGACGGCGGCTTCGGCGACAAAGCAACCCGGGGACGGCTTCGGCGCGAGTTCGTCGAGACCGAGGCGCGGCTTCGACAGGCGACCGCGCGCGGCTAGGGCAGTTCGCATCGACGCTGGCGATGCCCAGCATGTCCGGGAAGCGCTCAAAGGCCAGCTGTCGCGTCCGGCTGCTGTGCGGACGCTCGAAGGCTGCCGCGTCGCCGGCGCGAGCCCGCGCTACGAGCTCTTCGTCCACGCCCGCCAACCTAATACAGTTCCGACCAGCCCGAAATAGTTTGGGCGGCCGGCAGGCGGCTCAGGTGCCGGGCGGCACCGCTTCCGGGGGCGTGATGGTACCGTTTCGGATCTTAGCCCGGATCTCCAGCACCTGGTCGATCAGGTCTTGGGGGACCACGCTGCTTGGCGTGCTGAAGCCGGTAGCGTCGTCCTGGAAGGAAAAAACCTGCTGGCCGGCTTTGAACTGGCCGGACTGGAGGCGCTGAACCGCGAGGGCGACCGCCCGGTCCACTCGCTTGATGGCGGAGCTGATCACGGCCGGGCTGACGTAGGCCTGATCGTTGTCCGAGCCGATCGCGTACGCCGACGCATCGTAGGCGGCATCGATGTACCCGGTGGCGCAGCGGCCGGTGACTTCGAACAGAATATCCGCGCCACCGGAGATTTGCGTGATGCCGAGCTGCTTGCAGAACGCCGTGTCCTGTGAATCGGAATACGTGATCTTGAAGATCGCACCAGGATCGACCGACCGGGCACCGGCGACGTATCCCGCGATGTAGGGATCGACCGCCGGGCCGTGATTCGAACCGAGGACGCCCAGCACGTTGTGCGTCGCGCTACCAACCTTGTTCTTTTCGAGCAGCCCGGCCAACGCCCCCACGAGGTAGGCGGGCTCCTGCGACTTGAAGAACAGGTCCGTCACGTTGTCCAGGTCGACCGCCTGACCATTGTCGTCGACCGGCGCCGCATCGACCAGGGCAAATTTCTGGCTGGTGTGAAGCTGGGCCGCCCGCCAGACCGCGGTGGCCATATCCGGCGATACGGCGATCACCAGCTTTGGATGGGTGGCGACGCAGCGTTGCAGGTTGCCGAGATAGTCCGAGGTCGCGTGCGATGCCATGACCTGAACGTGGGCCCCCACGCTACGGGCACCGTCGGCAGCGAGCTGGTTGAACGTATGCGGGGTCAGCCCGTCGGCGTCCGTCGCCAGGCAGACACGGAAGCCGCTGATATCCTGCGAGGCGCCCGGTTCACCGCAGGCGGTCACGACCATTGCCAGAAGGGCAACGAGCAGTCGCCGGCCTACGCGACGCTCCTCCGCGTCAACTCTTCCTGTACGGCTTGCCGACGGCGGCGGGAGCGATCGCCCTCCCCATCGCGCCAGCCAGGACGATGATCGTAACTAGATACGGAAGCATGCCAAGGAACTGAATAGGAAGTTTTACGCCCGCGATCTGCAGGCGGCTGCCAACGGCGTCCGAAAAGGCGAACAATTGCGAAGCGCCGAAGGCACCGAAGGGATTCCATTTTCCGAAGATCATCGCGGCGAGCGCGATGAAACCACGGCCGCCGGTCATGTTTGGCAAGAAATTGCCGATCTGCTGCAGGCTAAAATACGAGCCGCCCAGGCCGGCCAGGGCGCCGCTCGCGATCACGTTCACATAACGCATGCGATAGACGTTGATGCCCGCCGTCTCTGCGGCGGCCGGATGCTCGCCGCACGCGCGGGTACGAAGCCCCCACCTCGTCTTGAAGACCAGGAACCAGACGCCCACGACCGCAAGCAGCATGGCGTAGGTCACGAACTGGTTCTGAAAAAAGATCCGTCCAAGCGCCGGGATGGCCGAGAGGATGGGGATGTCCCAGTGGGGAAGGGTGCCCGGGCCGATGGTGGTCGAGTTCTCGATGTACGTGCGGTAAAAGACGCCGGTGATCCCGACGGCCAGGATATTGATAACCATGCCGGAGACAATCTGATCGACCAGCAAGCTGATCGATAGCGCGGCGTGCAAGCTCGCAATCAGCATCCCCGCAACGATGGCGGCGAGCAGGCCGAGCCAGAGGTTGTGCGTCGCCAGCGCAACGGCAAAGCCGATGAAGGCGCCCGTGAGCATGATGCCCTCGAGCGCGATGTTGACGACGCCCGAGCGCTCGCAGAGGATCCCGCCCAGGGCGGCGAGGGTCAGCGGTGTCGCGGTGACCAGCGTCTGGGCCAGAAGACCGACCATGTCCTGGCGCTGCAGGAAATCCATCACACGATGGCCTCGTCGCGGTCGGCGATCTGCAACTCCTGGAGCGGTTCCTCGCGCAGGCGGAAGAGCCAGCGCACGATCACGGGCGCTGCCACAAAGATGATGACCATCGCCTGGACCACGGAAACCAGGTCAGCGGAGACCTGGGTTTCGAGCTGCATGAAGCTGGCCCCGTTGCGTAGCGCGCCAAACAGGAAGGCGGCGGGCAGCACGGCCAACGGATTGCTGCGGGCCAGCAGGGCGACGGCGATGGCGTCGAAGCCGTAGCCAGCCGCCACAGTATCCGTCATGTGATGCGCCAGCCCGAGAATCTGGACGATGCCAGCGAGTCCAGCGAGTGACCCCGAGATTCCCATGCTGAGCGCCAGCATTCGGCCCACGGACATGCCGTTGGCCCGGGCGGCCATGGCATTGAAGCCGACGGATCGAAGCTGGAAACCCAGGGTGGTCCGCTCGATCAGGAACCACACGACCGGGACGGCGATCAGCGCGAGAATCAGGCCGAAGTGCAACCTGGTGTTGGGAATCAGAATTGGCAAGCGCGCGTTCGGATCGATATCCGGAGTCCTCGGCGTCGACACGTTCTTCGCGAGCATCAGGCCGCCATCGATCAGGTAATTCGCCAAGAGAAATGCAACGTAGTTCAGCATGATGGTCGTGATCACTTCGTGGGCGCCAAAACGAGCCTTGAGCGCGCCGGCGATACCGGACCAGATGAAGCCGCCCAGCATGCCGGCAACGAGCGCAAGCAGAATTTCGATCGGTCCGGGGAGGCCGCGAACGCTATAGGCGACGAAAACGCCGGTCAGGCCCCCGACATAAAACTGTCCCTCGGCGCCAATGTTGAACAGCCCGGCCTTGAAGCCGAGCGCGAGGGCAAGCCCAAGAAAGACATACGGTGTTGTCGCCACCAGCGTTTCGGCGAACGCATCATGGTTTGTGAACGCGCCCTGGAAGAGCGCCGTCAGCGCCTGGATCGGGTCAGAACCGGTGACGAAAACAGCGATGCCAGCCACGACGAAGCCGCAGATGACCGACGCCAGTGGGACAACCACGGCGCTGACGAACCATGAGGGCAGCCGGCGGGTGATCATCCGGCCCCAGCCATCAGCAAGCCAATCTTGTCGCGATCGATCCCCGCGCCTTCGAGCTCGGCCACGATCTTTCCCCGATACATGACGGCGACTCGATCTGCCAGGGACAGGACTTCGTCGAGTTCCGACGACACCAGCAGGATGGCGAGGCCCTTGTCGCGCTGACTGACCAGGCGACTGTGCACGAACTCGATCGAGCCAACGTCCAAACCACGCGTTGGCTGGCTGGCGATGAGGAGTTTGGGCTGGGCGCTCAGCTCGCGGGCCAGGACGACTTTTTGTTGATTTCCACCGGAGAGCGATCCGGCCGGCTGCTCCGGTGACTGGGCGCGGATGTCGAAGGCTTTCATCAACTCGAGCGCATGGTCCCGGATGACACGCAGCAGGCGAACCAGGCCGTTGGCGTAGGGCGGCCGATCGAACTCACTGAGGACGAGATTGTCCGCGATGGAGAACTCAAGGATCAGTCCCATCCGATGACGGTCAGCGGGCACGTTGCTCAGCCAGCGCAGACGCGATCGGGTCGAGCGCCGGGTGATGTCGCGGCGGCCGACGGCCACTCGTCCCGCCCGGACGGGGCGCGTACCGAGCAACGACTCGACCAGTTCGTTCTGGCCGTTGCCCTCAACGCCGGCAATACCGACGATTTCCCCAGATCGGACGGTAAGGTTGACGCCTTCGACGACTGCGTGGTGACGATCGTCCTGCACGACCAGGTCGTGGATTTGCAGCACCGCATCCGCCGGGTGGGCCGGGCCCTTGTCAACTCGAAGCAGCACGGACCGGCCGACCATCATCTGGGCCAGCTGCGCCTGCGTGGTGGCGTTGGGCGCGGTCGTCCCGACGACTTTCCCGCGACGCATGACCGTGATCCGGTCGGCGACGACCATGACTTCGGCCAGCTTGTGCGTGATGAAAATCACGGCGGCGCCTTCCTGCACGAGCGACCTGACGATCTGGAAGAGGCCTTCGGTTTCCTGCGGCGTGAGCGCGGCGGTGGGTTCGTCCAGGATCAGCAAGCGCGCACCGCGGTACAGCGCCTTGACGATCTCGACGCGTTGTTGAAGTCCCACGGTCAGGTCGCCAACCTGCGCCCGAGGATCGACTTCGAGACCGTAACGAGCAGAGAGCTCACTGACCGTCCGCGCGGCTCTGTCGATGTCGATGACGCCTGCGCCTCGCACGATCTCGCGGCCGAGCATGATGTTCTCAACGACAGAAAGCCGTGGGATCAGCATGAAGTGCTGGTGCACCATACCGATGCCCAGCTTGATGGCGTCCTGTGGCCCGTCGATCTGGGCGGGCCGGCCGTCGAAGCTAATCTCTCCGGCGTCGCGCGTGACCATGCCGTAGACCACGTTCATCAACGTGGACTTGCCGGCGCCGTTTTCGCCGAGCAGAGCGTGGACCCGGCCCCAATCAACGACCAGGTCCACGCTATCGACCGCCCTTAAGCGTCCGAAGGACTTACGGATCCCTCGGAGCTCGAGTGCGGGTGCTTCGCTAGGACGTGACGCCGGTTGTGATGCTGCCGTTCTTCAAGCCGCTCTCAGCCTGCGTGACTTTCGCCTTGACATCCGACGAAATCTGCGAATCAAATTGATGGTACGGCGCGAGGCCGATGCCATCGTTCTTGATGTCGAACGTCTTAACGCCCGGCGTGAATGAGCCGTGGACCACGTCGGCGATTGCCGCCTTGACCGCCACGTCGAGGTGCTTCTCAGCGCTCGTGATCAGGCAGCTGTCGACCTCGGGGTACGAGATGTACTGATCGACGTCGACACCGATGCACTTCTTACCCTGTTCCTTTGCGGCAACCAGGGCGCCGTTGCCGGTATTGCCGCCGACGCCGAAGACGATGTCAGCCCCCTGCCCGAAAAAGGTCAGCGCCTGCTGCTTGCCCCAGTCGGGATCGTTGAAGTCCTTGGCGCCACTTTCAGGCTGATAGATCGTCAGGACCTTGACGGCAGAGTTGACGCTCTTGGCCCCGTTCTTGAAGCCTTCGACGTAGTGCACGACCGGCGGCACGCTTTGCAGGCCGGCGACGACGCCGAGTGTGTTCGTTTTGGTCAGCTGGCCGGCGAGCACCCCCGCCAGGTAGCCCGGCTGGTCCTCTTTGAAGAGCAGGCCCAGCAGGTTGGAGGGCGGCGTCTTGTCCGTGAAGTCGGCGTTGTCGACCATGATGAACTTGATGCCGGGATTCGCCTTGGCGGCCGCGATCGTGGCATCACCAAGCTTGAAGCCGACGGTCACGATGACGTCGTACTTCTGATCGACGAAGAGGCCGATGTTCTTCGGGTAGTCGTCCTCACTACTGGACTCGATGGCCCTCCCCTGGACGCAAAGGCTGGAATCCTGCTGGGCCTTCACGACGCCCTGGTAGGAGTCGAAGTTGAAGGACTTGTCGCTCAACTTGCCGACGTCCGTGACGAGACCCACCTTCCAGGTTTTGGAACAACTCGACGCGGCCGGTCCCGAGGTCCCGCCGCAGGCCGCCACCACCGTGGCCAGAAACAGGATGGCACCGAGGCTAAGCAAACGAGCGGCTGGTTTCGTCATACGTCCTCCCCTAAACAGAGCAAATTGGCCCCTCGATTCCGGGCGATTGTAGCACTTAAATATTCGAAATCATTCGAGAATTCGCCCGCCTGTCCGAGATCGGTCAGAGGCCGGTCGTCAGGGGGCCGGTGACGAGCAGGTCCGAGATCGTCTGCAGACGCTGGCGAATTGCGGCCGTGAGCCGCGGGTCGGTGAGCCGGCGCAGGCCCACCGCATGCTCGGCCAGGCCGACGGCGTGCACTCCGCCGAACCAGCGGCCGGCCGCAGCGTCGCCGACGGCGAGCTGGACGCCCCGGTCGATGAATTTCACCGAGCTCGTCAAGAGGCAGGGCGGCGGGTTGAGACCGTCCGTGGTCCCGGCGCCGATGCAGAGCCGGCCGGCCTCGGCCGCCGCCTCGAGCGCTCCGATCCCCGTGCTGCCCCCGGCGCCGAAGATCAGGTCCGCGCCCTGACCGATGAAGGTCCGCGCCTGGGCCCCGCCCCAGCCCGGGTTGGCATACGGCGCACCCTCCGACGCCGGCTGGTAGGCACCCAGCAACCGGATGTCGGGCCGTACGTAGCGGGCGCCGTGCTCGAAGGCCAGCCGATTTGAACGGTCCTCGGCACCCTCCGGGCCGTAGACGCCGGCGACGATGCCCGTCCTGGTCACCATGCCGGCCAGCGCCCCGGCCAGAAAGGCGGCCTGATCCTGGCGAAAGCTGAGCACCAGCAAGTTCGGCTGGTCGTCCGGGACCACGATCGGGTCCACCAGCAGGAAGTGCGTCGCCCGGTTGGCGCGGGCTGCATCGGCGACGGCGTCGGTCAGCAGGAAGCTGCCGGCGATCACGAGATCGTCGTGGTGGTCGGTGGCGGCTTGCAGGTTGTGCCGATAGTCAGACGGCCGCCTCGAGATAATCCGTTCGGCGTGGGCGCAGGGATGGTCGCGCAGCGCCGCGCTGACGCCGCGCCAGCCGTCGACATCGACAACTGATTGCGACCCGCTGACGTCCGTGATGAAGCCGACCCGAAAACTCGTCGGGCAGGAGGCGGACGGGGCCGGCGTCGGCGTGGCGGCCGGACGCATGCCGGTCGCTCCCGCCTGCACCAGCAGCAGCAGGCAGACGACGAAGACGAGAACGCCGGCGGTTAGGTACCGAAGAGGCGATCGCCGTAGTCGCCCAGGCCGGGCAGGATGTATTTCTGGGCGTTCAGCTGGCGATCCCTCGCCGCGGCGAAGATCTGGACGTCCGGGTGGGCCGCCTCCAGCGCCTCGATCCCCTCGGGAGCCGCCACGACGCACACTAGGCGAACGCTTGCCGGCTTGTATTCCTTCATGATCTCGACCGCCTTGCGGGCGGTCCCGCCGGTGGCGAGCATGGGATCGAGGATCATCACCACCTTGCCGTCGATATCGGGCGGGAGCTTGACGTAGTAACGGGAAGCGACGGCCGTCCGCTCGTCACGCTCGAGGCCGATATAACCGACCGTCACGTGGGGCAGCAGCTGGAGAACCGGGCCGACCAGCCCCAGGCCGGCGCGCAGGATGGGGACCGCGACCACCCGGTCGGCGATGGCATGGCCGTCAGTCGTCTCCAGCGGCGTCTGCGTCTTGAGGACGCGGCTCCGGAGGTCGTGGGTCGCCTCGTAGAGCAGCAGCGTGATGATCTTGTCCGACGCTTCACGGAACTCGTCCGGTGTCGTCTCGCGGTCGCGTAGCCGGGTCAGGTAGTGCGCGACGAGCGGGTGGTCGACGACGTGGAGGCTCATGCCCCCTCCCTGACCCTCCCCCGCGAGCGGGGGAGGGAATTTGCCGCGCCT
>Ga0209689_1003151_pt1 | contig 12173 bp, 12 predicted proteins | sample GraSoiAngelo_149_FD_187119 | JGI IMG/M metagenome (GOLD analysis project Ga0209689, IMG submission 187119) | Grasslands soil microbial communities from the Angelo Coastal Reserve, California, USA - 14_1009_09_30cm (SPAdes) (version 2) | ecosystem: Environmental > Terrestrial > Soil > Grasslands ...
GGTCGAGCAGGTGAACACCCAGGGGCACCACAACCTGACACTCGACTACGCCCTGGATGCCGACGGCCACCCCTCCAACATCTACTGCCGCAGCGATCATTACGAGTACGCGCGCTACGGCATCCCTATCGTCTTCTTCACGACCGGCCTACATCGCGACTACCACCAGGTCACCGACGAGCCCCAATACATCGACTACGAGCACATGGCGCGGGTCGATCGGTTGGTGGCCGACGTGGCGCAGCGTGTGGCGAACCTCGACCACCGCGTCGTGGTGGACAAGCCCAAGCCCGACCCGTTCGGGCAGTGCCGGCAGTAGGCTGGGTGCCGAGAGGCCCAGGGGCGTTGAGGCTCAGGCCACTCCGGCGAGATTGTACAGGGCGCGCCAGGCCCGGAACACCGTGCGGTAGTCCTCATGCGTGAAGGCCACGGTGCGCGGCCCGGCGCGCGTGGACCCCGGCACCAGCTCGGCCATGTCCGCCATCACCGTGATCTGGAAATCGACTTCCAGGGCGATCGGCGGCGTCATCGTGAACGGTCGGGGCAGCGGCTTCTGGCGCAGGGCGTCGGCCGCCGCGTCGCGGATCAGCCGGCACGCCACCGCCGGCGCGACGCTCTTGGCGGCGTGGCGGCTCACCGCTTCCTTCACGACCACGCAATGCACGGCCTCGCCGAGCAGGTCCTTGGCTTCCGCCGCGAGGGCGCTGTCCCCGCTGGCGAGCACGACCGGCACGCCGAACGCTCCCGCCAGCGCGGCGTTCAGGGCGAGCTCGCCCACGGGGCGGCCGTTGAGACGTGCCTCGAGCACGCGGTCGGTGTAGGTGTGGTCGAGAACGGCGTTCTTCGTCCCCGCGCGGGCGTGATAGCCGATGCACATCGCGGCGTCGAAGCCGCCGTCGATGCCTTCCATCATCGACCACGGCTTGGGGTCGCCGCTCAAGAGCACGGCGGCCTGGTTCAGCTCCTCGGCGAGGAGGTTGCGCATGAACCAGTGGCTGTCGTTGACGAGCACCTGGTTGGCGCCGGCCTCGAGCGCGCCGTCGATGGCGGCGTTGGCTTCGGCGGTCATGAGCTTGCGGAAGCGCGCGTACTCCGCGGCGCAGCGAGGATCGACGGGGTTCGTCTGGTCCTCATGGACAACCCCGGCGATGCCTTCCATGTCGACGGAGATGTACACGCGCATGGGGCTCAAACTGGAGCCACGGCTCAGCGATTGCTAGGTGTCGGGTGGCGGGTGCCGGGTGTCGGACGCCGGACGTTCCAGAGTCTCTTCAGCGAGCGGATCAGCCCGGCCAACAGGCGGCCGACCTCGCCACATCGCTTCGCGACGAGTGTGAATTCGGTTTCTGATAGGAGCCCCAGCCGGCGCGCTGCTTCAAACTCCGTCTCCAGTTCCATGAGGGAGCCGTTGGCAATCGAGAGGTGACGCAGATAGTCGCCGAGATGCTCTCGACCTTGTCCTTCTGCGATGTTGGCGGGGACGGAGATCGCAGCCCGTCGCGACTGAGAGCACAGCCCGTATCGCTCCGTGATCGGGTATTGTCGAGTGACCCGATAGCACAGCTCGACCAGATCCATTGCTTTCTGCCAGACCTCGAGGTCGCGGTACCCACGAATCGATCGCGCGCGCATGAGTCACGATACGGCGACCTCACTGGCCGGCGTCATCGTTTCCCTGCAAAGAGGGGCCTTTGTAGCGCAGTTCCCTGACACCCGGAACCCGGCACCCGACACCTTTGTGTTACAAAGTACTTGACAAAACGGGGCCCGATGGTAGGTTGTGGTCCATGACGGCCCCTGAGCCGCTGCACGATCGCGCCCTGGCGAACCTGCAGTACATCCGGTCCGCCATGGAGCGGGCAGGGTCGTTCACGGCCGTGCCCGGCTGGGGGATGGTCGCCGTCGGGGCGACGGCGCTCGTCGCGGCGTGGGTCGCCCACCAGACCGTCGGCGAGGCGAGCTGGCTGCGTGTGTGGCTCGTCGAGGGGGTGCTGGCCTTCGCGATCGGCACCGCGGCGCTGGTGCGCAAAGCGCGACGGGGCGGTGACGCGGTGCTCTCCGGTCCGGGACGGCGGTTCGGGCTGAGCTTTCTGCCGCCGCTGCTGGTCGGCGCGCTGCTCACCCTCGCCTTGCAGCACCACGGAGCGTATGCGGTCCCGACGGGGACGATCCCGGGGATGTGGCTGCTGTGTTACGGCACGGGCGTCGTGACGGGCGGATCGTTTTCGGTGCGCGTCGTGCCCCTCATGGGGCTGGGCTTCATGGCGCTGGGGGCGCTGGCGCTGTTCGCCCCGGCCGGCTGGCGCGACGCCTTCATGGCCGCCGGGTTCGGCGGCCTGCACATCGCGTTCGGCGCGATCATCGCACGGAGGTACGGTGGCTAAACACAGCAGCGCGGCCCGGAAGACGGACGCCGCCGCCCCGCCCACGGGCGCGACCCGGCGCCGGGCGGCTCAGGCCGCGGCCCTCGACCGCCTGATCCACGAGCGCATCCGGCTCGGCATCGTGAGCGCGCTGGCCGTCAGCGACAGCCTCACGTTCAACGAGCTCAAGGCGCTGCTCAAGACGTCGGACGGCAACTTGAGCGTCCACGCCCGCAAGCTCGAGGAGGCGCAGTACGTCGCCTGCACCAAATCGTTCGCCGGCCGGGTGCCACAGACGGCGTATCGGCTCACGGCGGCGGGGCGGCGCGCCCTGGAGCGGTACCTGGACCACATGGAGGCGCTGATCCACGCCACCCGCGAGCGCTAGCGCGTCCGCGCTTTTTTTTGGGAGTTTGACTTTATGCAACAAAGTACTTCGCTCCACGTCGCGATCATCATGGACGGCAATGGCCGCTGGGCCACACGCCGCGGCCTGCCCCGCCCCGCCGGCCACCGCGCCGGCGCCGCGGCGGTGCGCCGCGTCGTCGAGGCCGCGCCGGGTCTCGGCATCGGCCAGCTCACCTTGTTCGCCTTCTCGGCGGACAACTGGCGGCGCCCGCCGCGCGAGGTCGCCTACCTCATGCGGCTCTTCGCCCGCCACCTCCGCACCGAGGCCGTCGAGCTGACGCGCACGGGCGTGCGCCTCGAGGTGATCGGGCGGCGCGACCGCCTGGCTCCCGTCCTCGTCGCGGCGATCGCCGCCGCCGAGCGCGCCACCGCCGGCGGCACGCGCCTCCGCCTCCGCCTCGCCGTCGACTATTCCGGCCGCGCGGCGATCCGCGCCGGCGCGCTGCTCCCCGACGTCGACCTGCTGATCCGCACCGGCGGCGAGCAGCGGCTCAGCGATTTCCTGCTGTGGGAGGCGGCGTATGCCGAGCTGTACTTCACCGACCGCATGTGGCCCGACGTCGGCGCCGCGGACCTCGCCGCCGCCGTGCAGGCCTTCCACGCGCGCGAGCGGCGCTTCGGGGGCCTCCCCGAAGCGGCCGCCGGCTAGCCGCCCGAAAGGAGCTCTCATGGTCACCGACGGATTGACGCCCCTGACCTTCCTGCTCTTCGTGGGGCTCGCGCTTGGCTCGGTCGTCGTGCTCGGCAGCGCCCTCGTGGCGCTGGTCCTCAAGCAACCGCTGTGGGCGCGGCGCCTGGGGTGGCTGGAAGGTGCCGGGCTCGCGTGCTACGCCCTGCTGTACCTCCTCGCCTCGCTCACCAGTCACGACCGCGCACTGGGCCTCGGGGAAGAGAAACACATCTGCGAAGTCGACTGTCACCTCGCCTATGCGGTGACCAATGTCCGGCGCGCCGGCGACTCCCTGGTCGTCACGGTGAGCGTGCGATTCGACTCCCTGACCATTTCGGAGCACCGTCCCCGCTCTGCCTCCCTCACCCCCAACGGCCGGGTCGTCATCCTCGAGGACGGCCAGGGGCGGCGCTATCCGGCGTCCGCGGACAACCTCAAGCGGGCGCTGATCCCGGGCGAGGCGTACACAACGCAGTTCGTCTTCGACGTGCCACCCACCGCGACCGGGCTGCGCCTCCTGCTCGCGAACGGCGACTGGGAGACGCGGCTCATGATCGGCCACGAGAACTCCTGGCTGCACGGCACCACCACGTTCCGGCTGGGCACATGACCGCCGCTCCTTCGATCTCCGAGCGCACCCGCCTGGGGCTGAGCATTCTGATCGTCGCAGTGGGAGTCGGCGTGCTGGGCGACCAGATGCTGCGAGCGTGGCCGTGGGGGGTGAACGTGCTGCTGTGCACGATCGCGTTCGTAGGAGGTGGCGCCTGGCTGGTCCGCCGGCACCGGCTCCCCACCACACCGGACGCCCCGTGGCTCGCCCTCACCGCCCTCCTGTGCGCGGTGGCGTTCGTCCGGCGCGACTCAGCGGTCTTGCAGCTGCTCGACATCCTGGCACTCCTGTCCGCGTTATCGCTCTTGGCCCTCAGCACGCAAGGCCTCTCGCTGCGGAATCGCGGCGTGACCACGTACGGGCTGAGCGCCCTGCACGGCTTCGCGACTACGTGCTTCGGCAGCCTGTTCCTACTCGGCCGGGACATCCATTGGCGGGAGGTGCCGCGGCCGGCCCGGCTGGGCCGACTGCGCAGCGTCGCCACGGGCGTCGCGTTGGCCGTTCCCCTGCTCGCCGTGTTCGGCGCGCTGTTCGCGTCCGCCGACAGTGCTTTCGCCGCCGCGGCCACCGCGGTGTTCCGCTTCGACGTGGGACAGGTCGCAGCCCACGCCTTCTCGATCGGAGTGGGGAGCGCCCTGACCGGCGGCCTGCTGTGGGGAACCCTGCTGAACCGCGCGCCAGCCCTGACGGCGGGGGAGCGCACCGTGGCTCCCGGCCTCTCGTTCACGGCGGCCGCGACCACGCTCGGCCTCCTGGACTTCCTGTTCGTGGTATTTCTCGCATTGCAGGTGGGGTACCTCTTCGGCGGCGCGGCCTACGTCGGCCACACGACGGGGCTCACGCTCGCCCAATACGCGCGCCGCGGCTTCTTCGAGATGGCGACCGCCTCCGCCCTCGTCCTTCCCGTCGTGCTGCTCGCGGATTGGGCGACCGCGCGGGAGACCGCGGCCGAACGCACATCGTTCCGCGCGTTGCTGACGCTGACCGTGCTGCTCGTCGGCGTGATGCTCACCTCCGCGCTGCAGCGGATGTGGCTGTACGTGGGGGCGTTCGGCCTCACCGAGCTGCGCCTGTACACCACGGGGTTCATGATCTGGCTGGCGGGCGTGTTCGCCTGGTTCGCGTGGACCGTGCTCCGCGGGCGGCGCCCGCGCTTCGCCTTCGGGGCGTTGGTGCAGGGGTGGGTCGTACTGGCGGGGCTCCACCTGCTCAACCCAGATGCGTTCATCGCCCGGGAGAACCTCGGGCGGGCGATCGCCGGCCAGGCCATCGGGGAGCCCGGTGCGCAGGCGGAACCACGCGCCGCGCCCGCGCCGCTGACGCGACTCGAGCCCGATGTGCGGTACCTCGCCTGGCACCTCAGCGCTGATGCCGTTCCCCAGCTGCTGGCCGCCATGCCGCACCTCTCAGTGGGGAACCGGGGCGCCGTGAGCGCGGCGCTGCTGCATCGCTGGGCGGACCCGCAGGACTCCGACTGGCGCTCGTGGAACTGGTCCGCGTCCCGCGCCAGACGCTTGGTGAGCGCGCGGCGAGCCGAGTTGAGCACCATGCTCCCGGCGGGTGTCGTGCCCAAGCATTGACGGCGGCCGGCGGTATCTTTCCGCCATGCCGCTGCGCATCGTGCAGGTGGACGCGTTCACGAGCGAACCGTTCGCCGGCAACCCCGCCGCCGTCTGCGTCCTCCCCGGCCCACGCGCTGACGCCTGGATGCAAGCCGTCGCCAGCGAGATGAATCTGTCGGAGACGGCGTTCCTGCACCGCGAGGACGACGCGTGGCGGCTGCGCTGGTTCACCCCCACGGTCGAGGTGGCGCTGTGCGGCCATGCGACTCTGGCCAGCGCCCACGTGTTGTGGCAGGACCGCTTCCTGCCGGAGAGCGCCCAGGCGCGCTTCGCCACCCAGAGCGGCCGCCTCACCGCCGACCGCCGCGGCGACTGGATCGAGCTCGACTTTCCCGGCACGGGCCCGATCCCGGCGCCGGCGCCCGACGGGCTCACCGCCGCGCTCGGCGTCACGCCGCGCTACGTCGGGAAGACCCGCTTCGACTACCTCCTGGAGGTCGCCGACGAGGACGCGGTGCGCGCGATGCGCCCCAACTTCTCCGCGCTCGAGCGCGTCGCGGCGCGCGGCGTCATCGTCACCGCCCCGGCGACGCGGAACGGCTTCGACTTCGTCTCGCGGTTCTTCGCCCCGCGGTCCGGGGTCAACGAGGATCCGGTCACCGGCTCCGCCCACTGCGCGCTCGGCCCCTACTGGCAGGAGCGTCTCGGCAAAAGCGATCTCCTCGCCTACCAGGCGTCGGCGCGCGGCGGCGTGGTGCGGGTGCGCGTCGCCGGGGACCGCGTGCGCCTCGGGGGCCAGGCGGTCACCGTCCTCACGGGCGAGCTCGCCGGCTGACCCGGCGCTTGCCGCCGCGGCAGCCGCGGGGCAGTTTCATGCCCGACCCCCACACCGGACCGGGTGATGAAAGAGATCCGCACCACCACCGACATCCATTCGACCCCTGAGAAGGTGTGGGGCGTGCTGACCGATTTCGGAGCCTATCCTCAGTGGAACCCGTTCATCACCAAGGCGGTCGGCGCGCTCGAGCCGGGTGAGCGGCTGGACCTGCGGCTGGAGCCGCCGGGCGCGCATCTGCGGACACTGCGGCCCACCGTGCTCGAGGCGGATCCGTCCCGCGAGCTGCGCTGGCACGGGCGGCTGGGGTTCCTCGGCCTGCTCGAGGCCTACCACACGGTCAGCATCGTCCCCAAGGGGACCAACCGCACGCACGTCATCGCGCGCACGACGTTCTCCGGGCCCATTGTCGGCTTCTACACGGAGTTGATCGAGATCAACCTGCGCGAGGGGTTCGAGGGCATGTGCCGGGCGTTGAAAGCGCGGGTGCAAGGCCCGGGGGGCCCCGGCGGGACGTGAGTCGCGGATCGCGCGTCGTCGGCTATCTCTGCGCCGTCGGCGCGGGCGCGACCTGGGGCACCACCGGCCCGTTGTCCACCGGCCTCTACGACCTGATGCCGGCCACGAGCATCGGCTTCTGGCGCATCCTGATCGGCATGGTCGCGCTAGGGTTGTGGGGGCTCGTGTTCCACCGCGATTTGTTCCGCGTGGACCGCCGCGGCTGGCTGCTGATCGGCGTGGGCGGCGGGCTCCTGGTCGCGCTGTTCGAGGTCGCTTATCAGTTCGCGATCGCCGGCGCCGGTGTCGCGGGCGCGGCCGCGCTCCTGTACACGGCGCCCGTTTTGGTCGCCGTGCTGGGGCGGCTGATCCTGGGGGAAGCCCTGACGCCGCTGCGTCTCGCGCTCGCGGTCGTCGTGATGGTCGGCGTCGCGCTCACGGTGCACGGCGGCAGCAACGCCGGCGCGGAAGCGGCACGGCTCGGGCTCACGGTGGGCATCGTGGGCGGCCTGCTGTCGGCCTTGAGCTACGCGCTCACCACCCTGCTCGCCCGCTTCGCGGTGCCGCGCTACGGCCTCGCGAAGGTGCTGTTCCTGGAGGTCGTCGGCGGCGTGGTCGCGCTGCTGATCTTCCTGCCGCTGTGGGGCCGCACTCCGGTCGTCCCGCCGTCAGCCGCCGCGTGGCGCGGGCTGCTGGGCCTCGCCGCCGGCTCGGTGCTCGGCGCCAACGTCCTGTTCTTCTCGGCGGTGCAGCGGATCGAGGCGGCCCCCACCGCCGTCGCAGCGACCGTCGAGCCGGTCGTGGGCGCGCTCCTTGCCTTGACGCTCTTCGGCCAGCGTTTGACCGGGCTCGGCTGGCTCGGCCTGCTGCTGGTGGCGGGCGGAGTGGCCGCCGGCTATCTCAACGAAGCCGGGCAGGCCGAGGCTCAGAACGCGAATTCCACTCCCAATCGAACCAGCCGCGGCGGCCCGTAAGCGAACAGCGGCTGGCCGAAGTCCCGAGCGGCCGCGAGGTAGAGCGGCATCAGCTCACCCGGCCCCGCGACGTACCCATCGCCGTTTACGTCCGCCCAGCGGCGGTACCGCGGGGACTCATACGGAATCGGACTCGGGTTCGCTGCGTACGCGTCTTGCGCCCAAGTCCGGATCGTCGTCGCGTCGGCGCCGGGCGTGCCGGTGTCCCGCCGCACGCTCTCGAGGTTCCGCCAGTTGAAGAGGTTGCGCACGTCGAGATACATGCCTCCGGAGAGCCCGCCGACTGAGAGCGGCCGCCGCACCAGCAGGTCGAGCGTCTTTTCGGCGGGGAGCCGGTAGCTGTTGGGCAGGCCGATCAGCGTATCGCCGGTGGCGTTGGTCCGCGTATACGGCAGCCCGCTGTTGTAGCGGAGGATCGCGGCGGCCTCGAGCCCGCCGAGGAGGCCGTTCCCGCTGATGCGCCCCTGCCCCACGACCGTGATGGCGTGGCGGCGGTCGTAGTCGAGCGGGAACTCCACGCGCGCGGGGAAGATCGTATCCCCCAAGGTGCCGATGCGGATGCGCCGCAGGATCTGGAAGGCGTTGGTGGCGGTGGCGGTCGCGCCCATGAGCGCATAGGTGGCGCGCACGCCCCAGCCGCGCGTGATGTCGCGCTCGAACAGCAGCTCTACCCCCTTCACCGTTCCGAAGTCGCCGTTGCCGAAAATCGCCGAGTCGGGATCGAGTCCGAGCGGCACGGACGCCACCAGTCCGTCGAGCCGCTTGACGTAGAGGTTGACCCGCACCGCGGTGATCGCGGTGGGCCGCATCCGCACGCTGAACTCGTATTGCACCGCCGCCTCGAATCCCAGGCTCGGGTTACCGCGGCGGAACCGTCCCGTGCGCAGCGTATCGTCGAAGGAGGCATCCACCAGGTACTGGAAGTCGGGCGGCTGGCTGAAGCGGCCGACGCTGGCCACGACCGTCGCGTTCTTGAGCACCGTGGACACCGCGACCCGTGGGTTGATGCTGCGCTGCACGCCGGCCGCCTGCTGACCCGCGCCCGCCGGCGGGCGCGGGTCGAACTGGTCGTAGCGCAGCCCGAACGTGAACGCGAGGTCTTCGACGCGGAGCTGGGTCTCCGCGTACACGGCACCGCTGTGCGGCCGGAAGTCCGAGGCCGTCGGCGGCGGCACGGTGTCCGTGGCGCTGACTCCGACCGGGAGGTAGGCCTTGACCCGCTGGAACGTCTCGACGTGCTGGGCGGCGAACTCGCCGCCCAGGTAGAAGTCGGCGTCCCGGCCGCCACCCAGGGTGACGTCGAGCTGGGTGCGCAGCTCCCGGAACCGGTTCCATGCGATTTCGCCGCGGGACCCGCTCGACACGAAGAACGCCGGCACGCCCCACGGGGTGTGCTCGCTGAGCGCAGGCGGCGTGAAGGCCGGGACCGCCGCCATCGCCCCCGCGGTGTCCCGCGCGCGCGCCAGATCCTCCCCCAGGAAGTGGAATGGCGAGCCGGGGAACGGACCGAAGGCGGCGGCGGGGGCCTGGGAGAGCGAGCCGCGCAGAAACTCCCGGTCGAACCAGCCGACGCGCAGATCCAGCGTCATCGGGTTCACCGAGTTATTGCCGAACGCGCGCTGCAGGTGCCCACTCACGAGGTCCCCGCGCACCCGCTGCGCCGGCGCGAACGCGCCGTCGTACTTGTACGCCGGGTCGAACAGCAGGCGTTGATCCGTCGACCGCAGCCCGAACAGGCGGATCGTTTGACGGCCGAGCGGCGCGGTGACCTTCGCGGCCACGGTGAGCCGCTGCCCGCTGTTGTGCGGCAGGAGCCAGGGCGAGGCGGTCCGGGGGTCGCGCGGATCGGTCGGCGGCGGCGCGTTCACCGGGTCGGCGTCGAGCCGGGTGTCGGCATCGACGGCCGCGAGCAGGCCGATGCCGTGCCCGAGGGGCCCATTGGTGGTGGCAGCGACGCGGTCGACCCCGTAGTCCCACCCGTTCCAAAGCGGGCGATCGGTCTCGTAGGCGAGCCGGCTCCGCCACTCGTCTCCCGGGTCCCTGGTCACGACGTTGATGAGACCGGAGACGGCCTGCCCATAGCGCGCCGAGAAGGCGTTCGTCACGAGCGAGGCCTCGGTCAGGAGGTCGGGCGGGATGCGCACGCCCAGCGGTCCGGTCGAGGCGTCCACCCGGTTCTTGACGCCGAGCCCGTCGAGCACGAAGGCCTGCTCTCCCAGCCGTCCCCCGCGGTAGCTCTCACCCACGGCCCCGGCGGACAGCGCCACCGCTTCCTCCACGGTCGTCACCGGCAGGCGGCGAATCTCTTCTCCGGTGATGCGCTGCAGGTCCTGGGGCGCGAGCGGATCGAGGATCACGTCGGGCTTCGCCTCGACCAGAATCGAATCGACCGCGACGGCATGCGGATGGAGGTCGACATCCAGCGTGACCGTTTCTCCCGTGCGCACGAGCACGCTGTCGTGGGTCAGCGGGCGGTAGCCGATGGCGTTGACCTGGACCCGGTGCCAGCCGCTGCGCACCTCGCGCACGCGGTACGCACCGCCGCTATCGGTCGCCGCGCCTTGCCGGCCGCCGTCCACGCTCACCAGGGCGGCGCGAATCGGCTCCCCGGTGAGGGCGTCCTTGACGCGGCCCGCAATGGCGCCGCCGGTTTGCGCCGCGAGGGGCGCGGCTGCCGCGAGCAGCGCGCCGGCGAGGCGCAGGGCGCCGCTCACGGAAGTCGCACCGCCCAGATGTCCGAGGTCCCGCCCGTGATCATCTCGGCCACAAGCCGGTCGCCTCCGGGGGAGAGCGCCGGGTGGCGGAAAAACTCCGAGTCACTGGTGAGCGGCACCGCCACGTCCGAGACGAGGTCGACGAGGTAGAGCACACCGCCGCCGTCGCGCTGCACGGGGCCGAGGACGGAATCGGTCGTGAAGGAGACGGAGCCCCCCACGACCGCCACGAGCCGCCCGCCCGCGACCTGGACGTCCCGCACGATCCTGGCCCCGAAGTCGTGCACGACGGTGATCGTCTCGGTCGGGAGCACGAGCCGGTACACGCGGCTGTCGCCGTTCGTCGTGTAGTAGACCGTGTCCGAGCCGGCCACGGCCACCGACGAGGCCTGATCGGAGCCGGGCAGCATCGCGAACACCGGCACCGGGCCGCTGAAGTCCGCCTTCACGATCTCCAGCCCCGACCGGAGGGTGTCCACCGGGCAGTTGCTGCATGCGGCGAAGTAGACCACGCGCTCGGCGAGATAGACGAACCTGTCCGGTCCCAGCCAGCGGATCTGCGAGGCCATCTCGTACCCGCGGCCGCTCGGCGCCTGTCCCGGGAGCACCTGGAGCACGCGCGCGCCGGCGGGATCGGCGAGCGTCCCCGCTACTAGTTCCGTGCGGTCCGGTGCGAGGCGGTGGAGCGGAGCGTAGGATGTCGACCGCACGTAGGCGAAGCGCCCGCCCGAGCCGGGGCCGGGCGACTGCCACGCGTCGGTCGAGTCCGCGGCGGCGGGGACGACGTCGCAGATCTCGCGGCGGATCCCGCCGCCATCCCGCGGCATGAGCGCCAGGCACCAGTCGCGGTCCGGCCGGTCGAGCCGCTCTCGGGCGTAGTAGAAGCCCCCGCCGTCAGGCAGCCACGCGGGGCTGCGGTCCTGGCCGAGGTTGTACGTGAATCGCGTTTCGGCGCCGGTCGGCGGCGGGGGCGCGCCGTAGTCGGGAAGGTGGAACGGCTGCGTGTGGTCGCATGCGGTCAGGATCGCGGCGGCGAGCAGGACCGGGAGACGAAGGCGGGGGCGCATGCGCCTGGGTATAATCCCTCCGATGGTTGGGCGTCGCAAGATGATCATCGCGGTCACCGCGCTAGGCGCCGCCGTCACCGCCGCCGCCGGCATCACGGCGTGGATCGCCGCCCCGCTCCCCGCGGGTCTGCGCGATCCCGGCCCCGTTCCCAGCGTCACGCTGGACGACCGCAACGGCCAGGTGCTGCGGACAACGCGCTCGAGCGAGGGCAGTCGCGGCGGCTGGATCCCGCTTGCGGAGTTGGACCCCAAGATTCTGCAGGCGTTCCTCGCGGTGGAAGACCACCGCTTCTACGCCCACCACGGCGTGGACGTTCGTGGCCTGGCGCGCGCAGTCCGCGACAACGTCCGCGCCGGCCACGTCGTGTCGGGGGGGTCCACGCTCACGATGCAGCTCGTCCGCCTGCTGCGCGGCACCCCGCGCACGCTCCCCGGCAAGCTCGGCCAGATGCTGTGGGCGTGGCGGCTCGAT
>Ga0209689_1003154_pt1 | contig 12167 bp, 7 predicted proteins | sample GraSoiAngelo_149_FD_187119 | JGI IMG/M metagenome (GOLD analysis project Ga0209689, IMG submission 187119) | Grasslands soil microbial communities from the Angelo Coastal Reserve, California, USA - 14_1009_09_30cm (SPAdes) (version 2) | ecosystem: Environmental > Terrestrial > Soil > Grasslands ...
GTCGCTCGCCTCGATCGGATGGGTGCGGACATGGATCAGATGGGACTGGGCCACCGTGGTCCCGAGGATCTTGTCGGACCACCGCTGCCGCGGATCCCCATCGACGACAAGGCCCGCCAATGTATCGAGGAGCGGGAATGCGAACCAGAAGAGCTTCGGGAAGTTCCGCACCGCGGCCTTGGACAAGCTCATCGGGCCGCCCAACGATCGGACCTCGAGGCCGACGATGAACTTGCCGACCGTCGTGCGGGTGACCGCTTCGGAGAACGTCGAGTACGCAAACAGCACCATGCCTCCTGCGACCCCGTACACCCAGGCGGCCCGGACGTTCTCGAGGTAGAGGAACGACCAGAGCGGCGCGAAGACGGTGATGAGGTCGAGGAAGAACGCGACGACTCGCTTGAGCCAATGGACCTGGAACGTGCGGTTATGCCCGAGCAGGTCGAAACCGCTCACCATGAGCGCATCCCGGAATCCGATTGGGCGTCTCGCTAATTAAAACATCGGCGCGCACCGTTGCCGGGTTGACAAATCGAGGCCACTCAGCTCGCCCATCATTCATCACGGATCAGCGTAGGTTCGATCATCACGGTGGCAGGCAAGCAAGGCCGGCGTACGAAATAGGCTTTGTGCCGAAGGGTCGCGCGACCGCCTCCTTCGACACCTATATGGTGCACGCGCCGCTTCCGCGCCATCCGTGGAGTCTGGGACCCCGGCGCAGGAGCGAATCGACCGCGTCCTCCGCGATCTCGTCCAGCCAACGGACTACGTCAAATGGGAATACTTCTCGCGGCAGCGCCTCCTGGCGAGGGGCATCGTGGGCTCCCGTCAGGCGCAGCGGACGCGCGTCCTCGACATCGGTTGCGGCCATGGGGCGCTATCCCTCACGTTGGCCGAGAGCGCCGGCCTGGACGTCGTGGCGATGGATGTCCTCGAGTCGCGCGTCCGGTCGGTGGCGGCGAGGAAAGCGACGCGGGCTCCGGAGGCCGTGGCCCGGGTCCGGATTATCCGTGCCGACGCCGAATCCTTGCCGTTTCGGAGCGAGTCGTTCGATGCGGTCGTGGCGACCGAGGTGCTCGAGCATCTGGACGAGCCCGGGCGGATGTTGGCCGAGGCCCATCGCGTCCTGCGACCCGCAGGACGATTCTTCATGACGACGCCAAACTCCGATGCTCTGCCCTATCGGATCTTGCGGTTTCTCCCCGACTCCACGGTGTCGCGCCTCGCGGCGTCGTTGACTCAAGAGACGTTGCACCCGGAACTCCTCCACGACCACCCGGCGGCCGCCGGGACTTCCGGCCATCCCGATCGGCACCGCCGCGAGGGCTTCACGTTGCGAGAACTGGGGCGCCTCGGTTTGCAGGCCGGCCTGCGGATGTCCGTGGCCTACACCTACCGAATCCCGATTCCCGATCGCGTGATGCAAGTCACCCCGCAGGCCTTGTCGCGCTCCGTTGCAACCCTCGGGACCCGTCCACTTCCGCTCGGACTCCAGCTCTACGCTGAGTTCGCGAAAAGCTAGGAGGGCCCGGTTGGGAACCATTCGCCTCGTCGCCTATCACGCCGGACAGTGCGACCCGAAGAAGTGCACGTCCCGTCGGCTCGAACGATTGGGCCTCATGACCTTCGTCCCCCGTCCGTCGGCCTTGCCTCGGGGCGCCGTCCTCCTGACGCCCGAGGCGGAACGAGCGCTGTCGCCTGCGGACGAAGTCCGCGCGGAACGCCGCGGCCTCGCAATTGTCGACATCTCTTGGAAACGCGGAAAGTTCCCTCCGGTTCCCCAGGCGACGGCCCGCGCGTTGCCGTATCTCCTGGCGGCGAATCCCGTGAACTATGGAAAGCCGTTCGTCCTGTCCTCCGTTGAAGCGCTGGCCGCGGCCCTCGTCATCTTCGGCCGCGCCGAGGAGGCCCGGACGATCCTCGCGAAGTTCACATGGGGCGGACAGTTCCTCGCGCTGAATCGGGAACCCCTCGACGCGTATGCGAACGCGAAGGATAGCGTCTCCGTGGTCCGCGCTCAGGACGACTTCATCTGAAGCGATTTGGACATCCGGTGTCGGGACGTGCGCTGCCGCATCATCAGGGCCGCCCAGCCAATCCCGGATCCGACGCCCGCAGCCATCAGGACCCATCGATGCACGAAGGTCCAAGACGGCTCTGTGCCGAAGTAGAGGATCACACTGTCCGCTGCGACGAAAACGGCCGTGATCACGGTGGCCCGTAGGAGCAGTCTCGACCCGTTCACGCGTTGTCCCCCAACCTGCCTTCGATATCCCTTTTTCGCATCTGCGGTTCGGTCGTGCGATGACCGTCAGGCTCCACGAGGACCTCGCGTATAAGTCTGTTAGGGTTACAAATGGGCACGGGACATTGCGCGAGGCACCGACAGACGCTCTCGCCGAAAACGGCCCCCCGGTTTTGCGGCGCCCCAAGGCGAATCGGGGCTCCTCGGGGTCATTTGAAATCCGGCGGCAACAGGTCGGGGATCCCGTCCTTGATCTCGTAGCGGTGGTTGCAGTGCGTGCAGAAGAGCGAGCCTTCCAGGATTTCGTCCTTCTCGACGTCCACGCGGAGCTCCAGGTCCCCTTTGCACACGGGACAGCACAGGATCTCCATGAGGTCTCGCTTCATCGACCGCCGGAAGGTCGGCGTCCGACTTAAGCCCATCGCGCGCGAGCCTTCGGGCTCCGTTCCAAAAGACTCTTGGCGGGGACCTGCATCGGGAGGCCCGCGCCCTCCCGTGGATTCCCGACAATCCCTATATAGGCGGTCCATCATGGGCGCAATCTCCCGGAGGTTTGTCGAGTCTTGGACGATGGGAAAGGCTGGCTCCGCACCCACTGGCGGACCGCCGCGGTCCTCGTGTTGATCTTCGGCGTCGCGCTCTTCCTGCGGGTCTACTTCGTCGCCGGCACCGTCTTCAGCCAACCGAACGTCAACTGCGACACGATCTACTCGCCGGCGTATTCCGGCGGATCCGACTCGTACTATTGGGATCGCGCGTTATGCTATTCCTTCCAGACCGGCAAGGACCTCGGCACCGATCCGATGCTGAGTTATCCGTTCAGCCTGCCGAATCCGCGGCCGCCCCTGTTCCCGTGGTTCTCGCTCCTCGTCGGGCGGCTCTTCGCGCCGTTCTTCCACGACGGGTGGAACGCGGTCATGCTGACGTTCCTCCTGAGCACGGGCTTCTTCGGGGCGCTGACCGTCTTCCCGACGTACGCCCTGGGGAAAGAGGCGTTCGGTCGGAGGGCCGGGCTCGTCGGCGCCCTGCTGCTCGCGATCAGCGTCGGTCATCTCCAGCGGAGCGCCTCGACCGACGCAGACCACGACGCGTTCACGCTGTTCTTCGTCGTCTCGACGTTCTACTTCTTCCTCCGCGCGCTGAAGACGATGAACCGCAAGCGCTGGGTCGAGGGCTGGTTCCACCGCGCCGCGATCACCTCCGGCCTGCGAACGTTCTTCCGGGAAAACCGCCAGAGCGTCTTGTACGCGCTCCTCGCCGGATTGTGTGTCAGCGTCATCGCCCTCGCCTGGCAAGGCTGGGCCTACGTCAGCGTGATCCTGATCGTCTGGTTCGCGGCCGAGTTGTTCCTCGCCCGCTTCCGCAACGACGACACAATGGGAACGTGGATCCTCTTCACGATCACCCTCGCGACCCCGCTCGCCCTCGCATTCCAGTGGTACATCGTCCGCGCGCAGATCCGCGTGTGGTTCGACGTCCCCGCATACCTGTTCTTCGCGGCGTTCGTCCTCGGCCTCGCCTTCACGGTCACCCGGGACTACCCATGGACGCTCGTGATCCCGAGCACGCTGATTGCCGGGGCCGTCGGCCTCGGCGTGGGCGTCCTGGTGAACCCGACCTTGGCGAGCGCGTTCTTCACGGGCGCCGGGTACTTCGTCCAGACGAAGGTCGTCACGACGATCGCAGAGGACCAGTCGCCCGGCATGTCGCAGATGATCCTCTCCTTCGGGTTGTTCACGTTCGGCATGAGCCTCCTCGCGGTCGCGTACATGCTGTGGCAGATCCCGCGCCGCCGGGAACCCGCATACAGCCTCGTCGTGATCTGGGCCTTCGCCGCGATCTTCATGGCCATCACGGCCGCACGGTTCATCTTCAACGCATCGCCTGCGTTCGCGATCAGCGCCGCGTACGCGATCGACCAGGTCCTCGTCCGAGCGGACTTCGCGACGATGCGCCGCACGTACCGGTCGCTGGCGCCCGGGAGCTGGCGGAACGCAGTGCGGAAATCCGTGAAGCCGCGTCACATCCTCGCGGTCGTCGGGATCGTGTTCCTCGTGCTCCTCCCGAACGTATGGTGGGCGGTCGACGCGTCGATCCCGTTCGACCTCAAGTCCCAGTACGATGCGCAGGTCGCGAATCTCCTGCCGTCCTTCTTGCGGCCCGGCTACAATCCGAGCAGCGGCGCTCCGTTCTACTTCGGAGCGTTCGGCTACAGCGTCCCGAAGGCGACGGACTACTATCCGGCTGCGTGGCAATGGTTCGCGACGCAGGATACGAACACGCCGCCGGAACTCCGACCCGCCTACCTGTCGTGGTGGGACTACGGCTTCGAAGCGGTCGACCGCGGGGCCCATCCGACGGTCGCGGACAACTTCCAGGACGGCGTCGCGATCGCGGGGCAGTTCATCACCGCTCAGAACGAGACGGCGGGAATCGCCCTCCTCACGATCCGGCTGTTGGAAGGAGACTTCCTCACGCATCACCGGGACTTCCGACCCGGGGTGAAGACGGCCCTCCTGGGCGCCGGCCTCCCCATCGAGACGATCAAGAGCGTCTTCGCACGGCCGCAAGATTACATTTCAATCGTCCTCGCGGACCCGGTCACGTACGGACTGTGGGCGGCCGATCTCCAATCCCTCAACGCCCAGTACATCTTCCTCACGCACCTGCTCACGCGCCAGTTGAACGAGGACCAGGTCGTCTCGTTGTACCACGACGTTCGGGATGCGACGGGATGGGACATCGGCTACTTCGCGGTCGACGCGCGGCTGTTCCCGATCCAAGCCTCGAACACGGGGATCTTCTATGCCCCGGTGAAGCTCTCGGACCACCGCGTCCTGAACCTCCCGGATGGCCGGGTCTTGCCGTTCGAATTCTTCCAGGTCCTCGCGACCACGAGGAGCGGTGCGAACATCCCGATCCAGCTCGTCGCCCCGGGCGACCAGGTCACGAGCCAGGTGATCCAGTACCAACCGGCGTTCTACAATTCGATGTTCTACCGGGCCTACATCGGCTATTCACCGAAGGATCTCAACTCGACGGACACCGGCATCCCCGGAATCAGCGGGGCGCTGCAGAGCGATCCGCCGGTCCCCGCGTGGAACCTCACGCATTGGCGGGTCGTCTATCGCACCGCGTACTACAACCCGTTCCCGGATGCCGGGAACCACACGAGCGCCTTCCAGGCGATGAACTACGACCAGGCGCAGCGGATGCAGGCCGCGATCCGGGCGGGGACGATCAAAGGCGCCGTGGACCTGAGCACCCAGGCGGCCGTTGCCAATGGCGTCGTCTTCCTGCGGTACTACGACGGCGCGGTGGTCAACGGGACCGTGTATGCCGGTTCGACGCCGCTCCCGCACGTCTGGGTCACCGTGACGGACGAGCTGGGCACCCCCCACGGCGTCACGCAAACCGACGCGCAGGGCCACTACAGCGCGATCGTCCCGTTCGGGAACGTCACGATCACGGCGTCGATCGGCAACCTCACCCGCGCGACGCTCGTCGGCGAGCGGTCCCTCGCGTCCTTCACCCTCCCGGTGACGATCGACCAGGCGATGCGGACCCCCGCCGACGCGAACGGCGATGGGGTGCCGGACTGGATCATCACCCATGACTTCCAGGTCGCATCGCACACGGCCCAGGGGACGGTCTTCTTCGACCTGAACCGGGACGGTTCATTCGGGGCCGCGGATGTGTCCGCGCCGGGGGCGACGGTGACCCTCCGGCACACGCTGTTCGCGTACAGCCGCGCCGCGACGGCGGCGAGCGACGGGACGTACACGATCTCGGGCCTGCCGGATGGTTCCTACCGGACGACAATCGGGTTGAACGGACGCACGCTCTCCGCTTCGACCGTGACGGTGGCGCAGGCCGACGCGACGCAAGGCATCGCCGTACCACATGCCGGCGTATCCGGATTCACGGTCTCGGACAGCGGCGCAGCCGTACCGTCGGCTCAGCTCCAATTCGTCGACGAGACGAACTCGACGACCATCCCCGTCATGTCCGGGGTGGACGGCTCGTTCGTCCTGCGCCCGCTGCTCGCAGGCAATTACACGCTCACGGCCACCGACGGAGACCTCGCGTCAATCCCCGCGCGGATCCGCGCCGCAAACACGGACGTCTCGCTGAACGTGACGCTCCTGCCCACGGGGACGGTGACCGGGACGACCACGCTGTTCGGCACGGCCCAGCCGTTCGCGACCGTGAGCTTCCAGTCCGCGTCGGATCCGCGGACGATCCGCCAGGCGACGTCGGACGGGAACGCGCAGTACTCGATCCGCCTCCCGGCAGGCGAATGGCTCGTCAGCGGACGATTCTACGCCTCGACGGCCTTGTACGCGACGCTCGGCCGGGTCGTCGTCGCCACCGGCAGCACCACCTCGTTCGACCCGATGTTCGTCCAGGGCATCCGGGTCAGCGGTACGGTGAGCGACGCAAACCCCGCGGTCCGGAATCCGGGCGCGACCGTCGCTTTCACTAACGCGGCCGGCCAGGTGTGGCTCCAGACCGGTTCCGTCGGCGGCTACTTCGCGTTCCTTCCCGCCGGGACGTACGACATCCAGGCGTTCAACCAGGCGGGGGCGTACTTCGCGCAGGTCCCGTTGCCCGCGACGACCCAGCTCAACATCGCGCTCGTAGCGACGTCGGAGACGGTCGGTTGGGCGGTCTACCGGGACCTGAACAACAACGGCGCGGTGGACTCGGGCGAGGCGATCGCCGGCGCCCGCATCACCTTGACGGACGACCACGGCGCGAAGCTCGTCTTCACGACGAATGCGACCGGCGAGTTCCGCATTCCGTTGTTCGCGAACCGCACGTACGGAGGCGTCGTGACCGCGACCGGGTACGGCGACCATCCGATTCCGTCGTCGTCACCGATCCAACTGCGCACGTTGATGCCCATCGCCCTCACCCCGCTCCCGGTCCCGGTGCAAGGGAGCGTCCTTCTGAACGGCTCGGTGTTCCTCAGCCATCCGGTCACCATCGTCGCCGTCGCCCTGGGGAATGGCGCGGTCGGGAGCTCGACCGTGACGGACTCGAACGGCGGCTTTGGCTTCGGCCTCGTCCCCGGATCGTACGCCTTGGTCGTCGACGAGAACGTGTCGTCCACGCGGGCGATGCGGTACCAGAACGAGGGGACGGACCGGATCGTCGTCTCGGTGGGAACGGGCATCCTGCCGTACGACATCAACATCGTCGCGCGCAGCCTCGTACTTGGAAACGTCACGCTGGCCGGCACGGCCCGGGCGGCCTCGCTCGAATTCGACGGCCCCGACCGCCGCGCGGTGAACGCGACAACGGCCGGATTCGAGGTCTACCTGAGCCCCGGCACGTACGCTGTCACCGGGAATTCGACGATTGGGCCGGACGAATACGCCCTCCTGTCGACCGCGGCGATCTCCGCGCCGACGACGTTGAGCTTTCCGCTCACGAAGGCGACGACCGTCTCCGGGCAGGCCCTCGTCAATGGCGTCGCGGTCCCCGGACCGATGCCCGTCTCGTTCGTCCGCAACGAGGGCGGCGCGCTGACCGTGTCCACGGATCTCTCGGGCGCATACGTCGCCTTCCTTGTCCCGGGGAACTACACGATCACGTTGACCGGGTCGAACGGTGCGACGGATGCCGGCGTGTCCCGGTTCTATCGCTACACCTTCGCAGGGGCCGCGACCGTCGCCCCGGGTCAGGCCTCCGTTCGACTGGACCTGGCCGTCACGCGGACGCTCGACAACACGACCGTCTCCGGCACCGTGAGCCTCTCCGGCGTCGGCGTCGACGCGAGCATGGCCTTCACCGGGAGGGGCGGCGGCGCGATCTCGGCGCAAGCCTCCGCGGACTCGAGCGGTTCGTATTCCGTCTCCCTGGCACCGGGCACGTACGACGTGTACGCCTCGCGGCTGTTCGGAAGCGCCGTGTTCCTCGCCCGGATCAACGTCCCTCATGCCGCCGCGTATGGCCGCGACCTCACCCTGAGCCAAGGATTCCGCTTGTCCGGGACGCTCCGCGATCCTTTCGGAGCACCGGTATCCGTCCCGGTCACGATCCTCTCCGGGGCGGAGGTGGACATGACTGCGGACTCGAGCGGAGGATACCAGGTCTTCCTCCCGTCGGGGGTGTACACGATCTCGGCCTCGACGACGTCCACGGAGAACGGCCTCCCCGTCGTCTACCAGGCGACGTTGTCGGTCGCGGTCAACGCCGACACGATCTCGAACCTCGCGCTCACGAAGGTCGTCAGTCGGTCCGCGAGCCTGACGTGGGACGCGTCGCAGCGGCGGACGATCGCCGCCGGCGGTTCCGTCTCGTACACGATCGTCGTCCGGAACACCGGGAACGTCGCGGAGACCGTGGACTTCGCGGGCCAGCCGGGGGATTGGCAGTTCACGTTCGCGCCCGGCTCGCTCCCGTTGAGCTTCGGCAACGCCGCGAGCAGCGCGTCGATCCAGGTGACAATCCAGAGCCCGACGAACGCCCTCGTGGAGCACGGCACGATCAAGGTCGTCGCCGCCTCAGAGACGGACGGCACGAACCTCGGGAGCGTCGACGTCCAGGTGGACATCGCGCGCGTGCGCGGGCTGACCGTCGGCCTCGACACGACCGCGCCGGTGTTCGACGGACGGCTCCTGAACTACACGCTCCTCGTGACGAACTCCGGGAATGCGCTGGAGACGGTCAACCTGGCGATCACAAATCCGGATGATCTCACGGCCTTCGGATGGTCCGTCACCCTAGTCCCCAGCGGCGGTTCCCCGGTCGGCGCGACCCTCACGAACCTCACGGTCGCCGCGGAGACCACCGTCAACGTGGCGTTGCGCGCCCAGTCGACCGGCGGCCCGAGCGGGGCGTCCGTCGCCCTGACCGTGACGGCGCAAGACTCGATGGCCGTCTCCGCGTCGACGACGTTCCTCCTGCAGCTCCCGCTCCTCGCGTCCCCCGGCCCGACGGTGTCCGGACCGGACATCACCCCGGCAGCGCCGCTGAACCTCCAACTCCTCGCGGTCGTCGTCGGAGCGATCGCGGCCGTTGGGGCCGGACTGTTCCTCACGCGGCGGAGGCGATAAGTGATGCGGCCATCCGGGACAATCGTGCTGGGCATCCTCGCCGCGGTCGTGGCACTCCTCGCCGCACCCGCCGCCGCCCAAGGGCCCATCTTCGGGACGATCACCGGACCGAACGCGTTGGCTCCGGGTCAGGTGAGCGCGTACAACCTGACGATCGGCGGCGGGCCGACCGGCGCGGTCACGTACACAGTCTCGTGGTACCTCAGCGGCCCGAACGTCGCAGGCGGTAAGCCGAGCGCCAGTCAACCGATGACCGCCACCGGCAATCGGACCACCTTCAGCTTGAACGTCACCGCGCCGCCGGCCGAGCAGACGATGTCGCTCGTGGTCCGGATCTCGGCCGCAGTCGGCTCGACCTACGAGAACACGACCGTCGAGAAGTCGATCACGATCATCACGCCGATCGTCTTGAGCGCCACGTTCCAGAACGCGGGCACCACGGCCGCGGTCAACGTCACGGTCCGGTTCTACGTCGACGGCGTCCTCGCCGGGACAGAGAAGATTGCCCGGCTCAACCCAGGAGCCCGGGTCACCGAGACGCTCAACTATCTGCCCTCCGGACTTCAGCCGGGGACGCACCAGGTCCGCGTCGAAGCAGATCTGGACGGGAACGGCGTGATCGACCCGGCGAAAGGCGAGGCGGTCGTCTCGAGCCTCTTCTATCGCGGCACGACGCCCCTGAGCACCGCCTGGACGGTTGTGATCGGGATCGCGGTGTTCTTGCCCGTCCTCCTCCTCACGGTCGCCCTCCGGCGACGACAGCGCGCCTAATCACGCCGGCTCAAGAAGCCAGACGTCGGAGTGGTTCCGCATCAACATGCCGAGTTTCGTGCGGCTAATCCCCGCGCGCTTCAGGAGGGCCTCGAGGCTCGGGCCTTCCGGGAGCTGGACGGCTCCGTCGACCCACGCGGCGGCCACGGGCTCGTACCGGACGCCGTCCCGACCCACGTGGACGCGGGCCGCGGCCGCCTCGCGAAACGTGTGGAGCACGATGTGGACCGAAGTGACGGCGGTCGGTCGGACCTTGTGATTGTAGTATTGCGCGACCTCTCGGTGGACCGGTGCGAAGGCGCCGACGCGCTTCGCGTACTCCCGCCAACCGCGTTCGAACGGAGAATGAAACGTGGACATGCAGTGCTCGGTGATCGGACGGACCTCCTCGAAGGTCGAGAGGATCGACTGGCCCGTCGACAGCGCGGAGAGGAACTCCGCCCAGGTGGTGTACTCCTCCTTCGGCATGGATCCTGCGAGGTTCTTCGCGAGCGACAGGAGGTAGTTGTTCAAGCCGGCGATCCCGACCTTCGCGGCGATGTCCTCCAGGAACAGGTGGGTCGCGATCTCGACGAACGGGTTGCTCTCCGGCATCCGGGATTCGGACGCCATTTCAGCGTTCTCCCTTGATCCGCGCTCCGCGCATGACGAGCGCGTAGACGCACTCGTAGTTCCGCAGGAGAGCGCGCATGTGGTCCTCGTTGATGTTCACCTGGGCCACGTTCTTCGAGGAGATCTTCGTCTCCCCGCTCCAGCCCCGTGTGGCGAGGAGGAAGCAGGCGAGCGAGTTCCCTGACACGGAGATGTTCTTTGCGATCTCCTCCCGGAACCGTTCGTGGAAGACGCAGAAATTGCAGACCGCGATGTTGTGGACGTTCTCGTTGTACTCGTCCGTCACGGCCTTGTCCGCCGGACTCATTCGCCCGACCGCGAACCGCGTCCGGAAGATCGTCGGGACGTAGCAGCACTGGCGCATCGCGTACAGATACCCGACGACGTCGCCGTCGACGTCCGTGATCGCCATGTCCGTGAGCGGCGTCACCTCGCCCTCGATGCTGAAGGCGGTCCGGGCCTCCCGGACGGCGACGTTGAACGAGGTCCATCCGAGGTACGCCTCTTTCCCCATGCGGCTCGCGAGGTTGTCCCCGACCCGCTGCCAGAACTCGACGACGCCGTCCGCCCCGGCCTTCTCGATCATGTCCTCGATCAGGGAGGCGAGCGCCACGTCGATCATGAGAGACCTCCGGCGTCCTCACACGAAGGAGCTGAGCACCTGCTTCAGGCGTGCGCGCCACTCTTTCTCGGCCTTCGCGGCGACCGCCTCGCCTTCGAGATCCCGCAGCCGGTCGACGACGATCGTCAGGAATCGGTCCCAATGCGCCGCCGTCATGTAGGGCGCCGTCGTGCCGACCTCGTTGTAAGCCATCGTGACGATTTCCTGGAGGTGACCCGGCCCGACGAGGGCGCCCAGCTTCGACTGAAGGTACTGCGCGATCTCCTTGTTCTTCTTGAACTCCTTCGTCTCGCCGAACTTCTCGACGAACAGGATGCGCGTGAGCCGCTTCAGTTCGCCGGCGACGGCCTCGTCGTACGAGGCGAGGATTTCCGGGGTAATCGGCCGGGACTCGAAGAGATGGCGGACGACGATCGACGTCTTGACGACGTTCGCGAGGACGCCCTGCATCTTCGTGATCTCGACGGGCTTCGTCGTCAGGAAGACGAGGAACGCGCGGTCCCCGACGCCGGAGATGATGATCGTGCCGGCCTCGAACTGCTGGACGGACATCATCATGTTCTGGCCGCTCAGCTGGTTGCAGATGTGGGCCAGGTTGCCCTTGAGAAGGTTCAGCAACCGATACTCGCGAGGATCGAGCTGGTTCGGGATCGAGGAGGAGAAGATCCGTCCGTCGACGCCGGAGAACATCGCGATATCGAGGTTGTTCTCCTCCCGCGCGCGCTTCAGCTCCGTCTCGAGGAGATGCTTCAGGTGGCCGACCGTGTCGGCCCCCATCGTCTTGTCGACTTGGCCCGCGTAGGGCATCTATCCGCCCCGCTTCAGCCCGTACGAACTGAACAGGATCTGGAGG
>Ga0209689_1003155_pt1 | contig 12166 bp, 9 predicted proteins | sample GraSoiAngelo_149_FD_187119 | JGI IMG/M metagenome (GOLD analysis project Ga0209689, IMG submission 187119) | Grasslands soil microbial communities from the Angelo Coastal Reserve, California, USA - 14_1009_09_30cm (SPAdes) (version 2) | ecosystem: Environmental > Terrestrial > Soil > Grasslands ...
CCCTGGAGCGGCGCTGGCCCTGTTTGCCTCGGTGTCCGGCGCCGCCGAGTTTGCCCTGGGGGCTGTCATCGTGGTCGTGATCTACCGGTCACGGCGGACGGTCTGGGTCGATGATTACGACCTCAAGGGCTAGGCCCCGCCCATGCCGCTGACGGCGTTGCTTGCGGCCGCCGCCAAGGGGCCGCTGGACACCTGGAGCCCGACTTTCTTTTCCGGCTGGACCCTCTTTCTGCCGCTGATCGCACTGCTCCTGATCGTTACCTTCACGATCGATTCGCGGCGGGCGAGCGCCTGGATATCCGTGTTCTTCGCCCTGGTGGCGTTCGCGGGCGCCGTCGTGCTGCTGGCCATCGAGCTGCGGCATCCCGCCTACAGGGAACACACCCTGACTTTCCTCCAGTTCTTCACCGGCCAGTCGGGAGTGGCATCCGAGTTCACGTTGCAGTGGGGATTCCTGGCCGATCCGCTGGCAGCCGCCATGCTCCTCATGGTCACCGGCGTCAGCCTCTTTACCCAGGTCTACGCGCTCGGCTATCTGCGGCGAGAAGACGGGGTGGTGCGCTTCTACCTGTCGGCGTCGTTTATGACGTTCTCCATGTCTGGCGTGGTCCTCTCGACCAGCTACGGTGAGCTGTACTTTTTCTGGGCCCTGACCAGCGTGGCGACGTTCGTCCTGGTCGGCCACTGGTGGCAGCGTGACGCCGCCGCCCGGGCCGCGCGCAAGGTACTGCTGGTCACCCAGGTCGGCGACATAGGACTGCTCGCCGGCATCATCTATATCTTCTTTCGCTTCCACGATCTCGGCTTTCAGGCGCTCCGCTCCCAATACGCGGGCGGGAAGGTCGGCCAGAACGGGCTCCTGATCATGTCGCTGCTGGTTTTTGCCGGGGTGGTGGGAAAGGCGGCTCAGCTGCCACTACACACCTGGGCGCCCGACTCGGCGGAGGCGCCCGCCCCGGCCGCGGCGCTGATCCATGGGGCGGCCATGGCGGCGACGGGTGTCTACCTTCTGGCTCGCACCTACCCGCTGTTCATCGCCAGTCCCCGTGCCCTTACCGTGGTTGCCGTGGTGGGCGGGGTGACCGCAGTCGCTGCGGCACTCTGGGCTCTGGCCGAAGACAACCTCAAGCGCTTGATCGCCTACGCCACCATCAGCGAGATCGGGCTGGCAGTCCTGGCATTCGGCGCGGGCGCCTTCAGCGCCAGCGTCTTCCAGGCATTCACCCACGGCTGGTCGAAGGCCCTCCTGTTCCTGGGCGCGGGCATCATCGTGCGCGAGCTGCGCACGGAGAGCATCGCCGAGATGGGCGGACTCTGGCGGCGCATGCGCACCACAGGTGTCCTGATGTTGATCGGCGCCGCAGCGGCCGCGGGCATCCCGCCGCTGAGCGGGTTTGTCAGCAAGGACGCGATCCTCAGCCAGCTTCTCAGTCAGCCCAACGCCGCGGTGACGGCCGTGGTGATGGTGGTGACCTTTCTCAGCGGCCTCTACATGTTCCGGATGTTCTTCTCGGTCTTTGCCGGTCCGACCGTGCGCCGGCGCCGGTTCGAGCCCGAGCGGATTCGGGACCCAGGCGGCAGGATCCGGACCGGGATGGTGGCCCTGGCGGTGTTCGCGGCTGCGGTAGGTCTTTTCGACCTGGTCCGCGCCGGCCCCGAGTTCGTCCGGTTCGTGACCTTCCCCGGCCAAAAATCCGACCACGCCGCATCGCTGATCGGATCGGTGCTGACTTCACTGGCGGCACTGCTCGGGCTCGCCGTTGCCTTCCTCGTCTATGGCCTGCGCGCCCTTCCCGCTTCCCGGATCAGCGGCCGCGTGCCCTTCGTGCCGCCAGCCCTCTCCCGTGCTTTCTACCTGGGCGACGCGTACCGGTGGGGGACCGAGAATGCCGTGCTGCGCGCCGGCCAGGTGGCCGATTGGGTTGACCGCGTGGTCATCGATGGGGCGGTGGACCGGGTGGGTGGCGGCGTCGCCGGTATGACCGGACCGTTCCGCTGGGCGCCCTCCCCGCGAATCCCCCAACTCGCTCTGGGCGCCTTTGCCGGGCTGCTCTTGCTCGGAATCCTGGCCGGCGCCGTCCTGGGTCACCTCAAGCTTTGAACGCTCTGATCGCCGTTCCGCTCCAGAGCACGACCACCACCAGCCAACCGTTCGCCAACGTCGAGATCCCCACCCTGCTGCTTTCCGGGATCGTCTGGGTACCGACCATCGTCGCTTTGGCCCTGCTCCTTTTCCCCGATCGCACCGACGCCCATCGTGCCCGGCTTCGATCGGTGGCACTGACCGCGGTCGGGCTGGTGGCCGCGCTCGGGGTCCTGATGTGGTACGGATTCCGGGACCAGGGGGCAACCTTCGCCTACGAGGAAAAGCGCAACTGGATGCAGGCGCTTGGCACCAGCTACCACCTGGGCGTCGATGGGGTCAGCATGCCGGTGCTGCTGCTGAGCACCATCCTTTTTCTGACCGCGGTGCTCGCTTCCTATCGGGTCCGTGACCGGGTCAAGGAGTACTTCTTCTTCCTGCTGCTGCTGGAAACGGGCGTCAACGGTGTGCTCTCATCGCTCGACTACCTGCTGTTCTTTCTCTTCTGGGGGATGCAGCTGGTTCCCGCCTTCTTCCTGATCGGCACCTGGGGTGGTGGTCCGCGCCGGCTTCAGGTGGCGTGGAAGTATCTCGCATTCGGCCTGGTGAGCAGCGGTCTGCTATTGCTCGCGATCCTGGTGACCGCGGCGCGAGCGCCCTCGCACACCTTCGACATCCCGACCCTGCATGACGCGCACCTCCCGGTGGCGGTGGCGACCCTTGCCTTTTTCCTGTTCCTGGGCGCCTTCGCTCTGCAGCTGCCGGTTTTCCCGTTGCACACCGGGTTTGTCGATGCCCAGTCGGAGGCGCCGGCGCCGGTGGCCGCAGTACTCGCCGGGGTGGTGACCAAGCTGGGAGCCTACGGCCTGATCCGGGTAAACCTGGGCGAGTTCCAGGACGTCCTCCACAAGTTCCGGGTACCCCTCCTGGCGCTTGCCCTGCTGACCATCATCTGGCCGGCGGTCGCCGCCCTGCGCCAGGACGACCTGCGGCGGCTGATCGGATACGTGGTGGTCAGCCGGCTGGGATTCCTGGTCCTGGCCACCGTTTCCGCGCAGCCGGTCGCCGTCAACGGCGGGGTGGTGCTGATGGTGGCGGACGGCCTGAGCGCCGGCGCCCTGATCTATCTGGCCGCGTCCCTGATCGAGCGCACCAACACCAGGTCGGTCCGCGCCATGGGCGGGCTGGCCTCCCGGATGCCGCGCGGAGCGGTGCTCTGGATATTCGCCGCCCTCGCCTCGATCGGGCTGCCCGGCCTGGCGGGCTTCGTTGGCCAGTTCCTCGTCTTCCTGGGGGCCTACTCTGCCGACCGCAAAGCGACGACGATTGCGCTCCTGGGGGTACTCCTGACCGCCGGGGTCCTGGTCTGGACGATCCAGCGGTTGTTCTTCGGGCCGCTTCCGGAATCGCTCGGGAGCGTCCGCGACCTCGGTTCGCTCGAGCTGAGCTACACCATCACGCTGGTGTCGCTTATTTTCCTGATCGGGATCGTCCCTGGATTCATGTTGCTGGACAACGTCAACTTCGGCGTCCTCACCCTTCTCACCAGGGGAACCGGTTAGTGAAGACCTTAGGCAACCTGCTCGTCTTCTCTCCTGAGCTCTGGCTGCTGGCTGGGGCGATTGTGGTTTTTCTCCTGGGTCGCGCCCAGGAGGATGCCAGGCCAGGTGTCCTCCTGGCCCTGCTCGCCGTGGTCGGAGCGTTTTTCGCGCTGGCGACGCAGCTGCGCTCGACTCTGCTCATCCTCGACGGCGCCTTCGTCCTCGACGGCTACGCCAAGTTCTTCGACGTCGTATTCCTCGCCGCTACGGCCCTGGTCCTGGTGATGACGCTGACCTCTGCCGGGACGAACGACGCCCCAGCTGCGTCCTTTCCCGCGTTCCTGCTGCTGGCGACGCTGGGCGCCCTGCTGGCAACCTCGGCGGCGGAGATGGTGTCCCTGTTCGTCGGACTCGAGCTGCTCAGTGTCGGGATCGTCCTGATTGCCGTGCTCGGCCGGCGGAGCGTGGCATCGGCCCAGGCCGGCATCATCTATCTGGTCAGCAGCCTGGCGGGAGGCGCCGTGCTGCTGTACGGCCTTGCGGTCGCCTACGGCTTGACCGGTCAGACCAACCTGCGCGCGGTGGGGGCCGCCCTGTCAGAGCGCAGCCCTAGCGAACCGGCCGTCCTCCTGGCGCTGGTTCTGCTGGTCGCCGGGTTCGCCCTGATGCTCGCATTCGTCCCGTTTCACTGGTGGCTCGCCGAGAGCTTTGCGGGCGCACCCCTGCCCGCTCTCGCTTTTGTCGCCTCAGTGGGAATCGGGGCCGCCTTCGCGGTGTTCGGCCGGCTGATGCAGTCGGCGTTCGCGCCCACCAGTGTGGGGTTCGCCACTGTCCTGGCCGTGCTGGCCGCGGTCACCATGACTTATGGGAGCCTGGCCGCGCTCAGCCAGACGAGTATCCGGCGGCTGCTCGCCTACCTGACGATCGCTCAGGTCGGATACGGGCTGGCCGCGGTGGCGGCGATCCAGCGGGGTGGTGCCAACGCGCTCCTGCTGTTCGTGCTGACCCTTGCGATCGGCAACCTGGGGGCATGTTGGGCCCTGCTCGCCTATAGCCGGGGAATCGACAGTGACCGGCTGGCGGACCTCACCGGCATGTCACGGTATGCGCCCACGCTGGCGCTGGTCGCCGCGTTGTCGCTCGCCTCGATTGCCGGGCTGCCTCCGCTGGCTGGATTCTTCGGAAAAGTATTCGTGCTACAGGCAGCCGTCCAGGCGGGGCTCGGCTGGCTGGCGGTGGTGGCGGTGGCCAACCTGATGCTGCTGGCGTTCGCGGTACTCCGGGTTATGCGGATGGCTTACCTGGACCGGGCAACCTTCGAGATCGATCCCATCCCGCTCGGGCGTCCCGTCGCGGCAGGCCTCGGGGTGACCGCCGCCGCCGTGGTGGCGCTCGCGATCTTCCTGGGGCCGCTCTACGCAGCGGCCTCGGCCGGCGCCAGCACCCTAGGTCACTGAGCGTCCAGTATTCTGCGCAGTATCAACTTACGGTGTAGCCGGCCCGCTCGCCCTCGTTCGATCCCGAGGGTAACCTTGCGCCCGATGCCGTCGTTCAACCTGGGCGGGAATGGCTGACTCCGGACGGCGCCGTCGAAGTGGGAGGCGCGTGCCTATGGTCGGCCCCGCTCGAGGCAGCCTCTTAAGCCGCCCGCGGAGGCGGCACCCGCTGCTCCGACGGATCTTCCTGACCGGGCTGGTCTCTACGGTCGCCATTGGCCTGGCCGGGGGCGGATTCCTGTATACGTATGCGGGCGAGCTGCCCAGCCTCGACAACCTGAGCACCCACGGGCTACCCCAATCGAGCAAGATCTACGACCGCACCGGAAAGATCCTGCTCGACGAGCGCTACGCCGACCAGCGCCGGACCGTCGTCCCGCTCAGCCAGGTTTCCTGGGACCTGCGCCACGCCACCATCGCCATCGAAGACCGCGACTTCTATAACCACGGCGCCCTCAGCCCACTGCGTCTCGTGGCCGCCGCTGTTTATGACCTTCTGCACCGGCATGCCGCCCAGGGGGGCAGCACCATCACCCAGCAGCTGGTGAAGAACTACCTGCTATCCACGCTGGGATCCGCCCAGACCCTGGACCGCAAGATCCGCGAGGCGCTGCTCGCCCTCCAGCTGGAGCAGAAGTACACCAAGGACCAGATCCTGGAGATGTACCTGAACACCATCTTCTACGGCAACCAGTCGTACGGAATCGAGACCGCGGCCGAGACCTACTTCAACAGCACGGCGGCCCAGCTCGGCGCGGCGGAGGCGAGTTTTCTGGCGGGGCTACCGCAGCGGCCGAGCTACTTCGACCCCTTCCGTCCAGACGGTTTCCAGCGGGCGCGGGCCAGGCAGCTGGACGTGCTCAACGCCATGGTCCGAGACCGGTACCTGACACCGGCGGAGGCCACCGCGGCCTACGCGGTCGACCTCCAGCCCAAGCTGGCCGCCGCCAAGAACGCGACCGTCAGCCGCCGCTCACCAATCGCTCCGCACTTTGTCGACTATGTCTGGGACCAGCTCGAGCAGCACTATGACCCGAGCTACCTGCGACAGGGTGGTCTCAAGATCATCACCACCCTGGACGTCGCCACCCAGCAGATGGCGCAGAAGTCCGTCACCGACGGCGTCAGGTCATTCGCGAGCGGTTACCACGTGAACAACGGCGCCATGCTCGTGATGAACCCGCACACCGGCGAAGTCCTCGCCATGATCGGGAGCGCGGACTACTTCAACCAGGACATCGGCGGCCAGGTCAACTACACGGTGGCCGCCCGGCAGCCAGGGTCGTCCTTCAAGCCTTACACGTACGTCACGGCCCTGATGAATGGATGGACGCCCGCCTCACCGCTCGATGATTCCAACGGGGCGCACGCGTTCCCCGGCTATGTCGTGCATGACTGGGACGGCCGCGAGGAGGGAACCATCACCCTACGGCAATCGCTACAGCAGTCGCGCAACATCTCCTCGGTTCGTCTGTTCAAGGACGTCGGCGTCCAGAAGGTGCTGACTGTGGCCCAGCAGCTCGGGATCACCACCAAGCTCGAGCCCAACCTCTCGACCACGCTCGGGTCCAACGAGGTGCGTATGGTCGACCACCTGTCGGCCTACAGCGCGTTCGCCAACGGCGGCACCGAGGTCAGGCCCCAGGCGGTGCTCCAGGTGCAGGACTCATCCGGCGCTGTGATCGAGAGCAACCAGCCGCAGCCCGACGCCGGGCAGCGCGTGTTGCCGGCGTCGATCACTTACGTGCTGACCGACATCCTCAAGGGGGCGGTCCACCCCGCCCTGGGGTTGTCGGTGGCGGCCAAATCTGGCACCACCTCGGACTTCAAAGACGCCTGGTACATCGGCTACTCGAGCGACGTAGCGGTCGCCACCTGGATGGGCCGGACCGTGATGAAGCCCAAGCCACAGAACCTGTCGATGAGCGGACCTCGGGGTGGGCTCTGGGGTGAGACCGGCCCCGGCGTGGTCTGGCACAAGTTCATGCAGGCGTACTATGCAGCGCACCACAGGCCGTCCGATTGGCTGCGCCCCGCTGACGTGGTGGCCCAGAATTTCTGCCGCCAGACCGGGCAACCAATCGACCAGGAAATTCCCGACCTGACGATCACCGACATCTTCCTGAAGACGGTCTCCAACGCCACCCAGGCGGCGGCCTGCGGCCAGCCCGCCGCCGGACCGGCGCCCGGCCCGACGCCCGGCCCATTTCCTGGACCGACCGACGAACCCACCCTGCCCCCGGTGGTGGTTCCGTCGATCGGGCCGCTCCCGGTACCCACGCCGACAGTTCCGCCTCTCCCGTAACGTCTCAAACGCGGGTTTGGCACGTCCGACGCCCGGCATAGCCCAAGCGCACCTTGACGCGGCGGGCTGGCTAGACTTAACTCGAGCCGTGGTCCGCGATCCGACTCGCACCACCGCGCGCAACGAGGAGCCAGAGCTACCGCCAAACATCTTTGTCATCGGGCTCCTGCACGACCTGAAGGCCGGCAACTACAGCCGCCAGGCCTGGGGGGCTTTTATCCGGGCGTCCTGGGTGCGATCGCTCCAGATCATCCAGGAGAACGGCGAGCTCCGGTCTTCCTGGCTTCGTTTCGCCGTAGCCGGGATCACGGGCATCGTCATCGCCACGGTCGCGGTGCTGCGGTTCGCCCCCCAGGATGCGCTCCTATTCCTGGTGACAAGTCTGCTCTGGTGGGGCGTACTGATGTCCGACGTCGGGCTCCATTTGGGACTGATGGTCAACCTCGAATCCGGGGAGCTGCAGCGGACGCTCGGCTGGCCGAACCGGCTCACCGAGCTGCGCGGGTTCTCGTCGATCTGGGTGGCCTGGGGTGCGCACTGGGCGAGCGGGGGTGTTTATGTTCCCCTGGTGGCCGTGTTCGGAGTCGCCGCCGCCACCGATCTGGTGGACGGATGGCTGGCGCGCCGCCGGCACGCAGCCACCCGCTGGGGACGGCTATACGATCCCTTCATAGACGGGATTTTCTTTAGCGTTTCGGCCATCTCGCTGGCTGCGATTGGGGTCGTTCCGCAATGGCTGGCGGCCCTGATCACATTCCGCTACGCTTTCCCGATCGTCGGCGGGATGGCCTTCCTGTTCGTCCGCCGCAGGACGCTGCGCGTGCGCCACACCATGTGGGGCCGTCTATCGTCGGGCGGGATCGCGGTCACCGTGTTCGCCGCCGCCGGCATGACCTGGCTCGGGCTGCCGTTCTCGACTGTCGCCCCCGGTCTCTACGTTGCGGTCTGCATCGCGATGTTGGGCGCCTTCATCACCATCCTTCTGAAGGGCATCGAGCAAGCCTGACCCGAGCACGCACGACCCAGGTGGGACGCGCCTGGCTATGGCAGTGAGCTGGCGGCCCGATGCCACGACTGATTTCGGCCGGCGGGTCGAGCGGCGGCTGCGCGACGAGCACCTGGTCTGGCTGACGACGGTCCGGGCCGACGGGCTCCCGCAACCGAGCCCGGTCTGGTTCCTGTGGGACGGGGAGACCGTGCTTATCTACAGCCAGCCGGGCAAGCCGAAGCTTGCAAACATCGAGCGCAACCCGAAGGTGTCGCTGCACTTTGACGGCGACGGGCGTGGCGGCAACATTGTGGTGATCGCGGGTGAGGCAAGGGTTGCCCCTGACCTCCCACCGGCGCACCAGGTGCCCGCGTTTGCTGAGAAATACCATGCGGCCGGGTTCTTCAAGCGGGTTGGCATGGATCCTGCGGGATTCGCTCGGCGTTACTCGGTGCCGGTCCAGGTCCGGCCGACCGGCCTACGAGGTCACTGATTGCGATCCTGAGGCTTCCCTCCGTGCCGGGTCGTGGGGCAGAATGATGCCGATGGCAAACCGATTCGATCCGACGATGCTGATCGCCGCGGCGATCATCCTGGTAGGGGTCGTTGCCGGCGTGATCCTCAACAATGCCGCCGGCGACCTGGCGCGCCTGGTCTTCCTGCTGATCGGCGGGGTATTTCTGGGGATTGGGTTGATCCGGCGCCGGCGAGCCAGCCGAACTCCCTAAACGCGGCAGCGCTGTATGGCGCCGCGACCAAGGTCGGGTGCCCGGCTCGCCGGTCGATTTTCAAAAGTCCCGAAGTTTGCGACAGACAGCTGTCGCAAACATGCCTCACGATGTGAGGCATGAGGCTGTCGTCCAGCGGTCGACCGGAGACGCTGCCGGAACGCATGGAGCGCGACCTGGACGACATGCCCGCCTGGATTCAGCAGGGCGACGGGGCCATGGGAGAGCGCCTGATCAAGGCCCGCGAGTGGATGGACAGGATGGAGGGATATTTCGCAGACGGGCTGCGCTCGTTCGACCGGTCGGGCGAGTACGGAGCGGACGGCGCGCTGTCGACCACGGCCTGGCTGCGCTGGAAGTGCAAGCTGTCCGGCGGGGCGGCCATGGAACGAGTCGAGGTCGCCCGCCAGCTCAGCCAGTTGCCCAAATTCGAGGCGGCGCTCGCCCGTGGCGACATCGGTTACCAGCACGTGGCGGTGATGGCTAGGTCCGCCGAGCACGTGGGCGCCGCGGCTGTCCGGAAAGAAGAAGGCAACCTGCTGAAGGCGGCGCAGGCGATGGATCCCGGACAGTTCGTGGGGGTGGCCAAGAGCTTCGAGCACAAGGTAGATGCGGAAGGCGCGCTCGCGGAGGCAAATCGTGCGTACTCCCGGCGCTACCTGCACATCAGCGAGCCCAGGGACGGCTCGATCCGCCTGGACGGCTTGCTAGATGCCGAGGGTGGAGCGACCCTGAAGACGGCGCTCGGGGCGCTCATGAAACCGTCTAAGAACGACGATCGGTCGTCGGGCCAGCGGCAGGCCGATGCGCTGGTCGAGCTTTCCCGGCGACAGCTGAGTGGTAAAGGGCTCCCCGACGTCGCCGGTCAGCGGCCGCACCTGATCATCCGGGCCAGTGCCGACACCGTGGCCGGTCTTCCTGGCGCACCCGCCGGCCAGCTCGAGTCCGGTGGCACCATCCATGCCGAGACCGTCCGGCGTTTTGCCTGCGACTCCGCCATCACCCGGATCACCGGACGCGCAGAGCTCGAACACGAGATCAGCCACGCGAGCCGGACGATCTCAGCCTCGCTCCGGCGCAAGCTCGAGGCTCGGGACGATCGGTGCGTATTCGAGGGTTGCGACATGCCCGGCCGCTGGACCGACGGGCATCACCTGATCCACTGGGCAGACGGAGGCCCGACCACACTGGAGAACCTGGCCTTGCTATGCCGGGGCCACCACATCAAGGTTCACGAAGAAGGCTGGCGGTTGAAACGCGACGATGGTGGCGGCTACACGGCGATCCCGCCGCCCTGCCGAGTCATCGCCCGCAGCCGGAGCGGCTGACCCAGACCGCAGACCCAGCCGAGAGAGCAGCCAGGTATTTTCGGGAGCCGGAGCCGCTGTACCACGGGGAAGGGCTGGCTGAGTTCGTCGGTAAAATGCGGCTGGTGCGTCGACTCCAGGTGATCGCGCTGGTCGCTCTCATCCTCAGCGCGGGGTGTGGCCCGTCGTCTGCGTCGAGCGGCCCCATCAAAGTCGGGGCGCTGTTCCCGCTCAGTGGACCCCAGGCCCCGCTGGCGCAGCAGGAATATGCCGGAGTTCAAATCGCGCGAGATTTCGTCAATGCCGACGGCGGCGTCCGCGGGCGCCAGATCCAGCTGATCCCCAAGAACCTGACGGTCCGCGAGGATGCCCCAGCCCGTGTCGACGAGCTGCAAAAGGCCGGCGTCCAGTCGATCATCGGCGCCTACTCGAGCACGCTCTCGATGCCAGCCAGCGAGGCGGCCCACGCTCGAGGTCTGCTCTACTGGGAAGCAGGCGCGGTCGCCGACCAGCTCACCGGGCGCGGCTACTCAGACGTCTTCCGAGTCGGCGCGACTGGCACGGACCTCGGCTCGATGTCGAGCCACTTCGCGGGGACCGTCCTGGCCGGGCGGCTCGGCCGCTCGCCGGCTCAGCTCCCGATGGTGATCGTGCACGCTCGTGACGGTTATCCCAGCTCGGTGGCGTCGGCCGCAGCGTCCCAGGCCGCGAGGGAAGGATTTCCGGTTGTCGCAACGGTCACTTACGACGACCGTGCCCCCGACTGGAATCGCGTGCTTGCCCAGGTGGCGGCGGCGCACCCGGCAATCCTGCTGCTCTCGTCCTACATCGTGGACGGGGTTGCCTTCCGCCGCGCCATGCTCGGCGCAGGCCTCCATGTCGACGCCATGCTGGGCACCACCATGGCCCAGTGCGTCCCCGACTTTGGCGCGATGCTGGGAGCCGACGCGATCGGCGTTTTCGCTTCCGACCGACCGATGGGTGTTTTCAATTCGGCGGCGCTGACCGGTGTCGGGCGGGCCGTCTATGAGCGATTTGCCGCCGCTTATCACGCCCGATCCGGGCAGGCGCCGACCGAGGAATCGCTTGCAGGGTTCTCGGCAGCGTGGACTCTCTTTCACTATGTGATGCCCGCGAGCCGTGACGCGTCCGCAAGCCGGCTGGCCGATGCGGCTCGCGGCCTGGACCTGCCGGCCGGCACGCTGCCCAACGGGGCTGGCGTAGAGTTCAGCGCCGGCGGGAGCACCCTGGGACAGAATCTTCGGGCGGCCAGCGTCATCTGGCAGTGGCAGGGTGTCCGCCACAGCGTCGTGGTCTATCCGCCGGAATTCGCCACGGGGACTCCCACGCTGATCCCGCTTCCTCGATGATCTCGGTCGCGGTCCAGCCTCGGGCCGCGCGGCTCACGCTCCTCGTTCTTCTCACAGCCGCCACGCGCGCGGCGCTCGTGTCTCTTGGCGAAGCGCTGAGCACGGGTGTTTTCGTCGCATGCCTGGGCGCGATCGTTCTGCTCGAAGCTCGGCCTGCGGTGGGGGAGAAGGGCTGGTCAATGAGATGGTCCCTGGTCGCCGGTGGCGTGGTCGGCGCCGTCCTGGTTGCACCCTCGGTCGGCACCGGTTTGTCGGGTCGGGCGCTGTCCGATTTCTGGGTCTGGGGATCGGTTGCCGCTGTCGTCGCGGCTCTGGAAGAGATCGTCATCCGGGGCTGGTTGCAGCCCT
>Ga0209689_1003159_pt1 | contig 12161 bp, 9 predicted proteins | sample GraSoiAngelo_149_FD_187119 | JGI IMG/M metagenome (GOLD analysis project Ga0209689, IMG submission 187119) | Grasslands soil microbial communities from the Angelo Coastal Reserve, California, USA - 14_1009_09_30cm (SPAdes) (version 2) | ecosystem: Environmental > Terrestrial > Soil > Grasslands ...
ATCGCGAACACGATGTACACAGCGGTGCTCGAACGCACCCGTGAGATCGGGATCTTGAAGGCCCTCGGCGCACGCTCGGCCGACGTGCGCGGCATGTTCCTTGCGGAAGCCGGGATGATCGGTCTGATCGGGGGTGGTGTCGGTTTGCTGATCGCCGTGCTCGTCAGCGTCATCGGCAACGTGGTCGTCAACAACATCGCCGCCAGCCAGGGCATCCCACTCGACCTATCGGTGTTCAGCATCAGCTGGTGGCTCGTCGTCGGCGCGCTCGCACTGGCGACCGCCTTCAGCGCCTTGAGCGGCTTCTTCCCGGCTCTGCGCGCGAGCCGGCTCGATCCCGTCGCCGCCCTCCGCTACGAGTAAGAGAGGTCATGCGATACCCTCCGCGCTGAGATGCGCTGGACGGGCTTGTTCCTGTACCTCTCGGTGGTGGCTGTGCTGACGCTCTACTTCCACTCGCTGGCAGGCTGGGCGTGGTGGGTGACCCTGCTGCTCATCCTGCTGCTCGTCCCGTCCGCTCTGGTCATCGGTTTCATGACCAGGCATGAGGTGCGGTGGTCGACCGTCCTTTCCTATCTATCCGTGGCCGCCCTGCTGGGGGCGGTTGCCGCCCAGGTGGCGGGCTCGACAGCCGCACGCGACTGGTGCCTGCTGGTGTGGTCGGTCCTGCTACTCGCGGTCGCGATCGGGCTCTCGGCGCACCCGATGCGGGGACCGGCGTGGGGAGTCTTCGTCGGATTCTGGGGCGTGGTCGGGGTGCTCTGGCTCATCGTGATCCAGGCCCTGGCGGTCGCGGGCGTGCTGGAAGGCGCCTCCTATACCGGATGGTCGTCCTGGCCCCTGGCCTTGATCGGAATCTGGTTTTTCGTCGCTTCGGCGACCGGCTACGGAGCTCGGCCTTTTGGTCCGATCGTCGATTCCGTCGGCCTCGTGGCGGGCTTCGCGCTGATTGCCATCGCGGTCACGACATGGGCGGACTTGCCGGAACTTCGCAGGTTCGCCGGATTGCTCGCCGCCGCGAGCTACAGCATCTGGGTGGCGGGGTTGGGCTGGGTGTTTTCGGCCATGGAACGCCCGGTCCGGACGGCTGGCAGCCTGTCCCACCCCGTCGGCTCGACGGCGAACGCATAGCGCGCAGGGAAAAGCCTTCACGTCCGTCAGTACGGTCAAGTGAAGACTTCGTTCCGGAGAAGTGTCGGTCGGGGCTCGATGGCGGCGGTTTTTGCCGCCGTCCTGTGCATTTCCGCCTCGGCTCCCGCCCAGGCCACGACTGACGCGCTGGACCAGTCCCAGGTCCTGATCATCAGCTATCAGAACTCGCTCAAGCTGCTGGCCCAGACCTTCACCGCCGGCGCGACCGGCGGGCTCGACCGCGTCTCGCTGGCCGCGGACACGACCTTCGCCAACATGAGCGTCACCATCCAGACCGTCAACCCCACGACGGGGGCTCCGAGCGGCACGGTCCTCGGCACGTCGAACTACTCGGGCTCGCTCCTCTGCTGCCGCCAGTTCCACGATTTCGCATTCAATCCGGCGGTCGCCATCACCGGCGGCACGCACTACGCGATCGTCGTGCGAGTCCTGGTCGGTGCTTTCACCTGGTACACCAGCTCGGTCTTCGACACATACGCCGGCGGGCAGCTCTACATCTCATGCAGCGGATGCGCCTGGTTCACCGGCGCCCAGTGGGGGCAGGACTTCGCATTCAAGACGTGGGTCGCCACGGTCGCGGCCAACCATCCACCGGTGGTGGCCGCGGACACCAGCGCCGTCAGCGTCCCTGAGGGCACGGCAGCGGCGAACAGCGGGACCTTCTCCGACCCTGACGGCGACACCGTCGCGCTCAGCGCCTCCCTGGGTGCTGTGGCGCCCACCGGCACGAGCAGTGGCACGTGGTCGTGGACCGCGCCGGCCGCGGACGAGGCGCCGGCGCAGACCGTGACCATCACCGCCGACGACGGCCACGGTCACACCGCCACCACGTCCTTCACCCTGACGGTGACGGTCGTGGCCCCGACGGCTCGGATCGTCACCGACCCCGCGACGATTCCCGAGGGCACGCCGGAACCGTTCACCGGCTCGGCCACGAGCTCGGCGGCGGTCGACAACTCAACCCTCAACCTCGGCTGGCAGGTGACGAAGAACGGCAGCCCGTACGCGAGCGGGTCAGGCGCATCCTTCACTTTCACGCCCGACGACGAAGGCACATTCGTCGTCACGTTCACCGCATCCGATGACGGCGGCCTGCCGGGGACCGACTCCCAGACCATGACCGGCACGAACGTTGCGCCCAAGGCCGCGATCACCGGGATCACGCAGTCGGCGCCGCTGGTGATCGCCGCCTCGGAGTCTCTGTCGTACGCCGGCAACTTCTCAGACGCCGGCGCGCTCGACTCGCACATCGTGACCTGGAACTTCGGCGACGGCTCGACCACCAGCGCCAATTACGGGCCTGGCGGATCGGCCGGCCTTTCCGCCACGCACCCCTATGCCGCCGCCGGCACGTACACCGTCACGTTGACGGTCACGGACGATGACGGCGGGGTTGGTACCGCGACCGCGAAGGTCACCGTCCTGACCACGGCCCAGGCGCTGAACGCCATCGCGGCCTTTGTCCAGAACCTGCCCTCGCTCAATGCCGGGCAGAAGAACAGCCTGACCGCGAAGCTGAACGCGGCGGCGGCGTCGGCCGGTCGCGGCGACACGAAGGCGTGCAACAACCAGCTGAACGCCTTCCTGAACGAGCTGCAGGCGTACGTCAACACAGACAAGATCTCGGCCGCCGACGCCGCCACGCTGCGTGGCGCCGTTCACGCTGTGAAAGGCTCGATCGGAACGTACAACCGCTTCCTGGAGTGGTGGCCTCTGGGGTTCTAGACTGCGCGCCAGGTTGGCCACCGCAAGCGCAGATCTACCCGCATCGGATCTTCTACCCGTAGGCCGTCACGCCAACGTGGCATATCGGTTGGTTCGGCTCATCGCCGTTCCATTGCTCCGGCTTTGCTTCCGCTTCGACGTGCGGGGACGGGAGAATATCCCGCGGTCCGGCAACTACGTCGTCATCGCCAACCACCTGAACTGGCTGGACGAGTTCACCCTCCTCTACCTGATGCCGGTCGAGCCGCGCCTCCACTTCCTTGCCGATCCGACCGTCCTCGTCACCCGCAAGTTCCAGTGGTGGCTGGTCCGAACCACCGGCGGCTATGTGCCGGTGGTGCGGGAGCGTCGCGGCGATCGGGCTCTCTTCCGGCACGTCGACCGCTGCCTGGAGGTAGGCGGTGCGATCGCGATCTTTCCGGAAGGCAACTACGGCCAGAAAGAGGGCGAGCTACTTCCCTTTCACAAGGGCTTTGCCCACTTCGCGATCAAGGCCGGCGTCCCGGTGATCCCGGTCGCGCTGTCGGGCACCAAGGACCTCTGGTTCCGCAAACGCATCGAGGTGGTGATCGGCCGGCCGATGCCATCCGTGGGTCAGGACGCGGCCGCGCTGACCGGGCTCGCCTTCGAGAGGATGAAGGAGATGCTCCCCGCGTATTCGGAGCCGCCTGGCCGGAAGCTGTTGAGGCGCAAGCTGACCCATCTGTTCTGACCGTTTACGGCGTTTCGGTACGCCGGCGTACGGCTACTGGAAGTTGCGGATCGTGTGGTAAGGTGGCTCCTTTCCGGTTCCTGAGCGCGTCTTTTCCACGTCCTCGCTCCTAGCTCAGGCCTGACACCGCCCCAGGGGTAGGGCGAGTCCAAGGAAGGAGCGACAAAAGGGGTTTGCTGCCGCTATTTCGTGCGGTGCTCGTGTGGGTCGTGATCCTCGTGACGGTGATCCTGCCTCGCCTGGCGCCACCCGCCCAGCAGTCCGTGACTGTCGCGGTTTCGCAGCTGACGGCGTTCGACCGCGACTCGGCCGTCCAGCACGCCAGGAACCAGCGTGTCCAGGCCGCGCAGATGGCGCAGGTCCAGTCCTGGTCGCTGGAGCTCAAGCAGGGCCTGGCGGAATATCAAGCGAAGCAGGTCGCCGAGGCCGCGGCGCAGGCCCAGGCTGAAGCCATCGCCGCGCGCGGCAACCACCCGGCTCCTCCGCCCGAGATCGCAAGAGACATCGTGGACGCGTTCAGCCCGCTGGGCGCGGGCGCGGTGCAGTGGGCGATGAACGTCGCGTGGTGCGAGTCGCGGTACCACCCGAACTCGGTCAACACGGACAGCGGGGCGTCGGGGCTCTTCCAGTTCCTGCCCAGCACCTGGTCGGGGACGCCGTACGCCAGCCAATCGCCGTTCGACCCACGCGCCAATTCATTCGCAGCTGCCTGGCTATATAGCCACTATGGCCCGGGGCGTTGGGTCTGCCAGGGATAACGATATGAGGGAAAACCCCGATGGTTTTCCCTCATCGGCCGGTCGCTTCGCGACGGGCCTGCTCCCATTCCGGTATACGGTTGGGACATATCTTTAAGAGCTTCCACAGACCACGCCTGGGAGCCGTTTAAGACAAAGTCGCGGCCGGGATGAACCCGGCCGCCAAAGCGACGCTGGTAACAGAACGCAGGGGGCCTCTTAGTCGATTTCTTGGACGTCGGTCTGCAGCTGGTAGATCTCCTGCGGGCGCTCCGCGCCTTTCAGCACCATCGGCTGATACGACGCGACCGTGAACTCCGTGGGAACGTAGGCCCGGGTCGACTCCGACATCAGCACCCGCGCCGGTCGGACCTTGGAAAGGTAGGCGCTGTTGTTGACGGGCACGCCGATCAGCGTGAACTCCATCCGGTCGCGCGAGCCGACGTGCCCGGCGATGACCTCGCCGGTGTCCAGGCCGATACCGACCGAGATCGTTGACAGCCGGGCGTCGACCAGGTCGCGGTTGAACCTGTCGATTTCCCGCACCATCTCGTGTGCGGCCTTGAGCGCCTGCTGCGCGTGGTCGTGCATCGGGTTGGGCGCCCCGAACACCACGAGCATGCCGTCGCCCTGGAACTTGTCGATGTTGCCGCCGTGGGTCAGCACCACGTGGATCATCCGGGCGAAGTACTCGTTGAGGAAGTGCACGAGCTCCTGGGGGTCCATGCGCTGGGTCAGGCTCGAGAAGCCCGCGATGTCCGAGTTCAGCATCGTCACCATCCGGCGCTCGCCCTCGAGGAACCGGATCGAACGCTCCGAGCGCGCGAGCACGTAATCGGTGACCTGCTTGTTGACGTGCGCCTCGAAAAGGTGGCGGAGGAACTCGGAATGCTCGTACTGGCGTGCGTTGTCGATCGCGATCGCAGCCAGGTCGGCGATGGCCTGCAGGAACTCCTTGTCCTTCTCTTCGAAGATCGCGGCCCGAAACGGGCTGTCCACGTAGACCGCTCCGATCACCTTGCCCTTGGTCATCAGGGGCACGGCGATGATCGAGCGCAGGTTCTGCATGATCACCGACTGCTGCCCTTTGAACCTGTCGTCCAGGCTCGCGTCGGTCGAAACGACCGCCTGGCCGGACGTGACCACATGCTCGATCACCGTCCGCGACCCGAGAAACAGACGCGTCTTCTCGGGGTCTGCCTCGCCGCTCGACTCCTGGACGGACAGGCTGCCGTCCTTTGGATCGACCAGCACGATGAACCCGCGCGAAGCCTTCATCAATGTGATCACGCGATCCATCACTTTGCGGAGGACCACGTTCAGCTCGAGCGAGGAGCTGAGATCGCGCGCGAGCTCATAGAGCAGGTGGTCCCGGATGCCTAGATCAACTTCGCGCGCCAAGGGCACACGGAGTCTAACGACGGAGGTGGCGATTTCCCTCTCCCCTAAGGGGAGCAATCAGAAGGCGCGGGTAGCGCGTCCATAACGGGCTCGGCCCGCAGGGCCAGGGTGAGGGGCGTGGATTTGTAGCCACCGGCCCCTGGGTAAACTCGAATCCCCGTGGTTTCAGAGTCCTCCCAGGCCCAAATCGACGCCTTGCTCGCGCGCCTGAATCAGCCCCAGCAAGAAGCCGTGACCCACGGCGACGGGCCGCTTCTCATCTTTGCGGGTGCGGGCAGCGGCAAGACCCGCGTCCTGACCGCTCGCATCGGGTACTTGATCGCGTCGCATCGCGTCTGGCCCGACCGCCTCCTGGCCGTCACGTTCACCAACAAGGCGGCGAAGGAGATGCGAGGCCGGGTCGAGACGCTCGTGGGCGAACCCGCGCAGAAGATGTGGGTCGGGACCTTCCACTCCATGGCGGTCAAGATCCTGCGCCGCGAAGCGCAGCGCATCGGCATCGTGCCGAGCTTCGTCATCTTCGACGACGACGACACGCGGGCGGCGCTGAGACGCGTGCTCGAGGAGCTCCGCCTCGACCCCAAGCGCTACCCGATCGGGGCGTTGAGCCACGGCATCTCGCAGGCCAAGAGCGAGCTGAAGCGGCCTGAGGACATCCCCAACCGCAGCTATCAGGACGAGATCCTCCGCCGCGTCTACGAGTCCTACCAGGAGGTGCTGAGGCGCTCGGGCGGGCTCGATTTCGACGACCTCATCATGAAGCTCGTCGAGCTGTACAGCACCGACGCGGAGGCGCTCGAGAAGTGGCGAGATCGCTTCCGCCACGTGCTGGTCGACGAGTACCAGGACACCAACCGCGCGCAGTACATGCTCGTCAACCTGCTGGCGTCTGAGCACCGCAACGTGGCGGTGGTCGGAGACGACGACCAGTCGATCTATCGGTTCCGAGGCGCGGACATCCGCAACATCCTCGACTTCCGCAAGGACTATCCCGACGCTCACGTGGTGCACCTGGAGCAGAACTACCGCTCGAGCCAGGCCATCCTCGACGCCGCCTACAGCGTGATCCGCAGCAACCCGGAGAGGGCCGAAAAACGCTTGTGGACGGACCGGGCGGGAGGCGAGAAGGTGGTCGCGACGCAGGCCTACAACGAGGTCGAGGAGGCCGAGTTCGTGGCCGACGAGATCGAGCGCCTGCGCAAGACGGAGAGCCGTGGCTACTCCGACTTCGCGGTGCTCTATCGGACCAATGCGCAGTCGCGCGCTTTCGAGGACGTTCTCGCGCGCAGGCGCATTCCCTATCGACTTGTCGGCGGCGTTCGCTTCTGGGAGCGACGCGAGGTCAAGGACGTCGTCGCCTACATGCGCTTCTGCTTCAACCCACGGGACGCGCTGTCGTTTTCGCGCATCGTCTCCGTGCCTTCGCGCAAGATCGGCAATGTCACCGTCGACGCGGTCAACGCGTTTGCGCGCGAAAGCGAGGCCGACATCCTTGCCATCCTCTCGGATCCATCTCACGTGCCCGGCGTGCCGAAGACCGCGGTCGGCCCCCTGCTCGGGTTCCGCGCCCAGGTGGAGTCGGTCCGCTCGACGATGGGCGTGCTTCGTCCGAGCGAGCTGATCGACCACGTGATCGAGGTCATGGGCCTGCGGCCGCACTACCTCGACGGCACGCCGCAGGGCGAGGCGCGGATGGAAAACCTGAACGAGCTGCGCGGGCTGGCCGAGAGCTTCGACGACCGCGACCCCGCGCAGGGCCTCGAGGATTTCCTCGCCGAGGTGGCGCTGGTCTCCGACGTCGACGCTTACGACGAGAACGGCGAGGGCGCCACCCTCATCACGTTGCACATGGTCAAGGGCCTCGAGTTTGCGGTCGTGTTCATGGTCGGTATGGAAGAGGGACTGCTGCCGCACCAGCGCGCGCTGGACGAACGTGAGGAGAACCCGTCGCTGGTCGGCGCCCAGACCGAGATGGCCGAGGAGCGGCGGCTCGCATATGTAGGGATGACGCGCGCGAAGGACCGGCTCAATCTGAGCTGCGCGTTCCGCCGCCACCTGTACGGCCGGTCGCAGCCGGCTTTCCCGAGCCGGTTCCTGACCGACATCCCGCAGTCGATGCTCGGCACGCCGCGAGGCAGCGCGCCGGTCGCTCCGCCGCGGCAGGGTTACAAGGAGCGCTACATCGAGCGCCAGGTCGAAGCGGCGCCGGCGCCGCCTCCCGTGCAGCGGTTCGCCAGCGGCGACCGGGTCACGCATCCCGCCTTCGGTGCCGGCACGGTCGTCAAGAGCACGCTCACGCGCACTGACGAGGAGCTCGTGATCAAGTTCGACAAGGTCGGCTTGAAGATCCTGAGCGGAATGCTGGCACCGCTGACGAAGTGACGAAGCGGAAAAAAGCAGTTGACCCGGCGGTGCGCGTGGAGGAACTGCGCGAACTGATTCGCCGCCATGAGCACGCCTACTACGTGCTCGACCAGCCCGAGGTTTCGGACGCCGAGTACGACGCGATCTTCAAAGAGCTGCGCCAGATCGAGGAGGATCGTCCCGACCTGCTGACTCCGGACTCGCCGACGCAGCGTGTCGGCGGCGAGGCTTCCGACCAGTTCGCCAAGGTGCGCCACCGCTCGCCGATGCTCAGCCTGCAGAACGCCTTCGACGAGCTGGAGATCCGCGCCTTCGACAAGCGTGTGCGCGCCGCGGTCGGCGAGAAGGTCGTCTACTGCGCCGAGCTCAAGATCGACGGGCTCGCGATCAGCCTCACCTACGCCAAGGGCAGGCTCCAGCGTGCTGCCACGCGAGGCGACGGCACCGTCGGTGAAGACGTCACCGCCAACGTGCGCACGATCCGCAGCGTGCCTCTCGCCGTCCCTTCCGCCAAAGGCCTGCCCGACCTTTTCGAAGTGCGCGGGGAGGTCTACTTTCCGATCGCCGGTTTCGAGAAGCTGAATCGCGAGATGGAAGCGGCCGGGAAGCCGCGCTTCGTCAACCCGCGCAACACCGCCGCAGGCAGCGTCCGGCAGATCGACCCCAACGTGACGGCGAGCCGCAACCTGCAGACGTTCATGTACATGCTGGATCCCTCAGGCCCGGCCAAATCGCAATGGGACGTTCTCAACACCCTCGAGTCGATGGGCTTCCGAGTGAACAAAAATCGTCGCCGGCTGCCATCGATCGACGAGGTCATCGAGTACCACGCCGAGTGGCAGCGCCGCCGGCACGAGCTCGAGTACGAGATCGATGGGATGGTGGTCAAGGTGGACGCCTTTCCACAGCAGCTCGAGCTGGGATTTGTCGCCCGCTCGCCGCGCTGGGCGATCGCGTTCAAGTACGCGCCCGAGCAGGCGGAGACCGAGGTCGAAGAGATCGCCTGCTACGTCGGCCGGACCGGGGTGCTGACACCGGTCGCGCACGTGAAGCCGGTGGTGGTCGGCGGCGTGACCATCCGCAACGTGACGATGCACAACGAAGCGCAGGTCAACGAGAAGGGTGTGTACGTCGGCGCGCGGGTCGTGATCCACCGTGCGGGCGACGTCATCCCCGAGATCGTCAGCGTCAAGGTTCCGAAACCCGGCTGGAAGATGCCAACGAGGTGCCCGGTGTGTGGGGGAGAGGTCGTGCGCGAGGAGCCGTACATCGCGCACCGCTGCATCAACCCGTTCTGCGCGGCGCAGCGCCTCGAGCGTCTCCGGCATTTCGGCGCTGTGATGGACATCGAAGGCCTTGGCTACGCAACGCTTACCCAGGTCATCGATCGAGGCATGGTCGAAGACCCGAGCGATCTGTACCGGCTGAGCAGGGAGCAGCTGGTCGAGCTCGACGGTTTCGCCGACAAGTCAGCGCAAAATCTCGTCGACCGCATCGCCGCGAGCAACCATCCGGAGCTCGGACGTTTCCTGTACGCCCTTGGCATCCCGCAGGTTGGTGGGGCGACCGCCGATCTGCTCGCGGCTGATTTCGGAAGCATAGAAGTCTTGCGAAGCGCGACCGAGGAGGACCTGCAGCGTGTCGAGGGGGTGGGTCCGAACATGGCCCGCGAGGTGCACATGTACTTCCAGGGACCTGGCGGCGAGCTGGTCACGAAGCTTTTGGCCGCGGGCGTCGAGCCGCAGGCTGTCGAGGCGGTCGGTGACGGTCCGTTCAGCGGCAAGACGTTCGTGTTCACGGGGACGCTGGAGACGATCAGCCGTCCCGACGCCGAGGCGCTCGTCCGCAAGCTGGGCGGCAAGGCCGCCGGGAGCGTGAGCTCGAAGACGGATTACGTCGTCGCGGGGCCGGGCGCCGGCTCGAAGCTCGAAAAAGCCCAGAAACTCAAGCTGACGATCCTTGACGAGGAGCAGTTCAAAGCATTGCTTCCGAGATGAGGGCCCCTCGCTGGGTCCCCTCGGCGCTGCTCGCCGGTTCGACGGTGTTGGTGGCGTGGGGCTTCTTTGTGTTGAGCTTCAAAGCGGAGCCCTCGGCGGTCGGGCGCGTGCTGGCGGCACTGATCATCATCGGAGGGGCTTCGATCGGGACGGCCATCGCGGGTTTCGTGGCTGCCGTCGCGCTGATAGGCCGCGCGCGATGGGCGACATCCGCGGCGTGGTTTGCGTCGGCGTTGATGATCCTGACCGTGGTCAGCTCGTGGGCCGGCATCGCGACGGCGATCGGACTCTTCTCGAGGCGCAACAGCCCGAAAACCTAAGCTGATGTCATGCCGCTCTCGAAAGACGAAGTCCGTCATGTCGCCATGCTCGCGCGACTCGGCCTGGAGGCCGGCGACGTGGAGTTCTACGCCGACCAGCTGAGTGGAATCCTCGCGCACATCGACCGGCTCCAGCAGGTGGACACCGAACACATCGCGCCGACCGCGCAAGTCGTCGAGATCGCAAGCCGCCTGCGCGAAGACGAGCGGCGCCCGAGTCTGACCCAGGAGGAGGCGCTGGCGAACGCGTCCGTTACGGTCGACGGTTTCTTCCGCGTTCCCGCGATCCAGGAGGAAACGTGACCGACGACCTCACCGCCCTGACGATCAAGGAAGCCGCGAGGCTCCTGCGCCTCGGCTCGATCTCATCGGCCGACCTGGTGACGGCGCACGTCGAGCGGATCGAACGCCTTGACCCGCACGTCAAGGCCTACCTCCGTTTCACACCGGAAATCTGGGAGCGCTCGGCGGACGACGCGGATCGCCGGATCAGGCAGGGGGACGCGCCTCCGCTGGCGGGCATCCCGCTGGCGGTCAAGGACGTCCTGTGCGTTCGCGGCGTGGAGACGACAGCCGGATCGCAGATCCTGCGCGGTTTCAAGCCGCCTTACACCGCGACGGCAGTATCTCGGCTGTTCGACGCGGGCGCGGTGATGCTCGGCGTGACGAACTGCGACGAGTTCGCGATGGGCAGCTCGACGGAGAACTCAGGGTACTTCCCGACGCGCAACCCCTGGGACCTGGACCGGGTGCCCGGCGGAAGCTCCGGCGGCAGCGCCGCGGCTGTCGCGGCGGGGGAGGCCATCATCGCGCTCGGCACCGACACCGGCGGTTCGATCCGCCAGCCGGCAGCGCTGTGCGGCGTGGTCGGCATGAAGCCGACATATGGCCGGGTCAGCCGCTATGGGCTGATCGCCTTCGCGTCGAGCCTCGACCAGATCGGTCCGTTCGCTCGGTCGGTCGACGACGCTGCGATCACCCTCTCGCTGATGGCGGGGTTCGACCCGCTGGATGCGACATCGTCCGATCGTCCCGGCCTCGAGGTGTTGAACAACTCGGCCGGCGGCGTCAAGGGAATGCGGCTGGGCGTCCCACGCGAGTACTACGACGTCAAGGGGATCGAGCCAGGTGTCAAGGCCGCGATCGACGCCGCCCTGTTCATCCTGCGCAACGCCGGCGCGGAGATCGTCGACGTCTCACTGCCGCACACCGACTACGGCCTCGCCGCGTACTACATCATCGCGCCGGCCGAGTGCTCGTCGAACCTCGCCAGGTTCGACGGTGTCAGGTACGGGCTGGCCGAGGTCGACGCAGCGAACATCACAGACGAATATCTGCAGACGCGACGGAAGGGATTCGGCACCGAGGTCCGCCGCCGCGTGATGCTCGGCACGTACGCGCTGTCCAGCGGCTACTACGACGCGTACTACCTGAAGGCGCAGAAGGTGCGGACGCTGATCAAGCGCGACTTCGACGAAGCCTTCAAGAAGTGCGACGCGATCGTCAGCGCGACGTCGCCGACGGTCGCCTTTCCGATCGGGTCGAAGACGCAGGACCCGCTGTCGATGTACCTGTGCGACGTGCTGACTCTGGGCGGCAACCTCGCCGGGCTGCCAGGGATCAGCGTCCCGTGCGGAACATCCGACGGACTGCCGGTCGGCCTGCAGGTGCTGGGTCCGCAGTGGGGCGAGAGCGTCGTCTTTCGCGTGGCGCGAGCCTACGAAGAAGCAAGCGAGATCCGCACCGAGGTGGC
>Ga0209689_1003172_pt1 | contig 12145 bp, 8 predicted proteins | sample GraSoiAngelo_149_FD_187119 | JGI IMG/M metagenome (GOLD analysis project Ga0209689, IMG submission 187119) | Grasslands soil microbial communities from the Angelo Coastal Reserve, California, USA - 14_1009_09_30cm (SPAdes) (version 2) | ecosystem: Environmental > Terrestrial > Soil > Grasslands ...
GACGTTTGTAACTGTTCGTTGTCGGATTGGTGAAGCACGTGAGCGCCGACGCGTGTTTCAAAATTCCGCCGATGAAGAAGAGGCACATCTCACTCAGTCCAGCGTAACCGTTACCGGCAAACAACGGTTTGCCATCTTTCCAGAGGGACATGTGAGTGTGCATGCCGGAGCCGTTGTCGGCGAAGAGCGGTTTCGGCATGAAGGTGACCGTCTTGTTATGCTTCCTGGCGACGTTGCGGATGATGTATTTGTAATACTGCATCGAGTCGCCCATCGCCTTGAGCGGCGCGAACCGGACATCGATTTCGGCCTGGCCGGCGGTGGCGACCTCATGATGTTGTTTGTCGATTGGAATGCCCGCCTTCTCCAATTCGAGCGACATTTCGTTGCGAATATCCTGCAACGTGTCCATTGGCGGAACGGGGAAATAACCCTCCTTCGCTCGAATCTTGTAACCGACGTTCGGAAATTCTTCGCGCGCGCTGTTCCAATGACCTTCGACGCTATCGATGAGATGAAACGACGAGTTGGTGGCGTAACTGAACCGCACATCATCAAAAATGAAGAACTCAGCCTCGGGTCCGAAGAACGCGGTGTCGGCGATGCCGGTGCTCTTTAAGTAGGCTTCCGCTTTCTCAGCGACACCGCGCGGGTCGCGATCGTACGGCTCGCGCGTGATTGGATCGACGATGGTGCAAATGAGCGACAGGGTCGGCTCGGCGTTGAAGATATCAATCCACGCCGTGTTGGGGTCGGGGATCACGAGCATGTCCGACGCATTGATCACTTTCCAGCCGCGGATACTCGATCCGTCAAAGCCGAGTCCCTCGGTAAAAATGTCCTCGTTATATTCGCTGAGGGTGGTGGTGAAATGCTGCCAGGTACCCGGCAGATCGGTGAATTTGAAATCCACGAGTTTTACGTCGTGGTCCTTGATCATTTTGCTAACGTCGGAGGGAGTTTTTTCTTTGGCCATTGTTTCAGAGGTTGATGGTTGATAGTCGAGAGTTTGGGTGTTTGAAAAGCTAAGTCTCTGCAAATGTTCCGCGAGGGAGAAGAGATCACGATGATGTGTAATGAGTTGCCGCGCACAATCCGGGCAAACACATCAAACATCGAGAATCGGGCCTCACACCGCTTTCTCGCCAATCTCTTCCGTGCGGATGCGCACCGCATGTTCGACCGGAAGAACGAAGACTTTTCCATCCCCGATCTTGCCGGTTTTAGCCGCCGCCACTACCACGCTGACCGCTTTTTCCACCATATCGTCCGCGAGCACGACTTCCACTTTCACTTTCGGCAGAAAATCCACGGTGTATTCGCTACCCCGATAAATCTCGGTGTGGCCTTTTTGCCGGCCGAACCCTTTCACTTCCGTGACGGTCATCCCTTCGATGCCAAGTTCGGCGAGCGCCTCCTTGACCTCTTCGAGCTTGAACGGCTTGATGATCGCTTCCAGTTTTTTCATGTCGATGTAAGCTCGGCATCGCGCAGTGTTTTGCAATTGAAAGCTGAGCGCGGCACGCGCCCTCATAGCAATGCCGCGGAGCGAATGCAATCACGAATTTTTCCGCAGCGAGAAACAACGCCCGTTATCCCGAGCCGCGGAGACGGGGAGGGACCTCGCACAAGCCAGCGGAGCACGCGAGCTACCTTGTCTAATCCACGAATTTTTGCGAGCCCCTCACTTCGTTCGGGATGACATGCTTGGTAAATTTGCCAAATTCTTTTGACGCTTAATACTGAAAACTAATGCCCCGCGATTCTTTCGTTCACCTGCATCTCCACACCGAGTATTCCCTGCTTGACGGTGCGATCCGAATGAAAGAGCTGATGAAAAAAGCGGCAGAATTCGAGATGCCCGCAGTCGCGATCACCGATCACGGCAATTTGTTCGGCGCGATTGAATTTTACCAGGAAGCGACCCGCGCGGGGGTCAAACCGATCATTGGTTGCGAAGCGTACATCGCGCCCGGATCGCATAAAGACCGGTCGGGCTCACGGCGCGATGCGGCGTATCACTTCACACTTCTGGCTGCAAATGAAACGGGGTATCGCAATCTCGTGAAGTTGGTGACGGCGGCGCATCTCGATGGATTCCATTACGCGCCGAGGATCGACAAAGAACTCCTGTCAGCGTATTCGGTCGGGCTGATTGGGCTAAGTGGCTGTCTTGCGGGCGAAATCAACAGCGCAATTCAGGCAAATAACATCGAGAAGGCGAAGCAGAGCGCGGCCGAATATCGCGATATTCTCGGGGCGGAAAATTTCTTCATGGAATTGCACGACCACGGGATGGAAGCGCAACACAAATGCAATCGGGTGCTGCCACAAATTGCACGGGACTTAAGCGTCCGATTGGTTGCTGCAAATGACGTTCACTTTTTGCGCCGAAGCGATCACGAAGCGCACGACGTCATGCTGTGCATCGGCACCGGCAAAATGGTGCAGGACGAAAACCGCATGCGTTACGTGCCGGAGTTGTATTTCAAATCACCAGCCGAAATGCGCGAGGTGTTTCGCGATTTTCCTGAAGCGATTTCGAACACGCTCGAAATCGGGGAACGTTGCCATATCGATCTTGAATTTGGCCGTTCCAAGTATCCGGAGTATCCGGTGCCTGCCGGGAAAACGCGCAAAAGCTATCTGCGCGAGCTTTGTTACGAAGGCCTGCGCGAGCGATACGGCGAACGCGCGACGAGCGACGCAGAGTTAATCAAGCGGCTTGATTATGAGCTCGATGTTCTCGAGAAGACGGGGTTCGTCAGTTATCTGCTCATTGTTTGGGATTTCATTCATTTTGCCAAAGAGAAAGCCATTCCTGTCGGGCCCGGACGCGGTTCGGCCGCGGGTTCGATGGTTGCTTACGTTCTCGGAATCACAGACATCGACCCGCTCCAATACGGATTACTCTTTGAGCGCTTTTTGAATCCGGACCGCGTTTCGCCGCCGGACATCGATGTCGATTTTTGTGAGGCCCGCCGCGGCGAAGTTCTCGAATACGTGCGCCAGAAATATGGTGAGCGCCGCGTCGCGCAAATCATCACTTTTGGCAAACTCAAGGCAAAAAGCGTGGTCCGCGATGTCGGTCGCGTCATGGGCTTGAGTTATCGCGACGCCGATCGCATCGCAAAGATGATTCCAAACGAGCTGAATATCACTCTCGATTTAGCTGTAGAAAAAAATCCCGAATTGAAGCGAGCGGTCACGACCGAGCCAGCAGCCCGCCAGCTTTTTAACTACGCAAAGATCCTTGAGGGTTTATCGCGTAATGCAGGCGTGCACGCCGCTGGCGTCGTGATCGCCGATCGGGACTTGTCTGATTACATCCCGCTCTGTCGCGACGTGAAAGGCAACGACGTCATCAGCCAGTATCCGATGGGGCCGCTTAACGATCTCGGGCTCCTGAAAATGGATTTCCTCGGATTGAAAACGCTAACCGTGATCGAAGACACACTGGCACTCATTCACGAACGGGACCCGGATTTTTCGCTCAAGAACATTCCGATGAACGACGAAGCCGCCTTCGCTCTCTACAACCGAGGCGAAACGATCGGCCTCTTCCAGATGGAATCCGGCGGGATGACAAGTTTGTCGAAGCAGCTCGACGTTAAGAAACTCGACGACATCATCGCGTTGATCGCGCTTTATCGACCCGGCCCGATGGAACTCATCCCCGAATACGTGAAAGCGAAAAAGGGAATCACGCCGATCAGATATTTGCATCCGCTGCTCGAAGGCATCTGCGCCGACACGTACGGCGTGATGATTTATCAGGAGCAAGTAATGGCTGCAGCGAGCAAACTTGCCGGCTATTCACTTGCACAGGCCGACCTTCTCCGGCGCGCCATGGGCAAGAAGGACAAGGAGAAGATGGCGAAAGAGCGCAAGAATTTCATCGAAGGCTGCGCGCGGACAAACAAAATTCCTGAGAAAAAAGCAAACGCCATCTTCGATTTGCTGGAAAAATTTGCCGGTTACGGATTCAACAAGAGCCACAGCGCAGCTTATGGCGTGATCAGTTATCAAACGGCATATCTGAAAGCACATTATCCGGTCGAATTCATGGCTGGTCTGCTCAGCAACGAGGTCAACAACACCGAAAAAATTTCGCTTTTCGTAGGCGAATGCAAGCGCATGGGCATTGCGATTTTGCCGCCCGATATCAACAAGAGTGGTTTGAAGTTTGTTCCTGAAGCTGTAGCCGGCATCGGTGATGCCGGGGCGCCCACGCGAGGATTACAAACCGGGGTCACCACTCCCGGCTACAATCGAAGCTACAATGCAATTCGTTACGGTCTCGCCGCGATCAAACACGTCGGCGAAAGCGCGATGGAAGCCGCGATTCGCGAGCGTGAGCGAGGAGGAGATTTCACTTCGCTGGAGGATTTTTGCAGCCGGCTCGACTCGCGCGTCGCGAATCGCAAAATGTTGGAAAGTTTGGTGAAAGCGGGTGCATTTGATTTTCTTGCCCGCGAGCGCGCCGTGCTTTTCGCCTGCATTGATGAAGCACTGAGTGCATCCGCCGCTGCGTATCGGGACCGCGTTGCCGGACAAGTTTCACTCTTCGATGAGACAACTGCCCCTGCAACATCGAGGAAGAAGCAGATCATTCCGTGGAGCGAACATGAAAAACTTTCCTACGAAAAAGAGCTGCTTGGTTTTTATGTCAGTGGGCATCCACTCGACTCCTATGTCGATCTTTTTGCGGCAAAGAATTATCGATCGATTTCGTCGTTAGGCGAGCTCGACGATCGCGCGGTGTTCAAAATTGCCGGAGCGATTGTGGATGTCGAAAAAAAGTTTACAAGGAGAGAGGGGAAACCATTCGCGGTTGTTTGGGTCGAAGACTTGACGGACATACTCGAGGTAGTCGTTTGGAATGACGTTTATCTGAAAATTTCAGACGCGCTCGCGGCCGGGCGCGTCGTTGAAATAAGAGGAACCCTCGATAAGCGCGACGACGCTCTCCGCGCCACGGCCCAGGAGATCAAGATGTTTGCACCAAGAAAGAGTAATGGCGTGACTGAAGAATCGGCGAACATGTCGCAGGAAGCAGCCGTGCTCTTGCAATTTTCTCCCGCGGCCACGAGCAACGAATTGCGCGAAGTGCGCGAGATCCTCGCCACCTCACCGGGCCGACATCCAGTTCAGTTGCTATTCGATCGCGCCAACGGCAACTCGTTGCGCCTGGACGCAGGCGCCGAGTTTCGTGTCAACCTTACACGCGATCTCGAGGCGAAGCTTTCACGCTGGTTGGTGACGGCGAAGTCGTAGCGGCGCTTAGTGCCGCTTTGTTCTTTTTTTTGGGCGAACGGTCTCGAGGCGTGCTTCAGGCCGCGCGGGTACTCCGAGCAATAATGTTTTTTCTTCCGTGCTCAGGCCTGAAAAACAGAGCGGAAATTCCCTGACTATTCCGTTTAGGTCGAAAATGGTGAAGGATTGCGTGCTTGTCTGCTCTCTTAGACCGATGGTCCAGTCGGATTGAAAAAGTCTGCCGCGAAATTCTAACTCTGCTACCACAGGCGCGAGCGTTACCGTGACCGTTCCAATCTCGATTTTACCTACGCAATCAATCGGGCGCAGCGTTAGATCGAAGATCGGCGTCGCTCCGGTTATCTTGATCGCCAGGTCATTTGTATCTTCGAAATCGACTTCCCCATGAAGTGAAAGATCGACATCTTTCATCGCGGCATTAAAAAAATCCAGCGACGCGCGATTTCCTTTAAAGGAGACGCGACTGCTGGCTTCGGTAAGATTGAGAGAAGCGTTCTGCACCGTTCCGTTCAACAACTGTACGTCGCCGGTGATCTGTGGATGTTGCAGCGTTCCGGAAAAAGAAATGTTTCCGCTCAAAATACCGTCACGGAAAATTTCCGGATGAAAAAATTCGGGCGCGTTTGCGAGGATGATTGACGGGAAATCGAGCGTCACGTTGAGCGGAGATACCAGGAAAGCATTCCAATCCGTTCCGATACGCAAAGGGAAATTGGCCGTGAAATTAAGCAGGCTTGAATTTGGCAAATCGATCATACCGCGCGCGTCCCACTTGTTGGAGTCGATCGTTATTTGAATGTTCGCCGGTGTTGGCTTCGAGTTGGTTTCATCCGGTCCGCTGAAGATCGACAAGTACTCATCCAAATTATCGACCGTGGCGCTGATCGCCCCCGAATAGTTGTGCTCGTGCGACATGTCGATCTTGCCTTGCGCCGTGAGGGAGTCGTTCTTGCGCTTGAGGTTCAATTGTTCGATCTCCAACTCGGTCGCTTTCAAATTCAGTTTCGCGCTCAAGGTGTCGATTGCGGTTTTGAAAAGGGTGAGAGACGCGCCGTCGAGCGCAAGATGTCCACCAAGCTTGCGATCGCGCGTGTTCATCGTTCCTTCGATCGAGATTTTTCCCGCAAAGTCACCGGTGTTTGCGCCGAAAAGAGCCGCGAACTCGCCAAGTTGACTGATCGATGCAGAGATTTCGCCGCGAAAGTCCGGGCTGAGCCAGTCGGATGAGTTAGAAGGAGCTGAGGCCTCGCCGCTCAAGATAAGCTGGTTTGCTTTTTGTTTAATATAAAGCTGCTGGAGTTGGACCTGGCGATTGTAGAGTGAAGCGCCGAGCATGATCGCTTCGGCCGTGCGATTGCGCCAGGTGAGCCTGGTTAGCTCGGCCCAGAGCGACGCAGTTGCGCTAGCCGGCTCGGTCAAGTTTCCACGATAAGTGAAGTTGCAAGCGTGAAGCAAACCATCCACGCGATCAGTGAATCCGACGGCCTCCGACGTTTGTGCGAGGGAAATGTCAGCGGCTGAGCCGGCGATCTTCCAATTGGAGCGTTGCGCGCGCCACTGATGCGAAATGTTTCCGCGAATTTTTCCACCGAACGCATCAACATCGAATTCCAATCCAACACGTTGATTACTGAGGCGTGACAAATCAGCTGTAATAGATTGAAGATCGAGGCCACGCGTTAACGTGAGTCCGCCGAGCGTCAGGCGGCTGTCCTGCCAGTTGGTCGCCCCGCGTAATTGTGAGAAAGTTTGACGAAACAACGGCGACGCAATCATCACCTCGGCAGCACTAAAGCGGCGGGCTTCTGTTTCGCTTGCGGACAGAGAACCATTTCGCAGCAAAATCATCGTCGGCCCGTCTTCAAGGCGTATGTCCGAGTGGGCAATGCTGAGACTCTGGGGAAGTAATCTGTGCAGTGTTGTCCAGCCGCTTTGCGTTATGGCTCGCCCGGCTCGATTGCGGCGGCGCAATTCGCCGTGTAATTTTTGAATCGAAAGATCGCGAATGGCGCGGGCGGGCATGCCCAGCAAGATGCGCTTAAGATTCAAATTCAGACTCACTTGCGTTACAGTGAGATCAATGAGGAATGCGTTGTCTGGCGCGCTCTTCACTTGAAGGCCGCGGATCGTGACCGGACGCAGAAACGGCGCCTCGATCTTGTCGATGCTAACAATGAGACCTTCGTGCCGGGCTTTCCACCAGACCCACAACCGAACGCCATTGGAAACGGTGAATGGCGCAACCCAAATCGCAAACGGCACCGCGAGCAGTATCAGCAGACTAACGAGAAAGAATCGATTCTTGAACGACATCGGTTGGCAAAAGCGGGATTGATCTGTGAATCGTGATTAGTCAAACCGGCTTGGCGATCAAACACGCGTTTCACTGATCACCGATCACTTCACTATTCACTTTTCTTCTCGTTCTTGAAGATCAAATGCAATGGCTGCGGCGTGTGAATGCGCTCGTCGAGTTGTTGCTGCAATGCGCGTTCCCCTTCAGCAGGCAAACCGCTCTCCACCGCCTTTTCCCGGGCCAACTGAGGCAAGATCGACAACTCGCTTTGCACATCCTCTCCGGAGATTCGATTCCAAAAGCCGTTTTCAAACGCAAGGACGTCCACCTGACCTGGGTCAATACCGAGAATCTGAGCATGCGGGAGCTCAACGATTATCTCGTTTGGTCGAATATCGATTGACAGGTTCTGCCGCAAATCGAAGCCGGCTTTAACGGCGAATGTGCCATGCAGCTTTACTCGCTTGGAGCTGCCAACCCAGGTATGCAAAAGTTCGTGTTCGACCTCGATCCGGCGTGATAAAACCACCAGCTCGCTAACGGGCGTGGTCTGTTCCATGTAAACGCGGCTGTTTATCGTGATGCGGGGCTGCAAGTGCGCGATGTCGATAAAAGCGGCACGCAAATCCTTGCCCAACTTCTCGAGCTCGGCGGTGCCTTGATGTGCCGTGCGCGCCGGCCAGCTCTCCAAGCGCAGGAAAATGACGACGATGACGGCTGCGATAATGAGCGTCATCAACGCGAACGCAGTTGGCCAGGAGATTCGTCCCGATCTTGAAATAGAATGACAAAGCACGAATGACGAATGCCGAATTAATGACCTATGACAAATGACGAATGAGCAAACGGCTTTCTTTCGTCAAACGGCGTTGATCATTTCTTCGTCCTTAGTCATCCGGTTTTCGTCATTAAAAAAGTACCGCCCCCCACGCCCGATAGGCGTGAAGGGCGGCTGTTCCCCCCAGAACAATCGTAGAAAACCTTGACGCTACTAAACGAGCTTGGGGCTGGAGGCAACAAAATTTTGCATGAAGTTTTTCGAAGGAACGTGGCGTTGTAAAGAAGATAATCGTGGCGGCGGGCGCAGATGGATGGATCTTTCGAAAAGATAGGGCGATCCGGCTTGCGCGAGCTTGCTTGGGGGTTTCTAGTTTTGCATGCGCAATTTGGATGGCGAATTATCCCGACGCAATCTCGCTGGTTCATTGTTAGTTGCTCATCCCAATATGCTCGATCCGAATTTTCGGCGAACCGTGCTCTTCATTTCCGCGCATGATCCAAACGAGGGTGCTCTGGGCGTGATCATTAATCGCCCGCTCGATAGACAAGTGGCCGATCTGGTGACGGAGCTGCCGCGAGCGAGCCTTGCCGAGGTCCCTGTTTTTCTCGGCGGACCGGTTGGGAAAAACCAACTGATGTTTGCGACGTTTGAATGGGAGAAAGGCGAAGGGCTCAAGCTCAATCACAATGTTGGTTTGGAGGAAGCAAGCGATGCGGCTGGTCAGAGAAAACCAGCCACAATCTGTGCCTTTGTCGGTTATGCTGGCTGGGGAGCGGGTCAGCTTGAAGCGGAGATGAGGCAGAAAGCATGGCTCCTCCAAAAGCCCAGCTCCTCCGTGCTCCAGCTTGATCGCCTGCCGAAACTCTGGTTCGACATCATGCGAAGTCTGGGGCCCTGGTATAAAATGCTGGCGGCGGCACCCGACGATCCGTCACTGAATTAGTGAATGGTAATCGGTGATAAGTGGTTGGTAGATTCCGCTGGTCGCGCATTTCGACTCGCTTTATCACTATTCACAAATCATTTATCACCATTCATTCTCTCGCATGATTGTCGGTGTTCCAAAAGAAATTAAAGAGCAGGAGCAGCGCGTCGCCTTGCTGCCCTCGGCTGCAAACCAACTTATCCGGCACGGTCACTCGGTGGCGGTAGAAAAAAATGCAGGTGTCGGCTCTGGTTATCCGGACGAAGAATACATTAAAGCCGGCGCCGAAATTTACGATCAAGCGAAAGAGGTTTTCACCCGCGCCGACATGATTGTGAAAGTGAAGGAGCCGCGGGAGGCGGAGTTTTCTCTGTTGCGCAAAGGGCAGATCCTTTTCACGTATTTGCATCTCGCTGCGAGCAAATCGCTCACTGAGGCATTGCTGAAATCGGGCGTGACTGCGGTCGCTTATGAGACGATCCAGATTAATAATCGTTTGCCGCTGCTCGAGCCGATGAGCGAGATCGCAGGTCGCATGTCGGTAGTGATGGGCGCGAATTTTCTCGCCAAATACAATGGTGGGAGTGGGGTGTTGCTTGGCGGTGTGCCGGGAGTTTTGCCGGGACGAGTCGTCGTGGTTGGAGGCGGGACTTCCGGCGTAAATGCCGCCCGCATGGCGACCGGTCTCGGCGCGGATGTGACAATACTCGATGTCGATCTCGAGCGGTTGCGCTATCTCGATCTTGCAATGGGAAACACGAACACGCTCTATTCGAGCGAAGCAAACTTGCACGAGTTGGTGGCAGATTGCGATTTACTGATCGGCGCCGTGCTATTGCCCGGAGCAAAGGCTCCAAAGTTAATCACGCGTGCCATGTTGAGAAAAATGAAACCGGGCAGCGTGCTGGTGGATATCTCGATTGATCAAGGCGGTTGTGCCGAAACTTCGCGACCAACCACGCACCTCGATCCGGTTTATGTCGAGGAAGGCGTTACGCACTATTGCGTGGCGAACATGCCCGCCGCTTACGCGCGCACCGCCACACAGGCGCTTACCAACGTTACCTATGGTTACGTGGAATTGCTCGCCGATTTAGACCTGGAGGGCGCATGCAAGAAACAACCGGCCTTGATTGGCGGAATCAATACGCGCGATGGACGACTCACGTGCCGGGCGGTGGCGGAAGCGCATGGCCTCAAATACGAGGCCCCTCTTTAATCCACGATCATCAGCCATTTGCCGCTGAAAGCGAAATTCCGATAGGGCCAAAAACTGCCTTGCTCCGATTAATCAATTAAACCAATATGCCCTTTCAACTACCACTATGAAAAAATCCATCTGCATCCTGGCCAGTGCCGCGCTCCTCGCGGCGTGCGAGCAAAAGACCGAAACTACCGAGCCTGCGGCAAGCCCAGCTGCCACCACTCCGGCGACAACGACTGAAACAACCAGTCCGGCTGCAACCAGCCCGGAGTCGACGAGCATGTCACCTATGGAGTCCGGCACGTCGCCGGCTGAATCGCCAAGTCCTTAAGTTTCCCAGGCAGCTTCCTTTGCAGAGCCTTCCTCCGGGTGTTTTCGGGGGAAGACTTTTGCTTTACGGGAGAAAGCCCCCGTACCATTGCGCATTGCCCGATCGACAATCATTATGCCAGGAGTACATTCACGTTCTTTCCCCGAAACGCGGCGCTTAATGCGCACTTCGGAGTTTGATCGTGTGAAAGAAAGGGGCCATCCGGCGCGCGGTAAGTGCATGGTGCTCGGCGCTCTCGCGGTGCAGGGTTCTGGTGCGTCGCGGATCGGGTTTGTGACGGGCTGGCGCCTCGGAAGCGCAGTTGTTCGCAATCGTGTTCGACGTCGTCTCCGGGAAATTGTGCGGAAGCATCAGTATGATTTGCGGGAAGATTTTTGGATTGTGCTCATCGCCAGACGCGATGCCGCCGACGCGAGTTATCTCTCGTTGGAAGATGAATGGTTGCGCCTAGCAAAGCGCGCTTCTATCCTAGCGCTCTGATGCTCGGTTTTGTTCGTTTTTTTATTCGCGTTTACCAATGCACGCTCTCGCCGCTCCTCACGTTGATTTGCGGCCCCGGTTCGGGCTGTCGATTTACGCCCACCTGCTCAGCGTATTTTTTAGAAGCGATTGAGACGTATGGCGTTGCCCGTGGAAGCTGGCTGGGATTAAGGCGCCTAGCGCGGTGCCAACCCTGGGGTGGTTGCGGATATGATCCCGTGCTGGCGCGAGAACCGGAGGGGCGTAAGCTTGCAACTAGCGGGGGCAAGGAAGCGGGTAAGTTCAAAACTTGCTCCACATCCAATCGGCGGAGTCGAACTCCGCTGGCCGGACAGACTGTTCGCCGCAGCGAATCCATGCTGTGGCGGAGAAAGTCTGTGTTCGGATGCTTGTGAATAGCCGCTTCGGCAAGATTTATGGATCGAACTGCATGGATTGTCGTTGCCCTTTGCGTGATTGGACTGATCCTGTGGGAAGTCTATCAGGCAAAGCAGACGCCGCCGAGACCTGCACCGGTCAATGTCTCGCCGGGGCGGGCTTCTCCCACCGCGACGATCGCTTCCCCGCCGCCGCCCGCCGCTCCTGAAGTTGCGCCCAACGCTGCCAAACCGGTTCCGAGTTTTCCAGAGAAAATCGAAACACTGCGCAATTCGGACGTTGAGCTGCGCCTAACAAATCGCGGTGGTGGAATCAAAGAAGCGGTCTTGCTTAAGCAGCTGGCCGAAAAAGGGCAACGTGTTGTCTTGAATTCAGCAGAAAGCGCACCGATCGGCGCGATCACTGAGCAGCCGTCCGCGTCCGCGCTTCCCGAGTTCACGGTATCTGCCGAGTCGGATTCCGCGGTCCAATTC
>Ga0209689_1003175_pt1 | contig 12142 bp, 12 predicted proteins | sample GraSoiAngelo_149_FD_187119 | JGI IMG/M metagenome (GOLD analysis project Ga0209689, IMG submission 187119) | Grasslands soil microbial communities from the Angelo Coastal Reserve, California, USA - 14_1009_09_30cm (SPAdes) (version 2) | ecosystem: Environmental > Terrestrial > Soil > Grasslands ...
GAAGATCGAGATCAAGGCCGGCTCCGGCCTGTCGGACCAGGAGGTCGAGCTCGTCACCCGCCACTGGAAGCAGCAGGGCGAGCCCCATTACAACCTCTCGATCCTCGAGGACAAGGAGCGCGCCCGGGCGCGCGAGGACGCCGGCGACGACATCGACGACGAGCGGTACGAAGAGGCCGTGGACATCGTGCAGCGGGCCGGGCAGGCTTCGGTGTCGATGCTCCAGCGGAAGATGACGATCGGCTTCGCGCGCGCTGGCCGTCTCATCGACATCATGGAGCGCGAGGGGGTCATCGGCCCCTCGCAGGGGCCCGGGAAGATGCGCGAGGTGTACGTCATGGCGGATAGGGGCACGAGCGGCGGCGAGGAGTGAGGGGTGGAAGGGGCGAAGCCCCTGCGTTGAACGGAAAAGGCGAAAGGGGCGAAGCCCCTTGAGCAAGCTCGGCGACAGCCTGCGGGCGCAGCGTGAGAAGAAGGGGATCACGCTCGACCAGGCCGCCGCCGACACGCGCATCCGCGAAAAGTTCCTCAAGGCGCTCGAAGACGGGGACTATCAGTCGCTCCCCGGCGCCGTCTATACGAAGGGCTTCCTGCGCAACTACGCGGAGTATCTCGACCTGCAGGCCGACGAGCTCGTCGTCCTCTTCCACCAGGAGCGCGGCGGCCAGCCCGAGGCGCCTCGCTCGTTCCAGCCGATGCGCCCCGTCGTCCACCGCAGCCTCATCTTCACGCCCAAGGTGCTCCTGCCCGTCGTCGTGCTCGCGGGCGTCGTGCTCTTCGTGGGCTACCTCTACTACCAGTTCACGTCGTTCGCGACCCCGCCGCGGCTCGATGTGACCGATCCCCCGGGCGACGTCATCGCGTCGCAGCCGGACCTCCTGATCAGGGGCGTCACCGTCGCGGACGGGCGGATCACCGTGCGAGCGTTCCCGGGACAGAACGCGATCACGGACGTGCGCCCGGCCACGGACGGCACCTTCAGCACGAACGTGTCGCTCGTCCAGGGCGCGAACCACATCGAGATCGAGGTGCTCGACGCCGCGGGCAAGGTCAGCCGCGTCACGCGCAACGTGCGACTCGAGGTCGCGGCGACGACCCCGCCCGGTCCACCGCCGCAGCTCATCGTCGAGCAGCCGGCGAACGGCGCCGCGTTCACGAACACGCCGGTGCAAGTGAGCGGACGGGTCGATCGTTCGATCACCAGCCTCCAGGTCAACAACATCGCGGTGGGCGTGAATCCGGATGGCAGCTTCACCGCGCGCTACTACCTCCCGGCGGGACCGCAGTCCTTCCGGATCGTGGCGCGCAACGCCGCCGGCGGCGTCGTCGAGGAGACCCGGAACGTCGTCGTCAGCTACACGGCCGCCGTCGTGAACGTGTTCGTGCGCGGCGGCGACGCGTGGCTGCTGGCGACGGTCGACGGCGCCGACGTCGCGGGCACCGGGCGCGTCTACAAGGACGGCGAGACCGCCGTCTTCACCGGCCGGGAGGTCCGCCTCCGGAGCGGCAACGCCGGCGCGACCCAGGTCATCTACAACGGCACGCTCATCGCGAACCTGGGCCGCCAGGGCGAGGTCGTGGACCGCACGTTCACCGCGCAGTGACGGCGTAGTGCCCGCGAAGTCGGCGCCAACGTACGAGGAGCTCGTGGCGCGCATGCGGCCGCTTCATGCACGGCTGCGGCGGCGAAGGCTCACCGTCGCCGCGGCGGAGTCGTGCACCGGAGGCTTGCTCGCGTCCGTCCTCAGCGCTCACGGCGGCTCGAGCGAGTACTTCAAGGGTGGCGCCGTCGTGTACTCGAACGAATCGAAGACCGCGCTCGCCGACGTCGCGCCCGACCTCATCCACGGGCACGGCGCCGTGTCGCCCGTTGTCGCGGGCGCTCTCGCGCGGGGTGCCCGGGAACGGCTCCGCGCGAAGATCGGGCTCGGGGTGACCGGGATCGCCGGGCCGGGCGGCGCGACCCCCGGCAAGCCGGTCGGGCTCGCGTACGTCGCGGTCGACAGCGATCGCCACTCCGCCGTGAAGAAGCTCCTCTGGCCGTACGACCGCGAGGGCAATCGCCTCGCGTCCGTCGGTGCCGCGCTCGACCTCCTCGAGAAGGCGATCGCGTGACCTCGCACTACCAGCGTCATCTCGGCCGCGCCTTCATCGACGAGGAGGTCGCCCGGAACTACCGCTACCGACAGCCGTACCCGCCGGAGGTCTTCGATGTCCTCGCCGGACTGCTTGTCGCGCCACGGACGGTGCTCGACGCCGGCTGCGGGTCGGGCGCCCTGACGCGAGGGCTCGCCGGCTTCGCCGAGCGGATCGATGCCGTCGATCCGTCCGAAGCGATGATCCGCGAGGGCCGGCGCCTTCCCGGTGGCGACAGCGAGCGCATCCGCTGGATCGTGGGCCGCGCCGAGGACGCCCCGCTCGCCGCGCCGTACGGCCTCGCCACCACGGGCGCGAGCATTCACTGGATGGACCTTTCGGTCGTCCTGCCGCGCTTCGGCGCGGCGCTCGCGCCGACCGGCCGGCTCGCGATCGTCGATACCGAGAGCGTGTACGCGGACGAGGCCTGGCGGCGCGACCTCGTCGCCGTCTTCGAGAGATACTCGCCCGCGCACAGCGACGACTTCTACGGGCTCATCGCGGAGCTCGAAGCCTCCGGGCATTTCACGCGCGAAGGCGAGCGGCGAACGGCGCCCATCCCGTACGAGCAGTCCCTCGACGATTACCTGGCGATGCTCGCGAGCACCAGCTCCCTCTCGCGCGTCACCCTCCGAGACCGCGCGGACGCCTTCGAGCACGACGCGCGCGGCATCTTCGCCGCGCACGGCATGGAGCGCGTGCGGGCCGCGCTCGTCGCGCACATCGTGTGGGGCCGGCCGCGCTGATGAGCGCGAAGCCGCTCGGCGTCGGGCTCCTTGGCCTCGGGACCGTCGGGTCCGCCGTTGGCCGCGCGTTCGCCGACCGTTCGCGTCGCATCGACGCCGCCGCCGGTCGGCCCCTCAAGCTCGTGGCGGCCGCCGCGCGGGATCCGAAGAGAGCACGCGAGGCCGGCGAGGTCCCGGTGACCGCGGACGCGTTCGCGATCCTCGACGACCCCGAGATCGCGATCGTCGTCGAGGTGATCGGCGGGACGCGGCCCGCGCACGACCTTGTGCTCGCGGCGTTCGAGCGCGGGAAGCACGTCGTGACGGCGAACAAGGAGCTCGTCGCGAAGGAGTGGAACGGGCTTCACGAGGCGGCGCGGCTCGCGAGGCGCGAGCTCCGCTTCGAGGCCGCGGTCGCCGCCGCGGTGCCGGTCGTCGCCGGTTTCCGTGGCCTCGGCGCGGTGCGGCCGCGTGTCCTGCGCGGGCTGCTCAACGGGACGACGACGTACATCTGCTCGCGGATGGAGACGGGGAAGAGCTTCGACGAAGCGCTCGCCGAGGCGATGGCCGCGGGCTACGCGGAGGCCGACCCCACGAACGACGTGGACGGCCACGACGCCGCGTACAAGCTCGCGATCCTCGTTTCACTCCTCGAGGGCCGCCACTTCCATCCGGACAACGTGCGCCGCACGAGCCTGCGCTCGGCGACGGCGGCGGAGGTCGACGGCGCGGCCTCGCGCGGCAGGAAGATCCGCTACCTCGCGGTGGCCGACTTCGGCGAAAAGGCGACGAAAGCCCGCGTCGGGCCGGAGGAGGTCGCGGCGGACTCACTCGAGGGCCAGGCCACGGGGCCCACGAACGTCGTGACGCTCGAGAGCGACCTCGCGCCGCACCTGGTATGGAGCGGGCCGGGCGCGGGCGGCGACGCGACCGCCTCCGCGATACTCGGCGACGTGATCCAGATCGCTCGCGCCACACGATGAGAGACAACCGTGGGGGGTCCCCGGGGGGCGGAGCCCCCCGACGACGGACCGTCCTCAAGTTCGGCGGGACCTCCGTCGCCTCGCCGGCCGCGCTCGAGAAGGTCGGCGAGATCGTCAAGGGAGTCGAAGGCGAGCGCGTCGTCGTCGTCTCCGCGACGGCCGGCACCACTGACGCGCTCGTCGCGGCGGCGCGCGACGCCGAGCGCGGCGACGCCCAGAAGGCTGAGCAGCAGATCGGCGAGCTCGCCGAGGCGCACAAGAACCTCGCCGCCGACACGCTCGGCTTCTCGTCGGGCGAGGTCCTGAAGGAGGTCGGCGACCTCACGGAGCGCACCATCGCACTCCTGCAGAGCGTCGCGATCCTCCGCGAGTGCACCGCCCGCACGCGCGACGCGATCGTCGCCTACGGGGAGCGCGTGTCCGCGCCCATCGTCGCCGCCGTCCTCGAGGCGAAGGGCGTGAAGGCCGAGGCGCTCTCCGCCGAAGGTCTCGTGATCACCGACGACGCCTTCGGGCAGGCGAATCCGAGCCTCGAAGAGACGCGCGCCCGCGCCGCCAAGGAGCTCATCCCGCGCCTCGCCATCGGGGTGACGCCCGTCGTGACGGGCTTCATCGGCTCGACCCCCGAGGGCGTCACGACGACGCTCGGCCGCGGCGCCTCGGACTACTCCGCCGGCGTGCTCGCGGCCGCGATCGACGCGAGCGAGCTTCGCATCTACACCGACGTGAGCGGCGTGATGAGCGCCGACCCGCGCGTCGTCAAGGGCGCCAAGCCGCTGGGGTCGCTCTCGTACGCCGAGGCCGCGGAGCTCAGCTACTTCGGCGCGAAGGTGATCCATCCGCGCGCGGTGCTGCCCGCGGTCGAGCGCGGGATCCCGGTGCGGATCCTCAACACGTTCGTGCCGGAGCACCCGGGCACGACGATCACGACCGACACGCCGCGCGACGGCAGCGTCGTGAAGGCGACGACCTCCATAGGCGACCTCGGCCTCATCACGGTCCAGGGCGCGGGGATGAGCGGCATCCCCGGCTTCGCCGCGCGGGTCTTCGACACGACGGCGGCCGAGCGCGTCTCGGTGATGATGATCAGCCAGGCCTCGAGCGAGAACTCCATCTGCCTCGTCGTCGATGCCGCGTCGACCGATCGCCTCAAGAGCGCACTCGAGCGCATGTTCAGCGCGGAGCTCCGCCGGCACGACGTGGAGCGCGTCTCCATCGAGCGGCCCGTCGCCATCGTCGCCGCGGTGGGGGAGGGGATGCGCGGCACGCCCGGTGTCGCCGCGCGCGTCTTCGGCGCGCTCGGGAAGGCGGGCGTGAACGTCGTCGCGATCGCGCAGGGCTCGAGCGAGCTGAACATCTCGCTCGTCGTCGCCGAGAAGGATCGCGAGGCCGCCGTGCGCCTCATCCACGAGGAGTTCCATCGCTGAGGACGCTGAACCACTACAGCTTCCTCGGCGTCATGGCGCTCGTTCTCGTACCCACGGTCATCGGGCTCGTCGCAACGCTCACCGGCACGCCGATCTACCTGTTCGCCGCGCTGTTCGCCGAGGTCGTGCTCGTGCTCGGCCTGTGGTTCGCGCTCCGGCCGCGCGGCGCGGACGTTCGGACGAGGGCCGACCTCGAGCGCCTCGTCCGCGGCGGCAAGCCGGTCATCGTGGAGCTCTTCTCGAGCTTCTGCCTCGTCTGCATGTCGATCCGGCGGGCCTCGCGGACGGCGGCCGACGCGCTCAAGGGCGACTGGGTCGTGGCGCGCTGCGAGCTCCGGAGCCCGGGCGGCGCGGAGGTCGGCCGGGCGTATGGCGTTCAATACGTCCCGAGCTATCTCGTCTTCGACGAGCACGGCGACCTCGTCCGCCGGATCGTCCCGGATACGGTCACCCCGCTCGCCAACGGGTACCGCGTGCTCGACGAGCAAGGCAGAATCATCCGGAGGCTCATGCGGATCGAGCCAGAGGTCCTCGTGGATACGGCACGCGGCGTATGACGAGAGCCGCGCTGGATGCGGGCGCCCCGCTCGGGCTCTACGAGATCCTCGAGCCGGCAGGCGAACCGGAGCTGATCCACCGCGAGACCCGTGAGGGCGAGGCCATCCTCGATCTCGGCTGCGGGACGGGCCGGATCACCCACGCGCTCGCCGCGCTCGGCCGGCGCGTCGTCGCGGTCGACATGGATCCGGCAATGCTCGAACACGTGCACGGCGCCGAGACGGTCCTTGCGCGAATCGAGGAGCTCGATCTCGGGCGCCTGTTCGGCGGCGTCCTGCTCATGAGCAACCTCGTGAACAACCCCGACGACGAGCGCCGACACGCGCTCCTCCTGGCGTGCCGGCGCCACGTTTCGGCGAGCGGCGTCGTCCTCGTCCAGCGGCTGCATCCCGAGAGCGGGCTCGACCCGACGCCGACCGAGCGCGAGCTCGGCGGTGTGATCATCCGCACATCGGACGTACGCCGTGAAGGCCCTTTCCTCTACGTGACCATCGACTACGACGGCGGGGCGCGCGGCTCGTGGAGGGTGCGCCTCGAGGGCGCGCGCGTCCTCTCGGACGACGACGTCCTCGCCGAGCTCGGGACGGCCAGGCTGCGCTTTCTCAGATGGCTCGACCCTGAGCGGCGCTGGTTCGCCGCTGCGCCGGCCTGAAGATCACCTCGGTCGTCGACACGCTGCTCCGATCGCCGGAGCCGTCGATCCGGTGGAAGACGCGGGTCCACGTCCTCGAAGAGGACCCCGAGTCTCGGGCGATCCGCGCGCTCCGGGGGGAGATACGCGGCTCCGCCCGGGTGCGAGCGCTCCTTTCGCGACGGGACCAGCTCGGTCGACCCGGGACCGCCCGGCGCGTCTACTACAAGTGGCAAGGGCTGCACTGGGTCCTCGCGAGCCTCGCCGACCTCGGCTACCCGAGCGGCGACGAAAGCCTCCATCCGATCCGCGACCGGCTGCTCGAGCTCTGGCTCGGTCCGAGCTACTTCCGCGAGTTCGCGACGCGGACCGAGGCCGAGGCCTACCGCGGCCGAGGCGTTCCCGTCATGGAGGGCCGCTACCGGCGTTGCGCGTCGCAGCAGGGGAACGCCCTGTACTCGATCGTGACGCTCGGGATCGCGGACGAGCGGGCGGCGACGTTGGTCGAGCGCCTGCTTCACTGGCAATGGCCGGACGGAGGCTGGAACTGCGACCGGGATCCCGACGCGGACACCTCGTCGTTCATGGAGACCCTGCTGCCGATGCTCGGCCTGGCGGTGTACGCGCGTGGCCACAGGCACGCCGCCGCGCTGAAGGCCGTCAGGCGAGCCGCCGAGGTGTTCCTGCGCCGACACCTCTTCAAGCGCGTCTCGGATGGGCGCGTCATCCGCCCCGAGTTCGTGACGCTGCACTACCCGCTGTACTGGCATTACGACGTCCTCGGCGGGCTCAAGGGGATGGCCCGGATCGGGACCATCCGGGACCCGCGCTGCGCGGACGCGCTCGATCTCCTGGAGGAACGACGTCTCCCTGACGGCGGCTGGCCCGCCGAGGAGCGGTACTACACGGTCAGCCCGCGGGCGGTGAAGGCCAACGCCGACTACGTGGACTGGGGCGGGACGAGCCGCAAGCGCCTGAACGAGTGGGTGACCGTCGACGCCCTCGCCGTGCTGCGCGCGGCAGGGCGCGTTCGGGCGTAGCCGCTCCTCCCGCCTTGGCTATGTGCTATAAGTAGCACATGCGGTCGATCGGCATCCGGGAGCTCCGACAGCAGGCGAGCCGCTACCTTCGAGTTGTCGAACGCGGCGAGGTCGTCGAAGTGACTGACCGCGGCCGTCCCGTGGCTCGTCTCGTCCCGATCGACCCGGTGGGCCCGTTGGCGCGACTCGCGGCGGCGGGTCGTCTCCAGCCGGCGACCGGCGACGTGCTCAAGCTTGCGCCGCTCCGGCCCGCCCGGAGGCGTCCGCTTCCCAGCGAGGTACTCGCACGGAACCGCGCTGACGAGCGCTGATGGCCATCTATCTCGATTCATCCGCGATCGTGAAGCTCGTCGTCCAGGAGGCTGAGTCGGCCGCGCTTCGGCGATATCTGCGGTCGGACGCTCGACGCGTTTCCTGCGCACTCGCCCGGGTGGAGGTAGCGCGCGCGGTGCGGCCGCAAGGCGCCGTCACGATGACGCGAGCCAGGACGCAGCTCGGCCGCATCGATCTCGTCGTATTGGACGACAAGCTTCTCGACGACGCCGCCGAGATCGGTGAGGGCAGCGCCCTCCGAAGCCTCGACGCGATCCACCTCGCGGCAGCCTCGAGCCTCGCCAGCGAGCTCGACGTGATCGTCACGTACGACGCGCGGATGGCGCAGGGCGCGACGGCGCTTGGGCTGCCGGCAGTAAGCCCGCGATAGCCCCGCGGCGTCATGCGTCAGACTTGACGCCGTGAGCCGTAAGCGGCGCGTTGCGGTCCTCGGCGCCACCGGCACGGTCGGGCAGCGCTTCATCAGCCTGCTCGCCGGTCACCCCTGGTTCGAGATCAGCGCGCTCACGACGAGCGAGCGGAACGTCGGCAAGCGTTACGGCGACGTCGCGCACTGGCTCGTGCCGGGCGGAGTCCCGGAGGCGGTCGCCGACGTAAAGCTCGAGCCGACGCGCTCGGAGCTCGATGCCGACATCTGCTTCAGCGCGCTCCCTCCTGACGCCGCGTCGGAAGCGGAAGCCGCGCTGGCGAAGGCCGGTCATCACGTCTTCTCGAACGTCAAGACGCACCGCATGGACGACGACGTGCCGCTCATCATCGCCGAGGTCAACCCAGAACATGCGAAGGCCCTCGAGGTGCAGCGGCGCCGGCGCGGCTGGACCGGCTCGATCGTCACGAACGGGAACTGCTCCGCCATCGGCTTCGCGCTCGCCGCGGCGCCGCTCCACAAGTCGTTTGGGATCGAACGCGTCGTGGTGACGACCCTGCAGGCCCTCTCCGGCGCGAGCTATCCGGGGGTCGCGTCGCTCGACGCCCTCGACAACGTCGTCCCGTTCATCGCCGAGGAGGAGGAAAAGATGGAGCAGGAGACGAAGAAGTTCCTCGGCGCGTGGAACGGTCAGCGCTTCGTCCCCGCCGAATTCGTGTTCTCGGCGCATTGCAACCGCGTCTCGGTCCGTGACGGACACACCGACACGGTGAGCATGTCGCTTCGAGGCTCACCGAGCGTCGCTGAGGTGAAGGAGCGGATGCGCGAGTTCCGCGGCCGTCCGCAGGAGCTAGCGCTGCCGACCGCGCCGAAGCGGCCCATCATCGTGCGCGAAGAGCGCGATCGCCCCCAGCCGCTCATCGACCGCGACGTCGAGGGGGGCATGGCCGCCGTGGTCGGCCGGGTCCAGGAGGACGCGGTCCTCGGCATCCGCTACGTCGTCCTCACGCACAACACGATCCGCGGCGCCGCCGGAGCATCGGTGCTCAACGCCGAGCTGCTGCAGGCCGAAGGATGTCTCCCGTAGCGGAATCGTTCGTCGCCCGCTTGGACGCGGTGAGCCCGAACCGCTTCCACTGGCGTCTGCTCGTTCTCGCCGGGGTGGGCTGGATGTTCGACGCCATGGACGTCCTCATGCTGGGCTTCCTCATCCCGCCGATCGTGCGCGAGTTCTCGCTCGACGCGTCGCGCGCGGGGCTCATCGCGAGCGCCACCGCGCTCGGCATGTTCGTCGGCGCCGCGGTCTCGGGCCGCCTCGCGGACCGGTACGGCCGGCGGGTGATGTTCACCACGACGCTCGTCATCTTCTCCGGAGGCGCCGCGCTTTCCGCGCTCGCGCCGTCCTTTGAGGCGCTGCTCGTCGCCCGCATCGTCGCGGGGATCGGTCTCGGCGGCGAGCTCCCGGTCGCGGCCACGCTCGTGTCGGAGCTCTCGCCGCGCGCCCAGCGCGGCCGGATGATCGTGCTCCTCGAGTCCTTCTGGGCCTACGGGACGATCCTCGCCGGCGTCGTCGCGATCACGGTCCTCCCGAATTTCGGTTGGCGCTGGGCGTTCGCGATCGGCGCGCTACCCGCGCTCTACGTCGCGTACCTGCGCCGCGCGCTGCCCGAGTCGCCGCGCTATCTCGCGGAGAAGGGGCGCGCCCCCGAGGCGGATGCGATCGTGCGCCGCGTCGAGCGCGCGGGTGGGGGAGCCCTCCTCACGCTCGCGCCCGCGATCGCACCGACGCGGTCCGGGCGCACGAGGATCGCCGAGCTCTGGAGACCCGCATACGCGCGACGCACGGCCATGCTCTGGATCCTCTGGTTCGGCGTCGTGCTCACGTATTACGGGATCTTCCTCTGGATCCCGACGCTCCTCGTCGGCCGGGGGCTGACCCAGGTCCGCAGCAACGAGTTCTTCTTCCTCTCGACGCTCGCGCAGGTCCCGGGCTACTTCAGCGCGGCCTGGCTCGTGGAGCGCTGGGGCCGAAAGCCCACGCTGGTCGCGTACCTCGCAGGCACGGCGCTGAGCGCGGTCATGTTCGGCAACGCCGGCACCGGCACCGACGCGTTCGTGTGGGCAGCGCTGCTGTCGTTCTTCGACCTCGGCGTCTGGGGCGTCGTCTACGCGTATACGCCCGAGCTGTACCCGACCGCCGTCCGCGCGACCGGGGCCGGCGTCGCCGCGGCGGTCGGGCGCATCGGCGGCATCATCGGTCCGTACCTCACGCCGGTCCTCGTGCCCGCGATCGGTCAGGGCGGGGTGTTCGGTCTCTTCACCGGCCTTCTCGTCCTCGTCGCGATCGCCGTGTTCGCGCTCGCCGAGGAGACCAGGGGCAGGAGCCTCGAGGAGATCTCCGCGCCGGCGGCCGCCGCCTAGTGCGTCGCGGCGGTCTCGCGACCGCGCTGAGCATCGCGCTCGGAGTGCTCATCGGGATCGGTGCTGCGGTCGGGCTGAGCCGAGCGACGCCGCCAGCGGCGCTCGTGACGCCGGAGCCTTCGATCATCCCGGCGACGATCCCGCCGCCGGGTGCGAGCGCCGCGGCGACGACCGCGTCGCCCACACGAACGCCGCTGCCGATCATCGTGAGCGCCTACTCATACGGCGGCAGGCGCTACGCCGCGGTCACCACGCCCGTGGGCTTCATGTACGCCGCGCCCTTCGCCGGGACCGTGCAGGTGCGGACCTACCAGCTCATCGGCGGGGAGATCCGCCTTGGGTCAAACGTGCCCTCGCAGCCCTTCTTCCCGTACATCACGCTCACCTCCGCGGAGCGGCGGATCGTCTACCGTCCCGGCGCGCTCGATTCAGATACGCAGATCGTCCCCCCTGACGGCGCGAAGCTCGACGCCGGCGCACCGCTCTACAAGGTCATCGGCGCGGGCGCGTCGTCCTGGCGTACGTTCTACGACCCGTCGGTCACCGCGCAGCTCATCGTGTCGCTCGCCGCGCTCCCCGGCGACGCCGAGCTCGACCCGGTCCCGCTCTTCGCGGGCCCCTAGGAAGGCCGGGGCGGGAGGACCAACCTCCCGCCCCGAGCCATCACTTCGCCGCGTCGACGAATTCATTGGTCCAGGTCTTGGTGAGGTCGATCGTCTTGCCTTTGACGTTGTTGTTGTATGTCTGGAGGACCTTCAAGATGAAGTCCGGCGCGCCGGCAGGCATCTTCCCGTCGGGGCTGAACATCGGCATGCTGCCTTTGAGCGCACTGAGGTAAAGCTCCTTGTCGCCCGCGTAATAGTCCTGCGGAAGCTGGGCGGCGATCTCCTCCGGCGTGTGCGTCTGGATCCACTTCAGCGTCTTCACGTATGCGTTCGCGAGACGCTGCACCACGTTCTTGTGGCTCGCGACCCAGTCTGAACGCATGTACACGGAGATGAATGGGTAGTCGCCGCCAAGCGCGGCCCGCGTGCCGTCCGGCGTCCGCAGGTCGATGAGGACCTTCGCGTCGCCGGTCTTCAGGAGCCGAGAGATGGTCGGCTCGGTGGTCATCCCCGCATCGATCGTGCCCTGCTTGATGGCCGCGATGAACGTGTCGCCGGCGCCGACCGCGATCGGTGTGAAGTCGGTGGGCGCGAGGCCGTTCTTCACGGCGAGGTACTGCGTGAGACCGTGCGTGCCCGAGCCGATCGAGGTGACGCCCAGCTTGCGTCCCTTGAAGTCGGCGGCCGATTTCAGCTCGCCGGCTTTCGACGTCGCCACCATCTCGGCCTCGCCGGGCGCGCGCAGCAGCTGGACGACCTCGCTGAGCTGCTTGCCGAGGCCGGCGACATCGATGGTGTGGTCGTACGAGCCCGAGGCCCCCTCGACCTCACCGGCGATGAGGGCGGTGGTCGAGTCCTTCCCTGACGGCTCGTCGATGAGCGTTACGTCGAGGTTCTGGTCTTTGAAGTAACCCAA
>Ga0209689_1003181_pt1 | contig 12130 bp, 9 predicted proteins | sample GraSoiAngelo_149_FD_187119 | JGI IMG/M metagenome (GOLD analysis project Ga0209689, IMG submission 187119) | Grasslands soil microbial communities from the Angelo Coastal Reserve, California, USA - 14_1009_09_30cm (SPAdes) (version 2) | ecosystem: Environmental > Terrestrial > Soil > Grasslands ...
GGGGGTGACTGCCAGTAGCTCGCCATGTCCACGCCGTCGCGACCAAATGTCCCCAGCACCACGGCGAGCGCGACCGCGCCGCTCGCGTCCTTCTCTCCTCCCCACCGGTATTCGGTGATCGCGAGCTTTGTGCCCGGATAGTTGTCGGCGATCCAGGCCTTCAGGCGAGGGATCAAGTTGACCGGCACGCCGATCCAGGATTCGTCGGTGTAGTTGGGGTCGTCCAGGCTCCGGGTCGACCTGATGCGAAGCTGCTGGGTCGCTGGATCGCTCGCCGGTGAGTCGACGCCCGAAGCCTGCGGGTAATAGTGGACGTCGAGGTAGTCGAGCGTCCGAACCCCCGCGGCCTTGTCATGTTTGGCGATCTGCGACAGCCACCAGGCGAGGAAGGGCTGACCGCCGTGGGCGTTGCGATCGGCATGCGTGGCGTAGTTGTCACTGCCCCGGTCGAGCGCCGAGTACATGTAGGCGGTCCAGCCAGAGGCGTCAGGTCCGAGCATCTGGGCGCTCGGGTCCTGGGCTTTGACCGCCGACGCATATTGCTCGTACATCGCGACCATCGCTTCGTAGCCCATCTGGGTCGGGTGGACGTCGGTGTCGGTGGTCGACCAGAGGTCTGGTTCGTTGCCGATGGCGAAATAGGTCGGGCCTTTTGGCGCGGCGCCGAACTTGTCGACGAGGTGGTGGATCCACTCGTCCTGGTAGACGGCCTGCGCGTTGGGGTCGGCCGGGTCGCTCAGCGGCCCAGGCTTGGTCGGGAGCGACGCCACGCTCGTCGCCGCCTGGTTGGCGTGGGGGTCGTACCCGGCGATCGCGGCCGACCCGGCAGCGACCGGAGGCCCACCCTGCTGCGGAACGCCGGTTGAGCGGTGGTCGTTGTTTGTGTCCTTGGCGACCCATCCCAGGGCGGGCACTGTCATCAGGGGCACACTGCGGGCCGTGACCGTCGACGACACGAAGTTGTCCGCGCTGTTGCCCGTGCCGCCGGTGTAGTTGAGGTTGCGAAACTCCCAATCGCGACTGGCGTTCCACGCGTGCCCGACCACCCAGTTGTACCGGTCGGCCGGGTTCCCTCCCCAGCGGTTGAGCGTCGCGCCCAGCGCGCTCAGAGTCGCCGGATCGGCGCCGGCCACCCCGTAGATGAGCGGGCTGATCGGACCTCCCGGGGACCCGATCTGGCAGCTGACGGTCACGCCGTCGAGGTTGACGATCGCAGGGCGGTCCTGCGGCAGCAGTCTTTGCAGGTGGCTCTCCAGCCTCGAGACAAAGCGGGGGTGCTGCAGCATCAGGACACCGACACCCGCGGTGCAGACTGAACCGACCAGGAGGCCCGCGGTGAACCGGCCCCATTGGCCGGATCTCATTTGAAGTACTCGTATACCGACGCGCCCACGGCAGCGATCGCGACGAAGCCGTAAGAAGCGCGACTCGGACGCCTTCCTCCAATCCCCATCAGGAGGATCAAACCCAGGACCGCAAAGAAGCCCATATTTCCGCTACAGCAGGCGGCGAAGCCAGTTCGGCGTTCGGTACTCCGTGCCGTTGAGGATGATTCCGCACAGCCGCTCCCGGCCGAGCAGGAAGGAGACCTTTTCCAGGTCTTCGACGAGCGTTTCGCCGTACCGCGCGACGAGGACGATACGGTCAGCCAGCTTGGACGCGAGTGAGCCGTAGGCGATGTCGAGCACCGGCGGCAGGTCGATCACGATGTTCGCGAAACGCGGCTGAAGCTCGGCCATCAAGCGGCTCTCGCTCAACTGATAGAAGACGCGGGCGGGGTCGATCGTCGCCGAGCCGGCGGGGATCACGAAGAGGTTCGGCAGCGGCGCGGCTCGCAGGATGCGCAGCCGCGACTCGCCGTCGAGCCAGTCACTCAGACCGGGCGTGCGCTTGAATCCCAGGCGGCGGTCGAGCGATCCGCGTTCGAGATCGCATTCGAGGAGGAGGGTCGGCTCCAGGGTGTCGGCTGCGATCGCGGTGGCGAGGCCAAGCGCGATTGACGTTTTGCCCTCGCCGTGGCTCGCGCTAGTAACGCCAATCTGGCGTGGGCCGTCATTCGGATCATGTGGGATACGCAGATACGCCTGGCGGCATCGATCGATGAATTGCGGCGGGAGGGTGAAGCCGAGGAGCACGTCTTCGTTGCGCGCGACGTATCCGGGCATGGCCGGCCGTGGGCTCAGCGCGGTGTCCAGCGACTCCGATGGATCGGGCAACGCTTTGGTCGGGCCTGCCTCTGGATAAGCCCGCATCAGAATCTCTCCTTCGCGCTGAGCAGCGGCACCGTCGCCAGGACCGGCACCGAAAGGCGACCAGCCAGCTCCCGGACGTCGCGCGCCGTCTTGTCCATCCACACGAGGAGCGCGAGGTAGACGGCAGCGACTCCAACGGCGGCCAGCCACACCACCGCCGCTCGCTTCAGGCTGCTGCCGTCGCCGAGGAAGCCGCCCGCGGTGATACCGGGATTGTCAATGACCTTGGTGCTCGTGCGGATGAACTGATCCGCCGCGGCGAACGTGTACTGAGCCTGGCCGAGCTGGCTCTGGAGCTGAGTCAGCGTGTCCCGGTCTTGCTGCGCCCGCGTCACCAGCTGATCGAGCTGCGGAATACCGGTCTGGCCGCTGGTCAGGGTGAGAGGAAGACCAGGGTGCTCGGAGATGTATTTCTGGAGAGCGACTTCGGAGTCATTGGATCGCTGCTGAGCCGCCGCGACCTGGCTCTGAAGGAATGTGGTCGAGAGCTGCTCCTGTGCCTTGAGGGCCTCCGTTAGACGATCCTGAAACACCACGATCGTCGCCTTCAGGGTCTCGGTGCACTCGGAGGCGAGACTGCAGGAGAACGTGATGGCCACCAGGTGGGAGCCGTTCGGCGTGACCTTCAGGTTCTTGGGGATCGACGTGATGAGCTTGTTGCGTTCCTTCGCGTCCGACATGCCGTCGGCGGCCATCCGATCCCCCACCGCGTAAAGGAACGACGTCGTCTGGAGGTACTGGTTGAGCTCGTCTGCCTCGTTCTGCGCCGGGGTCAGGTACTGGTTCCAACCCGAGATCCCGCTGGAGCCTACGAGGTTGGTGCTCGAGCCAAAGTACGTCGGATTTTCAACCCAGATGTCCGTCGCCGCCTGATACGTTCGGAAGTAGACGAGCGTCGCGATGCTGATGGGCGTAGGGAGAAGGAACAGGATCACCGCGAAGCGGGTCCAGTGGCGAAACAGGATGTCTACGTATCTGGCCATAGTTCCATTTGACTGTTGTCAGGAAATTCGAGTGTGGGATTCAAAGTCTCCCGGCCGAGCCACGCACGGGGGAAACGATCGACCACCCCATGCTATGGCTCGATCCGCGACCACACATGAGGCGCCAGTCCTGTCGTCGCTTGGGACAGGTCGCACCTGAAGCCAGGAGCCGGCTTTGGGGCTCCGCGATTCCCGCTCGGCCGGGACAGAGGCCTACGCGGTTCGCAACTTGCCTACGCGGCGGCGACCGTTTGCGAGGTCAAATGGAGTCTGTGAATCGGCCCGGCAGGCCGCGCATCATGGTGATCGCGCGGGGCCACCTTGGCGACATCGTGACAGCGCTCCCGGCTCTCCGCGACCTCCGCGCCGGCTATCCGGACGCGCACATCGCTCTGGTCGCCAACGAATATGTGCGCGGGGCGCTCGAAGGGTGCCCGTTCGTCGACGAGATCCTCTACGGGTTTGGCTATCGCCACCGTTCCGCGCTGGCGACCGGGGCCCGGCGCCTCAGTCTGTTGACCCGCACGGCCGGTCGGTTCGACATCGTCTTATCGCTTCGGTCCAGCCCCCGCTCCAGCGCCGTGCTTGGCCTGGCGAGCGGCGCACGGGTGCGCGCCGGCTATCACCAGCCCGGCCTGGCCGGCCGGCTGCTCACGCACGACCTCGGACCTGAGCCGAGGGTCCAGTCGAACCGGCTGACCAACGCGGCCCTGGTCCGAGCTCTGGGCCTGGAGGCCAGTCTCGTCCTCCCCCGTCTCAGCTGGGTGCCCGAGGCGGACCAGGTGCGGGCCGATAAGATTCTCGCCGAGCGAGGCATCACCACCCGCACGCGGTTTGCGGTCTTTCAGATCGCCGCACATTGGGGCTGCTACGAATGGAGCAGCGAGAAATGGGGCGCGCTCGCCGATCACCTCGCACTGCGACACGACTTGAAGGTGGTCGTCGTCGGCACGGGGGAGGACTTCGAGCTACGGAAGTTCGCCGACCTGTCGTGCCAAAGCACCGTGCCTGCTTCGATCCAGGGATTGACCTCCTTGCCGATGCTCTTTCACGTCGTTTCCCGCGCTGCTCTCGTGGTCGCGGCCGACAGCGCCCTCACGCAGATCGCCATCGCGCAGCGGATCCCCGCCGTGATCCTGTTCGGAATCGAGCCCCAGGTGAGAAACGGGCCGCTCCCCGAGGAGGCCGGCGTCTTGATGGAGTCGGTTCAGTACTGGGAGGGCCCGGGTCGCGCTCCGGCTCCCAACCCACACTGTCTTTTCGGCCAGAGCCAGTGCCACACGGCCAACTGTCTTGAAAACAGCTCGTTCCGGCGCATCACAGCTGGAGAGGTGTGCGCGCGCGCCGACCGGCTTCTAGAGCGCGCGTCCTCGGCGCAGAAACTCTCAGTCAGCGTCTAGAAACGTCAGGCCGTGTCGACTGCGCGCGGCGCAGCCAGCCGTGAGCGAACCACGCCGGCGGCGATGGGGACCAGCCATACCGCGTCGGTCAGGTAGCGCCGAACCAGCCTGTGCGGTTCCTGCGCCAACCGGTAGAGCCACTCGAGGCCGGCGATCTGCATCCAGCGCGGGGCCCGCCGGCTGCGGCCGGCGATGAGGTCGAGCACGCAGCCGACACCGATCGCAACGGACACCGAAAGCTGGTCGCGATGCCTGTCGATCCAGCGCTCCTGTTTCGGATGTCCAAGTGCCACGAGCAATACATCCGCCTTCGCCTCGGCGATCCGCGCCAGTATCTCGGCGTTGTTCATGTCTTCGACTGCAGCACGCGGCGGCTCGTAAGTTCCTGCGATCACGATCCCCGGATACAGCTGACCGAGGCGTTCCCCGGCCGCGGCCGCCACGCCACCTTCGCCTCCCAGAAGAAACAGCCGAGCGCCTGAGCCCGCCAGGTCCCGGATCATCGCCGGCACGAAGTCAGCACCGGCGACACGGCCGGGCATCTCGACACCGAGCAGCCTGCCCAGCCAGACCACCGGAGAGCCGTCCGCGAGGTTCATGCCAGTGCGCCGGAAGATGCGCATCACGTCGGGATCCGTCTGCGCGCGGACGACAAAATCGAGGTTGATCGTCGAGACCTGGAAGAGGCGACCCGCCCCGATTGCGCCTCGAACTCGCGCGATGGCCCCCCGCATGTCAACGGCGTCGATGGGCACTCCCGCGATCTCGACCCGCCTTGAGGCTGAGGTATTCGATCGGTCCGAACGATCCCAACGGTTGGGATCGAATCCACTCACCAGCGATGCGTACCGGGCAAGTTTCCAGGCGAGGTAGAACGGCGCCCTGGCGACCGCGGTCCACATGTTGCGCGGGGCACGTGCGGCACGCAGGCCGATCAAGACGAAGGCCGGTATCGCCGTCAGGGCGACCAGCCAGGGGATCAGCGCCCAGATCGGCGCGAGGCCCAGCGCAGCAGCGCCGGCGACGACGAGGAGGCCCGCGCCCGTCGCCATCGAGAGCAGTCCGAGCGGCGGGGTTGCCAGGTCGAGGGCGGCGTCGAGCAGCTGTGGATCACGTCTTGCAATCGCCGTCCGGACAATCACCCACAGTCGGGTTTTGACGACATGGAACCGGCCACCCTCCCAGCGCAGACGCTGCCGAGCTTCGCCCGCGCGCGTCGCCGGCCCCGGACCGGACACAAACGCTTGCGGCGCGAAACGCAAGCCGACCCCGGCCAGTCGAAGCTCGATCGAATACTGGAGATCCTCGACGCCGCTGAACGCGCTCCACGGGTGCGCCTCGAGCGCGGCTCGGCTGAACAGCATCCCGTTCCCGACCAGGTTGGCGGACATGCCCAGCCTGGCGCGACCCGAGAAGCGGACTCGATGGAAGAGCAGGAAGCCGGCCGCCACGAGCTGGGTCCGGGGTGAGCTGAGCTCGTCGGTCAGCACGCTGTAGTCGGCCTGGACGACGGAGTGACCGCGGCCGAGCTCAGCCTCGAGGGCGCTCAACAGATTTCGATCCGCCACTGAATCCGCGTCGACGACGACCACGGCATCGGGCCGGTCCGGCGCCGCCAGGAGCTGGTCTGTTGCCCAGCGCAGGGCCCTGCCCTTGCCCAGGGCATCCGCCTCGGAGCGGACCATGACTTCCGCACCGGCGGCGGCCGCGATCGAGGCCGTGCCGTCCGAGCAGTTGTCGGCGATTACAACCACCCGATAGAGCGCCCGCGGGTAGCTCTGGGCAAGGAGCGAAGTCACGCAGCGCGCGACGAGCTGCTCCTCGTTGTGCGCCGGAACGATGACTACGAGCCGATTTGCGGGTGCGGCCACCACGGGTTGTTCGCGGCGCCCGGACGCGCTCGCGAGCGCAAGAATCAGAAGGTACAGGCCGAAGCCCGCGAACACCACGCCCGGCAGCGCCAGCAGCGCACCGAGAACTCCGGTCAATATGCTCCCCTGCAGCTGAGGACGGCCCACACCGTGCGGACGAGGATGCTCAGGTCGAGCTGCAGCGACATTTTTCGGATGTATTCGCGGTCGAACTCCATCCACTGGTCAAAGCCGATCGTCGAGCGGCCGCTGATCTGCCAGAGACAGGTCAGGCCCGGCTTCACGCTGAGCCGGATCGCATCGTCGGGTCGGTACTGCTCGACTTCTTTGGGAAGCGGCGGCCTTGGCCCGACGAGGCTCATCTCCCCCTTCAGCACGTTGAGCAGCTGCGGCAGCTCGTCGAGGCTCGTGCGGCGGAGAAGGTTGCCTACCCCGGTCACACGAGGGTCGCTGCGCATCTTGAAAACCGGCCCGGACACCTCGTTGCTGGACTGAAGCTCAGCGACTCGATGCTCGGCATCGGCGTACATCGAGCGGAATTTGTAAAAGCGAAAGTGGCGGCCGTGGAGACCTACGCGCGTCTGGACGAAGATCGCCGGCCCGGGGGAGTCAAGCCGGATCGCGATGACGATCGCGAGCCACAGCGGGAGCGTCGCCAGCAGTCCGAGGCCGGCAAGCAGTATGTCGAGCAAGCGTTTGAGCGTGGCTTCATATGGAAACGGCCCGTTTCCTGCACGAGTCAACCCAAACGTTGACTCGGCGTGATTGATTCGCTCTGCCCGCTGCACCTTCTTGTGTAATGAAAAGTAAGCGGTTGGCGGTCACGATTTGAATGGGCATTTCCATACGTGTCACGGCGCGGCCCTTGGCCGTAATGAAGTCAATTGTCCCGGTCCTTCTAGGACGGTTAGGGTCTGCGGCTCGCGGCAACCAGCGCCGCCATGATGAGGACGCCGAGTGTGATTCCGACCAGAAGCCCCACCACAAACTGCCACATGGTGCAGGCGGCTCAGCGGACCGGAACGAGCACGCCCGCCAACCGCTGTATGTCCGACGGCGCCATGTCGGTGAACATGAGACCGACATCGAACTTCGCCGGGGCGCCAACGCCAAGCTCGGTCCGCCAGACCACCGTGGCCCAGCACCGGACCGGCGCCTGGGACGGAATCAGCACGTCGAGGTCGAGGCGGCTGCCGACCTCGTAATCCTCGTCCGAGTAGACGCGCATCCCGCCCAAGCTGATGTCTTGCGCATTGCGCCTGTGGTGAAACAGTTCGTTGCCGGCGGGCCTGCACATGATGTCGGCCTGGACCCGCGGATAGCGCCTGCGATCGGACAAGGCGCCGACAGCATAAGGCGGTGCCCCTTCAGCGGCTGCTAGTCGTCAGACAGTCAAAGGATCGCGGCTTACAGGCAGCTCTCGCGCCAACAGCTGCTGGAACCAGTCCCACTGGCTGGCCAGGCCGTTCCGCAGGGTGACCCGGGGTTCCCAGCTGAGGCGCCATCGGGCGAGGTTGATTGACGCCGCGGCGTGCCTCTGGTCGGCGGCGGCGGCGGGCAAATGGTGGGGGCGGATCGCGGTCCCCGAGATGTCCGCCAGCGTGGCCAGGACGTCGTTGATGGTGGACCGGCTTCCGCCCCCGATGTTGAGCACGTCGCCGTCAACGTGGGCGGTGGCGCTTCGGACAGTTGCTTCGACGGCGTCAGCGACAAACGTGAAGTCGCGAGTCTGCTCGCCATCGCCGTTGACCTCGATCTCGTCGCCCTGAATGAGCGCTCGCATGAATCGTGAGATCGCCATGTCCGGGCGCTGTCTAGGTCCGTAGACGGTGAAGTAGCGGAGCACCGTAACCGGCAGCCCGAAATTCCGCCCATAGAGCTGGACGAGGTTTTCCGCCGCGAGCTTCGTCGCTCCGTACGTGGACAACGGGCGTGGCACAGACGATTCTTTGGTCGGAAGCATTTCGGCGTCGCCGTAAACAGAGGAGCTGCCTGCGTAGACCAGACGCGTGATCGGTCTGCCTGCGAGCGCCTCGAGGAGCCGCTGGGTCGCGAGCACGTTGTCGAAGATGTACTGGTCGAACTCACGACCGGTCGACACGCCGAGCCCGGAACGACTGGCAAGGTGGTAGACGACCTCGGCCCCGTCGAGGACCGAGCTCAAGTCGTCCTCAACCAGGTCGAGGTGGCAAAAGGAAAAGCCACGCGAGCCACGTGCAGCCGCGAGGTTCTGCTCTTTCAGCCCTCTGGAGTAGGAGTCCCTGAAGCAATCGAGGCCGACGACGTCGTGGCCGTCTGCCAGCAGCCGGTCGCAAAGGTGCGAGCCGATGAATCCCGCCGCTCCGGTGACTACCGCGCGAATTGGATTACCTGCCTTCTGTGATCTGCCCGGTGGAAGGACCGGCCCACGATGCCGGGCACGGTTCTGGCGGGAGCGACAGGCTCTTCGCTGACCCACACGGGCCGTGCTTCCCGCCTGGACGGCACCGAACCGTACCCGGTCTGCCGCTCCCTGCCTGCATGGTAGGTATGGCCATCAGGCCCGCCAATGGGTCAAGCCGGACCGGCGTGGGGCATCGGTCCCACGTTTCGTGGCGGCCCTGACTCCCACTGATAGAAGACGCGCGCGCGACAGCTTGTCGAGCGGTTCTTCAGCAGCCGATCAACGGCCCTGGAGCAGCCGGCACACGACCGACTTCGAGCTGGAAATGCAGATGCGCGCCGATTGAGAGACCTGTGCTGCCGACGTAACCGACCTTATCGCCCTGCTGAACTTCCTGCCCAACAGCCACGGCCACCTGCGACATGTGGGCGTACACCTCGACGAGACCGAAGGCGTCAGTGACCTCGACCCGAATCCCGAAGTAATCTGCAGGACCTGCTGCTGTAACTCTTCCACCCGCGGACGCGACGATTGACGTGCCGTAGCCCGCCAGCAAATCGACACCGGTGTGGAAATGCGGATAACCGTCGAAGGACGGTTCTATCGCGAACGACGTCGGTCCGAACTGCTGGATGATCTTGGCGCCGGCGATCGGACACAGAAACTGGCCGGGGTCTACCGGGTCGGCCGGCACACCGGTGCTCAGGTTCGGACCCTGCGCGGGATCGACAGGAATGACGAGCACTGTGCCGGGCATCAGCTGCGGGCCACGAGTCCGATTGAAACCGAGCAAGGTGCTTACATCCACGCCATAAGTGGCGGCGAGGCTCGCGGGTGTGTCTCCCTTCCTGACGACGACCACGACGCCCGGCGCGGGCGGCAGCAGTAGGGGTCGTCCGACTTTGAGCGGCATACGCAGGCCCGGATTCGACCAGACGACGTCCCTCCACGGGAGCTTGAACTGCCGGCCGATGCTTTCCAGTGTGTCTCCGTCAACGACGATGTGCACGATGGGGGCGCGGCTTGCCAGCGCGGACGTGGGGACGGCAAGCGGTTTGATGATGACGCTGTCACGACCCAGCGAGACGTCCCCGACGGCATTTGATTCGTCAGCGGCGGCGGCGGTGACTGCAGCTGCACGGAAGGCAGGAAAGAGGCTTCTGTCGACGGCGGTGTAACCAGACATGGCGAACGCTATCGCGAGCACCACGCCATGGGTCATGTAGCGATTGATGCGCACCGCGTACCTACCCCTGGTCTCCTTCTTGCGCGACCGCAGACCCTGAAGACCCGCGTCACACTAACAAACGTTCGGCAAGAGTGTCAACGCGCGCTCGACTCAAAGCCTGCGCCACGCGTCGGTGGGCGGAAAAAAGCGGGCCCGCGCTTGCGAGCCCGCTTCCTGCTCTTCGGACTAACGCCGAGGCTTCGACCTGATGCCGATTGCCCCGAGAAGGAAGAGGACGCCGCCCAAAACTCCACCTGCGACTGGAAGGCCGGTGTTGGCTAGCGCCGTCCCGCCCGATGTTGCGGTCGCGCCAGACACTGCGCCCGACGCGCCGGCGCTGCCTGACGTGGTCGTCGCGCCCGAGACGCCGCTGCCTGACGTTGCGCCGCCCGAGGCGGTTTGACCGGTCTGGCCGGTGGTTTGCCCGCCTGCTTGAGCGCCTGCTTGACCGCCGGTTTGACCGACAACCTGACCGCCGGTCGAGCCGCTGACACTGCCGGTCGACTCGCTGACACTGCCGGTCGACCCGCTGACACTGCCGGTCGACCCGCTGACACCGCCGGTCGAGCCGCTGACACTGCCGGTCGACCCGCTGACGCCGCCGGTCGAGCCGCTGACGCTGCCGGCCGACCCAGTGACGCTGCTGGTCGATGCGTTGCCGCTGCCGGTCGAGCCGCTGACCATGCCGGTCGATGCATTGCCGCTGCCGGTCGATGCGTTGCCGCTGCCGGTCGATGCGTTGCCGCTGCCGGTCGATGCATTAGCGCTGCCTGTCGACCCGCTGACGCTGCCGGTCGATGCATTGCCGCTGCCGGTCGACGACCCGACGCTGCGAGTGCTCGCCATGGCGGCGGCAGAGTCACCAGTCGAGGCTCCGACGGTGCCCGGGCTGGCCATCGCTTCCTCCTGATGGCCGTGGCCGGCAATCTTGTGGTCGCTGTTTCCGGTCCTCGCACCCACATGTGCCGCGGCTGACGCCGAAGAGCCACCCTTTGCCGCGCCCTTACCGTTTGGCCCCTTGCCGCCCTCACCTCCCGCGCCTCCGCCTATGTGCTCCTGGTTTGACGCCTTGGCGGTGTCATGGCGGTTCGCAACCGCGGAAGCACTGGTGTGGTCATGTGCCTTGCCCTGGCCGTGCCCGTTGTCCGCAGCCAGCGCGGGCGATGTACGCGAAAGGATCAGAAAGCCTGCTGCGAGCATTACCGACGCGTTGATGATGAGCCGGCGTATGAGTGTTGTCCGACTCGGTACGAAATCGACGAATGAGTCCATAGTGCCCACCTCCATTGGGAAATGAGCGAATGCCTCGCCGCCCCTCCTCGACATCACGGCGCTTCCCGCATTACTTCGGAAGAGGCCCCCGCCGCGCGCTACTCAGGCAATTCGCTTACAGAGAAAACGCGGTCAGCGCGGCGCATTACCTAAATAGGCGGTCGGCCTTTGTGGTCCTCGGGAACTTCCGGCTCGAGCTTCGTTTCTATAGTGATTGCGGCCTGTAGCAGGTCTAGGCCGCCGCGCGTCGGAGTGCGTCGCAGTTGGCTCTGCGGACTGGAACCAGATCGCCGGCCAGGGAGAAGCAATATGTCCAGAGGATTCGAGGCCGTCAAGACAGTGACCATCCACGCAACGCAGCGGGAGGTGTGGAATGCTCTGACCAACCCCGCGCAGGTCAAGCAGTACCTGCACGGAACCGAAATGTCGACGGACTGGAAGGAGGGCAGCCCGATCTCGTGGAAGGGTGAGTGGAAGGGCCAGTCATATGAGGACAAAGGCACCGTCCTGGCCGTTGAGCCCGAAAGGCTCCTGAGGTATACGCACTGGAGCCCGATGGGCGGCAGCGAGGACAAGCCCGACAACTACCACACGGTCACATATGAGCTGGCCGGCGAAGATGGCAAGACGACCCTGACGCTCACTCAGGACAACAACCCCACCCAGGAGGAGGCCGACAAGATGGCCAACGACAACTGGGGACCTGTTCTCAACGGGCTCAAGGAGTCGGTCGAGAAGCAG
>Ga0209689_1003182_pt1 | contig 12129 bp, 10 predicted proteins | sample GraSoiAngelo_149_FD_187119 | JGI IMG/M metagenome (GOLD analysis project Ga0209689, IMG submission 187119) | Grasslands soil microbial communities from the Angelo Coastal Reserve, California, USA - 14_1009_09_30cm (SPAdes) (version 2) | ecosystem: Environmental > Terrestrial > Soil > Grasslands ...
GTCACGGGCAATCGTCCGCTGGGGTTGTTGGCGCCGGCCAGAGTTTGGGCAATGGCAGTTCCACCCTCTTCTCCCGGGTACCAAGCTTCGAGGATGGCGTTGGCGTGATCATTGGCCCAATTGACGGCGAGGGCACTGCCGTTCATTAGTACCACGATCAGCGGTTTGCCCGTCCCTTTCAAGGCCCCAAGGAGAGCCTCTTCTTCTGCCGGCAGGTTGAGACTGGTGCGATCGCCGCCGCGGAATCCAGGAAGGTCGACCTTCATTTCTTCGCCCTCCAATTTTGAGGTGATCCCGACCACGGCGACCACAACGCCTGCTTGCCGCGCTGCAGAGACCGCTTCCACCAGTGGATCAGCGCTGGTAAGGAGCCAGATCAACTTCGTTGTGCGTCCTCCGGCCAAATACTCAATTTTGACGGCATAACGATGGCCCTTCGTCAGCTGAAGGGTCGCCAGTTGAGGATTAGGATCATGAAGGATGGCGTCATCCACAATAAGCTTTCCCTCAAGCCACAAGCGCTGCATCGAACCCATCAGCCCTATCTGGTACGTGCCCGATTCGGTGGGTGTCAGAAATCCTGTCCAACGCACTGAAAAATCCTTCATGCCGGCGGGTGCCGGGAGCGCATGGGCATCCGGGTGAGAGAGTTGAAGATCGACGAACGGATCGACTCGAACTACCTGCGGCGTGCCAGATAACCCTCCGGAAAAGTATTCGCCCTTGAGTCCGGGTTTGCCGTCATCGGTGGATAACATCGAAGTTGGAATCAGAGGATGCTCGCGCAGAAAGTTGGTTCCAGGCTCGAATGAGACCTGGGCTCCGGGAAACCCCTTGCGAATGCCTTCCAGCGCGGTGACCGCGTGGGAAGCCGTCCCACTGTAGTTGCCGTGCAGCACCTGGGCAGACTCGGCCAGCGGGCCCACGACCAAGATCTTCTTTACGCTTCCGGACAAAGGCAGCACACCATCGTTCTTCAGGAGCACCATGGATTCGCGCGCGATTTTCAGCGCAAGCTCGCGGTGCGGGGTGCTGTCAATCTCCGATTCCGGCGTCTGCGCATACCGCACCATCTCTGGAGGATCGAACATACCCAGCCGCATGCGCGCGGTAAAGAGCCGTTTCAAGGAAACATCCAAGTCGGCTTCGATCAGCAGTCCCTGCTTCACGGCATCCAGGTACGGCTGATAATCGTGGCTGTCTTTCGCCACGGTAAAGAAGTCCGCGCACTCATTGTCCATCCCTTTCTTCAGCGAAACCGCCGCGGCTTCGGCTTGGCTCTTCACGAAGTGATGGCCCTCATAAATGTCAACCACCGCGTCGCAGTCTGATACGACATAACCCGTAAACCTCCAGGCACCGCGTAACTGGTCCTCTAACAGGAAAGCATTGGCGCAGGCTGGTTCGCCGTTGACGCGGTTATAAGCGCACATCACCGACTCCGCCTTGCCTTCGGTCACCGCAGCGCGGAACGCCGGCAAGTAAGTGTCCTCCATGTCATGCTTCGATACCTGAATATCAATGCTGTGCCGCGACGGCTCGGGACCGCTGTGCACCGCAAAATGTTTTGGCGTCGAAATGACCCGCAAATATTTCGGATCATCCCCCTGCAGCCCGGTTACGAAGGCCACCCCCATGCGCCCCGTAAGAAAGGGATCTTCCCCGTAGGTCTCTTGGCCCCGTCCCCAACGTGGATCGCGGAAGATGTTGATATTCGGGGACCAGAAATCCAGCCCCTCCATAATGTCCCGCCTTCCGGCGCGCACCGCCTGGTGATGTTTCGCTCGAGCCTCCGTACCGATCACGATCGCCATGTCATGGATCAAAGGGTCGTCAAACGTGGCCGCCAGTCCAATCGGCTCCGGAAAGACTGTTGCGGTCCCGGCATTGGCTACCCCATGTAAGGCTTCGCTCCACCAGTCGTAAGCCGGCACCTGAAGTCTCGGGATAGCACGCGCCTGGTTCACTAACTGCGAAGCCTTCTCCTCGAGAGTCATCTGCTTCACCAGGTCATCAACGCGCACAGTGATGGGCTGGGAAGGGTCCAGATATACGGCGCCACCCGCCGTCTGGGCACCCGCACGTACGAAGATGAGAAACAGAAAAAAAGCCACCGGCATAGTGCTTCGAATGCGCATTTCCATGGATTCTCCTCCGCATCTTGCCCCTTCGGAGTGCCTGGCAAGAATGCTGGTCGATTGCTAGAGGTTATTGCGTTAACGATTACGGTCGGCCGTCGCTTGTAGCACAGGGAATTGGCGAGGTCAAGAAGCGCGCTTAAGAATGGCGTCAGGAGTTCTAGCAAAGCCGGCTTGGGGAGACGCGACTATCTTGCCGGCGCCGGATCGCCCGCTGCCAGCACGTACATGGTGAACCGGTCCAGTTTGATGTTGGCATGCTTTGAAACAAGAGAGATCCCACCGTCGCCGTTTCGTTGGGTTTCGACATTCTTCATCACCACACGGTGCTTGGAAGTCATTGAACTGGTTGTGTCGGGACCTGACTGATTTTTGCCCGAATCGGCTTGCGGAAACGGTTTATACGCCGGTGAGTCTGGATCGGGGTACGCCCCCGCGCCGTTCCAGGTTCTGGACGCAGGTTGGGGTGGCCCGTACTGCAGATTCTGCCCCGCTTCGGCCACGCTGGGATAATACCAGGAAGTCAAATAAACCTTGACGGGAGCGGATCCGTTCTTCCAGTTCACTCGGTCCATGCGAATGCTGATTCGCGAAGGCTCTGTGCCAGTCTTGGGCGATGACTCGACGACCTCTCCAGAGAAGTTTGCATTTCTCGGGACAACGACACCGTTGACCCAGGTTGCGATTGCGAGTTTGGCCTGAAGCTTCTTTCCGGCCGGAGTTTTACCTGCGATCACATTTTCCTCGAGGATTACCGGAAATTCCTGTATGCTGCCCGGACCCGGCTTTTCTGGCTTCTGCTGGCTTTGCGAATGGACCGACCAGCAGGCAATAAGAACCAAGATTGAGACCGTCTTCGACCCTGTCAACATCGAGATGCACCCCGTTGTCATTGGAACCAGAGGACTCTCCACTAGCTTGTTTTCCGAACCCCCGAGGCTGGTGCAGCCACAGTATACCTGCAACCTGCCGGATTCGAAGACCTGATTGATGGCACCAAAGGTGTCAAAAGGGGCAATATCGATTTTTGTTCTTGACAATGGTCATCGCCGGATGTAACACCGTGAACGTTTACGATGACCGCAAATGTCTCAACGCTAAGTACTGGAAACTAGGGTTTTCGACGGGGCACTAGGCGCAACCAATTCATTCGGAGGATCCAAATGAAATTCTTCTCCCCCAGGTTTGCCGGCAATATCGTTCTAGCGATCGAACGCCGTAGTTCTCGCCTGGCGTTTCTCCTCGCAGTCTTCTTAATCATCTTCGCGGCTCAAGCCTTGGCCCAGGACGCCACGATCGTCGGAACCGTGACCGACCCGTCTGGGGCCGCCGTTTCGACTGCATCCATCACGATCACGAACACCGACACCGGAGTGTCGCGCACCGCGCCAACCAGCAGCGACGGCCAGTACGTTGCTCCAGATTTACGCGCTGGCCATTACGTCATGCGCGCCACGGCTGCCGGTTTCAAGGTCGCCGAGCAGACGGGATTGACCCTGACAGTGGGAGACCGTTTGCGGATCGACTTCAAGTTGCAGATCGGTAGCGCGCAAGAGCAAGTGACCGTCGAGGCCAATGCGGTTGCCGTGCAAACGGAGACCGGCGAAGTCAGCAACCTCATTACCGGCCAGCAGGTCACTCAACTTGCCACCAACGGACGCAGCCTCTTCACATTGTTTGCTCTTGCACCCGGCGCGTCCAGCCTGCAGGGCGATTTCATCAATCCAGTGCCAGTCGGCGGCGACAACACCGTCAGCATCAACGGCCAGCGCGCCGGCCACAATCTCCAAATCCTCGATGGGGGCGAGAACCTTGACCGCGGCGGCAGCAGCGGCAGTGTTATGCCTTCCCTCGACGCCCTCCTGGAATTCCGTAACATGACCTCCAACTACAGCGCCGAATATGGTCTTTCCTCGGCTGCGACCATCACCGAGGTCATCAAGTCTGGAACTAAGAGGTACCATGCATCGGCTTGGGAGTTCGTCCGCAATGACGCCCTCGATGCACGCAACTACTTTAATCGCGCTCCCGCCAAGGTCGCCGAACTGCGCTTCAATACTTACGGCTTCAACGTGGGCGGCCCGGTTGATTTCTGGAAGTCAGATCACAAGACTTTCTTCTTTTACAACATGGAGTGGCGCAGCCTGATTCAGGGCCAGGTTCTCAATCAGCCTGTTCCTCTTGCCAGTTGGTATCCGGTTGCAGGAGTCGGTGCAACACTACCGACCAGCCTGCCTAATGGGAAGCCTGTCTCCATTGTGGATCCCGCCAGTGTTCCCGCTTCTATTCAGTTTGCGAACTGCCCCGGTGGCGCTGCTCCCGCCGGCGTTACTCCCGGATCGCCATTTCCCAGCAACATCATTCCTGACTGCATGATCGACAACAACGCGAAAGCGCTGTTGACGGCCGGTGGCAAGTACGGCGGCATCTTCCCTCTGCCTACGAGCAGCGATGGAAACTTCGTTGGCGGCAACAACGTGCCTACCAATCTCCGGGAGGAGATCGCTCGCGTCGATCACAGCTTCACCGACAAGTTTTCTATGTTCGGACACTGGATTTCTGAGCAAATCTCCCAAGGCTATGGAACCAGTCAATGGAGTGGCGACAACGTACCCACGGTAGGCGATACCTTCGGGAATCCTTCCTATAGTGCCGTGGTTCACACCACCTACGTCATCAGCCCAACTCTGCTCAACGAGGCTTCGTTCAACTACAACGGCAACCGCATCAACATCATTCCCAACGGCCTGACTTCCGCGCCCTCGGGCTTCACCTTCAACCGCTTGTTTAGCGGGCCGAATGTTGGCAGCCGTATTCCGTCCGTCAACCTGAACGGCAGCACGGGCTCAAACTACACCGTCAACTGGATGCCTTGGATCAACAAGGCCGACGATTACCAGTTGCGCGAAGATATTTCCTGGACGAAAGGTGCCCACCAGCTCAAATTTGGATTCAGCTGGGCCCTTTACAAGAAGATTCAGGACTGGTTCGCGAATACCCAGGGCAACTTTAACTTCAACGGTTCCTTCACCACTCCGGGCGGCTGCGTTCGCTCCTCGACCCAGGCCTGCGGATTGGACTTTGCCGATTTCCTGCTTGGCTACGGCCAGCAGTACACGGAAAACGCGGTGAAGAACAGCGGGCACTGGAATAACGTTTCCTGGGCCGCCTACATTCAGGACAACTGGCGCGCCACCCGCCGCCTCACCCTCAACTTGGGATTGCGTTGGGACGGTATTCCGCACACGTATGAGGCCAACAAGCAGTCAGCCAACTTCTACCCCAATCTCTACAATCCGGCCAATGCGGCGGTGATCAATACCGTCAACGGCACCATCTGCACCGCGGTCGGACCGGGTTGCTCCGCTGCCACACCCGCCGCCGCTTTTGGCGCGAGTCCCGACCCCATCCTCGCGGGCTTACAGTTCTATACCAACGGTATGGGCATTGGCGGTGTCGGGGGCATCCCTAAGACCCTGGTGAACAACTACTGGGCCAACTTCGGTCCTCGCCTCGGCTTTGCCTATGACCTCACCGGTCAAGGCAGGACCGTTGTTCGCGGCGGCTTCGGCATCATGTACGAGCGCATCCAGGGCAACGACATGTACAACGGCGCCACGAACACTCCGTTCGACGCCAGCCCTACCCTCAATCACGTTTCCCTCTCCGACCCGCGCCTTGACGTCACCAATGGCTCGCTCATTACCCCGGCAAATTTGCCCGTACTGGCGGTAGGCCAAACCGGAATTGCGAAAAGCTACCCACCACCTGTGAGCTACCAGTACAGTGCCGGGGTTCAACAGTCACTGGGAGCGAACGCCGTGTTATCGGTTTCCTATGTCGGCAGCCAGAACCGGCATGGGAACTATTACCGGGAGATCAATCTCCCGCCCATCTCCGATATCCCCAGGCTGCTTGCTCCAGGGGCGCCCAATATCAACACTCTGTACAACTACGCCGGGTACGGTCCCATCCGGCTCGCCTACAACGAAGCCGAGGGGCACTACAATTCACTCCAGTTTGATCTGCACGGGAAGGTCCGACGCGACCTCCAGTTGCAGTTCGGCTACACCTACGCCAAAGCCATGGACGCTACTACCAGCACGGGCAGCGGCGGCGATCTCAACAACGCCACGAATCCCTATGTGGGCTGGCAGTACGATTCCGGACCGTCCATCTACGATCGCCGCAATGTCGCATTCGTAAATTTCGTCTACGACATCCCATTTCTGAGGACGAGCGGCAATCGGCTGATGAAGACCGCGGTCGGTGGCTGGTCTCTGTCAGGAATCGTTTCGATGCAATCGGGAGCGCCGCTTAACATCGGTGTCAACGGCAGCAATGCTGCCAGTGTCATTCCGAACTCCGGCAACCGCCCCGACTTGGCGGGATCGATTAAGTATCCAAAAACTGTCAACGCCTGGTTCGATCCGTCTTCCTTCTCGGTGCCGGTCTGCTCGGCCGGACCCGACTGTTACGGCAACCTGGGACACAATCTGGTGCGCGGCCCGGGTCGTGACAGCTGGAACCTGTCGCTTTTCAAGAGCTTCGTGATCAGCGATGAGCGTGGAAGTCGTTTCGAGTTCCGGGTGGAGAGCTTCAATCCCTGGAACCACACTCAGTTCCGAGGCGATTACAACGGCGGTGGCATCAGCACCAATGTGGGAGCCGGCAATTTTGGCGCCATCACCGGAGCGTTTGATCCCAGGGAGTTTCAACTGGGAGCGAAGTTGATTTTCTAGACGGTCGCTCCAATTGCAATCTTTTCCGCCCGCATCGTCGACCGATGCGGGCGGGAAAATTTCACTTCGCGGAGGCACATCTTCTCTGTGCTTCGGCGCACGGTCCCAGAGTTGCGATAATAAATAATAGTGAAGGACCTCGGATGAGTTGCCCCTAAACGGGTTGCCTGCATGAAGCAGTGGACAATCACCATCGCGGGGGCACTCCTCTTCTCCCAGTTTCGAGTTGCTCAAGGCTGCGAGTCCGGCTGACGCAATGGCACTCGAGCAGCAGGGAGAATTACCGGAAGCTGCCACGGCTTGGCGCGCCGTAATCCAAGGCAATCCCAAGGATGGGGGGGCGCTAGCTTAGCTGGTCTGGGAGTTTTTCTTTCCAAGCAACACAAGTATCCAGAGGCGGCCGCTGTGCTGTTCCTGGGAAACAGTGGCGACTTCGCCGAGAATGCGCCCGAAACGATCGAGCTGAGAAGCTTAAAGTTGAAACGGCTCGTAACCCATTCCCAGCCCTATCACCGTCTCGAGATGGACCAACCGGAGGAGGAGACCGCTTTCATCCTTGCGGACCCAGAAGTTCCGGACACAATCCGGGGCTATCGCATGCAAGCCAGTTGTCTCTGGCCGAGGGACTTGTCTAACTGGCTGGTTCCCGGTTAAGAGTCAGGCCCGAGTGGCCCGCCTCAGGATCACCCTTTAAGTCTCCCGAGGTTCATCCATAGGAAGCTCACGACCCCATACCAAAGATATTCCGGTTCAAGAACTCATTGCGGAATTTGCCCTTCGGGTCGTATTTCCTGCTCAATTCCACAAACTCAGGGAGTCTTTCGTAAAGCGAATGCAGCCTAGTTGGGGAGGTGGTGAACAGCTTTCCCCAGTGCGGACGGGCCTCAAATGGCGCCAACTCTTTTTCGATCACCGGCAGCAGCTTGCTGACCCGAGGCCAGTCCGGCTTCCAAGTGAAGTGGAGGGTCGCACAGGACTGTTTGTAGCAGGGGCTCATCCAGAGGTTGTCGGCGGCGATGGTACGGATTTCTGAAATCATCAGGGACGGACCAACCTCGCCGTGCAACCGTTCCACGGCAAGAATCGCTTCGATGGCATGCCGGCGGGGCACGAAGTACTCGGATTGCAACTCCTTGCCAGCGCTGGGCGTAAATCCCATGCGGAAGTGCGGCAGCCGTTCGTACCAGGGACCGGGTACGCCCATCTGTTCGGTGCAGTTCTCGGCGGAAAGTTCAGCGATGGGGTGCAAATTCCTGCTGGCCCGTTTCGCCCCGAAAAATTCGGGTGGTGCGTCGAAGGGTTTTCCTTCCTCCATGCGGCTTTTCAGCCAGACCTCGTTGAAACTCTGTTTTTGCCAGTCGGTAAACAGGCTCACGCTGTACGCCCGGGATGTGATGGCGTCAAAGTGGTCTTTCAGTTCGCTCAGTGGTAGGTTTTCGTACACGTACTGCCGCATCATGTAAGTGGGCTGAATATCGAGCGTGACGTTGGTGATCACGCCCAAGGCGCCGAGTCCGACTACAGCCCCCTGAAAAGCTTCGCCCTCCTGCTGGCGGGAGATCTTCACCACGTCGCCAGGTGCAACGACGAATTCCAATGCGGAGACCGCTGTGGACAGGTTGCCGTTTTGGTCTCCCGATCCATGAGTTGCAGTGCTGCAGGCGCCAGCCACAGAAATATGAGGCAGCGAGGCGAGATTGTGCAGGGCAAAACCCTTGCTGTCGAGATAGGGACACAACTGTCCGTAGCTCATGCCGGCCTCGAGGGTTACGGTGCGTGCCTCGGGGTCGAGCGCGATTACCTTGTCCATAGATTTGAGGGAGAGGAGATGGTGGTTGCTGTCGGCAATCTTGTTGAAGCAGTGACGGGTGCCAAGGACTTTCAGGCTGGATTGTTTTGTGACAAATTCCCTGACCCGTTCCAGGGAGCTCGCTGAATACAATTGATCAGTGCTGTATTCGAAATTGCCCGCCCAGTTTTTCAGTTTGTCCCCGGACGCCCGGGCGAGCAGGGCACGCAGGACTGGCGTTGCCATCAACGCAGAAACAAGTTTGAGGAACGTTCTTTTATTCACGGTTTTGACCGAGAGGTGGCGATGCTTTCTCGGATCCTTATATATCGCCCTCGATAGGCTGGCGTCGCCCGAGGGTGTTGATCCTTACTAAGACGCCTGGCACAGAACAGCGCTCCGTTCCGCAATCAAGCAACCGGGGAGCGAGTGTAACACGCCTGATTGACGATCTTCGAGCAGGTTTGCTCGAAGAGGCCAGCTTCTTGGAGCACGCTTCCGCCTCGCCCTCCATCGGCATCGGTAAAGCCTGAGCGAGGCGCTATGTCCCGGCGATTCAACATGCAAAGCCGCTCCGCTGGGGCCTATTAATAATGAATCGCTGATTCAGGACCAAAACTAAGCTGCGAAATTACTCTCTACCGCCGCTGCGCTTGAATGCTCGTCCGGAGAAAAGGAAAGCCAGCTAGCGCCGTCCAGAATTCTTTTACCGAAGTGGAGAAGGATTTCGGGACGCGACCGACGCCTACCACGCGCCGGTAACATACTGCAGCTGTTTAGCGGAGAGAGAAACGAAACCGGCTAGGCGGTTCTATTTTCGGAGCAAAATGCCTCTTAGTACGACATTTCGTGTAACTGAGGCGACAATGTCCTCGTGACTCGTGCGCCAGGGGGTGAATTAGCTCTAGGGCGCTTGGATTGTTCGCAGAATTCCGCGCGCTAAGTGGTCCAATTTTGCACTTTCAGTCCACGCACGCGCCGGAACTCCCTTGCATTGTTTGTGACCAGAGTCAAACCCGCTGAAACTGCATGCGCGGCGATCCATAGATCGTTGTTTCCGATCATCTCGCCCTTGGATTTCAGTTGGGCACGGATGGTGCCGTAGGCTTCGGCCGCTCGTTCGGGCAGGGAAAGTGCAGGCAGCAAATTCACAAGTTCATGCAATCGCTCAAGCGCTGCGCTGCGCTGCTGGCTTTTTGCTGCCCCGTAGAGCAGCTCTCCATAAGTAATGACCGAAAGCACCGCTTCTCCGGGGCGCAGCTTGCGGAATCGCCGCAAGACTTCCTCCGGTCTTTTCTTGCGGATGTAAATACAAATATTTGTGTCCAACAGATAGCGGGGCTCCATCAGAGCCCCCGGCGTTTCTGCGGTCGGTCCTTGTCGCGTCCTGTGAGTTCAAGATCATCCGGCAGCCTAGCCAGCAGATCAAACGCCCGAACCATGGTTCCGTCCTTCTCACGCAAAACGATCTCATCTCCTCGGCGAAAGATCTCAACTTCCTTGCTCGACAATCACAGCAGATCCCGCCCTTGCGGGGTAAAATGCCGGAGGCTTGGAGTGCCGGGTGAAGAGATTGGCACTGGTTTCCGTAATCATTCTCGTGTTGGGCGTCGCCGCCGTAGCAACCGCACGGTTGTGGGACAGAGCCTCAGCCCAACGCACATACATCAGTCCCGACGGCACATTTCAATTCTCATATCCAGCATGGTTCTCTCTGACCGCCGACTCGGAACATTTCCAAGGCTGGTTGTGCCAAGACTTCATTGTGTGTCTTCAGTACCCTCGTGAGATGTACAAGGGCAGCGACTTTGGCCCCACGGAGTTTTGGGTGGATTATCCTCGTCAACTGCTGGACGTGAGAGGTTCCGCGCAGCGTGTCACCAGTAGATCCGATTGCCTGAGCTTCCGCACGTATACAGAACCGGTATCGACGACCGTCATCAATGGCGTCGGATTCTCAACATTGTCAAGGGACGGGGTCGCAGCCGGGACGGTAAGTGACGTCCGATTTTTCAGGACATTTCACAAGGGCAAGTGCTATGAGCTTGGCACTGCGCTGTCGATTTCCGCAGGCGGTTACGTGAAAGAAGATTATGAAAGCGGCAGGGTCACACATTTCACCGATGCCGACCGCAAGAAGGTTGAAGCGGTCTTGAATGATATCGTTCGAACCTTTCGGTTCCTCAAATAGCGTGCACTTCAAACGTAATTGGCGATAAGTCGCGATTGCATTCACCACCGGCTCAGGGCACCCATCTCCCGGTGTTCAAGCGTACGATCCATTGTCGGCATTGTTCCGCTTTTTCTCTCAGTCGGCGCTTGTCCTCGTACTCGTTCGGTTTGGGTAGGTTTGGGCCGCAAATCATTGACATGTGCTTAACATGAAAGTATGCTTGTAGCATGTCAAAAATGATTCAGGTTCGCAATGTTCCTGACGCCCTGCATCGAGTGTTAAAAGCTCGCGCTGCCATGGCGGGCATGTCCCTTTCGGACTATCTGCTAGTAGAGATCAAAGAAATCGCGGAGAGACCGACGCTCGCAGAATTGCGGGAGCGCCTGCATGGGCGTAAGCCAGTTTCTGCGCAGATCGATACCGCTCGCTTGGTAAGAGAAGAGCGCGAGGCACGATGATCGTCCTGGATGCGTCTGCCGCAGTTGATTGGCTTCTTCAGACGCCTGCGGGCCATCGCATTGAGAAGCGAATTTATTCGTCTAACCAAACCCTACACGCGCCCCACCTTCTAGATCTGGAGGTGACCCAAGTGCTGCGGCGCCTGGCACGGCAAGGAGTGGTCCCTGTACACCGTGCTGACGAGGCGGTCCGCGATCTGCTGGATCTCCGCATTCAGCGGTATGCTCATTTCGTGCTCCTGCCCCGCATTTGGCAACTGCGTAATAATCTTTCTGCCTATGATGCTGCTTACATCGTGCTTGCCGAAAAACTCGGAGCTGCGTTGGTTACACGGGACGCTCGACTCGCTTCTGCTTCCGGCGGTGCGACAAAAGTCGAGCTCTTTTAGTTGGTTGCTTCACTCGCTTACACCGTTCGTACCCATTGTCGGCGAGGCACAACCGCAATCAAACTGGGTGATGTCCTGACGCGCCGAACAATCAGCGCACAGGCGAAAACCATCAACTCGGTAGGTCGTTTAAGAATACAACATCAATGAATGTCCTTGCGGCGGATATAACGATTGCTGGCTTCCATATCACAGCAATCCCCAACTGTACTAACGGTAACGAGTACGCTTGGTGTTACGAATTCCCAGCAAATAATCCGGCATTTCAACTGACGCTATTTGATCCCAGCGCTGCCGCCGGACTAGGAATACCTCAACCAGTACCGCAAACGTTTAGCGTAGATTCGCTGGTTCCGGATGTGTGGACCGATCAGGGCCTCTACACACTTACCAAAGTCTCCGCGGTACCCGAGCCAGGCACTCTCCAGCTGCTCGGAACC
>Ga0209689_1003183_pt1 | contig 12128 bp, 16 predicted proteins | sample GraSoiAngelo_149_FD_187119 | JGI IMG/M metagenome (GOLD analysis project Ga0209689, IMG submission 187119) | Grasslands soil microbial communities from the Angelo Coastal Reserve, California, USA - 14_1009_09_30cm (SPAdes) (version 2) | ecosystem: Environmental > Terrestrial > Soil > Grasslands ...
ACCCGGCTGACGATCACGAAGACCGAGGCGGCCAGGGCCAGCTCGAGCACCTCCAGGCTCGGGATGGTGATCTGCATGCCCAATGCGACGAAGAAAAGCGTGACGAAGAAGTCGCGGAGGCTGACCGCCTTGGCGACCACGTCGACGTTGTAGGGAAACGTCGAAAGGCTGACGCCGGCGATCAGGGCGCCCATCTCGCGCGAGAGTCCGATCAAGCTGGCCGCGCCGGCCAGGAAGAAGCACCACCCGAGCGCGGACACGAGGACGAGCTCGGGAGCTTTCGCCACCATCCGGAAGAGATAAGGAAGGACGTATTTGGAGAGGGCGAAGCCCCCGACCACGAGCACCGCGCCACGCCACAGCGAGCCCAGAAGCGGGACCAGGTTGGGATTCAAGATGTTCGGCTGCACGGCGAGCATGCCGACCGCCCACAGGTCCTGGATCACCAGCACGCCGAGCGTGATGCGCCCGGGCAGGGTGTCGAGCTCGAACTTGTCGTTCAGGATCTTGACCACCACGAGCGTGCTGGAGAGGCTCATGCAGGCCGCGAGGTAGAGCAAGGCGTAGTTGTGCTGGGAGTTCGTCACCCCGACCACGGCGAAGAAACCCAACCCGAGCGCGATGCAGATCGGCACCTGCAGCGCGCCGGTGAGCAAGACCGCGAGGCCGCCGGAGGCCATCTTGCGGAGGTCGATCTCGAGCCCGATGACAAACAGGAGCAGGATCAGCCCGATCTCCGCGACGGTCTGGATGCTGTCCTCGTTGGTGATGAACTTGAGGCCGATCCTGGGCCCGATGATCACGCCGGTCGCGAGGTAGGCGATGATCAGCGGCTGGCGAAACCTCCACGTGACCGCGGCGATCAGGGCCGCCGCGCCGACGCAGATGCCGATGCTCGAGAGAAGGTCGGTGGGGACGTTCAACGGCGCGGTTCCGCGAGCACCAGGAAGCGAGGATGGTGCAGGGCGTCGATCAAGCTGTCGACCTCCTGATCGGTCGGTCTGGATTGCTCCTCGACATCGTCGCCCTCGCCCCGGTGCAGCAGACGACTGACGCCGCGCGACCGGGTGTTCTGGCCGATGCGCGGGCCCCTGGACCCGGTGCAGTAGAGGGAGACGTTGACCCCGGTTCCGTCGAGCTCCGCGGCCAGGCTGCGCGTGAATGCGGCCAGCGCGGCATGCCCGGCGTCATAGGCGACGGTCAGCGGGTCGTGCGGCGCGGGGCCGTCCGCGCTCACCGCGTTGACGATGTGGCCCGCGCGCCTCTCCTTCATGTGCGGCATCAGCGCCGTGGTCGTGCGGACCGCGCCCAGCAAGTTCGTTTGCAGCATCCACTTCCAGTCGCTGGTCTTGATCCGGTCGAGTGGGCCCTCCAGGAGGACGCCCGCCATGTTGATGAGGATGTCGACCTGCCCCATCGCCTTGATCGCGTCGCCTGCCATTGCGCGCACCGACGCATCGCTCCGCACGTCCGTGGAGAGCGCCAGCGCGTCGGCGATCCCCAGCTCCAGGATCTCCTCCACCGTGCGCTCCATCCGCTCCGAATCGAAGTCGGCGATGACCACCCGGGCACCCTGGCGCGCGAGCGCGTTGGCCACGGTCCTGCCGATCCCGCTGGCGCCTCCGGCGACGACGGCTACCTTGCCCGACAATGCGCCGCGCGATTGCGCGTGAGCCTCTACCACAGCGGGCATTCTATTGACGCGGACGCGGGTCAGAGGCGATGTAGCAGCGGGATGCGCGGCGCGACCGCGTAATTGAGCTGGATGAGGACGATCGCAGCAATGCTCAGGTGCGTGTCGATGAGACACAGGAGCATGCCGACCAGGTAAAGGGCCTGGGCGCCGTAAACCCGGCGCCGCGTCAACCGGGCGATCGACGCCGTGTCGGCTTCGGGGAAGAGCTTGGCCCGAGCCCCGTACTCAAAGGCGAGGAGCAGCACCGCTCCGAGGACGAAGATGTTCAGCCAGTACACGACCAGTGCCACCCGCGACCAATGAAAGCGTGCCAGCAGCGCGGTCGAGAACGGAATCAAGGTGACCGCGAGCAAGAAGCCCAGGTGAATCCAGGTGAAGTTGCGGTTGGCCCGTTCCAATCGGCCGAGCTGCGTCTGTTGAGCGACCCAGAAGATGCCCAGGGTCAAAAAGCTCATGAAGTACGTGACGACGGCCGGCAGCAAGCCTCCAAGCTGCCCCAGGAGGTCGCCTTCGGACTTGACGGCGTCCAGGGCCGGAACGGCCAGGCCCAGGACCAGAAGCGTCATGCCGACCGCAAAGATGCCGTCGGCGAGACCCGCGAGCCTGTGGATGCTCGAGCCGGCCACCTCGTTGTAGCTCGTCCGTTGGTCCGAGACGCTGCCCACGCGTAGATTGTCGCGACATGCCGACACCCGAGAACGTGCGGTTCTTCGAGACCCCGGCGGAGCTGCGCGCCTGGTTCGAAGCCAACCACGACACCGCGACCGAGCTCTGGCTCGGCTATCACCGCAGGCGAACCGGCCGTCCGTCGGTGACCTGGCAAGAGGTCGTCGACCAGGAGCTGTGCTTTGGCTGGATCGACAGCGTTCGCTACTCGCTCGGCGACGACCGCTCAGCGCAGCGGATCACGCCGCGGCGGAAGGGAAGCATCTGGAGCGATGTCAACATCAAGCGCTTCGGAGAGCTGGACGGGCTGGGCCTGATCCACCCGAGCGGAAAAGCGGCGTTCGAGAGAAGGGACGAAGCACGGTCAAGGATCTACTCGTACGAAAACCGTTCGCGGGGCCTCGATCCGGCGAGCGAGGCTGCGTTTCGCAAGCACAAGGCAGCGTGGCAATTTTTCGAGACACAGGCCCCGTCGTATCGAATGACTGCTTCTTACTGGGTGATGGGCGCGAAGCAGGAGGCAACCAAGCAGCGGCGCCTGGAAAAGCTCATCGAGCACTCGCGGAACGGCGAGCGCGTGCCGGCCTTTGTGAGCCCTGCTCGACGTCGCGCTCCTTCACCCGCGCCCTGACCAGGCTGCCGATCTTGGCGACCGGAAGCGGTTCATCGAGCGGGAACCTGAGAGTCGACTTCGCGGCCCGGTAGCGCTCGAGGCCTTTCGCGTCTCCCGCCGGGTACAGCGCCACGTGCTTCCTGTAACCGGCGAAATAGATGAGTCGCCCGTGGTACTCGTAGAAGGGGATGCCGTAGCTCAGCGCCTCCTTGGCTTTGGGCGCGGCGGAATTGATGATCTGCCTCAGGCGGCGCAGATGCGGCTGCGCATCATCAGGCGCAGCCGCGATGTAGCCGTCGACGCTACTGAACTTTGCTCTCGACATCTCACTCGCCAATCAGGACCGCGAGGGCTTCGATCATTACGACTTGCCCGCTTTCATCATTTCGAGGAGCTCGGCCAGGCGCTCGATCGACTCATTGGCTCCCTCCTCCATGCCGGAGGCGACCATGCCGTCGCGGTCCATCACGGACTGGAAGACCTGGTGCGCGACCAGCTTGGTCTTGTTGCCGAGGGGCTCGAACGTGGCCGTCTGCAGAGCGACGTGGCCGGGCACGCCTTCGTACTCGAAGGTGGCCACGATCCGCTCGGGCGCGACGACGTCGTGGTTGACACCGCGGAACCCGTGCCGGCTGCCGTCGGCGCCGACGTGCTCGACCCGCCACGAGCCTCCCGGCCGCGAGTCGAACTTGTCGATCTTGATCTCGTACCGCCGCGGGCCCCACCACTGCGCGAACAGCTTCGGGTCCGTGTAAGCCTTGAAGACGAGCTCGCGCGGCGCGTCGAGGATCGTCGTCGAGATGATCTCCTGCTTGCCAGGCTCGATCACGTACTCAGTCTTGGGCATCGTGGCTTCTCCCTTTGTCATCGGTCTTCTCCTTCTTGATCAGATCCTGCAGAACTTCCTCCAGGCGCTGGAAGCTTTCGTCCCAGAAGTGCCTGTATTCCCCCACCCACTCGGTCGCCCCTTTTAGACCTTCGGCCTCCAGCCGGCACGGCCGCCACTGGGCGTTTCGGCTTTGCCGGACCAGCCCGGCCCGCTGCAGCACTTTCAGGTGTTTGGAGATGCCGGGGAGGCTCAGGTCGAACGGTTTGGCCAGTTCCGTGACCGAGGCCTCGCCCTGTGCGAGACGAGCCAGGATCGCCCGCCGGGTGGGATCGGCGAGGGCTGCAAACGTGACACTCAACTGATCGGTTGCCATCGTACTTTTCTACCTAGCTAATTAACTAATCGGTAGAATACGACCTCTCGGTCTGGATGTCAAGCCCGACCGTTGAAGTAGGTTTCGGCTTTGGCCCAAGCCTGCCGAGCGACCAGGCGGCCGGCATGCCTGGCTTCCACATCGCCCTGCTCGAAGTGGATGCCGCCGTAGCGACGGGATAGGCCCGCCTGGTCCGCGGCGTCAGAGAAGGTACCCCAGCCCAGAGTCATATCAGTTGCGGGCACCGTTCCAGGCTCGGTCCTCGAGCTTCCCGCGGAGAAAGTGACGGAGGTGCCGAACCGGTCGCTTCCGGTGAACAGCCGCAAGACCTCGGCGCCGGCCGCACTGAAGGTGCTGTGCCCCGAGCTGTACTCAGGAAACGGCGGGGTTGGGAACCATGTGGGCTGATACGGGAACCAGGTCGCGCCATCGATCATCTGCGTACCCCGATATGGACCGCCCCACGCGCGAACCCGCTGACCGTGGAAGAGATAGCGCAACGCGGTGATGGGCCGCACCGAGGCGAATACCCGCTTGTTGTCCCAGCAGCAAATGCTCGAATCGAAGATCGCATTGGTGAGGGCGAAGAAGAGCTTGATGTCGGTGTCGACTCCGTGCTCGCCAGCACCGTGGTGGTCCCGGCGGGCGACGAACTGCGCGAATAAATCCCAGTGACCCGGCGGCAGCTCCGAGTTGGGTCCGTCCGCCCAGTACTCGGCGATCATCTTGTGCTCGTCGGTGAGGCCGGCGCTGAGCTCGAGCAATGCCTGGGCTTGGGCGAGATATTCGGTCGACCCGGACCTGGCCGGTCCGGTGGCTGACCGCAATTGCGACGCTGACGAAAGCGCGAACGGAGTCACGTGCTGCCATTGGGCACCGACGAAGTTCGGAGTCACCACGTTTCCGAATTTGTCGACGTAGCGCAATTGCTGCCAGGCGTTGGGATCACGAACGCCCTGCGGATCGAAGGGGAGCCTTATGTCCATCGGGTCGTTCGGGGAACTGAAGCCGGTGTAATCGGCGTAGCCGCCGAGCTGGTTCGAGCCGTCCCCGTGCCGGAACTCGAGAAGTGCGGCGGCCGCCACATTGCCCACGCCAACGGGGGTGGTGGGGTCGGTGCTCTTGTTGTTCGGATCAAAGCCCAGGCTTCGCATCAGCGGGTCGAAGACCGTGGCTGTGCTGCCAGGTAACAGGTCGACCGCCGCGCGATAGGCGGCGTAGGTGATTGCGATCTTCTTGTTGGCCAGCGTCCGCTCTCGAGGCGGTCGCCGAAGCGCTGTGCCAAGACGAGTCCCGATGGCCCGGTGGTCGTAGGCCGCCCAGGCGTCGAAGGCGGCGGTGTGGACGACGGCAAGTGCGCGCGCGACCATCGGTGGCCCGAGCTTCGAGGCTCGCACTCCTTGGAGCGCGGCTTGGTTCCAACGCACCACCACGCTGTCGTCTGCATGAGGATGCGGTTGGAGGCCTTCGCCGAGTAAACCCGAGAGCGGCGCAGGCGAAACGACCAGGGCGGCTGCACCAACGCCGGCGCGCAGAAGAAATTCGCGGCGGGACAATGCTGCCGCCGCCGGGGGCCGCGCTGGGCGGCCCCCACCTTGCCATTTGCTCAGCGCAGCTCGAAATGGCCGGTCAGCATCCACTCCTCCGGCATTGCCCCGACCTCAACCACGGTGAGCTGGAAGTGCTGGGTGGCAACGTTGGCCCGGACCACGATGTGGATCTGCATCTTCCGGTTGCCGTCCATGATCAGGAACCCTGGGCCCGAGAAAGTGATCTTGGTCCCCGTCACCGAGGCGGCAGTCGGGTGTGCCTGCACCTTCATCAGATGCGACAGCCCGAATGGCGGCAGCACCCAGGCCGAGCGTCCCGCCATGAGGCAATTGAAGGTGCCGGACGCAGCCGACCCCTCGATGGTCACGTTGAAGGCGACCTGAGAGATCGTTGCCGTCCCGCCACCGCTGAGATGTCGGGTGGACGAAGCGGAGACCGGCGCGGCCGCGATCACCAGCAGCAGCACCGCCAAGCCACCCGGTAGGGCTGCTCTTCTCATGAGTCTCCATCGCCATTGCTACTGATGTGGAAGAGAGTTCGGTTCCCCTCGCCAGCGCCGGGCTTCTCGCTTTGCCAGAAGTCTTCGTAGTCGATCGAGGCTGTGATCCCTTCGAACATGCAGGCCGGAGCTCCGACAGGTAGGTCGCAGCTGACAGTGAGAGTGCCCCGACGCTGAGTGCCATTTGCATCGCGGTAAAGCACCCGAAGCGTAGCGAGGCCGGAGCTCGGCGTGCCCCTGTCACCAGTGTTGTCGGGGAGCGGCAACGTGCCGGGCGCGGGATGCCACGAAAGGAGCTCGATCACCTGGTAGGTCCCACTCCCCGGGAAGCACGCGGGGTCAGTTGTGCCTGTTACTGCCCAGGTCCCGCCTCCGGTCACGTCCTTCGAGCACTTGTCGGTATTCGGAAAAGTGCCGTGCCCGGTGACGTCTATCTCGGCGGTCACTGTGTGCATGCCATTCGTCGACTGCGCCTTCGCATGTCCCCCCCGCGTGATGTGGGTGGGGCTACCGTTGACGAAGTTGACGTTGATGATGTCCCAGGTCACCCGGCCCTGGCCTTCGTTTTCGTCGGCGAAGACCTTCATGGGGTCGAGTGCCGCAGCGGCAACTCCGAGCGCGCCTGCGGCCTTGAGGAGTTGCCTGCGGCTCAGCTTCCGGTTGTCCATCTTGATCCCCCTTTTCAGCTGACGGTCCGAGCCCGCGGTGAATCGCGCGCGGGCTGATGACACGCGTGAGCCTCTGGCGTCACGCGCTCTTGGATTGCCTTTTGGCGGGTTGGCAACTCCCTTCTTGAACCAGGACCGCCCGTGTGCCCTGTCACTCGTTCAAGGCAAATTCATCGTGCTCCTGCGCAAACCTGAAGTCAACGGCTCCGACCACGGCTGGGAGCTGGAGCGGTGATCAGGAGGGCTGCCGCGAGAGCACCGATCAGGAGGATCGCGGTACCCCATCCCGTCGCGACCGAGAACCCGTGCACCAGGGCGGCGGCTCGCGGTCCGACGAAGCGGGCCGTCGCGCTGATTGCGATCGTGTTGAGCAGCGCTCGGCCAGCCCGTCGCTGGCGGCGCGCGAGCGCGGGATCGTCGAGCGGTATACGGCTCGCCTGGCCGAGCTCCTGGCCGAGGAAACGGGGGCTGAACCAGGCGACATCGTGCCGATCAGCATGGCCGGCGCGCTGATGACGACGCATCGAGCGCTGGTCAGCTAAGTCCGCGGCCGCGTTCTCGCCGGGGTGCGCGGGGAACGCCTGGCCGAGGAATACCGGACCCAGGCGAGGCGGGCTTTCGCCCGCCTCGAGCGCGGCCTGGGTGACTACGCCGTCAAACGCTAGCCCTCAGCGGGCGGCTTTCAGGGCGGTCTTGATGTCCGCGACACCGAAGTAGGCGGTCAGCTTCCGAGCGCTGCCGGCCGACCCACCGTAGACGTACTGGATGTTCACCCCGGCCTTGCCCAGCTTCGTGGCCACCTTGCCGAGGGTGCCAGGCGAGTCCGACAGCACGACGGCGAGCACCTCTTCCTCGCTCGTCTGCCAGCCCTTCGCGGCAAAGACCTTCTTCGCCGTGGCCGGCTTGTCGACGATCAGGCGGACGGCCCCGCGGCCACCCTCGGTCGCGCCCATCAGGGCCCCGATGTTGGTCTTCTTCGCACCCAGCGCCGACGCGATCTCGCCGAGCGTTCCCGGCTGGTCCGGAACCCACACTGTCAGCTGTTTCGCCCGTGGCATGCCCCCAATCCTCCTGGTGAAGCTGTCGTAATGCGAGCCAAGTGTAGGCATGTTTAGTAGGTCGGCGAGCGCGGTATTTTCGAGCGTGGAAGCGACTCCCAAGATCAAAGATCAGGAGGTGATTCAAGATGACGTTGAGTCGCTGGAGCCCAATGCGGGAGTTCGACCGGCTGTTCGTCGATTTCTTCGGAACGCCGCTGGTCGACGATTCGCGCGAGCCACGCACCTGGTACCTGCCGTTGGACGTGGTTGACCGCGGCAACGCCTACGAGGTCAAGGCCGCCCTCCCCGGATTCAAGGCCGAGGACGTCGAGCTGACCTTCGCGGACGGCGTGCTCGCCATCAAGGCGCAGCGCAAGCAGGAGTCGGAGTCGAAGGACGGCAGCTACCTGCGCCGCGAGCTGACCTACGGCGACTACGAGCGGCGGGTTCAGCTGCCGGGCGACGTCAAGGAGGCGGACATCAAGGCCGCCTTCGACAACGGGATGCTGACGATCGAGATCCCCAAGGTCCCGGCCCCGCAGCCGGTCAAGATCCCGGTGACCGCATCCTCTAAGAAGCAGCTCGTCGGAGCCAACTCGGAGAAGTAAGCCAGGCTGGGGAGAGGGCCGCACGCCGGCCCCTCTCACGCTTATCTGACGTCGCGTTGGCGGCCGGGTTCAACCCGGCCGCGACTATGCCCTCGATGTCTGCCAAACGTCGCTCCGAGTGATTACTTAGTCAAGTCCAAACCGTATACCGGAAGGAGAGCAGCCCCGTCGGCGGAGCCGACCGGGCAATGAGAGGGAACCATCCGGGTTCCCTCTCATACGTATTAAGAAGACGCGAGGGATTCGGAACCTACGCGCAGGCCAAGCCCGACCAGCACCGCTCCGAGAAGTCCGTCGACCGCCCGGCGCACACGCGAGCGTCGGAGCCATGCGCTCATCCGCTCCACCACCAACGTGTACCCCACCAGCCACGCCAGCGTCAGGAGGCAGAAGTTCAACCCGAGCGCAAGCAGGAGGATGAAGCTCGGGTGCGGTCCGGCGAACGGGGGCAGAAGGCTGATGAAGAACGCGACCATCTTGGCATTCGACAGGTTGCTCACGAACCCCTGAGCGAAGGCGGCACGCGTCGAGAGGCGCGATGCTGGCGGATTCACAACATGAGTGGCGTCTGTTCGCGCCATCGCGCTCAGCAGAGAGCGTGCGCCGAGATAGATGAGATACGCCGCGCCCGCGAGACGGACTGCCAGAAAGAGCGGAGCCGAGGCCGCGAGGATCACCGCCAGACCCGCGCTCGTGGCCACCGTCCACGTCGCCTGACCCGCCGAAACTCCGAGGGCAGTGGCCGCGCCAGTCCGGCGGTTGCCCAGCAGCGTGTTGCGGATGGTCAGCGCGGTGTCCTGTCCCGGCGTGCAGATCACAAGCAACGAGACACCGACAAATGCGACGTACTCCCCGAACCCCATCAAGCACTCATTGTGAGTCAGCCAAAAGGGCCCAAAAGGCTGTGTCTGGTCGCGGGATTGCGCCCCAAGGGCCCGAATGGCGAAATGACGCCCCCTGGTTAGTTCCCGGAGTACGCGCGGAGGGCGGCGGCCCGGCCCGTCCGGCGCAGCTTGTCGAGCGCGTGGCGCTCGAGCTGGCGGACGGTCTCGCGGCTCGTGCCCAGCCTGCGTGCGACCTCGTCGAGCGCCCGCTGGTGTCCATCGGTCAGGCCGAATCTCAGCTGGATCACCCGTCGCTCGCGCGGCTCGAGGGTACGCAGCACGTCGTCGACCTGGTCCTTCAGGTCGGTGACCAGCGCGGCCGACGATGGGGACTCCGCCGTGGCGTCCTCGATCAGGTGACCGAGCTCGGTGTCGCCCTCCTCGCCGATCGGCGTCTCGAGCGAGACCGTGTCGCGCGAAGTCTGGCGGAGCGCCTCGACCTCGAGCGTGGTCAACCCCAGCTCCTCGGCGATCTCCTCGTCGGTCGGATGGCGGCCGAGCGAATCGCGAAGGCGGTCGGAGACGCGGACCAGCTTGTTGGTCTGGTCGCCGATATGGATGGGAAGCCTGATGGTGCGCGCCTGGTCGCCGATCGCGCGCAGGACGGCCTGCCGGATCCACCAGGTCGCGTACGTCGAGAACTTGAAACCGCGCCGGTGGTCGAACTTCGCCACCGCCCGCATCAGCCCGACGTTGCCCTCCTGGATCAGGTCGAGCAGCGGCAGGCCGCGTCCCTGGTACTTCTTGGCGATCGAGACGACGAGCCGCAGGTTGGCTTCAGTCATGCGGCGCCTCGCCGCGTCGGAGCCCTTCTCGATCTGCTTGGCCAGCTCGACCTCCTGCTCCTTGGTCAAAAGAGTGCCGCGGCCGATCTCGCGCAGGTACGCGCCGAGAGCGTCGTCGACCTCGGCCTGGCCCGGCTCGGCTGGGGCCTCAGGGCGCTCTTCGATCTCCGCCAGGACGTCGGCGAGATCAGGCCCAGCACCCTGAGCGCTGCCTCTGCCTTCATCCTCGGTGTCATCAAGCCACGGTGGGACGTTCGATTGGAGTTGCATGCAATATTGGATTTACCCACCGGTCGCTCTGGACAAACCCGCGTAAGGTGATTTTCGGGGACAAATTTCCAGGGAGGTACGCCATGAAAATTGCGTGTGTGCTGGGGCCCAAATTCGAGGATTCCGAGTTCCAGGAGCCTTACGACGCGCTCCGCAAGGCGGGTCATGCGGTCACCATCGTCGGACTCGAGGCCGGGGCCGAGCTTCAGGGCGATAAGGGCAAGGTCACGGCGAAGGTCGACAAGTCGTTCCAAGATGTAAAACCGGAGGAATTCGATGCCCTGCTCATCCCCGGCGGGGGGAGCCCGGACAAGCTCCGCGCCCACGACCAGCCCGTGGCGTTCGTGAAGGCGTTCATGCAAGCGGGCAAGCCGGTGTTCGCGATCTGCCACGGTCCGCAGCTGCTGCTGAGTGCTGACGAGTACAAGGACCACCGCATGACTGCGTGGAAGACGATCCAGGGCGACTTGAAGAAGGCCGGGGCGAACGTCGTCGACCAGGAGGTCGTGGTGGACCGCAACCTGGTGACCTCACGCCAGCCTTCGGACATCCCAGCCTTCATCCGCGAATCGCTCAAGGTCCTGGAGCAGATCCCGGCCCAGCGCTGAGCGCCGATGGGCTGGGTCGATTTCGAGGTCCGCACGCGACGGCGCGCTGAGCTGGTCGATATCACCGAGCGCGTCGCCGAAGCGGTCGCACGTTCGGGAATAGCCGACGGCACGTGCCATGTGTTCGTCCCGCACACGACGGCCGGCGTGACCATCAACGAGGGCGCCGACCCCGACGTCGCGGCGGACATCGAATCCCACATGACCGAGCTCGTTCCGAAGGAGGCGGCCTTCGAGCACGCGGAGGGCAACTCGGACTCGCACATCAAGACCGCGCTCGTGGGTGCGTCGTGCACCGCCCCGGTGCGGGGCGGCAAGCTCGCCCTTGGCACGTGGCAGGCGATCTTCCTTTGCGAGTGGGACGGGCCGCGGACTCGGCGGGTCGAGGTGGCCGTCTCCCGGGTCTAGTTGACCAGCTCCAGGTCCCGGGCGGTCACGACCGTGTTCACCTTCGACTTCGTGCCCAGCTTCTCGCTGATCGACCGGATGTGAGTTCGCACCGTCGAGTAGCTGATGCCGAGGCGCTGGGCGATCTGCCGGCTGGCGATTCCGTCCGCCAGCAGCTGCAGAACCTCGCGCTCCCGGGGGCTCAGGCTGTCGCGCATATGCTCCCTGTCGTGGCCCCGGCTGACGAGCCTGGCCACCATCGCGGGCGTGATCAGGCTCATCCCGGCCGCGACCTTCCGGATGGTGTCGATCACGTCCGAGGCAGGGCTCGACTTGTGCAGGTAGGCGCTCGCACCGGCTTCGACAGCGGCGAGGCGGGCATCGTCGCTCTCATCGCGGCTCAAGAAGACAAACCTCACGTTCGGGAACGAGTCGCGCATGGCCAGCGCAGCTTCGTGACCCGTGCCGTCGCCGAGGTGGTAGTCCATCACGACGACGTCCGGCGAGATCTGCCGCGGCAGGGCGCCGGCCTCAGCTACGGAGGTCGCCTTTCCGACCACCTCCATGTCTTTCTGCCCGTCGAGCAGCAGGCCCAGGCTCTCCGAGACGAGCTGGTGGTTCTCGACGATGACGACCCGGATCGGCCCACCG
>Ga0209689_1003185_pt1 | contig 12124 bp, 12 predicted proteins | sample GraSoiAngelo_149_FD_187119 | JGI IMG/M metagenome (GOLD analysis project Ga0209689, IMG submission 187119) | Grasslands soil microbial communities from the Angelo Coastal Reserve, California, USA - 14_1009_09_30cm (SPAdes) (version 2) | ecosystem: Environmental > Terrestrial > Soil > Grasslands ...
GGAACGACTGGACAAGGGAATTGCACCCGCTCAAGGATTTCCGCGCCAACGAGCGGATGGATCTTCATGCGCTCGAATTCTTCGGGAGTCAGCCGCCCGGGCTTGGAGATGATGTGCTCAGGGACGGCCAGCTTGCCGATATCATGAAGAACTGCGGCCGCGCGAAGAGCAAAGCGCTCAGCGTCGCGGAGATCCACAGGTTCCAGGAGAGACCGGTGCGGATCACGCGCACGGCGCGGTCCGCATCCGCCCGGTCGAAGATCCGATGCAACTCAGTCTCGAGCTCGTGCGTGAGGGCGTTCATGCGCTCGGGGCGATTGAGGGTGATGGTCGCAATGCTCTCCTCGACGCTGTAAAGGATCTCCTGGCTCATCCCATCCTCTCGTTGTTGCGGGGCGCCTGTGGGACTGGAGCCCGGCCGAACAATACGCTAGTCCGATCCAAGGTGAAGGCCATTTATGTGGATACGACGATCGCAGCGGGCGGCAAGCGGGTGACGACATGCTCTGGCAGAAGCGCGCGACCACGAAAAGAGAGCGGCTTGATGGCGAGCTTGGCGCCGGCCGCTCTCGCTGCCCCTCTCCAAGTCCGCCGCGCTATCCGTCTCTAGCGATTGATGCCAAACCCTTCGACATCGATCTGCGGCCGGCGTCCGCAGACGATGTCGGTGACCACCTGTGCGCCTCCGCAGGCCTGCGTCCAGCCGTTCGATCCCTGGCCGACATTGAGGTAGAGGTTGGCGATCCCGGTGGCGCCGAGATAAGGCGGTCCGTCCGGCGTCATCGGACGCAAGCCCGCCCAGGCGTTCGGCGCGCCGCCTTTGCAGGCGAGCGCCGCTTGCGGGAACAGCTCGCGCAGGCTGCGCAGCACCGTCGCGGGGCCCGATGCACGAATTGAAACGTCATCGCGGCGAGCTCGGCTATGCCGGCGGCGCGCAGGCGCGTGCCGAGCCGGGTGATCATGACCTTGTAATGCTCGTCCATTACCGAGGATCGCGGCACCGCCATGTTGGCATCGACATCCATCGTGACGGAGTATCCCTTCACCGGATAGATCGGAAGATTAAGTCCAAGCGGACGCAAGACGTGCACGGCGGCGCTGCCCATTGCCACGATATAGGCGTCGGCGTGGAGGGTGCCTCGATCGGTGATGACGCCGGCGATGCGGCCCCTTTCGAGACGCAGCCGTTTCACGCTCGTGTTGAACTTGAAGACGACGCCGCGTCGATGCAGGAGCTCGGCCAGCGCGACCGTGAATTTGTGGCAGTCGCCGGTCTCGTCATCGGGCAGATGTAGGCCGCCTGCGAAGTCGGCGGCCGCCGCACCCAGGGCCGGCTCCACGGCCAACACCCCTTTGGCATCGAGAACGCGGTGCATGACGCCGAATTCGGCCAGCACGCGAGTGGACTTTGCCGCGCCGGCGAACTCCTTCTCGGTGCGGAAGAGTTGCAGCACGCCGCCGGTGCCGTGATCGAAGGCGATGCCGGTGTCCTCGCATAGCTCCTTGAGACAGGCCTTGCTGTAGTGGGCGATGCGCTGCATGCGCGCCTTGTTGCGCGCGAAGCGTTCGGCGCTGCAGTTGCGCAGGAAACGAATGAGCCATCGCCATTGATGGGGGTCGAGCCTTGGCCGCAAAACCAACGGCGCGTGGCGCGTGAACAGCCAGCGCAAGATGTTCGCCGGCATTCCCGGCGCGGCCCACGGCCCCGCAAAGCCCGGGCAGATGCCGCCGGCATTGGCGAAGCTCGTCTCCAGGGCCGGCCCGCTCCGACGTTCGACCACCTCGACCTCGTGGCCGGACTTGGAGAGATAATAGGCCGAGGTCGTTCCGATCACGCCCGCGCCGAGCACCATTACGCGCATGACGCGAGCGCGCTCACTCGACCTTGATCTTGGCGTCGTTGATGATTTTCTCGTATTTCGCCATTTCCTCGCGGATGTAGGTCGCAAACTGTTCCCCATCCGACCCGATTGGCTCGAATCCGAGCGCGTTCAAGCGCTGCTTCACGTCAGGCAGCGCCAGCACTTTGGCGATCTCCGCCTGCAGCGTGTTGGAAAGATCGGCTGGCAGGTTCTTCGGTCCCCACAATCCATACCAAGATACGAACGCGAAGCCTTTCATGCCGGACTCTTCAACGGTCGGAATGTCCGGCGCCGCGGCCGCGCGCTTGAGGCTGGTGAGGCCGAGCGCCTTGATCTTGCCGCCCTGTGCCAGCGGAAGCGAGGAGAGCATCGGGTCGGCGAGCAGCTGAATCTGCCCGCTCATGAGATCGGTGAGCGCCGGCGCAGTGCCTTTGTAGGCGACGACGAGCGTGTCGAGGCCCGCGTCGCGCTTGAGCAGCTCGATAGCGAGATGGCCGGCGGAGCCGATGGTGGTGGCGCCGAAGGTGTATTTCTGCGGGTCTTTGCGCACGAGCGCGAAGAAATCTTTCAGATTGTTCGCCGGCACGCTCGGCGTCGTGCTGACGATCAGTGGTCCCTCCGCCAAGAGCGTCACCGGCGTGAAGTCGCGCACGACATCGTAGGGAACGCTCTTGTAGAGGAGTGGATTGATCACGTGCACCGAGGCCGAAACCAACAAGCTGTAGCCGTCGGGCGCGGCCTTGGCGACGGCGTTGGCGCCGACTATTCCCGACGCGCCGCCGGCTCGATTCTCGACGATGAAGTGTTGGCCCATCGTCTCGTTGAGCTTCTGCACCAGGATGCGCGCGACGCCATCGACCGATCCGCCGGCCGGAAACGGCACCACCACGGTGACGGTGCGGGAGGGATAATTCTGCGCCGTCGTGGCGGCCGCTAACGGTACCACGAGGGCGATCGCAAGCGCGGACGTAGTCGCAAATCTCATGGAACGATCCTTCCGTGGGTCGGCTCAGTATGTCCCGGGATAGCTGCCTCCGTCGATCAGCAAATTTTGGCCGGTGATGAAGCCGGCATGTTGGGAGCACAGAAACGCGCAATAGGCGCCGAGCTCGTCCGGCCGACCGTAGCGGCGGGCTGGGTTCGCCTCGGCGCGCGCGCGCCACAGCTCCTCGAAGGTCTTGCCGGTTGCCTCCAGCATTGCGCCGACGTGGGCGCGCTGCGCGTCGCTGTCGAAGATTCCCGGCAGGAGATTGTTGATGGTGACGTTGCGGGCGACGGTCTGCCGCGCAAGCCCGGCGACGAAACCCACGAGCCCGGAGCGCGCGCCATTCGACAGGCCGAGCTCCAATTGCGCCATCTTCACGCTGCGCGAGACGATATTGATGATGCGGCCGAAGCCGCGCGTCATCATGCCGTCCACCGTGAGCCGCATCATTTCGATCGGCGAGAGCATCATCGCGTCGAGCGCAGCGATCCATTCGTCCCGCGACCAATCGCGGAAATCGCCTGGAGCTGGGCCGTCGGCATTGTTGAGGAGGATATCGGGCTCTGGACAGGCAGCAAGCGCGGCAGCGCGTCCGGCACCGGTGGTGATATCGGCGGCAACCGTGGTGACCTTGACACCGGTCGCCGCCGCAATCTCCGCTCCGGCCTTCTCCAGCGCCTCGCGCTTGCGCGCGACGATGGTCACGTCGACCCCTTCCCGAGCGAGCGCGAAGGCGCAGGCGTGTCCCAGACCGCGGCTCGCGCCGCTCAGCAGCGCCTGTCGTCCACGCAGTCCGAGGTCCATCTTCAGCCGGTCGTTGCGCCCGAGCCGAGCGACGGCCGAAATCCGTAGCCGCAGGTTCGGGATATGGCGATATTCACGCCGCGACGGCCGAAATGGGCCCGACCTTGTAGCCGTACTGCTTGTCGAGTCCGAGCTCCTGCACGATGCGAACGCCTTTGGCGAGCGCCTCGCCGTCGAGGTTGGTGAGCGGCTTGCGCAGGTCGCCGGCCGGCAGAGAGAGCGCCTTCATCAGCGATTTCACCGCCACCGGATTGATCGCCGAATAGGTGAAGTGCAGCAGCGGTAGAAGCTTGAGATAAGTGGTCTTGAAATTTTCCGCCTCGGCGTAGCTCGTCCACGGTGTCGAGATGATCGCGAGCTCGGTCGGCGCGATGTTGCCGGTCATGTTGGCGGTGCCGTGGCCGCCGAGCGACATGGTGGGCACCACCAGCCCGAGATTGGGGCTGTCGCAGCACATCACCGACACCTTGGGCCTGGCAGCCAGCACCTGCGCGACCTGTCCGACGCGGGCGGTCGATTCCTTGTGCACCACGTAGTTCGGATGCTTGAAGATGCGAAGGAGGTGATCCCAATGCAAGTCGCTCTTTACCCGCGGCGGGTTGTTGTAGATGCCGAGCGGCAGATCGGTCGCATCCGCGACGTCGAGGAAGAAGCGCTCGATATCGCTTTCCGGCGCGCAGATATAGGCAGGCGCCGCCAGGATGGCGCCATCGGCGCCGTTCGCGGCGGCGAAACGGACGTTGGCGATGGTCGCCTCGGTGTTGTTGCCGGTACAGCCGAAGAAGATCGGCATGCGCGGCGTCTTCATCTTCGCGGTCTCGACGATGATCTGCTTCTTTTCCTCCGGCGCGAGCATCGACGTCTCGCCGGTCGAGCCCATGATCAGCACCGCGGACGTGCCCCGGTCCTCCTGGAACTTCAACAAGGTGCGAAACGCGCCGAAGTCCACCGAGCCGTCCTTGTTGAACGGCGTGATCAGCGCGACGAACGAGCCCGTCAGCATCTTGCTCGACATTCCGGTCTCCATTTTCGCGACCTTCAATCCGATTGATCGGTTCGTCGCTTTGGCGTCGACAGCGGAGCAATCCCAAGCCGATCCGGCCGTATTTATACGACACCGAGCCTCGGCCGCCTACGGCGTTTTGCCGCGACGCGCGCCCGATTGGTCTTTTGCGCGAGCGCGAAATTGGACATCCTGTGGCCCTTTCTTCGGAGCGAAGGCCATGGGTGTGTTGCGAGTGCTCATTGCGATGGCCTTGGCCGGCGCAATGACGGGTTGCGGTCAGGGTCAGGGCCCCAAGGGCGATCCAGGGCCGCCCGGGCCCCCTGGCCCGAAAGGCGATCCCGGTCCGCCCGGCTCCGCATTCGGCATTCGGATCGTTCGATCGAATTGCGACGCCACGAACTGCAGCGTGCAATGCAGTGAGGACGAGCTGCTCTTGACCGCATATTGCGGAGCCCGACGCAACGCCGCCGTCATTCCCAGCGAGCGGGCGGCAACCTGCCGCAGTCCGGTGCCGGCCAATAGTCCGCTGGTCGCGGCATGCGTGAAGATCCCGCCGTAGTGTCCCGCGCTCTAGCCGATGGCAACGTCCACCACGTCAGGTGCGCTGCAACGTGCATTCGGTCTCGACCGGGATTTTAGGGTCGGCGTTCGGCGACCGCATGCGTCGCAGCGTCCTGAGCTGCTTGTAGCCCTGCTTGTCGCACGCGATCTCGACGTCCCGCGGATCGACGTCCTTGCCGAACCCCGGCACCTTGTAGGCGCCGAGCGCGTCGGTGCGCGTGACGATCCCGCCGCGATCCTTGATCCCCACGGTCACCTTCGCATCGGGCACGGTTGCGCCGTTGGTGTCCTTCACGAAGCCGAAATAGGAAGGCCCTTCCTCTTCGCTGTTGTCGTCGTCGTCGCCGAATCCCGCGCCACCCGCCCACAAAGCAGTCGACAGCATGCACGTCACGCCAATGCTCATGCTTGCGACCGACGCGCGCCAACCTCGGAGTTTCATCACTGCCTCCTAACGGCGGGTGGCTGAGGAGCCGATTACTACCCCATCAACAAGGGAATGACTACGGGTGCGTCCCGAAGGGCATTCGCGTGTAGAGACCCCAACGGGATCGCCCAGATCGTAGCAGCCAGAATCTGCAATTTGCCAATCAAGGCTGGCGCGATAGGATCGGCGCAATGCAAGCAGTACAAGCTCTCGGCGCGCAGCCGCGCGCCTCGCGACGCCGAGATGTCGGGAGGGGACAGCTATGGACATCATTTCCGTCAATACGTTTTGGACGATATGGCTCCTAGTTCATCTCCTGCTAGCGGTTGCCCTGCTGGGAGCGTTGACGCACCAGGCGGTCGCCGCCGTGATGCCCGTGCGTCAAGTCGCGGGGCCCGGAGGTTTCGTGACGCGCTTCCGTGCGGTGCCCGCAGCTGGTTACGCCACGGCGATCTGCGTTCTGTGGATCCTCACATTCATCGTGGGCTCATACATCTACACCAAGTATCGCATCTACATCCGGATCCCGATCGAACAAGCCGGCTATTGGAAAACGCAGGGCTTCTTCGATTTCAAGGAGCATGTCGCGTCGATCGCGCTGACGCTCCTCCCGGCTTACTGGTTCTTCTGGAAGAACGCCCACAACCCGCAATACGATACGGCACGCAAAATGGTGACCGTATACTTGGCGATCGCATGCTGGTTCCTCTTTATTGTCGGCCACGTCCTCAACAACGTCCGGGGGTTCGGGTCATGAGCACGACCACGTCAACCACCAGAGCAACGCCGACCCCATCATTGGCGTCGTCAACCAAGTTCAAAACTTTCGCCATCACCTTCGCCATCGTCGGTCCGGTGATTTACATGGTCTGCCTTTTTTTCAATTGGCCGCTCTTCACCTTCCACCCGGCGACAAATCGCATCGCCCTGGGGTGGGAGGCGGCGAGAAGCGGCGAAGGACCGAATATGACTTGGTACGGTTGGACCGCGACGACTCTTCTCGCGGGGAGTGTCGTGAGCTTCCTCGCCACGCTGCTTCCTGAAACCGTGACCAGGAAGATACCGCTCATCCTGGTTTGGCTAATTCCGTTCTTGGCAATTCCCTACCTGGCTTGGGATCTGCGGCAGTGGTGGTTCCATCCTTAGGATGCCGGTGGTGGCGCGCTATCGCGCCAGCTGAGGACGCAGACCGTGATTTCGAAACTCGACCTTGCGGTGATTGTTGCGTCAATCGCGGGGACGCTCGTGTGGATGGAGCACGCACATCGTATCGTCACGGATGCGCCGACACCGGCCGAACGCGACGCTCTTGCAGTGGCCGCAGCCTGCCCAGACAACGAGAATGTTCCTTACAGCAAGACCTGTATCGATTTCATGCAGGGTGGTAGTGTCGCGACAGATCCGCACTGGCGGGTGAGGTCAACGGAGCGCGCGCCGGCAGCGTTGTCGGACGCGCCAGGCCAGGCGTGCCCTCCCAACAACGAAAACGTGCCTTATAGTGCGACTTGTATTAAGTTCATGTCCGGCTGGTTTTGGCGGCCGAATACACCATAAAGCCCGTCTGGGCGTACGGGCTCGTCGCGCAGGACGCGTTGTCCGGAAATGTCAAGTTCCCTCGACTCCCTCGCACTTTTGGCCGTTCCCGACCACCTCGAACGAGCTGCAAAATTTGCGCGACTTGCGACGCAGAACCCGGGAGTGACGCGATGAAATGCCCGGGCACTTGGTTTGCAGCCGCCGCGATTGCCGGCGGGTTGTCATTCGTGGTGCCGCCCGCTGACGCGGAGACCATCGGCGTCTTCACCAAGAGCGCCGGCAATCCGATCGCACGAGCGGTGCGCGCGGGCGCCGATGCCGTGGCCAAGGCGAACGGCATCACGGTCTTCCACTACATACCCACTTCACCCGACAACGTCCCTCAACAAACATTTCTGGTCGATGAGGCGTTGCGTGCCAAGCACGACGCGATCGTGCTCACCCCGGTCGACGTCAAGGCAATGGTGCCCTCGGTGCAGAAGATCAACGCGGTCGGAGTTCCCGTGGTCAATGTCGGCGACCGATTGAGCGCAGGCGACATCGTCGCGTTCGTCGGTTCCGACGACTACAGCATTGCGCTCGACACCGCCCGCGCGTTGCTCAAGGCGATGGGTGGCAAGGGCAACCTCGTAGTTCTGGAGGGGCCCGACACCGTTCCCACCGCGGTCGGCCGACTGCGCGGATTCAAGGACGCGCTGAAGGAATTCCCGGACGTGAAAGTTGTGCTCTCGAAGAACGCGATGTACGCCCGGCCGCCGGCCGCCGACATGCTCAAGGCGATGCTCAAGGCGAATCCCGCGCAGCAGATCGACGGCGTACTTGCGGCCAACGATGCGATGGCCTTCGGCGCAATCGAGGCGTTCAAGGACGGGAAAGGAAAACCGCCGCTGATCGTCGGCATCAATGCCAGCAAGGAAGCCGTCGACTTCATCAAGGCGGGCGAGATGCTCGCCAGCGGCGACTACAACGGTCTGGTCGAGGGCTGCCTCGGCGCCGAGATCGCGATCCGCACCTTGCACAAACAGCCGGTGCCCAAGGAAGTGATGGCGAAGACGGCCGTGGTCGACAAGACCAATTACCAAGCCTACGAGATCCCGGCCGAACGGCGGCCTTGCCCGACTTTGGAGAACATGGCTGCCAAGTGAACCGCTCCGTCGGTGCGGTCCGGGATCGGCGTCATCGTGGGCACAGGCGACGTGGAGCGCCCAGGAGAGTGAACGAGGAGAATGAAAGCCATGCGCGGTCGCGTCATTGCAGGGATGGTGGTCGTCGCATTTACCGTTTTTGCCATTCTGGCCGTATTGTCGGGCCGCACGGTTGCGCAAAGCCCGTTCGGGGACGCGAACGCTGAACCTGCGCCGTTCAATCCGCAGATGGCCGCCCTCATGAGCATGCTCATCCAGCCGCGCCACACCAAGCTTGGGTTGGCGGGAAAAGCGGAAAACTGGCCGCTCGCGGGCTACATGCTCAAGGAACTCCGGCAGGGCTTTGCCGTCGTTTCGAAGGCGGTTCCTCGCTTCAAGGGCTTGCCGGTGCCGGACCTGGCCGACGCTGCCATGACGCAGCCCCTCACGCTCCTCGATTTCGCGATCAAGCTCGGCTATCAGCGCCAATTCGATGAGGCCTATGAAAGCCTCACCAAGGGATGCAATGCCTGCCACGCGACGACCGATCACCCCTTCATCGTCATCAAGGCGCCGGACGCATCGCCATTCCCCGATCAGGACTTCGCGCCGAAGCGATAGGCGATCCGGTGGTCGGGCGACGCCGAGCCCTGACGCAGCCGACCGGCATGGAGTGACCATTCATGCGTGCCATCATCGCGGCGCTGCTTTGCTTTTGCGCCTGTGAGGGCGCCTCCGCCCAAGCGATCCCGCTCCGCTACGGCCAAGCCTATTCGGCGCTGCGCAGTATCTTCGCGCTGCCGCTCCTCGTTGCGGAGCGCGAGGGCTATTTCGTCCGCGAAGGTTTGGATTTCAGCATGCTTCCCGTTCCGGGCGGAGGCGAGCGGCTGATCGCGGCGCTGCACGACGGGACGGCCGACATCAGCCATGTGGCAACACCGTTTCTGATCCAGGCGGCGCTTGCTGGCTCCGACGCCGTCGCCATTGCCGCCGAATTCAACAATCCGGTCTACAGTCTCGTCGCCAAGCCGGAGAATAAAACCTATGCTGACCTCAAGGGGAAACTGATCGGCGTCGCGGCGGAAAACGGTTCGATCACGATCGCGATACGCAAGCTCCTGGCCCTCAACGGATTGCGGAAAGAGGACTTTCGCACCAAGTTCGTGGATGGAACGCCCGACCGTCTCTCCTGTCTGACCGCCGGCGATTGTGATGCGGTTCCGCTGGGCCAGCCCCAGGACTTTGTCGCAATGCGGCGGGGCTATCGGTTGCTCGGACTGTCTACCGACGCCGTCCCCGAATATCTCTACACCGTCACGGCGGCGCGGCGCTCCTGGGCGGCCGCCAACAAAGACACCGTCGCGCGTTACGTGCGCGCCCTGTCCTCGGCGTTCAAGTTCATTCGCGATCCCGCCAAGCACGAGGATGTTCTCAAGACCATCGTCGAGACGACAGGTTTCGCCGAGGCGAATGCCAAACTGACGCTCGCGCTCTACTTCGAACCCGAGCGCGGCATCTTGCCCAAATTAGGCGAGATCAACCTCAAAGGAATGGAACAGGTCATTGCCTTGATGGCCGAGGGCGAGACGATCAAGCCGCCGCTGCCCGCGGCCGAGCGCTTCGTCGATCTGCAATACCTGCACGCTGCGGGCGTTCAGTAAGGTGGACGCCTCTAGCCGGCGGCCGCCACGACCGGCGGCGTGAACACGCGAACCGCCGGCGCCGGCTGGTCCCAGCGCTCGATCTCGACCAGCGCGGTCAGCGCGCTTGTTCCCTGCGCGAGCGGCGACGTCCCGATGTCGAGGGTGAGCACGTTAGGATTGCCGTGCCGCTCGGGCTCGCCCGCCGCATCCGCCGGATCGAACCAAGCGCCGGTGGCCATCACCACCACCCCCGGCATCACGTCGGCATCGACTACCGCACCGGCGAGACAGGCGCCGCGGGGGTTGAACAGGCGCACGATATCGCCGCTGCGAATGCCGCGCCGCGCCGCGTCCTGCGGATTGATGCGCACCGGCTCGCGACCCGCAACCTTCTGCCGGCGCGACACCGGTCCGGGATCCATCTGGGCGTGCAGGCGGCTCGCGGGCTGATGCGTCACCAGATGGATCGGCCATCGTTGCGCGGCCGCGCTTCCGAGCCACTCGGCCGGCGGAATCCAGGTCGGGTGAGGCGGGCAGTCCGCGTAGTCGAAGCCGGCAACCGCCTCGGAGACGATCTCGATGCGCCCGGACGGAGTCTTGAGCGGATGGCGCTCCGGATCGCGGCGGAAATCTTCGAACAGCACGTAATCGCGCTCGCACGGCGGCAGTTCGACGAAGCCTTCGGCCCAGAACTGCTGGAAGCCAGGGAGCGCGACGCCCTTGGCGGTGGCGCTCGCGCGCACCTGATCGTAGACCCATTGGCACCAGGCCATCTCGTCGCGGTCTTCGGTGAACGCGCTCTCGTAGCCGAGATGCCGCGCCAGCGCGCGGAAAATATCGAAATCGTTCTTCGCATCGCCGATCGGGTCGATGGCGCGGTGCATGGCGAGAACGAACGTGTCGCGGGTCGAGCCTCCGACGTCGTTGCGCTCGAGCGTGGTGGTGGCCGGCAGCACGATGTCGGCATGGCGCGCGGTCGGCGTCCACCAGCTCTCGTGCACGATCACCGTCTGCGGCTTCTGCCAGGCGCGCTGCAGGCGGTTGAGATCCTGATGGTGATGGAAGGGATTGCCGCCGGCCCAGTAGACCAGGCGAATATCGGGGAAGGTATAGCGGCGGCCGTTGAAGGCATAGCTCGCGCCCGGATCGAGCAGCATGTCGGCGATACGCGCCACCGGAATCATGGCGCGCGCCGGGTTGAGCGGCAGCGGCACCTCGGGTCCCGCCACATCGACGCGCGGCACACCGATGCCGTTGGTCGAGCCGTGGCCGAAGCCGAAGCCGCCGCCGGGTAGCCCGATGCCGCCCAGCATCGCCGCCAGCACGATCGAAGCCCAATAGGGCTGCTCGCCGTGGTGCGCGCGCTGCAGCGACCACGCGCAAGTGATCATGCTGCGGGTCGCGGCCGCGCGGCGCGCGAGCTCGCGGATGGTATCGGCGCCAACCCCGGTGATCGCCTCGGCCCACTGCGCGTCCTTCGCTATGGCATCATCGAGACCGAGCAGGTAGCGGCGGAAAGGCTCGAAGCCGACGCAATAGCGTGCGACGAACTCCGTATCGTAGCGCGCTTCGGTGAGAAGCGTGTGCATCATCGCCAGCATCAGCGCGGTGTCGGTATTGGGGCGGATAGGCACCCATTGTGCGCCGAGAAAGTCGGGCGAATCGGACCGGAGCGGGGTGATGGAAACGAACTCGATGCCGGCCTCTTTCGCGCGTCGCAGCCACGTCTCCATGGTATGAGCGCCGGCGCCGCCGGAGGTGACTTGGCCGTTCTTGGTGGCGAGCCCGCCGAAGGCAAGGATCAGCCGCGCGTGCTTGACGATCGAGGACCAGTCGGTGACCTGGCCTACCACCGGCTGGAAGGTGCCGATCACCCGCGGCAGGACGTATTGCGCCGCGCCGAAGCTGTAATTGGCGACCTGGTCGACGCAGCCGCCGCCGAGGAACAGAAACCGCCGCAGCAGGCTGCGGGCATGATGGACGCGGCCTGCCGACGACCAGCCGTAGGAGCCGCCGAGAATCGCGGCATGGCCGAATGTTTCGCGCACGCGCGCAAGCTCGGAGGCGACGGTGGCGAGCGCTTCCTCCCAGGATACCTCGCGGAAACGGTCGGCGCCGGTGCGCTCCTTTCCCTCGCGCCAGCCTTCGCGGATGGCGGGCCGCGCGATGCGTAAAG